>Ga0308160_10004710_pt1 | contig 14468 bp, 14 predicted proteins | sample PhyFR1_FD_201036 | JGI IMG/M metagenome (GOLD analysis project Ga0308160, IMG submission 201036) | Phyllosphere microbial communities from UC Gill Tract Community Farm, Albany, California, United States - DLSLF.R1 | ecosystem: Host-associated > Plants > Phyllosphere > Unclassified | place: USA...
TGCCTTACCTCACTCTCGATGGAGGGTATCGCGTTCCCGTCTACTAGATTGAGTGGAGTTGGAAAAAGTTCCGACCTGTCTAATTAACGTCTTTTATATCTGTTTCTTTCAAATTCTGGAGGCGCCTGGCGTAAAAGCATGTGGTGCTATGATAGAGTTGGGAATGGTGGGGCGTGGACCTACATCTTATTGTTGTCTAGCTAGCTTTCTTTGCTCGATGTATTGATCTTGGTCAACTTCGTTCGCTTGCAAATTTTCGATACATTGATAAACATTTATTCACTGCGTTTCTTGTCCCTCTTCTGGGAGTCAGGTCTCCTACTCTGATCACTCGACCCCCGACCTTCTCCTTGATCAGATTTCCTCGTAGTTCAGTATAGCCAGTGTAAGTCTGGCTGCTGTTTATCCCTCTTGATCTTGGCAGTTGCAACCCGCTATACGAGATATTCATTGTCCTTCGTCTGAATATAGTATTTCCTACTTTATTCATCACTGTCTTGTAGTCTAGTCTAGTGGGTACAAGTCTAGCTGATGAAGGTCCGTCCCAAGATATAGAAGCGCATCTCGCTACGCTCGATGCCCTTTATGCCTCCTAATAGATCCCAGGAATAAACTTGTACTTGACGACCTTGCAGTACTCTTCCCAGTCCTCTCCGTACTTCCTCGCACACTTCTCAAAGTCCCGACCACACCGATGAGTCAACACAGCAAGGAAGAAAGCCGGGTAGAAATATGTGATGGGAGTAACGAATCCACCAGAAATAGCCCACATGCAACTCTGGATCCAATCGGCAGTGTAGTTGATCTTTCGAGCATACTGCCACCATCCATCCGTCAACAACTTGTTGCCGTGCTTGGTCTGGATGTAGGATGGATCTTGAATAACAATTCCGGGGAGGACGGGGAATGCGTATCGGATCTTGTATTCTCCTTGTTGTTGCATTTTGAAAATTGATTTCTGGGCCATGGCAGAGTCAAAGACCCAGTAGGCGGCAAGTAAGGTGGCGAGAGCGGCGATTGATCCAATAACGGGGAATTCGTAGGATGAGACAGGGTTTCGAACCATCGCAATGACGGGGTAGCAGTAGCTGAATGGTCTGGGAGTCAGCTGAGGTATCACTAAAGATTGATATGACCTACACTCCAGCCATGTTCCAGAAGATGAGCATGAAACCAAATTTCTCGTGGAACATATCCCAAGTCTGAGGAATCATGTGTTCTCCCTTGGCGCAAGCATTGATGTAGAGTCCAGTTCCAGTGAGGAAGATAATCATGTTTCCAGTAACCCTTCCTAGATCCTCGTATTGCTTGACGGTACCGGAAAGGGCGATCAAGAAAAGCAAGACCCAAGGTACTCGAACTTCGGCAAACATCTTCAGATCAATGACGCCGATCCTTGGGTTGAGAGATGCGCCCATGAAGATATCGTATAACCAGACATTCGACATTCGTAGTGGTTTACCTCCGTAGTGAAACACTCGGGCGGCAGCATCGATAACCAAGGTAATTGCGAATCCAGAGATGATGGCTACCGACATGATTTCTCCGAAATGTTCCACGATCCAGGGGAGTCGGTAGATGTTGAAGTGATGTAGGACGTAGGAAAGGACTAAAGTCGCATACCAAGAGAAACAGGCATTGCACTTGTATGGGAGGACTTCGTAGTCGAGGGATGGGACTGGGAGACCGTTTTGCCAGACTCCAGGCATGACAGCGGCAAAGAAGAGCTGAATGACGGTGAGACCCCAGTATGTGACCCAAGCGAATTTGGTAGGGTATGCTCCCTGTCCATCAGCCTGCAGCTCCCTTCGGTTTGTGTATGGGACTTACGTCGTAGATGTGTTGACCCATTCTCTGGAAGAATGGCCTGATATCCTCGATAGAACTAGGATGGACCAATCGACCGTTGTAGTACCACAAACATGCCCAGAGGTAGTCTGTTCATCAGCCCTGATTTCCCAAATTTCGAAATTTCGCCCAAACTCACACATTAACAAAGGGAATCCAATCATCATAGCGGCAGTACCAGCCGGTCCACCGAATTCGTAACTAACATAAGCTTCCCATCATTGTCTAGAGCTCAATGACGACTTACGACTCGTGCTCATCGAGCTTCTTGTCCATCTCTTGACCGTGCTCGGTGGGCCTAGCGTTGATCTTCATCATAGCTGTAGATTGACCCTTTGCGATCTTTTCAGAATTGAGAATAGTCTGAGACTTTCTCTTCCTCAAGTTGCCCGCAGGCGCGTTCGTTGCACTCATCCTGTCTTTGTTGATGAGGTAGTAACGTAAAGATAAGTGAATGTCATCAACAATTTACCTTTCTTTATATATAAACAAAAAACCGTCGCGTCGTACGATTTTACAATATGGGTCCAATATTATGTCATTATGATTAGTCATTATCCCCTAATCTACCTTATGAAGGTTTGCTATCATCCCCACTTGAGTAACTACGCCTCCTATCAATATAATGAGATCATCAATCACAAGAATCATACATACCCAACCATTGTCGCTGCGATCAATTACGACAACCGCACGTCATGCTTCACCTCCTCGCCCACCAGTCAAATCAGATAGACCTCAGCCTACCGTATTTTCAAACAAATCGGCACCTCAGCAAATCCACGATCGACCAGAGATGATTAGAGGTATGCCCGCTGGGAGTACACCTTCATGGGCTAAAGGTGGGGGGCCTATTCCGAAATATGTAAGGGTTGAGAAGGGGGATGATTTCGCTGGACCCAGTAAACCTAGATTGGTTTATGAGAGACCTGGGGAGAGGGATCTGCCAAATTTGAAAGTGCGTCATTCGCTCTGACCCGACTTGGTATTCAACTGACATGACAGAACCGCGCACCACTCTGTGTGTATTGACAACAGTCCAATCTGTATTTTACTGACCACCAGTTATATTACTGGGTATCTTAGGAGCTAGTGCATGGGGATTAGTCGTGTTCTACGCTACCAATGCTGGTCAGTTTGGGCTCATTTCGGGTCACCCAAGTTACCAGGGCTGATCATACAGAACGTTTGGCATCATCGGTAGTACGCCAGGTGACATTCCAATTGAGGAACTCGGCGGATCTATCAGAAGCATTAGGCGAGCACGTCAAGCTAGAGACTAATTGGTGGAGTAAGTCTATCCCTCAAAGGATGATCGTAAGCTGATGATTAGGTTTCGGAGATCCATATATCTCGGGCACTGTAGGTCTGGCTCATGAAATAATGTGAGCAGTACTGATTGCAGATCAACAACATGCAAGGCCGTGTCGATCTGAAATTCCGTATACATGGAGACAAACAGGCTGGGACTTTGTACTTCACCTCGATCCGTCCGAAGCAGGAAGGTGCCTGGAGAATCGGTGAGCCAGACTCTTCCTTTAGCGTGATCTGAAGCTGATGGTAGTCCGATACAAGGTTATTACCGATTCTAATGAGACTATTCTTCTCGAGGACAAGGTCTGAACGATTGCTGGGATATGGAATCGGCAGAGTCTAGGTGTAGCATGTATAAGTGATACTACGATATGTAACGGTATTGATGCAATGGCTATGTAATCTATGCTTCCTTGACCATACTCCACTTCCCGATGTTCCCAGCACAAACATCGGCATCGTGAACCTGATCTAACCGGGCCATCTCCTTTCTGATGAACCTGACCACTTGTTCTAGCTGCTCCGCGAGCTTAGCGTCTTCCATACCTACATCCTTGCCTAAACCTTTACCCTGGAACAGATTCCTCCATACCCAAGAAGCCAACTCTTCATCCGCCTTTGCCTTCTCCTCAGCTACCTGACTCATACTCAGACCCATGACATAGTCTAGTCCAACACCAGCTCCCTTCCATTGAGTTCCCATCTCATCCATGTATTTCCTTACTACCCTCTCACGTTCTCCTTTACCCAGTACTACCCTCATTTGTGATTCGGCCATCTCGAAGAAGTGGTTGAGTAGCTCGGTAACGTAGACTTCGTAATCGGGTTTCGTCAAGATTGAGGTAGATGATGAGGGGGTATCGATATTCTGAGGTGGACTGACGGATACAGGTTCAGGAATCGAGTGGGGAGGTAGTTGCTCGGTCGCTGGCAAGACTCGTAATCGGGGTAGAAGGATGAGGATGTACAATAAATGTAATTGGAAAAAGGTTTGATATGTAGCTGGTAATCGACATTCCTCGTACCAGAACACTTTATCGTCCTCAACAGCTTCAACGACTGATCGAACCATTCGACCAGTTTCACGAATCGCAGTAGATGCTTTGGAATTGTATCCCATTAATTTGGCCACTCCTCGAACTAGTGATTTGGTCGTATCGGAATATTCAGTCCTCTGAGAAGGAGGCGAGTTGGGTTCGAAAGGGTTCTTAGGAGGTGGGAATTGAGGAGCGGGGGATGGAAGTGGTTCTGATGATAGAACTGGTTTCTTTGATTTGGAAGTAGTTGCTGTTGGTGGAGGAGGGGTAGGGGTTGATGTTGATGCCGAATATGATCGGATGACAGGGATATAAGCCGATCTGGCTGAGCGTAGTGCCCTTGCTGGAATGATAGACATGATGAGTGTAGTGGTGTGTAAGGAGTAGAGTATAGTAGGTTGAATAGATCGATCCCATAATTAATTCTAGATCGATATCTTTTGACTTTTTTGATTCCGTCAGAAGTAATCAGAAAGCGCGTCCTATTGTTGATGGGCTATTACTCAAGGACATATATCAAACAGAGGCAGCAGTAATGGATCTGCCAACTGTCAAAGCAGCTGTCAAGGCATGGGAAAAGGCTTTCAAAGCCCAACATAGACGAGATCCAACGAAAGAAGATATAAAGCGAGATTCAAGTGGAATAGGTGAGCACCTCGCCCCGGTACAATTACTGACAGGGGTAGCCGAACAATATTCGCTCTATCGGAAATTAGCAAAATCAGCTTCCTCATCCCAATCTCAATCTCAGGTTGGTCGAGCATCAAGCTCCCAGGTCGCTTCATCGTCTACATCGCAGGCTAGCCGAGCAACACCAAGAGTCGTCCCACCCAGCGAGTTCCCAACCACACCTACACCGCCTACCCGTCGACAATCCAGTGGTCGATACTCCGAGTACCGTGATAATGAAGATGAAGAGAGGGAGGAGATGTCTCTGCAAGCTGGACCTTCGGATCTATCGCAGCCATCAAGAACATTGAAACGGACAGCATCAAAAGCCGCCCTTCAACAACCTCCTTCGCCAGCTACCAAGCTCTTGACAACACCCAAAAAACGACCATACACGGGCCCGATACATGATCCGAATCCAATCAACCCATTTGCAGCTTCCCCATTACGCCGCTCTGCAATCAAGAACAGCGATACAAGTATACAACCTCAAGCTCAATCTCAATCGTCGCCATTCTTTCATGCTACTTCACCTATGAAATTGAAGGAGTTACTACAAGAGAACTCATTACGGAAAGTACAAGAACGGAATGGGACTAGTCCAGTCAAGGAAATTACACCCCGGACGAAAGCTAGAAAGAGGTTAACGGGGGAAATAGAGGAAACACCAGCAAAGAGCCGGGTTAGGCGTAAGAGGGGAGCAGGGCCTATGGCGGAGAGCTCAATACTGGCACCAGGGATGAATGGATCATCGAAACAATCCACAAATGGCCAGGATGTAGCAGGATTGGACGATGAAGATGAGGAAGACGAATTTGGTCCGACACCGATCAAATCAACGAAAAAGCAGGAAGCGTTTCACAGCTTCTTCGACTTGGATAATGGATCTTCTGCGGGACCTTCGCGAGGTGCACTCTCCAGGACTGGTTCCAGTGATATGGTCGGACGCTTGCTTGCTGCTGGCGGGAAGGGAAAGGCGAAGGCGTCGAACGGAAAGGCTCCCGTCACAAATGGCAATGGCCATGGGAAGAATGATATCGTTCCCAGCTCGCCGTCTGAACTCGCGGCGTCAGGTGACATCGACCCTGCCGTCGACGAGACAGACAACGCAGAGGCAGGCCTACCGCCATGGGATGAGGATATAGAAGCGCCAGGTCCATCGAAGTCGAAACCCGCCTCAAGACCCGACAAGACACTCTCGATATCCGACGATGAGCTAGATGAATGGGATCCAGAAGCGAGCCATGTCCGACACCGAGTACGTATCGTCCCCACTCGTGCTCGACCCAAAAAGCATTGGAGCGATAGTGATAACGATTCCCTCCCCGACCAGGACCACACCGAAATCGAGTCAGAAGAGGAGGTCCCGCCACTAGACGAAACAACCACATCCCAAACAAACCCCTCTGTCCAATCGCCACCTCAACTCCTATCACTCCTCTCTTTAACATCCCCAAATCAACGTCAAGGCCGTTATGCCAAACTCAAGGAACTACGATACAAAGCCCTTTTCAACCCCTCTGGAACGGATGCTAGGAAATTGAAAGCTTTCCAGAAAGGTCAAGAGGCGTTTGTAGCTGGTGAAGCGGAAGATGAGGATGAGGAGGATGTTGTTGAAGCTGAGGAAGAAGGACAGATGCAGGGGGTTAGGGCGGATGACGATTGGGAGAGTGAGAGTGACGGGTGGAATCGAACGGGGGTTGAGATGGATGATGATGCTTGGTAGTCTGGTAGTCTGATCCTGCTTCGATCCTATCCAGTCTCATCCCCTTGCAAGCCGCATGTATGCCTCACCGTCAAAGATGCACAATCGCATAGGATTTTGTTACATGACTCATAATGAGGCCCCACATTTGGATTTTTGGAATCATTAGCTGACTGATGACAATAAATTCACAGTCTACTATACTATACAACCACCAGGCTATTATACATTATGGTAAGCCCATCGAATCTTATTGGAGAGCCAGACTGATAGTTGATAGCCCGGACGAACAAAAGCAAAGTCTAACGGATTGGGCAGAACGCTCATCAACCGTAAAGCCAAGGAAGCAGCCGCACCGCAGGAGACTCAACTGGTAAGCTTCCTTTGATATTAGAGAGAGTATATAAGCTGATCTCGTAGTATACTCTCGATGATAGTAATCCCCTCGCCTCCGTCACTCATGAGAGGGATCTAGACGAATTCTTGGCCAACGCCGCTTTGGCAGATGCGGATTTTACCACCGGTTCGTCAAATCTTCATCGTGTTGAGGGCACTGCTGACAAGGTAGAAAGGACGAAGACTAGGATTATATCCTCAGGCCTTGGGGATGGAGTGCCCAAGAACCCTTTCTTGTTATCGAGAACAGAGGAGAGAGAAGCTGCGAAAAAGCAGCTTCAATTACAATCTGGATTGACTGTTCCCAGGCGGTACGTTGCTTCCTGCGCTTCTCAGAACTACTTTGCTTACCTATCAGACCAGCATGGACTAGAGAGACTACGAGGTTAGAGCTAGAGAGGCAGGAGAGGGATTCTTTCCTCGATTGGAGACGATCTATCGCCCAGTAAGCTTTGGCTTGCGTGGTAGAAGGGTGGAAGGCTGACTTGACAGGTTGGCAGAATCATCGAGTCTACTCATGACTCCTTTTGAACGTAATTTACAACTATGGCGACAACTGTGGCGAGTCATTGAGCGATCACACCTAATTGTCCAAATTGTCGATGCCCGTAATCCGATGGGATTCAGGTGTGTGGATTTGGAAAAGTACGTTGGGGAAGTAGGCAGCGAAGGGAATGATGGTGCTGTACCTGGAAAGGGTCAGAGGAAGTGTCTGTTGTTGATCAACAAGGCGGATCTTCTCACTATTGAACAGAGGTGAGTCGCTTTCTGAGGTGGAAGAGAAGGGAGCTGATTGTAGATCAATGTGGGCAGATCATTTTGAGAAGCAGAATATCACATATGCTTTCTTCTCGGCTGCGGATGCTGCTGCTGCACAGGAGCAGGCAGATAGGATGTGGAGGAGAGAGAATGACATCGAATCCGAATCCGAGGACGAGGACGAGGACGAAGAGGAAGAGGTAGAAGGTGAACATTCAGGAAGTGAGGGCGAGGGTGAATCGGAGGAAGAAGAGGACGAGGTCGAAGAGGAATTATCGAAGAAGGTGCAGGAAACAACACTGGATTCAGATTACGAAGAAGGATGGTCGACTGAAGGCGAGGATGATGCCGAGGAAGGAGAGACGGCTTTAGACAAGAAAGTGGCAAATGGAGATAAGATCCCCATGAAGGGTGTAGTGAAGGAGATCAATTACTGGGAGATCAAGGAGGAGAAGCCTGTCATTGAAGACAAGCGTACGCGAGTATTGTCGGTCACAGAGCTCGAAAACCTCTTTGTCAACGCCGCTCCTGAGCTACATCGTGAGTCTTTCTCAAGAAAACAGGGGATGAAGCTGATGTATAGACTTTGCGAACGAGCGAGACCCCTCACCTACGAAATTGATCGTCGGACTAGTCGGATACCCCAACGTCGGTAAATCGTCCACCATCAATGCTTTACTCGGATCAAAGAAGGTCTCAGTCTCCGCTACTCCAGGAAAGACCAAGCATTTCCAAACGCTCAACTTATCTGACGACATCACACTGTGTGATTGTCCAGGTCTCGTTTTCCCTCAATTCGCCATGACCCAAGCCGATATGGTCGTTGATGGTGTCTTGCCCATCGATCAGATGAGAGAGTACTCTGCCCCTACCGACTTGGTGTGCCGACGTGTGCCAAAAGAGATCTTGGAAGGAGTCTACGGAATTGGAATTGGAGTTAAGGAGATCGAAGAAGGAGGAACAGGAGAGGTTCTATGGGAAGATCTCCTCTCGTCGTATGCTAGTGAGTTAGCTCCTGTTTTTGTTCTCTTTTGGCACGAGCTGACCGTCAGTCGCTCGAGGAATGACGAGAGCATCATTTGGTATGCCCGACACATCGCGAGCCGCACGACACGTTCTCAAGGATTACGTTAATGCCAAACTGCTTTACGCTCATCCACCACCAGGCATCGACCCCGACTTCTTTATGCAGACGAGCCGTGAGCAAACGATCGCTCGTCTTGACGCCGAATACGCGGCCGGCCGAAAGAGGGCCCCTACAACCCACGTCGGAAAGAACGCCGACACATATGTCGGAGCATCCACCGCTCCAGCACCTGCCACAGGCGCCGAGGGTGAGGAAGGCGAAGCGCAGCCCGAAGTCGCAGCACCAGCACCAGCAACTACAGTCAAACAACGACAACTCACCTCCCAATCCATCAGGGCAAATGCAGCTTCTGCACCTGGCCGAACGGGATCTCAAATGGCAGCAGCGCTCGATGGTGTCTTTTTCACTGAAGCTGGACCTGCTGCTAGGCCCGTCGTTGCGGGAAGTAGACAAGGACCGGCAGATGTTCAGGAAGGTGGAATTGGATTCTCTAGGGATACGAGGTATCCACATCAGAGAATGTTGGGTCCTGATGGAATGCCAATTAGTCAATACTCGACCATGGGAAGGAACAACGCGGACAAGAAGCATTTCAAGACCAAGGAGGGAAAGAAGAGGAGTGGAAAAGGTTACGATTAGGCTTCCGGCTGTATATCTACTTGCACAGAGGGAAGGAAAGAAGAGGGGTGAACAGTTTATGGTCAGGCTTCCTATCATAAATCTAAATCAAGGTGAAGGTGGGAAAGTAAATGTTACCATTAAGGTATCTTACTGTTTAGCTAAGATCAACTTGCTTTTGGTGTATATGCTCATTCATGTATGCTTTTTATGTCCGCACAGTAAACCGCAAACTGATAAACCTGTTAAACTTCGGTGAAAGTCGGCTCCGGAATTTACAGTCTGTGCGCAGGTGCCTGGCTTGGAATTCCGGCTGATCTCTTAGTTGCAGCTTGTATACTATGGAAAAGATCAAGTATTAGCGGATGGTCGGGATATAAGAGGTGGGAGGAGTGTTGTTGGTTTCGTATCCCATAATTGTCTTGTGCAAGTATACCAAGATGTCTGCTAATCGTTTCCGTATTTCTATAGCCCCGTTGACCCAAAAGAGAGGAATGATGACCGGGGTAATCAAGTCAGGCCGGAAGGCAAAGAAGGAAGGAGATGTAAGTGTGTCCGTTTCACCCGTCCGTGCTATAGCTGACACTCAGATCGGAGACGTGTTCTCCTCTCTGACTGGTGACAAGGAGGAGGTACTTCCAGAAAGCTATATCCAGCTAAAAAGGGATATCATCGGCAGCGAAACGAATCAAGCCGCCTTGAAGAAGAGCTGGGCTAGTTTGACCAAGAGGCTGTCTGCACTTGCAGATCAAGTGGAGGAGCGTCAGCAAGCAGTAAGTACTTGCGTCGGAATCTTCCTGACATCGCAGTGTATTCCTGAAGTAACGTACGAGGAGCTGGTCAACTCGCCTACGAAAGATACACTCGACAGGATTCGAGAGTGTGGGACCGTCGTTGTCAGAGGTGTAGTCGCTGAGAAGCAGGTGAGATGCGGTACTGGGGAGCTGGCTGATCAAGCAGGCAGAACAGTGGTTGGAAGATTTGAAGACCTACATCAACCGAAATCCGGGGATTAAAGGCTTCCCATCAGACGACAGACAAGTCTTTGAGCTCTAGTAAGTCCTACTCTATCACTGTTACGATGTCTGACAATCAGCTGGACCAAGATTCAATTAGAAGCCCGCTCCCATCCTCGCGCCCTAGCCGTCCAGCGAGCTCTGCTATCCCTATTCCAAAAACCGTCCACAGCCGAGATCTCGCTCGATACTCCAGTGACGTATGCTGATAGATTACGAATCCGACATCCTGGCGATGCTAAATTCGCTTTGGGTCCACATATGGATGGAGGAAGTGTCGAGAGGTGGGAGGACGGGGACTATAGAGAGGTGTATGAACGGATCTTGAAGGGTGATTGGGAGAATTTCAATGCTTGGAAAATCGGTACGTCTCGTTTCTCTAGATACGGTGTAGCTGATGGATTAGAGAAGAGGGCAACGGCGAATCAGGCGATCTATGAAGGAGCAGGGACATGTTCCTGTTTCCGAGCGATGCAAGGTTGGACTTCCCTCTCCAACACAGGTCCGAGTGAGGGGACATTACGAGTCTACCCATTCCTCAAAGAGATGTCAGCCTACGTAATGCTTCGGCCCCTCTTTGCGCCCAAAGCCGTCAAGGAAGAGATTTCGAAACAGGAATACCTCAGTCCAGAAAATTGGGACTTGGACTTCGAGACCAGTACATTTCCAGGCGCACCGAGGGCAAAGGGGCAGGAACTAAACGATACCACCCATCCACACCTGGAACTTGACCGAACGATGATTAGTGTCCCAAAGGTCAAACCTGGGGATCAAGTATTCTGGCATTGTGGTAAGTCCCCACTTCTAAACCGCGCCAATGCTTATGGTAGATATGATCCATTCAGTTGAATCGGAACATAGAGGACAAGGGCCTTCATCAGTCCTATACATTCCAGCCGTACCTTTGACTCCCAAAACGGTGGAGTATATACGGGATCAAAGACCTTTCTTTGAAGCTGGATTACCGGCTCCTGACTTCCCAGGGGGTGTGGGAGAGAGTCAACATAAAGGAAGGGGGGTGGAGGGGGATATCCTTACTGCTGAGGGAAGAAGCGCGTGAGTTTTTCGGTCTTGTCGTGTCGTCAATTGACGGTAAACAGGATGGGCATCGCCCCTTTTGAGATTTCTCAGGGTCTAACGGAAGGTGAGAGAGCAGTCAGGCAAAAAGCGTAGGTCCAATTGAACGAGGTTTATGACGATTGGGCTTACCAACAGAAACCTCGTCCTCGGTTTCTGATGCTGAATACTCCTTTTGGCTCCCACATAGATCGCCAGCACCGGCATTAGACTAGATCTTGATGTAATTTGCGAGTGATGCAGCACTCCATGACTTTAACCCTCGGCTCGTGAAATGTGATTTGATATGCGAAGATGCGATGCGTCGAATGTGACGCGATTCGGTCGCTATCTGTGATGGCAGGGGAGGACATGAGGTGTCTGCAATGCCAAGATTCTAGCGAGGTCGCAGCGACGTGTGCTCTGATTCGTTACATCTGGAGTACGAGAAGATGAGTGACGCGACGTGACGCGATTCAACTTCGGGAACAACTGTTTCAGCTTTGCATCCCTGTTCATCCATCATACATTTTTTAAATGCCGGCTGCAGTCGATCGGGATAGTGTTAGACGTCAGTCTACCCGCCAGTCGACTGGCTCTAGGGCGGGTCCATCCCAGCATAGACCTGTACCCGGCGTGTCAAGCCACAGTACCGCTCAGCCCGGACCACCCAAGGGAATGTCTAGAAAGCGAAAGGCTACCGAGACTCCACCGTCGAGCCTGAGAGGTGTGTACGCATCTCAACGCGTGTGACCATTCACTCGGCTGATGCTCAGTCTGAGAAAGGGTCCCAATCGCGCAAACTCTTTTGATGTTCATATCCAACATAGCAAAGACGCCATTTCACAATGGCTCGCATTTCACAATACCGGCATTGCTGCTCGAGCTGGACCTGTCCCCGAACTAGATAGGACCATTCGTACGAATTGCGACTTTATCATGCAAGCATGCGGCTTTGAGATCGATTGGAGCCCAGATCGCCCGTTGACACTCACCGCCGGCTTTTCCTTCGAGACCGCTCTCGTTCAAGAATCCCCTGAGATCGATGCCTTTCGAGCTTTGTGCAAGATCGGCATGCTCATTTGCGAATCCGAAGTCGAGAAGGAATATCCGGAATTCACATCTGCCCGATATGTACGACAAGGTCTCTGGGACCTGCTCGAAGAGCTCGATGTTGGTGACGAGGAGCAAGTGGATTTTGTTCGTGCAGAGGGGAGTGGGATTTTGTCTCGGCTACGGGAAGTGAGCTTGGAAAGGGAACAGAGAAGTCTAGAAAGTAGCGACTATGGGGCTCTGATAGAAAGATTGGAGTCACGGATTGCGACCACCAGCAGTACGTCCAACTCCCTACCACCGCTGAAACTGTCAAGCTGTTACTGATCGTGTAGCAATAGGTCAGCATGATGAGGCGGCGCACCGTCCACGCCAAGACTCCGACGCCCCACCAACAACTTCGTCCGCATTCATGAGGGGTTTGGTCGACCAGTGCATGGATCTGGCTCACGGGAGATATGCAAACCTGGAGCGTTCTCAACAATATCAAGCAGGTCGCGAGGCTACCCGGGTCATCGACGGCATGCTGAGGGATATTATGGGCGAGAGCATATCTCGCGGGGTGGACGACGACGAGACAGTCGACGCACGAAGAATCGTCCAGTGCATCGAAGCATTCCGAGCCATGGGCTTGGCAATCTGGTTTGGCGCTCCGAACGTGATACCAATGTACCTCATCAAAGAAGGATGCATCGATCGGCTGTGCAGCTGTCTACTAGCCCTGACCTGGTCTTTGTCCGGTCAGGACCAAGATTTTGTATCTACAGCATTGGAGGATGGGGTGGAGGGAGGAATGGTCGAAAGGATGAGATGCTTGGATGTCCGGATGAAGAATTATGGTGTATGTGGGTTGGAGCGAGTCGTAGAGGAGCTAGAGAGGTATATCGTTGTTTGAAATGCACCATGTGTAACTTCATTCGGGCAATACCAATATCATGCATTTTGGGAAGAGAAATATCAGTACGCTTCACTTCACCCAACCCCCTGAAAAGCCAAGAGTCTATATCAATAGAGTAGCTATACAAAGATATATTTAAAAGATATATATGCACTTCTCTAATGAGCCCAATTACAAGCCTTTCGTTCTAGCTCTCATACTAATAGCTAGATAGTGGCAGTAGCGTCCAAAGACATGTTTCCCTCTTATCTTGTGATTAGCTTCTCATACCTATCAAGAGTCTCTGCTTGCCTGCCTTTTACCATCGGTACAACTCGGCCTATCGGTGTATCGGTCTCGGGCATATAAGTGTACCCGATCGGTTCTTTTACTGTTACCCCTTACTCGGGTCCGAAGATTGCTTGCTAACATTTGCCCGAAATAGTCATGTGGCGTTGATATATTTCGAGTCGATTACAAAGCGATTAAAAGCAACACCTACCACGTACTCGTATATAGTACAGTCATCTAGCAATTGACAGGACTCTTGTCACCTACCTTTCCCATCTTATATACCTTATCATAGACCGAAATATGTCTATCTGAATAAGTGATATAAACACGCATAACCACCCCATCACAAATACACCAGACTCTAGTCACCCTTCATATTTAAAGTTACACCAAAACAAATCTTTCACCCTGTCATCCCACGTCAACTCGACCAACATACCCCAATATCAACAAAATGTCGTCCATCAAAACAGTACCAACCGAGATTCATCTCACCTCGATTCGAGTAAACAAGCACCGAACCGATCCCCATCTGAGCTCAGCCTCATCCACCAACCACCCGGAAGTAACGGGCGATTAAGTGAGGCTGAATTAGAGCTCAAGCTTCTAACTCCGGTCAACTCATCAAGTTCAATTATCAACTGCTTAAACGAAAATTCAAGTATCTCTTCTGATACCATTACTACTATCAACAACAACAAAAACAGTCAACCACCGGCTTATACCCCTTCAAGGTCTA
>Ga0308160_10004714_pt1 | contig 14462 bp, 23 predicted proteins | sample PhyFR1_FD_201036 | JGI IMG/M metagenome (GOLD analysis project Ga0308160, IMG submission 201036) | Phyllosphere microbial communities from UC Gill Tract Community Farm, Albany, California, United States - DLSLF.R1 | ecosystem: Host-associated > Plants > Phyllosphere > Unclassified | place: USA...
TCAGGATGGCCAAGAAGGCCAAGGGTATCCAGGCTGTCCTTCAAAGCAGAGACGATCGACAGCAGTCATGACAAAAAAGGGCCGAATGATCCTTCAGTTCGTTTGAGGGGAATCCTACCGTTTGAGAATGGTGCGCTGGACAACGGCTTCCCCTCCTCGTGACTCACAGCTCAATGTCCGATTGAATGAGCCCGTCGGTCTGTCTCGGCATCAAGAGCGCCCGGTTCCAACGCTCGGCGTCCCGAGAACCATAGCTCATCGGACGCCGCCGTCGGTCGACCGCGCTCGAGCGCCACCTCGCAAGCCACGCCGCCCTCTACCCCCCGCTAGGACCACGCGCTGGGTACGGGCGACCACCGCGAGGACGCTGCAGATGGCGACGGAGGGGCGAGCAAGCGGCGCCGGGTGTCGATGGATGACTGAGCCCGGCAGCTATAACTTCATCAGACACAAACTCTGCTACCCACTACGTGCACGACAACAGGAAAGCGCATGGTGATCGAGCAGCGGGACCGGCCCCCGCCAAGCCGCAGCTAAGACGGGCAACCGCCTACTTTTCGACTTGCGAGTGGCCAAAGGAGGCCGCGCCCGACTTTGCGAGGCGCTTTGACGAGTTGAGCATGGCCCTAGGCGCGCAAGCGAGGAGGGTCAGCCTACTGCAAGACGTTGTAAGCGAGCGCTGGGCGGGAGGATGGATGGTTAGCGGCCACCGGCCAAGCGCAGTCGAACCAAGGGGGGCCTCGGCTGACGTCGAGCGTCATGCCGGGCCAACTCGAGGGACAGAAGGATTCTCTTGTGCCCTCTAGCACATCCGCCCTCGAGGTTGACAATATCTATGGAGGCGAGACTCGAGCTTGACGCCGGCCGGCCAGGACGAAGAGCCGGCGGACAGGCGCGGGAAAGGGAGAGGTGACGGACGCACTGCGAGGTCTGCTGGACGTAGTCCTCCTGGTCGACCTGCCGGCGATCGGTCTTGATGGCCACGCCGCCACGCTTCTCGTCGTAGTCGCTGCAGGCAAGGAGGAGCGACCGGGAAGGAGGTCAGGGAGAGGGTCGGAGCAGACGGCAGGCCTGCCGGCGAGAGCAGGACAGAAGCTCAGGCGGCACCGGTGACGTACATGCCCGACTTCTTCATCGTCGTCTTGGTGTCCTTGACCGTCTGGTCAAACGTCGCGCGGATCATGTGAGAGCCGTCTTCGAAGTGCGTCACAAAAGCAATCAGCACACGGAAGGCAGCGGCGAGGGCAGGGCAGCCGAGCAAGCTGCGAGCCGGCAGACGCCGGTGGGCGGAAGCAAGCGGAGAGGGGGCAGGCGGCGACTGACAGACGAAGCCGACGGCAACGACGAGCAGAAAGACGGCGGTGACGATGTCACTGCCAGAGGGACGAGCAGCAAAGGAGGCAAGGTCAGCATACGAGGCCCGACAGACGAGCGAAGCGGGCGAGATGAGCTAGGGCTAGCAGCGAGCTGCTGCGCGGGTCTCAGAGCCTGCCGTGGGCTCGGCCAGAGCAGGACGAACCCGAAGGACGGCATGGCGAGCGAGCTATAGACTAGATGTCGATGCTAGAGCCGGGTAGATAAGATCGAGAGTGACCTAGAGAAGAAGAGAGAGAGTAAGGTAGGAGCGAGAGGTCAAAGGGAGTCGTGGTTAGCAGCCAGGGGCGAGGCGGAGCAGGCGAGCCAGCTCGAGGTGGAGCTGGCGCGGCAGGGGAAGGAGGCGGTAGCTGGCAGGAGGGCCTGCTGCCGTTTCCTCGCCCCTCTTCAAAGACGTTGCAGGCGGCCATGTCAGAAGGGAGCGGCAGCCAGCCCTAAGTATATACCCCTCCTGGTGGAGATGCGGCGTCGTTGCAACGGAACAGGGCAACTCGATTCCTAACCTCGCTTCTCCGTGCCGCCGCCAAAAGCGCGTCCGGTCGGCCGGCTCGTCGAGTCGAACCTCCAGCTGCTCCCTGCCCCTGACCTGCATCTTCGTTCGACCCTCTCCATCGTCGGGCTCGCCGTGCCAGCTCGTTCTCCTCGCCATGTCTGGACCGTCCTCGGCCGTCGCCTCTTCGTCGAAACCCAAGCTCGGCGCCTTTGCCAATGTCGCCGCCTCGGCCGTCGCCTACGAGATGCCCTGGTACGCGTCCTCGGAGCGCGCGCGCGGTCGAGCCCTCGAGCCCTACCCAGTGGCCGCCCTTAGGCTGACAGCTTCTCTCTTCTTGAATCGGATCGACAGGGTCGAGAAGTACCGGCCGCTCAAGCTCGAGGACGTCGTCGGCAACGGCGAGACGGTCGAGCGACTTAAGGTCATCGCCGAGGACGGCAACATGCCGCACATCATCATCTCGGTGCGCCCGCTGCTCCTGCGAGCTCGACCCCTGTCGCCCCAGGACGCTAACCCCTGCTGCTCAAATCACCATGATCTCAGGGCATGCCCGGTATCGGCAAGACGACGTCAATCCACTGTCTCGCACACGCCCTGCTCGGCGACGCCTACAAGGAGGGCGTGCTCGAGCTGAACGCGTCGGACGAGCGGTGCGCAGACCTCTCGCCCCCAGGCGATTTGCATCGCATACAAGGCTGACGATTACCCTCCTCCTGGCAGCGGCATCGACGTCGTCCGAAACAAGATTAAGCAGTTCGCGCAGAAGAAGGTGTCGCTACCGGCCGGCCGGCACAAGATCGTCATCCTCGATGAGGCCGACTCGTGCGTGCGGGCCAATCGTCTGAGAACACGGCGTGCTGCTGCAGCTAACCTTGGCTGCTCTTCTTCGCCGCCCCGCCAGGATGACGGCAGGCGCCCAGCAGGCCCTGCGGCGGACGATGGAGATCTACTCGAACACGACGCGCTTTGCGCTCGCGTGCAACATGTCGAACAAGATCATCGAGCCGATCCAGTCGCGATGCGCGATCCTCCGGTACGCCAAGCTGACGGACCTCGAGGTCCTTAAGCGGCTGCTCGAGGTTTGTGAGGCGGAAAAGGTACGTCGCTCGGGGTCCAGAGCTCGCGCTTTACCACGCCCGAGCCCCAGCTGACCGCGCCTTCGCTCGTGCCCCCCCCCCCCAAAGGTCAAGACGACGGACGACGGCCTGTCATCACTCATCTTTACGGCCGAGGGCGACATGCGTCAGGCGCTCAACAACCTCCAGTCGACGCACTCTGGTTTCGGGCTCATCACGACCGAGAACGTCTTCAAGGTGTGCGACCAGCCGCACCCGGTCGTCGTTCAGCAGATGCTCCGGTCCTGCGCAAAGGGCGATATCGACGGCGCGCTCGAGAAGCTCGACGCCCTCTGGGAGGACGGCTACGCGGCGATCGACATTGTGACGACCGTCTTCCGCGTCGTCAAGGTGTTTGACGAGTGCGTTGGCCTGCTCGTGTGACTCGCGTTGCATCGCGCATTCAGCTGATCCACTTTCCTCGGCTCTCCCCAGGATGCCAGAGTTCACGAAGCTCGAGTTCATTAAGGCGCGTCGTCGTCCGTCTTGCCGCTGTCGAGGAGCAGCCCTTGCTGACCTCCCTCGCTCGCCTTTGCAGGAAATCGGCTGGACGCACATGCGCGTGCTCGAGGGCGTCGGGACCCAGGTTCAGCTCGGCGGGCTAATCTCGCGGCTCTGTCGGCTCGCGATCAAGCCCGAGGCCTTTGCGATCTGATGCAGGGGAGTCTTATACATCGGCAAGCTGGCCCGAAGGCCGGTCGAAGGTTGGAGGCCCCGGGAGGGGCGTTGCTGGAGATGGGGGGCTGACCAGGACGGCTTGTCTCAAGTCCAGTGAGCGCGTCCCTTCAGGACGTCGTGCAAAGCAGTCCATCGCTCAGAAACCTCTGCACGAGTCGTCCGGGTGAGCGCGCGCTCTGTGCGTCAGTGGACCGACCGCCGCGTCGTACGCATCGATCGTCCGGGGCCGACTGCTGCTGCGCGGCTGGGGTCGCGACGCCGTCGAGATGGCGGCGAGCCCTCCTGTCCGACCTCCTGACCGTCACACTGTTCGACTGCACCCAAAGCTTCGCTTCTTGATACGTCGCTGAGAAGCTCATCTGCTCGCCTCCGGAGCGTGCTCTCCCAGACGGTCAGCTGACGCCTTCCTTCTCTGTCAGTCGCTCGCCAGTCGTCGGCCGCCTCACCCCGTGCTGCAAGCCGCTCGGACCACCCTGTCCGCTCTGCCGCTCTCGATCTTCCACCCTCGTCGGCCGTCCATCAACCCCACTGCAACCAGCGGCCCACTTCGAATGCGTACGTCGTTCCACAGGTCAGATATCCAAGCGCCCGAAGCCCCAGCTGATCGTAACCTGCGTTGCACGCCCGCCGTCCAGGATGCCGTCCGCAGCCTTCCCACCTGAACTCCAGCTCCTGGTCTTCCAATTCGCGGTCGACAAAGCCAGTCAGAGCTCCCGAGCCCTCAGAAAGCTCCTGCGGACGATGGGACTTGTCTCGCGTGTTGGCCTTGTCAGTGCCTCGTCCCTCTCCCTTGGTCGCAGTCGCACTTCCGGTACTGACGTTCAACCTCTGGCCCCGCAGGAGGAGGTGCGCGTCCGCCTTTTTCGAGACATTGCCCTACAATGGCCAGACCATCGGAAGAACGCATCGGCTCTCTTCGCAACCATCCGAGACCGACCGGAACTCGGTCAACTCATCTGCAAGCTCGACCTGGCCCAATGCAGCGATCGTATTGCATCGGAGCTGTGCCTCGTCATCCATCTCTTGCCGAACTTGACGACCGTCTGCGGCTTGAGTTGGCCGCTTCCTGCCAGTGCTGTCGAGGAGCCCGACTCTACTCGTCGTCCTGCGCTGCAGCAGCTGGCCATCGAGCTCATACCAACCGACGAGACTAGCCCCCGCTCGCTTCGATCGCTATCGGCTTGCTTCGATCTCGACTCGCTGCACAGCTTCAGCTGCCGCTGGTCGGACGAGGACGAAGCCGGTCCGGCCTACCCCGACATCTCCTTGATGTTTTCGGAGATCCCGCAAACGGTCAAATTCGTCACGATCGACGGCTTCTATAAGGCCGACTTCTCCGGCGTGCTCGCGAGCCTCGACTTTCGCCCGGCACTCAAGGAGGCCCACCTGCGGGTAAGCACGAGCGACTTTGAGCCCTGGCTGATGCCTGAGCCCTTGGACAAGGAGCTCCATCCGCTCCTGCTCTTCCCGTCGCTCCGGACCCTCACCTTCCAGCACATGATCCCGGTCTCCCTCTTCTACGTGGCAATCGAGCACAAGCGCCTCGAGACGTTGCACATCGGCATGCCGCAGCACCGGCACGAGTCTCCGCCGACGCCCGAGTATCACTCCGATGACGATTCTTTCGCTTTCGACTCGGAGTGGTACGACCCGTGCAAACGCCAACGCAACCTCGGCCGGCAGGGGCCCGTCTTCGGCCTCGGTCGTACGATCAGCAGCCACATCGCTAGATTCCCTAGCCGCTTCCCCCGCCTGCGCTCGGTCGGCCTGCCATCCGGTTGCAACAACGTCGACACCTTCGAAAGGCTCGATTTCTCGCGCAGTCCCACTCGGGACGAGCACAACGTCGCCGAGCTGGCCCACATGTTTGACGACGTCGGCTACTCGATGAGAAGGGTCGGCCTTGGAGGGCAGAGTGGCTCACAAACCCGAACGCTTGTGCGTCAAGCTAAGCCTTTCCAAGTGTGCTTCGCTTCCGGCAGCGGGCTGATCTCTTGCTTCGCTTTCGACAGCCCGATCCCCGACACCAGAGTCCGGCCAGTTGCTGGGCAGGCGATCGCTCTTCCCTTCGTCGGACTGAGCCCTCTGTCACGATCCTTGACGAGGCCCCCTATCTCAATGACGCTCGCCAGAGTCTGAGGAAGGGCGTGACAGGCGGCTCATACTAGGTGGTCGTACAACGGACCGAGGGGACCGGGGGAAGGGGTAGTAGGAAAAAAATACAACGGGCCAGTCGAGCAGCAGAGGCGGGACGCGGAAGCTCAGCCGAGCGGCTCGAAATCACCAAGCCCGAGGCCGTCGCCAAAGCGAGCAAAGCTCGCGCTGCCGGCGGTGCTGCCTGGAGCCGAGAGGGCGAGCAGGCGGCCGAGCTCGTCGGCGCCGATGAGGGCGGCGGCCGTCTTCCGCACGGAGAGATCGAGCGAGAGATCGAGCCGGAGGTACTGACTCGCTGGCGGCTCGGCCATCGTTGCGTTGCCGTCGCCGGCGGTCGTACACGAGCCGGCCGACAGCGAGGGGCCTGGAGGCGGCGAGCCGAGCGAGTAGAGATGCGATGGCTGGGCGGTCGATGACCGGCGGTAGAGCGGCTTGGCCGGCTGAAGGTCGTCCGAGGCGAGGCTGCTCGCCGGCACGACCGAGTTGCCATCGTTCTTAGCGTCGAGCGCCGCAAGCGAAGGAAGCGCGACGGTCGCAGGGGCAGGCGAGAGGACGTCATCGAGCTCCATGCGCTCGAGTGTCGTCCCGTCCCAGGCCTTGACATCTGATCCAGAGGTGGCGGAGTCTGTCTCGGCGAGCCGGTGGAGGTCGACGCTCTGGCCGGGGCCGATGAGGAGCCAACCGCCGGCGTCGGCGCCGCTGCTCGCAAGCGTCGACTGGACACGACGCTCCGAATTGCCATCCGTCGCAGATGTTGCGGCGGCGGCAGGGCTCGACTGGTGGAGGCCAAAGTCGCCAGCGACCGCGGCCGCGGCGGCGTCGTCGAGCGAGAGGCTAAGCCAGCGGCTGAGAACGTCGTCGACGTCATCGTCCCGGCCGGCGTCGTCGCGGTTGACGAGCTCGGCGACAGAGGCCGGGACCGGTCGAAGGAGCGTGAGCGAGAGCGACCGCCGTGCCGTCGCCTGATTGGCGGTGCTGTCGACCGCAGGCAGCGGCCAGGCCAGGTCGCGCGCGATCGCGGACGAGTCGAGCGCCGTGGGGGACAAAGCGGGCGGCGGGGCCGGCGGCGCGTCGCACTCCATCTGCTCGTCGCCCGCCGGCTCGGTCGCGTTCGCCGGCGCCTGCATCTCTGCCTCGGACGCCTTGAGCTTTGACTTGTCGCGGGCTAGGCAGATTGGGCCGCCACCGGTGTCCTTGGCGATGGTGACGTTGGCGAAGCGCGGAGCGCCGCCGGCAGCGCCGGTCGAGGCCGAGAGGACGCGGCCGAGGAAGGCCGGGAAGGGCGAGGTCGAGCCTCCGGCGCCGTTCGTGGGCGTCAAGCGGAGCGGCAGCGACGAGAGCGCCGTCGAGGGGAAGGAGAAAAGGGCGAAGCTGAACATGATGACCTGCCGGGCGGAGAGGGGCGATGAAAGACGCGTCAGCATGGAACGCGCGTGGACAAGTGGCCGGGAGACTGACCATGAGCGCGACGCCGCCAATGCGCTTGCTGTCGCGATCAGCGCCAGCGCCGACCGTCCTCCGACCGCCGATGTGCGCAGGCTGAACTCGGCCGCGGCCGGTCACGTCGTCGGCGCCAAAGCCAGAGACCATCGGTCCGGGTCCGACCTGCTGATGATGCTGCTGCTGGATCGCGGCGTGTGCGATCGGAAGGACGGCGCCTGCATCGCCGACTGCCAACGGCCCGTGTCGCGCGCGGAGGCTAGCGAGCTCAACCTCGAGGGCGCGCTCGCGCGCTGTGCTCGAGTGCAAGAGCGACCGCACATGAGCGAGATCGGCCTTGACGGCAGCGAGCTCGTCCGCCGCCGACGCCGGTCCTACCGAGCCGGACGTCGGGCTGCCCTCGCGCTTGAGCTGGGCGAGCTCGGCCCGGAGCTTGCCGACCTCGATCTCGAGCTCGTCGTACATCTCGCGTTTGCGCTGCCGGCTGAGGAAGGCCGCCGCCCGATTCTTGACGAGCCGGGCCTCCTTCTTGCTCAGGCCGTCGGTCGACGGCGGCTGGAACTCGGCGACCGTCGGGAGCGACTTGCGCTTCTTGCCGGTGCCGGTCAACTCCTTCTTGACCGGTGGCGGCTTGGCCGCGGACGAGGAGCTGGACGATGAGCTCGAGGCGGGTGCTGGCGGAGGAGGCGCCCAGCCCTCGGCAGCGACGGCGCCAGCGCTGGGCGTGAGGAAGAGCGCGTACGGGTCGACGCTGCCGCCATTGACGGTGCTCGTATCCGAGTCCTCGCTCCGGGCCCGCTTGAGTGTCGGCCCGGTGCCGTCACCGGCAAGAGCAGCAGGCGTCAGGGCCGACCCTGCGGTCCAGCCGGAGGGCGGCGTTGCGGGCGGCAGCGAGGCCGACGAGGCCGACGAAGGCGAGGGCGAGTCGAACGACCTCGACGAGGTCGACGCCGGCGGCGCCGGCGGGGCGTAGCCGCCATGGGGGTTGGCGTCAGGTGGGAGGAAGTCGGCCGGCGAGGGCGCGTAGGATCGCGAGGCAGAAGTGTAGGCGCTGGTGGACGAGCCGGCTGGTTGCGGGGGAGGGGTGAAGCCGGGGAGTGGAGCTAGCGTCGGGCGGCGGTCAAAGGGGAGCGAGGCGCTCGGTCAGCCCGGTCCTCCCGGCTTTCTCAATAAGTGTCGCCATGCTCCAGCATCCCGGTCCTTGTGACAGCGTCAGAGAGTCCAGCCTCCCTGACGAAGATGGCGGGGGAGACTGCCCTCGACGGGCGCTAGCCCCGTCGTGTGCCCGGCTCGTCTCGGACGAGAGAACCCTAAAAGAGGCCGGGACCAACGCCCGGACGAGCGAGCAAGGCGGAACGGGGAGAGGGGACGCACCAATCTCGCCGAGCTCGATGCCGCACGAGCTCAGGCCGTCGCCCGTCGTGTGGGCAAGCCAGGCGTCGTCGTCGTCGTCCTGACTGCTGCTGCCGCTGGCGAAGCCAAAGGCGTCGTGGTCGCCGGCAGTGCCGGTGGTGCCGGCGAGCTCCCAGCCGGCCGCACCGACCCGGTCAGACGTCGCCGGCGGCCAGGCGCCGGGTGCCGCCAGATCAAAGTCGAACGGCCTGGCCGACGTCGGCGTCTCTGGCGGGATGTCGAGAAAGTCGGACAGGAGGGCGTCCATCCTTGGGGCAGGCTTGTCTAGGTCGTCGTGAGAGGTGCGAGTACGAGGACCCGGGGGCGAGGCAAGGCGGGACGGCGAAGCGACCAGAACACCGTGCGCGCGGGGGCCGTTTACGGAAGGCCGGTCACGCGGGAGTGACGGCCGGTGAGACGTCGGGTCGGAGCCTCCAGCGGGCTGCCACGTCGACAGGCTCGCTTACCGAACCGGGGTCACCCCTCCCACCGCAAGGGGTCGACGGTCCTGCTGCGTCGCCGCATGACGCAAGTACTGGTCGTTCCGGCGCAGGTGCATGCCTGCGACGGGAAACAGGAGCGCCGCCTGCGCCTGAGGGCGAGGCGGAACTGGCCTGCATGCCCGCCCGCCTCTCCTGTTGCCCGATCTCAAGGGCTGTCTTGCTCGGCTCCACTCTATGCGACAGCACCTTGCTCGATCTCTCTCTCTGGCTTTCCTCCCTCTTCTTTGATGAGGCCCTCGAGTGTTGCGACAGGCCGCCCTGCGTTCGGCCCTGCTGCGCGCCGGCGCGTCTCTCGCTTCGCTCGCGCGACGACAACCACGACAGCCTGTGCCTTCAACCGCGAGCCACCCCTTCAACCCCCTTCCGGACCGCAGCACGCCAGAGCAGGGACGAGGGGCGATGGCCTTCCAGCCCGACGTGACGTACCCGAAGGTGCGAGTCACTTTGCCTTGCGACCCGAGATGGGCCCTGCAGGCTGACCCTGTGGCCTCTGCTCCGCTCCTCCGACGCGTTCGTCCGGCCGGCCTGGTGTCAGAACGAGTACATCGAGACGGTGCGTTCCTTCGGCATTGCAGGGCGCAATCTGAGCTTGTCAGCGTACAGCTGACCTGTCCACCACGCCCGCTCGAACACTGTCAGGACACGGGCAACAAGGTACGAAGCCCGCGGGAGGAAGCCGGGCGTGGTCCTGGGCGGCCGAGCTCGGGGCGCGCAGCTGGTCTCCAGCTCGGCTTCTTGACCTCGCCACCTGCTCGTGCTGGCGTGCGTGCCCGTTCTCGCATCTCTGATCCAGATGTCACCGCCCTCGACGGCCTTGTCGTTCTGCAGGTCTCGCGACGAGGTCAGTCACCTCTCGCTCTGCCCCTGGCGACCGAGCCCAGCTGCCCGGAGCTGACGCCCCCCCCCCCTTCTCGTCAACTCTAGCGTCGATCCAAGGCCCGCAATCGATCGTCCTCGCCGGCAAGTCGCGCATCCTCCCCGGGGCCGTTCTCCGCGGTGACCTCCGGCGGCTCCCTTCATCGTCGTCAGCAGCGGCCGGCGGGGCGAGCAAGGTTGGCGGGGTCGTCATCAGCCTCGGCAGGTACTGCACGCTCGGGCAGGGGAGCGTCGTCCGTCCGCCGGGCAAGACGTATCGCAGGTGCGCCCCTCTCCTCCGCATACCTCCACGTCTCCAGCCCTTTGCTGGCTGACTGATGCCACCCCCTGTCTGCTGCCCTCCATTTCTGGCCACGCTTCGTCCGCCCCCTCCCAGCGTCTTCAACTACTACCCCGTCAAGATCGGTAACCATGTCACGATCGGCGCCCGATCCGTCGTCGAGGCTGCCCAGATCGGCAACTGCGTCACCATCGGCGAGGACTGTGTCATTGTTCGTCCCCTCGCGCCTGGCCCGACAGCGCCGGGCTCTGGGCCGTCAGCCGTATTGTCCCTCTCGTCCCATCCTGACCGTCCCTCGTTCTCACCTCTCGCTCTCGCAGGGCAAGTTTGCGATGATCAAGGATTGCGTCGTCATCGCCGACGGCACGATCGTCCCAGACTATGCCGTCCTCGCGCCCTTCTCCCACGTCGCCGGCGCGCCCGGTCCGTCGCCCCCTTGTCGCGCCTCGTTACTCGTCACCAAAGTCGTCACCAAGGCGCACGAGCGGCTGACTTCCCTCCTTCCCTCACAGGCCGGTGGGTTGGCGACCTACCCGAATCGACCGAAGAAACGACGATCGCCCGCACGAAGGGCGACTATGCTCGCTTCCGAGCCGCGCCCTCCGCGCACCGGGCGCCGACAGACGGCTCGTCGACGTCGGCCTCGGGCACGGGCTCGGTGGCGGTGTCGAGGGAACCGTCGAGCGTTGGCGCCTAAGGATGGGCGGTCAGACGCGGAGAAGGAGGGCGAGGGTGTCGGCGCAAGAGACTCAGGAGTCTGGAGAGAGCTCGAGTGAGCGCCACGCTGAAGAGTCTTCTTTGAGACGAAGCGAGACAACGTGGTCGTCGATATACAAAGGCCAATCGGAGGAGCGCGAGTGGTGAAAGGAAGGGCCATGCGAGGGGAGGGGGCAGGGGTGTTGCTACAGGTGCAGAGGGAAGCAAGTGGAAGGGGTGCGCCAGGCCAGAGCCCAAGATGCGAGCTTGCGGCCGGCATCGTGAACGCGGCCGGCCTCGACGAGGGCGATCGGTGGGAAGGGTCGGAATGTGCAGGAAGGCCATGGACGACGCGGGGCTCCATCCGGCCCACGCCGGGACAGGAGCGGAGCGACCTGGATGCGAGACGCCTTAGCGCCGGAAGTCATAGACCTGCTTAGCGTAGTAAGCCGTACCAGCCGCGCCGAGACCGGCTGGGGGAAGAGCAACGCTCACAGGTGTCAGCACGGGGGTCGAAACGCAGAGTGGCTCGAGTGGAGGAAGGGTAGGCGCAGCTGGCCAGTAGGCGCCACGCTAACGGTACCACCGGTCGAGCAGGGCCGTCCGAGAAGATGGGCGGACGCACTGAGGATCTTGGGCGCCCGGCCTTTGCTGAAGCGGGGTGCGCCAGCGAGGAGGAGCAGGACCGACGAGGCGGCTGGACGAGCGCGTGCGCGAGGTGACCGGGCGCGGAGAGAGAGCGAGGAGGTCGGCCATCTCGTCAGCCTCGAGCTCGCTAGACGACCGCCGCTCCTGGCGGGGCGGGCGAAACACGACAGAGGAGACACGCACTGGCCGCCTCGTAAGCGTAGTCGAGCCCGTCGCGGATGCGGATGCTCGAGATGGCAAAGAGCGAGCCGAGGGCAAAGCCGCCAATGAGGCTCGGCATCGACCGGGTCCGGCTGAAGCCTGTGGGCGCGCGCGGGTGCATGGCGTCGTCAGCCTCCAGATGACCTAGATGGAATGGCGAGGCGGTCTGTCGCGAGCGTACCGTAGATGCCGCCGGTAAAGCATGCGGCCGAGAGCGTCGAGGAGGGGTGGTGCGACTGGCGGAGGGCGGGCCGAGGGTGGCATGGCGCGGAGGCAGTGTCAGCAGGCTCGAGGTCCAATGGAGGTCTCGAGAAGGAGTCCAACCCAGCTCTGCAGGCGGCCCGAGCGATACGCACCATGAGAAGAGAGTCTGGTGAGTCTGAGAGTGCGAGTGGTTGGGTGTGGGTTGGAGAGAGGCGAGTCGGTGGTGGAGGAGGGCCAGCTGATGGCCGGCTGCCCGGCTCTCCGACGGACGACGACGGACGACGAACGCGGGCACGGGTCTTGTCGGCCCGCCCCGCCGGCGTTTTCCTGAGGGGCACCGCCAATTCGCCAGCCAGTCGTCGTCGTCCGCTCAAGGGCACCAGCTGCGCTACCAGTAGATCAGCGGTCGGTCGGTCGCTGAGCTCATGAGATCGCCAGGACCGCCCATCTCAGCCCGCGACAAAAGCGTTGCGCGTGCGCGCCACCGACTCGCCGACGCCCTGCTCGATGTACGTCGGCGTCGCCTGCTGGGAGCTGGTCGACGGCTTGTCGACGGCCGCTGCGGCGTGTCCGTCCGACCAGCCGACGCTTCGCGGTCGTCCTGCCGGCGCCGGCGAAAGCTGCTGCTGCTGCTGCTGCTGCTGCTGTGGCGGCGGCGGCGGCGGCGGCGGCATGGGTAAGAGGTAGCCGTGTGGGCCGGGATGCCAGGTCTGCCACATCATCCCAGGCGGCGGCATATGCGCCGGGTAGGTCGGGACCGGGAACATCTGCTGCTGCTGTTGCTGCTGCTGTCGCTGCGTCCGGTACATTGTCCCCTCGTACATCGATGCCGGCAGCGTCGCGACTTCCTCGGCCAAGTGATAGTGCAGCTGACCAGGTGGGTAGGCCGCCGGGTGGCCGAAGGCCGGGTTCGTCATGGCGTGGAACGCCGGCGCGACAGGGTAGGCCTGTGGGTGCCGCAGCGACTGGCGCGAGTAGTTGCCGGGGTCGATCGGAGGCGGTGCAGGAGTCGGTTCCGAGCGGCGCGACCGTCGGCGAGGGGGAATGGTGAGCGGCTTGAGATTCGCGAGAGGCGACGGCGACCGGTTGCGGGACGAGACGGCGGGACTGGCCGGGATCGTCAATCTGACCTGGTCGGCCGAGCCCGCCAGCAGGGCTGCAACCGACGGGAGCGAGATGCTTGGCCGCGCCATAGTCTTCAGGGACAGCGCCGGCGGTCGATCGGGTGGTGTCACGGCCGCCGAACTCGGCTCAGAGGACGGAGGCGACGTGACTTGGAGGAAGGGCACGATCGCAGACGAGCCGGTCGTGTCACCATTCATCGTGCTGGCTAGCGGCGCAAAAGCCGCGCGGTTGTGGCTCGCGATAGAGGGAGAGCAGACCGGAGGGGTAAGCACGGCCATAACGTCCGGCAGCTGGAGGAGGAGTAGCAAAAGTCAGCCTTTGCTGCCCAGACGTCCAGCGCACCGGGCGATGGGGCGCGCACCTGGTCCGACAGCCGGAAGAGCAGCGCCATCCGCTGTTCGAGTGTGAGAGACCCTATGGCAGGTGACGACGACAGCAGTCAGTGGCGTAGCCACAGCTATAGTCATGTGCAGGAGGACGCACGTCGGCCGTCCGCCCAGGTGTGCGGCAGAGGGCACGCGCTGCTGAACGGGAATCCGTCCGAGGTGAGGAACTCGAGTGCACACGGCAGGACCTCGACCCCTTTGAGACGCTGTTCGGAGGCATGGGTCAGCGATCGCGGCCTCACCCGGTCACGGCCAGGAAGCGTTCAGACGTACGTCGTACTCTTCTTGAGCCACCCGGTTGCTGGCGAAGAAAGCCCGCTGAGCGGTCGAAATCGCGAGCAGAGGCCGCAGGAGGTCTCGCAAGGTCGACAAGTTCATGGCTGACGCGGTGGATGCGGGCGGCGGAGGCGATGCCGGCTCGGCCAGCAGTGCTGCCGTCAGAGCGGCCGATGCGGCGGCGAGCGGATTGGGCAGCCGAGCGACCGGAAGCGGTAACGACGGGTGGAGGGTGATCCTGCCGCGCGACAGGCTCTGGATGATGAGCGCGGTCGCCGTCTCCTCGGCCGTCGGGCCCTGGCCGCCTGATGCCAAGATCGAGGCAGGAGCGACCTCGCTCGTAATAGACATAGTCTCGCACACGCTAGCAAGCGGCGCAGCCGGCTCGGCTGGTGGTGTCTGCAGCAGCAGTGCAGCTCGTCAGCCAGGCGGTGCGGATCCCTGCGTATCTTTGAGACTGACGTACGAGCAAAGCTGTCGGCATCTCTGACCCGTCCTCTGGCGCCTCTGCGATCGTCTCCATCGGGCGAAACGGCCCCTTGCATCGAGATCGCCTGCTGCCAGGTGGCGACGCGCATCGACGGCTGCAAGGGGGACGCGAGGCAGGACGTCAGGCCGAAA
>Ga0308160_10004715_pt1 | contig 14462 bp, 20 predicted proteins | sample PhyFR1_FD_201036 | JGI IMG/M metagenome (GOLD analysis project Ga0308160, IMG submission 201036) | Phyllosphere microbial communities from UC Gill Tract Community Farm, Albany, California, United States - DLSLF.R1 | ecosystem: Host-associated > Plants > Phyllosphere > Unclassified | place: USA...
GCCTCCCATGAGGCCCGGCGGAAGGCCCATCGCTCCCGGCCCGGCACCGCCGCCACTGCCGCCTAGCCGGCCCTCGGACGGAGGGCCGCCGTTGGCCGACTTGGCGAGGACGGTCGATCGCATGCTTGCCAGCTGGCTCGACCACGCGCCGAGCTGGTCGTAACGCGCCTTCTCAACGGCATGTCTGGAAGGAGGGACGAGAGGCGACGTCAGCGGATGCGCAGATGCCAGAGGACGGCAGGCGGTTGAGAAGCGCACCCCCGATCGAGCTCAAGCCGGCCGCCCACTTGGTCAATCTTGCCCTTGACCTTGCCGTCGAGGATGAGGCCGACTAACAGATCCTCGACGTCCTCGGTCGGCACGTTCAATTGCTATGAGGTTCCTCGATAGTCAGCATCCAGGGTCATCAGAGCCGAGAACGAGGCAGGCGCGGAGCAAACGTACCTTGCCAAGCCACTTGAGCTCCATCCGCGTGTAGGGCTTAATGAGGTCGATCAGGTACTGGGTCCGGAGCGAGCGCAAGACGTCGTCGATGTAGCCCTTGATGAACGGGTCGTCGAGGATTGTCGCCTTGTTTTCTGTAGAGAGCGAGTGCGCGGGGTTGATGTGAATCGGTCAGTCTTCAACAACTCGCCTCTGCGCTGCGTCGTCGCGCTCGATCGGTGGCAAGCAGGCGTGTAGGGACGCACCGCGGAGGATTTTCTGGGCATCGTGGATGTCGCGCCGCTGATAAGCGCCAACGAGGTTGGTCATGGCGACGATCTCGGGCGAGTTCTTATACCTGCGACGAAAGGAGAGCAGAGCGAGAGTGTCAGGCGAGGAGATGGGGCCAAAATGCGATGACTCAAGGCGGGGGACGAACGGCTTGGTCTCCTGCGAGTCGAACGGGTTGATATCGCTCCCCATGAGCATGTAGGCGAGGACGAGGTACTTGAGCACCTGAATCCGCTGCGGCGCGCCCGCCTCGTCAAACTGCTTGAACGACTCGAAGAAGTCGGTCGAGGCCTGGGCCCAGTTCTCTGCCGAGCGAAGGGGAGAGGAAGGGGCACGTTGGTCCCGTCAGCCGCCGCCGCACAGTAGACAAGCGGTCGGACCCAGGCCAGTAGGGAGGAGATGAACGCACTCTCGCCCATCCACATCTTGCCCCCGCACTCGCGGATGACGCCCATGATGCGCGGGTGGGGGATGGCCGACTTGACCTCGAGGCAGGCCCGGTAGAGCTCCTTGAGCCGACGGATGTCGCCCAGGGCCGAGGCCATCTGGATCTCGAGCGCGTAAACCTCGAGCACTGCCGAGCGAGCGAGCGGTAACAGAACGTCGTCAAGTCAGCCATTAGACGAACGGACGCTAGCAGAGGCTACGAGAGAGTGTGGGTCCTGACAGATAGTGCCCTTGCTCTGATCCTCGCTCGACGTGCCCGAGCCGCCCCCGGTCGGCCGGCAAAATTCGCGAAGCTCTGCCAAAACCGGTCGCAGGCGGGCCCACTCGCGCCGGTCGAGCCAGAGCTTGGCCAGCTTGAGGTTGGCTTTGACGCTCAGGCGCTGCGAGAGAGCGATTGAGTTCGATGAGCGAGGAGGACGGGCAAGCAGCGATTAGTCTTGGAAGGCAGAACAGACGCCCGGCCCGATCGCACGAGAGGGGACGCACCTCATTCCGGCTCTCCTCGAGACTCAGCTTCGTCACCTCGTAGAAGCGCTCGAGCGTGCCCGTCGTCGTCTCGACCCCGTAGCCCTTGCCTTCGCCCCCAACATAGTCGAGGATGTTGTTGATCGACTTTTCGGCGTCTGTGCGGGTGGTCGGACGAGACCCTCGTCAGACAGGAGAAAGGGCGAGGTCCAAGCGGGGGAGAGGGAAGGGGGACGGACAGTTTCGCGTGACGGCGCTCTTCGTGTAGCCGAGGAGCTCCTCGTACGACTTTAGAGCCTCCTCGGGCCGGCCGAGCGTGCAGAACAGGAGCTTGGTCGTCTGCTTGAGCGCCTTGAAGCCCCTGACGAGGTGCACACGCGGGAAGGAAGAGCCAGGGCGGGAGGGGGCGTTGTCAGCGCCTCCGTGGACATCGAGCATGCGTTTGTCGCCGCGACGCGCGAGGGAAGAAGCCGACGGACCAGTCGCCCTTCTCCTCCTCTGCATCGACGATCGCCCGTAAAGCGACGAGTGCCTCTTCCGGCTCATCCTCGACGAGACCTGGGCCAACGGGCGCCGAACGAGAGAGAGAGGCGTCAGCATCGGGCAAGAGTCAAGGAGATCGAGCGGACGCACCTTTAGCCCGGTAGTACATGTTCTCGGCATCGGCATCGGCCTCGGCGTCCGAGCCGTCCTGCTCGTCATCGTCGTCGTCGTACTCGAGCTCATAGTCCTGCCGATATTGGATGGTCGCGTGGGGGTCGTCAGTGGATGCTCAGTGCGCGTAACGAGGGAGGGGAGGACAGACCTCGTCACCATCCTGGTGGGGCGTCGGACATGGACAGGTAGGTAGGCCAGATCGTCAGCCTTCGTCAGCAACCTGTCAAGGAGACCATCGTCGACGACGGGGTCGCGCCGGGCGTGCTCGATGCGTGTGAGCTCGCTCGTCGGCCGCTTCTGGTCGGCGACGCCCGTCCATCTACCCCGCTTCCCCACGCAACCAGCCGCCCTGCTGCAACCGGTTTTAAGGTCGACCTTCGATTTGGGCAAGCGGGCCGCGCGCGCTAGCTCGGAGCAGCGGCATCAGGCGGGCGGGGGGTAGTACGTTGGCGGAGCTCGCGCGGTCGATCCAGAGCGCCGCGCGCGCTCGGACCTGGCAGCACCGACAGAGGAAGAGCTCGCAAGAAGAAGTGAAAGGGCTGGAAGTAGGAGGCAAGCTGATGACGTACGTCCATCATGAAGTCTTCGTCGTCCGACTGAAACGTCGAACAGCAAGGGCGACCGAGGCAGCAAGCAGCAGGCGGCAAGGGGACGAAAAGGGGGGCGTGGTGTGCGGGTGCAGAGGGGGGTCAGCCTGCTGCTGCTTGAGGCCCTCTCTTGCTCGCAAAGGCCCTCAAGGCTCTCGATTGCAACGGGCTATGAAGGTGACGGACCATCTTGTCGACCTAGGCTGATTGCTCCTGCTCGGGCGTGAAGGCTCGGTGAAGGAGCGAGCTTGGGAGAGCTGGCAGCGAGGTCGTGGGTTGATCGATCGTCAGCCGCCGCTTCCTGGCTCCTCAAGCTGATCGGGCCCCTACTGAGAAACAGCTGCGAGTCTGACCCCGGTCTGGCGACTAACTGTTGTGAACTGCTGCTGCTGCTCGTGGGCTGGAGGGAGCGTTGCAGGGAGATGGTCGTCGGCCGTCGAGTGGAGGACGGACGCGCGCAGCCCACCCAAAGGATCCCCCGACAGTAACCCCGAGTTGGACTAAGAAACCCCCGACAGGCCTCCGCGTCTCGCTCTCATCGCTCGCCCTCTCCGCTCTCCTCTGCTCTCCGTCGCCCACCACGCATGTCGACTCCGGACGACTACAAGCACGTCGCTGGGGGCTCGCTCAAGCTCAAGGGCGGCCTCCAGCTGAAAAAGTACGAGCGCTGTTGCCTCCCCCCCCCGCGCCGCCCCTGTCGACTTGACGGGCGCGTTGGGCTGACGATGGGTTGGCCCTCTCTCACGCTTTCGCAGGAAGAAGAAGTCGAAGTCGGGCAAGACGGCCAAGGAGGAGGCGACGGGCTCGTCCTCGACCGGCGGCTCGGCCAGCGGCGGCGGCGGCGGCGGTGGTGGGAGCGGTCGGCGCAAGACCGAGGCCGAGAAGCGGTTCGAGGAGATCCAGCGCGAAAGGGTGCGTGCTCACTCATTCCTGGGCTGTCGGCGGCGGTTCGACGTAGCTCGGCTAGGGGGATGACTGGCGCTCGGAGCCGGTGCGCGGCGGACGTAGGTGATGGCCTCGTCATCTTGCTGCTGCACTGCCTGGGGGCAGGCGGTGATGTACGAGGGTGCGGGCATGTCGACACGACTGCTCTCTCCGAGAGTGTCGCCCAAACACCCGTTGCCGCCGTCGTCGGTCTCGTCTTGCCCTCGAGGACCTCTTGTCGTCATCCTCAAGAGCCGCGACTAACCTCTGCCCCGTCTCCCCGTCCCTTGGCCGTTTCTCAGCTCGCCGAGCGGATCGCAAAGACGGCCGGCCAGACGCACAAGGACCGCGTGGCCGAGTTTAACGAGAAGCTCGAGGGGCTGTCCGAGTCAGTCCCTCCTCCTCACTCCTTGTTTCACACGCCCCCTCCTCGCCTATCAAGGTCGCTCGTGCCTATTGAGCGAAGATTTCGGCAAGCGACGAGCGACCTCCCAACGCGCCGTCTGCTTTCCATCCTGCGTTTCCAGTTCAAAGCTGACCCATTTCCGTCCCGCCTCTTTCCGACGACGAACGATAATTCATCCAGGCACCACGATATCCCCCGTGTCGGACCTGGTTAACAGCCCTTTGAATCCCTCTTTCCCTTTACCTTCCACCCCTCCCCCCCTCCCCCGGCCTTCCCAAAAGGGCTTGTACGCTTCGTTTTCTCGCATGCCTCCCCTGCTCGCTCCCCTTCCAGAAGACATGGGACCCTCATTCTCGCGAGGGGATCTCCTGCAGCCGTCGGGTCCGCGCACATCGCGCCAAGCCCAGCTGGGCGCGCTGGTCCAGGACTGCGATGCCCGTCTGGCCGATACGCAGCAGAGCACCCGAAGGGACAGAAAGCGCTAGGGCAGAGGCAGAGAAAGGACAAGCCAGGAGAGAGAGTGACTGCGCAAGGGCCATCTAGACCGCCCAGACCTTGACGAGCCCATCGTCCCCCGCGCTCGCCAGCAATGCCCTGCCCCGCTCGGCCTCCTGCGCCTCTGCTCCCGGCACAGTCGGCGCGAAGGCCACGCTGTTGACCTCTGCGACGCCGTGGGCTTCCTCGAGCTCGTGCGTCTGGACGAGGTCGATGGGCGAGGACGTGGAGGACGGGTCGTGCCACTGAAAGGGAAGGCGAGGGCCCCGGGGCAGGAGAGGGGCCAGTCAGTGACGCTGATTGACGGAATGGAGGGTGAGAAGATGAATACGACGTACGACCTCGAACACGCGGATGAAGCCGTCGCCGCCTGCGCTCGCCAGCTTGCCGAGTGATCTCCTCTTCGCGCCCTCGGCGTGCTCACCTCCCTCCTCTGCGCCCTCCTCGGCGGGCCGGGCGGGGAGCCACGAGAGCGAGTAGATGGTGCGCGAGTGGACGGCCCGGAAGACGGCCGCTGCTCGCCAGGGCGACTCGACGTCCTGGCCTCTAACCGCGGTCAGTGAGGGGAAGGGAAGGGGAGAGAAAAGATGGGGTCAGTCATCCTTGAGTTGCGTCAGAGCGAGAGCGGACGACGCCCGCAGTGCGGATCAGCGAGTGTGACGGACCTCCTCTGCCAGAAGCGGATCTCGCCCTCGTCGCCCGCGCTCGCGAGCCAGTCCCCCCGCGCCGGCTCGAACGCCAGCGTCCAGACCGTCCCCGCATGGCCGCCGAGCGTCTGGAACGGCTCCCAATCGGCGAGGGGCGCGTCGGACGAGAGGTGGATCGTGTCGTCGTACGAGGCCGAGCCGAGGAGGTCGACGTGCGGATGGAAGAGGACCGTCTTGACGTCCTGGGTGTGGTTGAGCATGACGGCCAGGCATTCGAAGTCGGCGTCGGGCTGGACTGCAGGAGGGGGGGAAGCCGGGCGAGGCAAGGGAGGCGAGCGGGCGCACGTCAGTCGACTCGTCTGGCTGACCTCTGAGAGGGGCAAGGGGGTTTAGGGGAGTCGGACGCACCCTCCCAGACCCAGACGCTCTTGTCCCTCGAGCAGCTCGCGAGCAGGCCTCCGCTCGCACTCCAAGCGACCGCCTTGCACTCCGAGTCATGGCCCTCGAGCGTCGACACGCACTCCCACTCGCCCTCGGCCCCTTCGCCCTCGTCGGCGCCGGCGGCCGAGGGGGAGGAGGGCGTGCGTTCCCAGATGGAGACGGTGCTGTCGAACGAGGCGAGGGCGAGCGAGCTGCCCGAGGGCGAGAAGGCGAGCGAGCGGACCGTCCTCGAGTGGCCTGAGGGAGGGAGGCGAGCGCCAAGCGGGGTCAGCTCCCCCCTCTCTGTGGGTGCCGGTCCAATGACCGAGCGAGCCGACGGCCGGTCGGACGGACCGGTCGAGATGGAGCCCTGCGAGAGGAAGCGGGCGTCCTTCCCCCGGCCGGCATAGGACCAGAGCCGGACCGTCTTGTCGGTCGAGCACGAGGCCAGGAGCCGCTCGGTTGGCGACCACGTCACCTGCCAGGCCCGGTCCGAATGGCCTGCCGGGCGGCGACGGCGGCGGCGGCAGGCAGGCAGGGGTGGGCAGGCAGGAGGCGGAGTCAGCACCCGGGGCGGGCGGAAGCGACTAGAGGCTAGGCTCACCTGGCAGGGCGGCGACGAGCTCGAGCGGGCTGACGCTGCTGCTGCGGCTGGCCATCTCGTCGACGAGCATTCGCGAAGGAGTCGGGCTGGGCTGACGTGTGCGCGGCGACGACGACGGAGGGATCGGGCTCGACCGGCGGCCTCTCTCCTCTCCTCACCCCCGCTTGTGGCGTCCCGTTCGCCCTCCCCTGGCTGCGCGCGCGGCCTGCCCCGCTCCCCTGTCGATCTGCATCGACCCACGCCGCCCTGCTCGAATGCATCCGCCTGCACCGCTCGACCCTTCCGCCCGCCGCCCCCGCCCCCCGGCCAGAATTTCGCACCGGTCAAAGGTCGACCTCGCGCCCTCTCCGACGCCGTCGCCCTCGCTTGGAAGATGGCACCGCCGACCAGCAGCAGCCAGCAGACGCCCTCGAGGTCGACGCCGGCTAGCACTACCACCAAGCAGCCCGCAGCCAAGGCCATCAAGCCTCCGCCGCCGGCAGGCACACCCCTCTCGGCCAAGGCCAAGAAGCGGCGCGACTTCGCTGCCGCCGCCGCCGCCGCCGGCCATGGCTCCTCCCTCCTGCCGCCGCCGACGCCCAACGGCAAGCCTGCCTCTTCCGAGCCCGTAGCACCCGCGTCCGAGTGGGAGTACGAGGTCGTCGCCGGTAGCGCCGTCCCCAAGCAGGCGCCCGTCTTCACTCCGAATGCGGCGTCAGTCCCCCTCTTCGCCTGGGCCCTTCTCCCTGCCCTCTCTTTCTTGGAGGCCTCGATCTGACCTCCCCCTTCCCTCTGACACAGCCACTTCATCCTCCCCCACCCGACCCAGCTCCGCCTACACGCCGCCTCGGACCTTGCCCCGCTGTCGACCATCACCTCGCAGCGGCTGGCCAACCACCACACCGCCGCCATCACGGCCGTCCTCCTCCACCCGCTCAACGCCCTCCAGCTCGTGACGGCCTCGCTCGACGGGACCGTCAAGCTCTGGGACTACCTCGACGGCGCCTGCCTGCGGACGATCGTCTGCCCCGGCCCGGTCGAGCAGCTCGTTATCGGCCAGACGGGCGACGCCAAGGGCCGCTGGTGGGCGAGCGTCCGCGGCGAGGGCAAGGACAAGCGCAAGCGCCGCAAAGAGGGCAAAGAGAGTCGGTCCCTCCTTCACCTTCACGGTCCATTGGCCTGACGATGACTCGCGACTCGGTCACTGACGACACCTCTCCATCGACCGCTTGGTGCAGACATCAAGGGGCACCAGGGCCCGCAGTCGACCATCTACGAGCTTAACGTGCCCGCCTCGTCGGCCTCGACCTCGGCCGCGCCCCGCCCCCACCTCCGGATCGCCCGCATCCGGCACAGCACGGCGCTCATGCTCTCGCCCTCGGGCGCCTTCCTCGTCGCCCTCGCCGGCCAAAAGGCTTATGTCCTCCCAACCGCGCCCGACCGGATGGCCGAGGGCTTCACAAAGTTTGTCTCGCCCGAGATCCTCACGTGCGGCGCGATGCACCCCCGCGAGGACTGGTTCGTCTCGGGTGACGCCAAAGGCGTCGTCCGCATGTGGTTCTGCCTCGGCGAGCTCGCGAGCGGTCGGCCGGCCACTAATGGCGGCCAGGACGCTCCGTTGCTCGCCGACGACGGCGCGTCCGACAAGGAGACGGCCGCCGGCACTGCCGCTGGCCAGCAGCAGAAGGCCTCGTCGGGCGCCGGGATCCGAACGACGCCGACGACGACGCTCCACTGGCACTCGCACGCCGTCGCCTCGATCGCCTTCACCGCCGCAGGCACCTCGATCCTCTCCGGCGGCGAGGAGGCCGTCCTCGTCGCCTGGTCGGTCGCCAACGGCGCAAAGACGTTTGTCCCCCGCGTCGGCGGGCCGATCGCCTCGGTCGTCGTCCGCCCGCCCGGCCACGGCCGCGAGGAGGAGTGGTGGGTCGGTCTCGCCAACGGCGGCCTCCGCAGGCTCGGCGGCGACGGCAAGGGCGGCCGCAACGTCCTCGGCGGCTGGGAGTCGGCCAAGATCGAGCCCTCGCCCGCGCCGGCCTCGGGCCGGCCCTCGCCGCTCGCCTACCACGCTCCGACCCAGTCGCTCCTGCTGCCGGCGGCCCACCCGAGCTCGGTCCAGCTCTACTCGCCCGCCCACCAGAGCTCGATCCTCGAGCTCGAGGTCGCCCCTTCGAACCGCGTCTCGCGCGCGGCCGACAAGGAGGTCGAGCCGGTCCGGGTCGAGCTTGCGGCGCTCGGCACCGCGGCCGACCAGACGGGTTGGCTGGCGACGGCCGAGCGGCGCGAGGCCGACGAGGAGGAGGGCGCTGAGGCCTCGCGGACCATCAAGGTCTGGCGCTGGGACGACGCACTCCGGACCTACGTCCTGACGACCCGGCTCGAGACCCCGCACAAGACGGACGTCGGCTCGCTCGCCTTCTCGCCCGTGTCCGTCAGCCTGCCGGGTGCCGCCCAGCCGACGCTGCTCCTCCTCTCGACCTCGGCCGCCGACGGCGTCGCCAGGCTCTGGCGCGAGAAGCGCACGCGCTTCAAGTCGGGCAAAGTTGAAGGTAAGCGGGCACTTCCCGACTTCTCTCCCTCCTCCTTGGCCACCCTACCACTCGCTCTCCTCCTGCGAGAGGCTCGGCCCGGCGCATGTCGGCTGCGCTTCCTCCGGCAGGAGACGCTTCTCTTCTCAAGGATGACAAAACATTCAAGCTCAACAGTCTTAATCACCTCTGTGGATTACCCTCTTCTTCTTTTTATTTCTGATCCCACTCCCCGCCCGACTCCTTCCCTTTGCCTTTCCTGCCGCCCGCTTTCGACCGACGCTGACCTCCATGCCCCCTTGTTCACAACTTGCGCCTCGCTCGGTCTCGCCCCTCACCAAAGGTACGCTGCCTCCGTCCCGCTCTCTTCCCCCATCCTCCTCTCTTCTCCCAAATGATTACAAACTATCTATCAAGCTCAACAGTCATAATCATCCCTGTTGACCACCCATACTTCTACATTGTCTGATCTCACCTCACCCACACACTCCTCTCTTCTCGCGACTTGCCCTTGGCGATCTCGAAGTGATGCTGACCCTCGTTCCCCCTCCCCTTCGTGCGCTCTACCAGGTACATTCCCCTCTGCTTTCTCTTCCTCCGTCTCCTCCCACTCCTTCCCCACCCCGAAGGATTACAAACTATCTATCAAGCTCAACAGTCATAACCCAAGCGTGTTGACCACCTTTACTTCTACATTGTCTGACACCCCCAACCCCCCAACCGACGTTCCCCTTCGCCCGCCTGCCCGCCGCCCGTCGAACGGATCGCTGACATCCTTACCCCTCCCTCCGCCCCCTCACTTGCTGCCTCGCCTCGTACGACTGGTCTGGTCTCGCAATCAAAAGGTAAGCGAGCGTGTCTCGTGCTTTTGGCCTCCCGCCCCTCCACCTCACCCTTCTTTGAAAGGATTACAAAACTATCTATCAAGCTCAACAGTCATAATCACCTCTGTTGACCACCCATACTTCTACATTGTCTGATCTCCTCGTCTCCCTTCCTCTGCTCCCTCTCACGTTTCTCCGATTTAACCGTCGAGAGCTTTGCTGACTCCCATTGCGCCCCCTCCCCATCTGTCCTGCTTCCGCTCGTCGCTCCGATTCGGCCCTTCGTCCACCAGGTTCGTCCCTCTTGCCTCCTCACACACCCTCTCTGCCCGCGAGTGTCAACGACGAAAACCTATCACATCCCTCCCTCGCCCGATTGTCTCATGACGGCGCTGGGAGCCGTCTCAATCACCCATGTGGACCGTTTTTGTTCTGCAATCCTGAGACGCTCGCGCGCTCCTCGCCCTCCTCTCCACTCACCTTTGATCCGTCCCGACTTGGCGCTGACCGGCCTTTCTTCTTTCCTGCCCGTCTCTAGCCTCCTTCCAGCCGCTAAGCTTGCTCTCGCACCGCGGCGCGCCAATTCACGCCGCCAGCTGGTCGCCCGACGCCTCGGTCCTCGCCCTCGCCCAGGGCGCGCTCGTTACCATCTGGGACCCGGCAACGAGCGTCCTCCGCGGCTCTCTCTCGTCGCCTGACGTCCCCTCGATCCACAAGGTCACCTTTGCCGGCCTCGGTGGCCGCTACGTCGTCGGTGCCGGCGCGCGCAAGGGCGTCGCCGTCTGGGACCTCGTCGCCGGCGAGGTCGTCTGGTCGTCGTCCTCGATCGCGGTCGAGCACCTCACCGTCGGATCCGACCTCGCGACGTTCACGACGGCGGCCTGCTCGCCCTCCGCCGAGTCGCCCCTGACAACGTTTGCCGTCTACTCGCTCACCTCGGTCAAGCCGCTCCGCGTGCGGTCCATCCCGCGGCGCATCCGCTCGGTCGCGCCCTTCCCGCCATCGACCGGCCCGGCCGACGTCGCGATCCTTGCCGTCGCCGACAACTGGGACGTCCTCGTCGTCGGCGATGAGGCTTCGGCCGCCTTTGATGCGCTAGCCTTCGATTCGACCCAGGCGGTCGACCTCAACGCTGCCGCTTCGTCGGCCGGGCCGAGTCTCTTTGACGAGATCTTTGGCGCCCAGGCCGGACCTTCGACCCCAGCCGCCTCGACCGCGGCGACCGCCGCCAACGGATCGGCCGGCCGTCGGACCGCCGCGCCCAAGAAGTGGACCTCGCTCGAGGAAATCTTTGACGCCTCGGCGCAGGTCCTGCCGGCCATGTCGATGGTCTTCGACGAGGTCCTCGACCACGTCCTCTCGAAGCGGTCCGGCGACGACGGCGATCTGGCCGGCGACGAGGACGCCGACGAGGCCGCCGCCGACGGCATGGACATCGACGAGCCTCTACCAGACTCGGACACCCCGACACGCGAGTGGCAGGCCCGCGAGCTGCCCGCGTCAGAAGTGGCCGATCTCACCGATTTCTTCCGGGCGCTTTCGACCGGTTCCGCTCCACCAGGCGCGGCCCCACCCTCGGCCTCGCGGCTCGTCGACAAGACGCTGCTCAACGGCGCAGCTACCGTCACGCCCGTCAAGGCGACGCGGGCGGTCGCCCTCCGGAGCAACGGCTCGACACCGGCCGCCGCAGCTTCGAACGGATCCCCTGCGTTCGAGGCCGAGACGCCTCAGGGCTCGGGCAAGAAGCGCAAGTCGAAGTCTCAGTAGTTGAGCGATACGATGCTGCACCCTTGCGTCCTTGTCGTATGCGCCTGTCTCGAAAGCGAGCAGAGAGATCATCCGAGCGTAGGAAGGCTGCGAGCCTCTGGCGGTGGCGGTGGGCTGAAGTCTGTCGAGCGGCGGCGTCGGCCGTCGGCCTCGTCCGCGCGGGCCGCGGCCGCAGCCGAGAGAGTCGCCGCTGCACCATGCTGCCCCCCCCCTCCTCCGGCCTGCGGCAAAGGCCTATTCTCGAGCACAATCTGATCTCGGGCATGGGCCTCACGAGCAAGGAGGCCTGCTTTGGCATCCGACCATCATCCTACCTGCCCTCGTAGACGAGGCGCTCGTCCCCTCCCTCCGTCGCCATGACCGCCATGCCCACTCCCTCCGCCAGCAGCGACAGCAGCAGGAGGAGCAACGTCGAGGCCCAGGACCTGACGGCCGATCTGCCCCGCCAAAAGTTCCTCGGTTTCCAGATCCGTCGCAGGCCGGACGCGTTCGCACAGGGCAAGACGCTCCCTGAGGCAAGGGTACGTTGGCGAGCAGTGTCGAGAGAGCGGAGTGCCTAAGTGAGCTGACCGCAATCCTGTCGTCACGTCTCTTCGTCCCAATCGATGTTGCCATAGTCGCGCAACGTCGTCAGCAAGGCCCTGTTCTCGTGGCTCACGCCTATCCTGCTTGTCGGCTACTCGCGTCCGGTGCGTACTCGTCAAGCTTCCTTCGCTTACCTCGACCGAGGCGAAGCGAAGCAAGCGAGCTCCGGCTGAGCCGCGTGCAACGGTGCTCCGGCCTCGCTTACTTGTCGGCATGCTGACCCTCGTCCCTCTGCCCTCACCTGACTCGACCCGACCTGTAGCTCGAGCTCGACGATCTATGGGAGCTGGTGGACGAGTATTCTTGCGAGCGACTCGGCAACCTCGTCCGTCCCCCTCTTGCCCTACTCTGCTGCGCCACTCGCGCGCGTGTTGCTGACGCTCCCCTGGCGGCCTGTCTCTCGCCGCACCGGTAGCTCGAGACCAAATTCTTTTCAAGGGTCCCGCTCGACGAACGGCCACTGCACCTCCGAGCCGGCCGACCGGCGTCTGCCGTCGGCGCTGCCGCTGGATCCTCCCCGGCTGACCAGGCGACGCTCAAGGATGTCGAGGGCAAAGAGGTTGAGGAGGCCTTCGAGCTGCCGACGGTCGCTCAGACCGCCGAGCCGACTGCGACCGGGGCCGAGGCGACTGGCAAGCCCACAAACGGCAACGTAGGGAAGGGCAAGAAGTACGACCGGTCGCTCCTGCTTGCCCTCCAGCAGGTCGTCCTGTTTCGGTCAGTCCTCGTGCGGCTTGCCGCTCGTCGGATCCTCGTCTGCCTCCGCTGAAGCATTCGTCTCTTCCAGCTTCTGGTCCGCCGGCTTCCTTGGTCTCTTTGGCTTCGCGCTCCAGACGACAAGCCCTCTTGTCACGCGGCAGATCCTCAACTTTATCACCGCCTCGTACAACTACTCGCACGGCCTGTCTGACGTCGTCCCGCCCGGCGTCGGTCGCGGTATCGGCCTCGCCTTTGCACTCTGGGCGATGCAACAATCGTACTCGCTCCTCATCGCCCAGTTTCTCAACCGGTCGCTTATCACAGGGTGAGCCTGTACTTTAGGTAGGGTGGTCCTATAATATGTGGGCTGACTTGTGCTTACCGTTGCAGATTCATGTTGCGCGCCGCACTCATCGCTAACATCTCGCGCAAGAGCCAAAGGCTCTCCGGAGCGTGCGTACAGAGTCTGCAGCAAGTGCTCTGTTCCCGGCGGAACAGACGCTGACGCTTTCGTTCTCCGTCAGGTCGCGCGCCAAGCACCCCAACGGCCAACTCGTCACGCACATCTCGGCCGACGCCTCCTTTATGGACTGGTGCGCGCTGCTCGCGCACGAGCTCTGGCTGCAGCCGATCATGATTGTCGTCGGCCTTGTCATTCTGATCCATACCATCGGCTACTCGGCGCTGGGTGCGTTGCCGGTGCTCGTCAGACAGCCGGGCGACTGGATCCTGACCGAGCGCGCACCCTCCTCATAGTCGGCTTTGGCGTCCTCCTGCTCGCCATCCCTTGCCAGGCAGTGTTGATGTCGCGCCTGATCGGGACCCGGCAAGCACGTGAGTCATCGCCTCTATTTTCTGACCTTCTCTGCTGCGCTATTCGCTGACGCATCTGTCGCTTTGCTTCAGAGATGGTCATCGTCGACAAGCGCGTGCGGCTGCTGCAGGAGATCCTCCAGGGCATCCGCGTCATGAGTGCGTCCTTGGCTGCTCCGGCTGCAAAACGACACGAGACTGACCGGATCGCCTACCGTGCAGAGCTCATGCAATATCAGCCATACTTCGCGGAGCGTGTCATGGCGCACCGGCGCGATGAGGTTGAGAAGCTCCGCCGCAACTGCGTTAACCGTGCGGTCATGAATGCCACAATGGCGTCCGTGCGTGCGTTGCTTCGCCGTTTCGCCATATGCCGCCAAAGTCTCAGACCGAGCCTGACTCTGGTTGTGTCCGACAGCGGTCATGGCGGCCGTCCTTACATTTGTAACCTACAGCCTCAGCGGCCACGAGCTCAACGCGGCCATCATCTTTACCTCGCTCCAGGCCTTCAACAACATCCGCACACCGTTGATGCTACTGCCTCTGGCGCTTCAGTCCGTCTCTGACGCGTACGTTGGCCTCCAGCGCATCTCTAAGGTGCTCCTCGCCGAGGAGATCGATAATCCGGTCCCGGTCTTGCCCGGCGCCAAGTACGCCGTCTCGTCACACGCAGATTACTCGTGGGAGACCGCGACGCCGCCCGACGCCTCTACCTCTGGTGGCTCCGCCGGCCGCGACCGCGGCGCTGCAAAGAAGGCGAAGGCCGCCAAGAAGGCCGCGAAGAAGGCTGTCAAGGGCGGCGTCGAGCCTGAGGCGGCCGACGCAAAGGAGGAAGCGGTCCCCTTCTCCCTGTGCGTCTTCTCTCTCTGAGACCTTGTCGCGAATCGCGCCCGACCTCCGT
>Ga0308160_10004716_pt1 | contig 14458 bp, 21 predicted proteins | sample PhyFR1_FD_201036 | JGI IMG/M metagenome (GOLD analysis project Ga0308160, IMG submission 201036) | Phyllosphere microbial communities from UC Gill Tract Community Farm, Albany, California, United States - DLSLF.R1 | ecosystem: Host-associated > Plants > Phyllosphere > Unclassified | place: USA...
AGGTCAAGTACGAGGTTACAAGAAGAATTGATTCGGACAGCTAGGGAGGGTAGTCGGTCAATGAGTGTCAATTTGGCTGGTCATTCCCCTGTGGCGCCTAGTATCGCGGGGGATGAGGAGATGTCGGATTCTATACGGCTCTTGACTCGTTTCAGGCATTTGGCGGGTTCGCAATTGGATGATTTAGTGGTAAGCTGACGAGCGCTCCTTGATGGTCAAGCTGACAATTAGGATAAATGCGACGATGCATTAGAAGCAGTTCAATCACTATCAACATCAGGAGAAGCAGATTTACCGGCTCTTCGCTCCGCCCTCGAATCATCATTGAAGGAATTCAGCGATTCAGCAACTCGAGCTATTAAGAGATTGTACGCTGGCCCGAAGAGGGAGAAGGGGATGTATCATGATCGGGAGGATAGTGATAGTGATTCTGGAGATGAGGGGACAGAGGATTTGGATGAATCGACTGGACCTAATGAGACTGTCTTTTTGGTCTATTTGTACGTATCTGTCTTCCGTATCCGTCTTCCAGACTGACTCCAAGCTGATACTAGCTTTCTATTCACGCTGGAAGAATTCGGGCGGGAAGTACTGTTCTTACTCGATACCGTCGAAGAGGTGAGCTTACATCCACTCCTCGAGTAGAAAGCTGATGGTAGATCGTTACAGCCCAAGACGTTTCAGCCTGGGGCCACGTTAAATCCCTGATTTTCCTCTCCAAAGCAAGAAGAAAGGAAAACAAGCGATACCTCCATACTCAACTCCGTAAGCTTCATAATCCAGGTGAAATGTAGAAAGCTAAAGTCCAGAACGACTAGTACCAATAGATCCATCGAAACAACAACCTCCTACATTTCCCCGTCCGCAAGAAGCACACGTTACTGCTGGTACTGGAACGACTCTCTGGTCAAAAGCCCAGGGTAGGTTCTGGGAATTGGGGGAGAAGTTGAGGGAACCGAATATACGCTATGCTATAAAAGTCGGTGTTGCTGGTGGTGAGTCTTTTCTCCTCTTCCTTCTCCTCTCTTCGACATTACAAGCAGAATACTATGGGAAAGCTGATGCATAGCAATGTTAGCGGCTCCGGCGTATACTGAAGCCGGCCGACCTATTTTCTTGGAATATAGAGGCGAATGGGCTCTAATTGCATTTTTCGCTACAATGAGTCAAACTGTTGGTCAAACCAATTTCCTCTCTTTCTTCAGGATCATTGGGACTCTGTAAGTCTCCCACCATCGACTTTGCGCGATGCTGATGAGTAGGCTCGGAGCAGGGATCGCTGCGTTGTTCTATACTCTCTTTCCTGATAATCCCATTGTTCTTCCGATATTGGGATGGGCATTTTCATTACCCTGTTTCTACGTCATCACGCAGATGCCAGATTATGGACAAGCCTCCCGCTTCACCCTTCTAGCCTATGTAAGCTATGTCTCTCCGCGCGGGACAAGCTGACGAATAGAATTTGACTTGTCTATATGCGTAAGCTTTCTTGAGCATGATAGTGGAGCTGACGAAAAGGTATAATACAAGGGAGAGGGATATCGAAGTTACTACCATTGCGTTCCAGAGGTCCTTGACTGTCATTATTGGGACCCTATGGTCGGCTGTGGTTAGTAGGTACTGGTGGCCATTTACCGCCCGACGAGAGCTCCGAATGGGGATTAGCGAGTGCGTCGATCTTCCCCTGACTTGGATTGACATGGTGCTGATGATAGTTTCTGCTTGGACTTATCATACCTATACTCCAAACTCGTCCAGACGTATAGTAGTGGTCTCGACCAAACAACCACAACACCTGACGAAACACCCGATACCTCCGATAACGAAGAGGCAGTTCTACTTCCCAAATCCATGAAATCCCATCCGCATTTCACACCAGGCGCAAAGAAGTTTATGGCCATGTACGTCCCCTTCCAAGTATGACGCTGATGAATAGGGAACTTCACTTACAAGGTCAATTAGGTACTTTGAATGATTTATTAAAACATACCAAGAATGAACCGAGGTTAAAGGGGCCTTTTGCTTTTGGTTTTTATAAGGAATGTTTACTTTCTTGCGAGAGGATGTTGGATAGGTTACATTCTATGCGGTGTGTTACTACACGGGCAGAGTGGTGAGTTATCTTCAGTCTTCTCCGCTCTTGTCTTTTTCCGTTTGAAAAGTAGTGAAGAGGGCACTGGCACTGATTGTAGGGATCATGATATGAGGGAGAGCTTTGTTGTACCCGTCAACTCGCAGAGGAGAGAAATGGCCGGGAATGTGATCTTATACGCAAGTCTCTGTCTCTCGCTATACCTCTATTGGTTCAACGTTCCTCCTCCTCAAATGACTATCCCAATAGTATCACATGTCACCATAGACTCGATGTTCACACCTTCTATCCCAAAAGGCTTCCCTCCATCCAGGACAGATATTAACCAGCAGTTCTACACGATCTCATCCGGATTCAGATTAAGGACTCCAATGCCACCCTATCTTCCACCAGCGGAACGTTCCCGGCAGAGGTTGGTAGAAGGTATAAGAGTTTTGGATGTAGTCAAGAGACGATCTGTTAGAGGGGGTGGGAGACATTTATTGTTTTTCGCTTATGCTCTTGCCATGCAGGTGGGTCTTTTTCCTCGTCTCCTCCATCCTCGTCTTCTTCATCCTCATCTTCTTCATCCTCATCTTCTTCATCCTCATCTTCTTCATCCTCATCTTCTTGGTCCCCAGGAGAGATGATACCGTCGAAAAGAGCTGACAGGATAGGAGGTCGTCGCTGAGCTGGAGTACCTTGGGGGAATGATGCAAGAGGAATTCGGGGTGATTAGTTTGAGTACAGTTATTGATTTCGAGAACCTTTTCCCGGGTCCTGAGTAACTTATGATACGTGTTGTTGTACAAGCATGCGATCTCACATGATTCACGCTGCATTTCTCTTCTTTGCGACGGTATGCAGACCAGAGGTATCCGACGGGGGCTGTATCAGATAACCTAACTTGTGCCAAGAAGTCAGGCACATTCCGATCAATTCATCATCATCGACCCCACTCATTCCCAACTGTGTCCCCAATGTCAAGCAGACCCACACCGGAGGATCCTCCTGCTTATCTCGCTCAAACCAAATTCTCTCAGAAGATCAAATGCTCCAGAACGAGTTCAGATGTATCATTCGCTGATATTGGGGATGAGGATGGGGTACCGTTATTATGGATGATGCCTAGTGGGGGATCTAGGTGGTTTGCCGTTGCCCATGGTATGTTCTCCTCCTCTTTTATCTCTTCTCCTGTTTCCCCATATCTGAATGATTCCTGAGATGGAAGACAGCGCTGATGATAGACCCACTTTGTAGACGGTATGGAATTCGGATGATTGTAGTGGATAGACCTGGAATTGGAGCTACGCCTGTGGTGCCGCTTGAGAAGAGGATTGAAGTATCTTGTCGTACGTGACCTCTTCTCTTATCTATCTATCACAATCTAGTCCATAGAGGTGATCAGACAGGCGCTAATGAGCAGTACACGTCGTATCGGTCATGGAACACCTGAAAGTCAAACCAGCCCACCTCCTGGCGGCCTCAGCAGGGATCTAGTACGTCCCCCATCCGCTCCACGAACTGAAGATAGCTACGCCCTCCACCTCTTGATTCACCATCCTACAATATTCCCAGATGGCTTGGAAACACCCCCAAATGTGTACCTAGTATCACCATGGTCACCACTCTTACCGTCCGATCATCCAGATTATTATCCTTCTTATTTCACTTGGATCCCGACACCTCTGATTTCAACTCAACATTATACGGTTAGTTCCTCTCCCTCCGACTATTCCTGGAAACGAAAAGAAGGGAGCTGATGATAGTTACCAGGTTTGCTCAAAGCTGGTCAGCAAGCAGCTACACTCTGGACATCTGGGCAAAAAGTCTGGGGGAGCGCTAGATCATGGATGAAAAGCTGGACGAGTGGGGGTAAAGAGCCTGTCCAAGTTCAAGGAGACAAAGTTCCAGTTGGGGTAGTGGATGCACCTCCACCACCGGTGACTGAGGTTGAAGGGCACGACCAAGAATTACTGCAGAAAGATCACGCAAATGAGGAAGGGGATGAGGAGGTGGTGCGTAAACCATTATGGGGCCCTTGCGAATGTTGTATCTCCTGTGTAAGCTATCCTTCATTCCCCACAACACAATGATGGGTTACTGCTGATGAGCAGGTGGTAACCGAGTACTTTCACAATGAAAACTTCGAAGGTGTCGGACAAGGTACGTCCTTCCTCCCCTTTCTTATCTTCGAAAGAAAGTGCTAATGAACAGACCACCTAATATGCCTGAACCGCCTAAATGCAAATACAGGTCCTGAATGGATCCAGAATGCTATAAATCAACTCGATGCTACCCTCATCTCAGCACAAGTGGGAGAGAGGAGGAGAATACCGCTACATGTTTGGTGGGGGTGGTTGGATGGGATGGTCCCTAGGAAAGGGCAATGTACGTCCCCTTCTGCCTTTCTATTACCCGTATAGACCATCCCTCCCCATGATACCCTACCTCAAAACTCCACCGCCTGACCTCCATATCCGTCTGGGATTGACCAGCAACCAATTGGCTGAATAACGACTGACATGTAGTATGGCTCAACAAGACCCTGGGGAACCATTCCGAGAGTCTTGATATGACGATACACGACGTAGAAGATGGGGACCATAATGACCTGTACGTCCATCCCCTAATATCGGTCTATCCGGCCCCGAGCTGATTAGCAGGCTGGGAAGACGAGATGGGATTTATCAAGTTTACGAGATGGTTCAATCGATCGGAGGGGGTTCATCCTTGTAGCATCTTATTCTCCTCAGCGCTCCTTTACCGCTTGTACCACCTCACTTCCCTTACCTCCTGCCTATTGCATTGCGAAATACCAGGTATCCATAGCATAGTACACCACTTCCACGTGTTTTGGGGCTCCTGCTGCACGGATCAACTTAGCTTGCAGCTCCTCCACCACTACCCACTCTACTTCATTCTCTCACTCACAATGCCAGAAACATATACCCTCACACCCCAGGCGTACGCCTTGCCAATCCTCCACTCAGCTCTACATCCATCATCAACGACCATCGGCTTATTCCTCGCGTCCGCATCCGATATAACGGAAGTAGTTCCCCTACAACATATCAACACTTCCTTATCGCCATATACCGAGCTCGGCCTTGAGCTAGCGACCGCATACGCAGAGGGGAAGAGGCTGAAGATAGTAGGGATCTATGTTGCTCATGAGAGTGAGACGAAGGGGTTAGGGAGGATTGGGGAGCGGATACTTGCGAGAGTTGGGGGATTTGGGGTTGTATTGAACAATGAGAGATTAGGGGCTGGAGAGGGGGCTTTCGATGTACGTCTCTCACCTTTCTCTGATATTGATGTTGGGAATGTAAGGTAGAGGCGAGACTGATGGCTAGATATACCTAGCATCAGCACCTACAAAACCCATCACCCACTCTTCATCATCAACATCCGCCCTTCCAAACCCACTCACCCTTGACCCCTCAATTCCCGCAAAAGTCCTGAAAGCAGTGAGGGAAGGGAAAGTGCATCAAACGATAAAAGATTTGGATAATCATTTGGAAGATTCGTGAGTCTGCCATATATATGCCTTGATTCAGATTGAGGGCAGGATGCTGATGGTAGTTCGGCTGATTGGCTGGAGAACAAGGAGACGAAAGAGGCTTTGAAGAAGTATCTATAGATCTATAGAGTAGTCCGGCTCATGAATCGGACTTTCGCAGATCATCACTCGAGTTGACGCCGTTGTCTGCTCTCGGTGTGTCCTTTCATGACCGAGCAAGACATATAATGTATGATTGGATGGGGTATGGGATGATCGAAGGAAATTCAATGTCAAGCTCGTCCCTCTGCTAAACTGCACAGTCTGCCTCTCTCATGTGTTACTGATATACATCGAATACGTTATGTGGAAGGCAAGGGGAAACGACGAGATATGGGGCAGGGGGGCAGGGGGGCAGGGAGGAGGGACAATCACGCTTTCTGTGCTGACTGCTGGTCATCCTCTTGTATTGTATTCTGGGAGAGCTCGCTGGCACCCTCAGAGGCCTGAGTAGCCCTTTCGGGGGCAAGGCTGGCACTTGAAGGCGGCGGCGATGAAGGATTAATGGTCGGAGACTCTCTGGATCAAAGTCAGCGAAGAACCCCTGCCAGGTAGTGACAAGCACACACTTCCTGACGGCCACCAACCATTCGTCGTGGTATTCCCGCCCCTGTGTCCAATCGGGGTGGTCCAGAAACACTATTCGATGCCTGACCAGATAAGTTTGATCATAGTCTTCGTCGAGCTGCCCAGGGCTCACATGCATTGGCTCTCGCCGTCTGGAGAAACGGGGCCTTCCCTGAGTCTGCCAAAGAAAGAAATGTGTAACCCGGATGGTGGGGCCCTGGTAAGTTTATTAATCTCCTCGTGGGAGAAGAACTTGGTCGACATGGCGTGTTCAGTGACAGTAGTGGATGATAGCACAGATTTGTAAAGAGTTTGATTTATACCGGAGAGAGAAAGAAATAAGTATCTATGCCCCTGCAACCATTTACGTCGAACTCTATGATGGCGTACCTTTGATTCTCCTTGCTGATGGATCCTTTATCATGGTGGAACCTTTTGTTTCCGAGCAAAAGTTGCCCACGCCTAGGTCCATACCCGTTGGTGGTGCTTCGATTCGACAATACCTTTTAGTATAAGACTAATCAGAAAAAGTGAGACTACTAATCAAAAGCCCGTGTTCTCTTCATCGTCTCGATCGTCAATTTACCATGATTTGCATAGCACGTGACATTCATGTACATTAAAAACGTCACCACTATGGATACGGGCAGCCACACGACCGGAAAAGGGAGTGGAGACAGGTTCGCAGCAGCTACTGCCCGGATGTGGAAGTTGAGGGCTTGGAGGCAGTGGAAGGGGCTTCGTTATCGTTGGAAGCTCGACTATAATTCAGATCAGCGAGTAATGAAACTCAACGGAGCATCAACTTACTCAGCCGAGGCGGTTAGCTCGAGAAAGTTGTTTACGGTTTCTGGGGCATTGTGAGAAACCGACGTGTTCCCATGCCTGCACAAATGAGTCTGATGGTTTACTCACAAGCTAATGTATGCTCACTGGGTATTTTTGTCGGCAGAGGTAGAGGCAGCCGAAATTGGAGCCAAGCTGACAGCTGGCCTCTTCAGGGAATCCGCAGTGGATCTGGTAGTAATATCGTCCAGGAGGGGTAGGAAATTGGGTGGCATGTTTAGGTGATTTAGTGTTGTTTGGATTAGAGGTGAGAAGAAACTGAGATGTCAGCGTGTCTGGCTCTTATATCGACATACGATCCTTTGATCGAAACATCCTTTCTCAACGTAGAATCTGCTCCACCACCTCGGGAAGGCATTTCTACTGTCTGGCCCCCGGGCCTTGTGCCATGTAATCTGGCCACAGCATCCTTTCTCACCATGGAACATTTTAACATAGCTAAGTGAGGCTAGTATCTTGGCATCTGGTCATCCATACGATCCTTTTTCATCATGGAATATTGTAGCTACCACTTCCCGTCAGATTCCGTCGAGATCCGGCCTTCCACTTGGCTAGATGTCTGGTCATCTATTCCATGGAGTTTTCACTTAATGAGTAAAAGACTATATTCCTTTTGCCCGTTGGACCATCCGCCGGAACACACCGTCTCTTGAGAGTGGATGATCGTGGAACCCCGCTCTGCAAGCTAGGGCAGGAGCCGGTTGTAGATCTTGATAAGATGGTGGATTACTGCTGTCTTATCCAAAGGAATCATCAGAGGGTGCACGGCTGCTTGAATCCAAGGCGTTTGGCAATGGTCAGCTTTGGATCCTTATAGGCAATGGGACCCGGGGTGTGAGGATGCGAGCAACGTGATACTATTCACACCGTCTCTTGGAACATACTACCGGGTGCCTACTTTGTGCCGTAATTATTTCTATTTTGGAGCATCCCCTAGATCCGGTTGAAACTCTATTGCCTATCATCTATGCTATAGCCAGCCCCAAGGACCTGGGGCACTCTATCTCGTCAACATAAGGAACAGGCTTGTTGTTATTGAGTCCGCTGATGGTACTCTGTGACCAGGCTGGAAGATAGGTCCACAGGGACCGGGTATGTTGAGTGGGGCGTTCCGTGTTCCTGGGGCCAGGTACCACTCTAGATTGGCGCCTTCACCTTCAATGGGATAGTAACCAATAGCCACCGATATTGGACGTTCGACACTGATAGCAGTGTGCTCGCGAACAAGTGGGCTAGGTTCAAGGATGCATCTCAACTTGTATTCTTTTATTCTCTCTCCAATCAATCCTTCGCTCTCTACCGTCCATCACGCAGTACCCCGTCGGTAAACAATGACAAGCTTCAACCAGTTGTATTGCATGAAAGTCCGCCCTGGACACTGCATCTTCCAGGACATCCCGGTATTCTACGATATCTGCAACACTATCAACGGAACCGTAGTCACGAAAGCTTCCTCCGAGTGCGCTTTGTTCGATTGTCAACTCGGTAATTTCAGTGCACTCGAATTCGTTCAGCCTCCTAATGACACGATCTACTCGTGTGAGTCTGGTAATCCGAATAGCGCCAGGACGGTCAAGTTTGATAGAGTTTGGACGTTGTTTGGTCTATTGTCACTCGTGGTTGTTGGCGCTGCAGGTGTATCCGCGGGATTGTAGAGGTACCGCCATTTGTGAGTTCTTTACTCCAATTTGTTGGTAGTGTATTTTAACCTCTAGCCCGGAAATGGGTTGTCCAACATTTGGTCGTAACGAGGTGGAGGGAATCTATGTTGGGAGGTGTGACGAACCAGAATCAGTTCTTTGTCTACGATGAGGAAGGGGCCGAGGAAGGTTGTATAAAGTCCGATGCAGTTGTCGACATTAGAGCAGCCTCTTCATTCATGACTCAACCACAGTCCTGCAAATTCCGTCATCTCTCTAGGTCGACATACGGCAGAGCCATAACTGTGAACCATACCATCTGGCGGATATGTAGTCATCATCTTCATAAAGTTCGTACAAGCTTCTTTCGTGAGAATCGTCATAGAAGAGTCTGAGATCATCCTCCGTAATACACCCTCTCCCTAAAATGGATCATCGCAAACACCCTCTTCATCCCCTCATCCCTCCACATCCTATCATCAGCTCGACATGAATGTAGGACTTACAAATCCATATGATCCGCTCCCTCGACTTTATAAGATTTACAATTCATTTTAGGTGTCGAATTGATCAATTTCTGAAACCATACTACCCACTCAGCCCTTCTCTCCACATAGATACTTACAATGTGATCTCCTTGAAACGGCGGTATCACTAGTCCCATATCGAATATCGGGCATTAGACCGCATTCCTCTCTCTTGCAGATAACAGATAAAGCTTGGAAAGTCTCTTTGAACCATTTTTGGTCGAAATTCTGACAGAGCATGATTTCTGTAATGTAAGCCGAGCGGCGAGGCAAAAAAGGAAACGGACCTTGGGCGATTCCTTGATGTTCCTCTTGATTTATATAGTTTGTCGTGATCTACTCTAATCAGCCGATTCTCCAATATAGATAAGACCTACAATAGAGACGTCTTTACTCCATTGAATCTGACCATCCTCTACAGCTTGAATAGATCCACCCCGAACCCTACCCGCCAAGTCTGTAACCTTGTTTCTCCAACTTGAATTTGGGTTTGAAGCAGGCTCGACCATCTCCAAACAAACCATTGCTGGTGAACTCTACCATCTCAGCTCTGAGATAGGACGGACTCACCAAATCACAAGTTCGTCGTTGGACAAAAGCTAGGTTTGGGACTGTAGTCATTGCTCGAATGCTCGGGCTCGAGTTCTCATCTGGTATCCAGGGTGAAACGAACATTGGTTGGAGTATACCTCCTATTTCCTTGTGATAGTGTCTTAGTATATGCAAGTGGTAGCTTACATTAGGCCCGTTGGACCATGTCACCTGATGAGAAGACTCACTGAACCCCGGAAGAGAAAGAGACGATATGCCTCGGTTCCATCTTCAAGTGTTCCATGACTGATAACATATGTTCTCTTCGTCAGCTTCCCCTTATTCAAACTTGGTGGAATGGGGATTCACTGCATGATACATCAAGTCTCTCTTCGATAGCTACCGGGGAAGTGAAACCACATCCCGGTCGATCGATTGAAATCAACTTGATGCCTGATGAATGACATATTTGATCTAACGTCAGCCTCCAATCTTTTCAATTTCGGCCATCATATGGGGAATGGACAGGAAGACATACCCAGGGGAAGAGCGAACCACCTAGAACATACTGCCGGAGGAATGAATAAGACCGGACATCCTTTTGAATCACCTTTTTGACTAAATGATATAATTAGGGAAGTTCTTGGGCATGTGATCTTCTGCGAGAAAAGGGGTTGGGAGAGATATGTATGTACTTCCCCCTGTCCTGTATCTGGACTTTGCAAAGGTCTCTCGACCATCTTGTGATTCAATGAATGAGGAGAAATGAAGTTTACATTAGCTGAAATGCGCACCCAAAGGAAGTTGAATGAAACAATTGAGGTCGTGGTTCGGCGTTCCGGCCTCAAGGCAATGCATTCATTCATCAAAAGTCGTTGCACGTCTATCTCATTCCCATCCACTTCAAGTACACACAGCTTCTTCTCAAGATGCATGTATACCCATATTCACCCTATTACATCCCTTTCCTTAAATTATCGTATTCTGCCCATAAGCTCCGATCTATTGTGCATGAAGAAAGACGTACTACTGCCAGGATACCCCAATTCATTCTCCCTCCATTCCAATCCTCCCAAAGCTTCTTTTACAGTCCGTACCAAAGCTCCACCCGTACTTTCTTCCTTATCAGCGTCGAGTTCCCACCACATTGCCCCTCCCAAGTTTCTTTGGTTTATGTAATTTGCTTTTTGGATTGCTATTGCTTGAGTATCGTATGAGATTAGGAGGCGTTTGTCGCTTGTCGTCAGCTCGTTACTCATCTCTCTCCTAAATGACTCTAACAGTCGGAGAGAACGTCAAAAAGAGGGGACTTACCGATCATAGGAGTAGGAAGCTCCTAATCGATGATCGTTCACCTCCTCTGATCCGGGCAGGGGTAAAACTTTATAATCCCACATCCCAGCTTCCCAAGATCCTTCTCCCACCCCTGCACGTTAGCTTACACTCTCTTCCCGTCTCCCGCCTATTCTCCCTCAAGTAAGGAGGTGAAAGAAAGAAACGTACCCTGGAATGGCCTGCCGATACCGTCTGTATTCGCAAACGCTCGTCCGTAGATTGGCATCCCAATTACCAGTTTACTAGGATGCACCCCTTGGCCTGTGTAGAAATTGACAGACCCGTCTACGGAGGGTAGGTTTGGGTTATCGGTAAATAAATTAGCTTGGTGGCCTGATACTGAATCCCATGATCCGGCAAACTATCGTCAGCTGTACTCTTTCCGAGTGGGACTAGAGAACAAACATCGTAAGCCTACATGTCAGCTCTACATTCAGAAGATGCGGATAGGGACTCACCATTAGATTCCAGAAATCAAGGTATTGATCCATCTCCTTAACCCTCAATATTTTCATATTATCAGCCCCACAAGGAGCAGCAATCGTTAATTGATATTGTCCCCTATTCCTCCCTTTCTGCTGAGCTAGTTGTTCAAGACCCTGGCGAAGTTCGGCGAGGAGTTGGACGTATGCGGTAGCTTCTGCGCCCGTTTTGGGGTATTCGTAGTCGATCTAGATATCAGTCCTTCGATTTACCACGAGTATAGAGGGTGACGTACATCGAGACTGCTTGTTAGTATAGCGGTGAGGAGAGAGGGAGACTTACCCATCAAGACCTAGATCCTCTACTAGCCTGACCGAAGATCGAACAAACTCCTGCCTCCAGCCCGGATTAGTAATTCCAGCAAAGTTCTAAGTCTCAGCATCCTAGCGTTCCAAATGAAGTAGGAACTAACGGGCGAATAAGTCCATCCTCCAATGGAAAGCAACACCTTCAAATTCCTGGTTTTCAGCTTTGCTGTGGTCAGACTGGGGTAGCTGACCTATTTGCTTTTTTCATTAAGTATATCGCTTTAAAGCACCCATAGAGGTTCGTTCCTTGATCATTCCAACTATCTCCTTCATAGTGGATCTACCATTAGTCTCCTTTTCCAATTTCCACAGGGACAGGATTGAAGTGTGACTCGTCCGTCCCTACGGGACTCGAATGGACTCACTTCGACATCGGCCCAGGTATCACTCAAAGCTACAGTCCCGCTTTCTTTATTGATATTCGCAAAAGCATAATTGATATGAGTGAGGTGTTGGAATGGGATTTGTTGAGGTGGGAATTTACGTCCGTAGATACCCCTGCTCATCAGTATTCCCTTCATCTCGAGAGTTCTGAGCCAATGGGTAAAGATGATGCGCGTACCAATTCACCTATTATCAGTATACTGTATTGAAAGATGGGAGGGAGACATACAAAGTATCCGACAGTCCTCTTATTACTCATCTCTTCCTCTGTTGTACTTGGGAAATGTTGCTTGAATTTATGAACTACAGTCGTTTGACTTAGGATCCAACTTAGACCCAAAAATAGGATTAGACCGGTGAAGATGGTTGATTTGCTGATTCTCTGCGACTTTATTCTTGTATCCTTTGGAGACGAGGACATGCAGTGTGGTTGGTAGATTGCGCAGTGAAGCAGTGCAAGTGCCAGAATAAGAATACAAGTGGGGTCGTGCTGTAAGGAGTCTCCACATCATGACGCAATCAATATGTATACGCGACTCTCTCACCCACCATATAGCATTAGCCCCGTCCACTTCTGGGTAGCCGAGTCCAAGAAATAATACATAAATCTATAGCCCATTCATCTACATAATCAAACCCAACGCCCCAATCACTGCCGCCAACAACACCCCCGTGCCTGTGCCCAAGGCGATAACCCTGCTGGCACCCGACTTCTTTCCTTCTCCAGTCGATTGGCCCTGCCCAGCAAATACTTGCATATTCTTGTAATATGTAAATTGGTCAGTTGGAGTCGCCCAGGATTCATCGTCCCCTCCGAAGAATGTCGAAAAGTACAATCCACCTATTGAGGCCAACGTCTTAGAAGAGCGCAATTCGACGTTTGTAAAGTTCAAAGCCGAGACTCCGTTGTAGTATAATCTACTCGTCAGCCCATTTCCCCTGAGTGGAAGGGGACGTACTCGACGATACCATTGTTGATCCCTACTTCATTCAGAATGACAACTAGCCAGATAGTCTGCCATTGACCAGTTTGATAAGAGAATGATCCCCTTGCCAGGGAAGTTCCATAAGAGTCCGAATTGCACATGACGTTGGATTGATCACATAGGTCTTTCCCAGTTGGGATATATGCGTAGACTATCATCAGCTTTACTCAACGGAGTGGGACGTACCCTCTCCTGCACCGCCTGTTCTCCACATTAGCCGAGTCGAGAAACATCTTTCTCCATCACTATCACTTCCACCAGAACAGCCTCGGGCGTCTGGTCCACCTCTCAATCCGGGTAATTTCCCTCCTCGGTTGAATCTGTCATTAGCTCTGAGCAATGGCGCAAACGCCTGCCTGCGATGGATGACTCACGCAAAACCCTGAGGAAACCAGACATCATAAGATAACATCATTCGCTCATAATCCTGTCCTGCATTTGTAACATTCAGCGCTTGAGAATAGAATTGCGTTCCCCCCGACGAGCCAGAATATGATCCAGCGGGATATCCAACTCTAAACACTGGTTCCTCCCCTGACAACGCAGTCGTTGTTGGCGATTGGACACCTGTTGCAGAAGCTGCCGATGATGATGCTGCAGAAGCGGAAGATGAGGACGAGTGGGTTCTTGTATTCTGGCGGCGGACTAGTGTTGTTGATACTGTTGATGGGTCCGCTGTGAATGCGCTACTTATTAGCACTCTGATATTTGGCAGTTGTGGGTATGACACACATGTCATCAATCCCATAATCGATCTTGTTCCCTGTTAAATCCCAATTCTCTTTAATCCAATCGTAAGCATCATCACTCTCCAAAGCCCTCGTTGGGGCAGTATAATTGAATGAAGCAGCAGTCAACCCATACGTCGAAATGACCGATTGTAATGTAGCCTGAGCAGAGACCGTCGAAGCCAACAGCAGTAAAGGTAGATAAGATGACATTGTGGTGAGTCACTGTTGATGTCGATCTGAAGTGTGATGTGATCTATATGTCAAGCTATCCGGTAGCTGACCAATTATGCGGTGTATAGCAGTGCAATAGTATATGTATAGGAATCTTTCTATTTTCTGGACAGGGAATGTACAAGTTGGAGAGTAATGATAATTATAGGTAAGAGAGAGACAGAAATGTCTTGCATGAGAACAACAATGGACCGCGTCTGCTTAAGTCGTATTTCTTGTCAGGCACAGCATTAAGCTTAGCTTCCGATATTTTATC
>Ga0308160_10004718_pt1 | contig 14452 bp, 12 predicted proteins | sample PhyFR1_FD_201036 | JGI IMG/M metagenome (GOLD analysis project Ga0308160, IMG submission 201036) | Phyllosphere microbial communities from UC Gill Tract Community Farm, Albany, California, United States - DLSLF.R1 | ecosystem: Host-associated > Plants > Phyllosphere > Unclassified | place: USA...
GTTAGCCGTTCCTTTTGGGTATGATAAGCAAAGATTACGGTGCAGATGATTATGACCACAACTGAACTGAAAAGCATATCCTGCAGATGAAAGAAATGATAGCTGGCATTAAATAGCCATGCCTGGATCAAATAAATCAATTCTATTGCTACAAACATCCCGGTTAAACTTGCTGCATAGTAGCTGACGATGTAGAACCAGAGTTTTCTTTTATTGAAGCGCAGCAAATGCTGTGAAACGTATATGCTATTGGTAACACCCAGGGAGATAATGCTGCTGAACAGGAGCTGGAACAGGGTGCTTTTCCAGCCAATCCAGCTACCGCTAAAAGCACTGAGTAGTAGGGTTAGGATCAGGCCGATTAGCAAGCCAAGTTTGAGGTAGGTGAAATTTGCTTTTAGCCAAGTCTGGCCTATGTATTTCAATTGCTCACCTTCGTCTTTTATAGCTGTTGTTTGCTGCGCTGTCATAGTTAATTACATTGTGCTAATAGCGTTTTAAGCCTTTCAGCGCCCCAGTTGGGCATCAGGGGGCTGGTCGCTTTAAATATAGTAAATTTTGCTGCTGCGGTTTCTAATATGGGTTTAGCATTGGTTTTTCCGCCGCCAAATGCTTCAGGGGTAAAAAATTTGTTCTGGCCGCTGATCAGATAAATGCGCGGATTATCCGGGTTGATCTTTTTTGCCTGCTCCAGTGATGCAGCTGACTGGCCCATATAGTTTAACCTGGATTGTGGATCAATGCTTAGTTTCATATATTCCAGGTAGCCTTTTAGTGCATAGATTTCACTATTCTCCGGTGAAAGATTGTTGGCTTGCTCAATTTCCTGAAGTGCTTTGTCCCAGAGCTGATCTTTAACTTTTTTATCGGCACTTTCCAGGCCAGCGCTCAGGTTACTGTAGGCTGCATAATACTGGGGTAACCATGCTTTGCTTTCCACCTGTGCAATCCTTTCAAAGTAATTTGCAGATTTCATTAAATCTTCAGCAGCCTTTGCGGAATTGATCATGTCCAGGCCTTTTTTGATGGCTTCGTCCAACTTTGGATTGTTGTCTTGAGCAAAGCTGTTCAGGCTAAAAATTACCAGCATCAGTAAAAGGGTGTTTTTTAAATTTTTCATGTTGTTGTTGGTTTGGTGATCTGTTTATAATTGTGTTATTATTTTATCTTACGAAGGTGTTGTCGCCAATGGTCATCAGCAGCCCAACAAAGAGGTCTCTTCTTGCAGATGGTAGTTTCGCCTGACGGCTAAGGCCATCGTTGCTATAGTTATAGCCATACACATTTTTGAAGCCGGGTACATTATTTGCATTTACATATAGCACCGTAAATTGCTTCAGGATGTGGGTAAGGTGGCTTACCGTAAAACTGAGGTTATTGTAACTTTTTGTCTTATCAGCCAGATAGACTGGATTGTTCGGGTTATAGTAGGTCCTGCCTGAAGCGAAACTGTAGGCGGCGCCTACCTGTGTATTTATGGCATTTACGAACTTTTTGAATACCAGGGAAGCGGTATGTTTTGCTGCGAAAGATGGCGTAGCGGCCGTTGGAAAATCACGGAAGTTACGTCTGGTGTCCAAAAAAGAATAGGAGATCCAGAAGTCTGCATCTTTAATGCTTTTCTTATCCCTCCAGAATAATTCAAATCCCTGGGCATAGCCATTTCCGGAATTATCTGGCACACCTGCATTAACTTTGGTCAGCCCTCTATAGTCTTTATAAAAAGCTTCCACCCGGAAGTTCCGGTCATCTGTATTACGCTCATATTTTAGAATATAGTGGTCTGCCTGCTCAAAATTTGTAGGTTTAATGATCAGGTATTCGTCTTCCGGATTTTGGTAAAAGCGTCCATAGGCCATCGAAAGCTGGTCATTTGCAGCGGTTTTTATGCCTAAGGATGCTCTTGGCGCCAGGTTGTACCGGTCCAGGTAGGAGGAATATTCTGTTCTTAGACCCAGTCTAACCACCAATTTACTGCTAAGGAAAATATCGCTCTCCGCAAATCCTGAACTGATCTGGTCTTTATATTCATGGGTCAAGGTGCCTAAGCTTTCCTCGCGGCCAGTCCCAAAGGTTTCCAAGCCAAATTTCAGGTTAGACAACTTGCCATAATAATGGGTAAGGGTTAGTTTTTCCTCCATTAGATGATCTCCCCTGGAGTACTGATCTAAAACCTTCAGGCCTTCGTCGCTATCTTTATTGTAGGCAAAGCCTGCTTCGAGTTTCCAGCTGGCATTAAGAAACTCTTTGTAGCTGGCATTCAGATAGGTGTTGTCATTATTGTTGCTTAAAAAGAACTGGTCGGCCAGGGTGTTGTTGTCATTTTCCATCAAAGAGAATTTCGATTTACTGTATGCAGCATAGACCTTCAACATACCGGTCTCTGATGTTTTAAGTTTGTAATGGACGTTTCCACCTAACTGCTCAGGTGCTTTTACGAAATTTGTTTGTTGTTTGATCAGGTTGTAAACCGGGCTGAGGTTATAGTAATAGCCACCAACAGTAATTGAACTGTTTTTATACCGAATGTTTTGGTCTACACCACCACCAACGCTAAGTAAAGAAATTCCTGTAGTTGTTTTCTCCGGCAGGTCGGTACTTTCCAAAATTAGCGCCGAAGATAGTGCCTGGCCATATTGTGCGGAATAACCACCTGCAGAGAATGAGGTTCCTTTGAAAAGGAAAGGGGACAGGCGGCCACGAGAGGCCTTATCAGGTACGGAAGCATTGAACGGACTTTTTACGAGTAAGCCATCGAAGTACGTTTTGGTTTCTGCCGCTGCACCACCCCGGACAAACAAGCCACTTTCAGAAAAGTTTACCTGTGTGCCGGGTAAGGTCTGTAATGCCGCAAACACGTCGGCCCGTGTTCCGGCGGTGGTTGCAATATCAAGTGCACTGAGTACTGCACCTTTTTTTCCATCGCCGGCAACAAAAGATCCGGCACTTATGGTAACCGTCTGTAATTGATTGGTTGCTTCTTTCAAGATGAGATTTGCAAGGACTGGTTTTGTTCCAAGTTCAATCCTTATGGAATCTGCTTCATAATTCAGGGCCGAACAAATGATGACCTGTGTACCTTTTTCATCACTGCTGAACTTGTAGTTGCCATTGTTGTCGCTTGAGGTTCCGTCATAGCTGCCTTTGAGCTGTATGTTTGCATTGGCAAGGGGCAGGCCATTAGCGGATTTTATGGTGCCAGAAATGATGGTCTGTCCGAAGCTTAAGCTTGAATAGAGGAACAATACTGGTATCAGGTAAAAAGCTTTCATTTCGTTTGTTTAATTACAATACGAATATGTATGATCGGGTGATGAATCGAAATGAAAAGCCGACGAGTGGTGCAAAAGCCAGGATAGACTGCAGCAATTACTGGATAAAAAAATAGCCCTGACCAATATTGGCCAGGGCTATTACGATGCTTGATATAAGTTTAAGCTTGCAAATCAGCCATCAGGGTGGCGATCTTGTCACTTAGTTGAGATTCTACTTCTTTGTATTGTGCCTTATCTGCTAAAGGTGCGTTTACACTGCAATAGAACTTAATCTTAGGCTCTGTTCCCGATGGTCTTGCAGAAATAATGCTGCCATCAGCAGTAATAAATTGCAACACGTCAGACTTTGGCAATTCTAATGCCATTGAGGTACCATTGGTTAAATCTGTTTCTGTGCGCAGTTCATAATCCTTCAATGTGGTTACTTTAGATCCACCTAAAGCTGCAGGCGGGTTATTTCTAAATTTTTCCATCATTGCTTTGATCTCTTCTGCACCGGTTTTTCCTTTTTTGGTTAGGGATACCAGCTCTTCTTTGTAAACACCGTACTCTACGTACATGTCCAATAAAGCGTTATATAGGCTGGTTCCTTTGTCTTTGTAGTAAGCGGTCATCTCCGCAATGAAAGCACAAGAGATGATGGCATCTTTATCTCTTACCAACTCACCAACTGAATAGCCATAGCTTTCTTCACCACCACCGATAAAGGTTTTTTCGCCTTGAAGTTGTGTAATCAACTGGCCGATCCATTTGAAGCCGGTCAGGGTGTTGTAGCAGGTTACCTTTTTAGAAGCCGCAATGGCATCTATCAGGTTTGTGGTCACGATGGTTTTAACGATATACTGATTGCCATCCAGTTTGCCTTTTTCTTCCCAGGCATTTAACAGGTAATGGATCAATAAACTACCAGTCTGGTTACCGTTTAACAATACGAATTCACCGTCATTATTTTTAACTGCAATACCAACGCGATCAGCGTCAGGGTCAGTTGCCAGAACCAGGTCAGCATCAATTTCCTGCGCCTTTTGCAGGGCTAAGGTCATGGCTTCTTTTTCCTCTGGATTCGGGTAAACAACCGTAGGGAAGTTACCATCAGGTTCACTTTGCTCTTCCACGATGCTTACGTTGGTAAAACCAAACTGAGCCAAAGCTTGAGGGGCAAGGGTAATACCGGTACCATGAATTGGTGAATAAACTATTTTAAGGTCATTCTGACGGAGGATGGCTTCAGGAGAAACTGATAATTTGGTAATCTCATCCAGGTATAATTTGTCCATTGCCGTACCAATCAGCTCGATGTTTTCTTCAATGCGGTCAAATTTAACCTGACTGATGTCGCTTATTGCAGCAACCTCATTCATAACTTCTTTGTCATCTGGTGAAGTAAACTGGCCACCGTCTGCACCATAAGCCTTATAACCGTTATATTCTTTAGGATTGTGTGATGCAGTAAGCATTACACCACTTTTACAACCCAGTTGTCTGATCGCGAAAGATAATTCCGGTGTTGGTCTAAGGGCCTCAAAGAAATAAACATGAATGCCGTTTGCAGAAAACACATCCGCAGTTACTTTAGCAAATACATCTGAGTTATTTCTGCTGTCATGTGCCAGGGCAACGCTGATTTTCTCTCCAGGATATTTTTTCAAAAGATAATTTGCTAGACCCTGTGTAGCGGTGCCGATGGTGTATTTGTTGATGCGATTAGAACCAGCACCCATGATGCCTCTTAAGCCGCCGGTACCAAATTCAAGGTCACGATAAAAAGCATCTGTTAATGCAGTTGTTTCATTTTTGTCCAGCAATTCCTGTATTTCTGCTTTTGTAGTTTCGTCGTAACTGCCATTAAGCCATTTGTTTATGGTTTCTAATGTTGATGGTTCTAGCTGCATTTTATTCTCTGTTGTTTTTAAAATTTTATATTAAACAATTAAGCTTTCTCTAATGTTTGTTTGCTCCGGTTAATTGAGCGAAAATTTCTTTACATAAATGATACCGGAAATTCTATTTCGTGTTAAGTCTGATATAGAGCATCTATCCGAATATTATTCTGAAATGTTAGTTTTTACCCTTGATTTCGCTATTTTCACGCCCTGTAAGGAATTACGTCGGCAATTTAATTTAAACCTTCATAATATTTCTCTACAGACAAACATATAAATAAAAGACAAAATATTTTATAAACGTTATTTAACATATCTATAATGAAAATTTTAAAGTTTGGAGGAACTTCCGTTGGAAGCCCTGAGCGGATGACTAAATTGCTGGATATCATCAATCCAGCAGAGAAACAAATCGTGGTTTTATCAGCAGTGTCTGGTACAACAAATAGTTTAGTTGAGATCTCCGGCAAACTTTTAAAGGAAGATAAGGGCAGTGCTTTAACGCTGATTAATAACTTAAAAGATAGCTACCAGACTTTCATTACGGCGCTATTGCCTGAGGGTAATTACCGCCAGGAAGGTCAGGAGGTCATTGATTACCATTTTAATTTTTTAGCTGGCTTAGCGAATGATTTATTTACCTCTATTGAAGAGAAGGTTGTACTTGCACAGGGTGAACTGATTTCTACTACGCTATTTCATATTTATTTGAAGTCTATCAATGTACCATCGGTACTTTTGCCGGCATTGGATTTCATGAAAATCGATGAGGATAACGAACCTGATGTACCTTTCATCAGCAGTCACCTGCAACCCTTAATAGATGCAAACCCAGTGCAGACTTTGTTTATTACGCAGGGTTTCATTTGCAGAAATACTTTTGGTGAAGTGGATAACCTGCGTCGTGGTGGAAGCGATTATACGGCTTCGCTATTGGGCGCAGCGATACTTGCTGAAGAGGTTCAGATCTGGACGGATATTGACGGGATGCACAATAATGATCCAAGGATTGTTAAAGGCACCAAACCGATTGCCAGATTATCTTTTGATGAGGCTGCAGAGTTAGCTTATTTTGGCGCAAAAATTCTGCATCCTCAATCGGTATTCCCTGCGCAGAAATATAAAATTCCGGTTCGATTATTAAATACCATGGAGCCGCAAGCTGCAGGAACATTGATTTCAGCAGAAAGTGAGCCTGGCAAAATCAAATCCATTGCAGCAAAGGATGGTATTACGGCTATTAAGATCCAGTCGAGCCGTATGCTGCTTGCTTATGGTTTCTTAAGAAGGGTGTTTGAAATTTTTGAGCGGTATAAAACGCCAATCGATATGATCACAACTTCTGAGGTTGCTGTTTCTTTAACCATCGACTTTACCGATAACCTGGATAAGATTGTGGAGGAACTGCACGACTTCGGTTCTGTGGAGATTGACCGTAACCAGTCGATTGTCTGTGTAGTAGGTGATTTCGGTCCTGAAAAGCATGGCTATGCATCGCGGGTATTGGATTCCTTAAAGCATATTCCAATCCGGATGATCTCCTATGGGGGTAGTAATTATAACATTTCCCTGTTAATCCATACAGACGATAAAACGGAAGCACTTCGTAGCCTGCATAACCGTTTATTTTAAGCAAAAGATCACATTAGTGCTGCATTTATACCTGGGGAAATGGTTTATCGCTTCCTCAGGTATAATAAAATGGCGATGACAATGATGGCCAGGATGTAGGTAAATCGGAATCTACGGTTATATTCAGCATGGCTGATTCTTTGACGTTTAAGATCGAAGTAGTTGCCCATGTAAATCAACGTTAAGCCAACCAAACAAAATACAATAAGATATTTCAAGATGAATTTTTCTGATAAAGATATAGCCAAGTTTGCAGATTTAGAAACGCCCTTTTATTATTACGACCTTAATCTGCTGCAGGCAACCCTTGATAAGTGCGCAAAGTATGCAAATGCGCATAATTTCCATGTGCATTATGCCATGAAAGCCAATTTTAACCCAAAGGTAGTTTCAAAAATAAAAGCCATGGGCTTTGGTGCCGATGCGGTGAGTGGGGGCGAGGTGCGCCAGGCCATTGAACTGGGATTTCCGGCTGCAGAAGTTGTTTTTGCAGGTGTCGGTAAGTCTGATAAAGAAATCAACTACGCGCTGGATCAGGATATTTTCTGCTTCAATGTGGAATCTATCCAGGAGCTGGAAGTGATTAACGAACTGGCTGAAAAGAAAGGCAAAGTTGCCAAGGTAGCCATCCGGATCAACCCGAATGTTGATGCACATACGCATCACAACATCACCACAGGGCTTGATGAAAATAAATTTGGCATTAACAGCTGGGACCTGCCTGCTTGCGCAAGTACTTTAAAAAATAGCGCCAATCTGGAGTTTATTGGTATCCACTTCCACATTGGATCGCAAATCACCAACCTTGACGTTTACAAGAATCTTTGTGTAAGAGTAAATGAGTTTGCAACCTGGTTTGAAGATCGTGGTTTCCATGTGCGTGTGTTAAACGTAGGTGGTGGTTTAGGTATTGATTATCATCATCCTGACCAACAGATTCCTGACTTCGAAAACTACTTTAATATCTTCAGGGAATTTTTAGACATCAAATCACATCAGGAAGTACATTTTGAACTGGGTAGGGCCTTGGTTGGACAATGTTCCTCTGTAATCTCACAAGTGCTTTACGTGAAAAATGGTAAGAAGAAGAATTTCATCGTCTTAGATGTAGGCATGACGGAGTTGATGCGTCCGGCACTATATCAGGCTTATCATAAAATTGAAAATATTAGTCGTGCTGGTGCAGCAAATCAGGTTGAAGGTCTTGATGATAGCAATGAATTAAAGTCTACAGCTAGTAACCTGGTAAAATATGATGTGGTTGGGCCGATCTGCGAAAGTACCGACTGTTTTGGTAAAGAGGTGGAGTTGCCGGAAACATTTCGTGGTGACTTGATTGCAATCAGAAGTACCGGTGCTTATGGCGAAGTGATGGCATCGAATTATAACCTGCGGGAAAACGTAAGGTTCGTATTTGGAGAATAAGAACTTAATTAGCGAAAAAAAAAAGGGTTGCAGGTTTTACACCTGCAACCCTTTTTAGTTTTTAACCACATTTATTCTTCTTCGAAGAAATCTGCCAGGCCGCCAATAAAGTGTTCCTGGATACCTGCGGTGAAATCTTCGTAATCTTCATCAGGAATATTTGTTTGTAAAAACTCCAGGGATGTTCCCTTTCTATCCGGGTGCAATTTGATGGTTACAATTGAGGGCTCATTGTCTTCCCCGAAATACCATTGCTGAACAATACGTTTGCCGTATTCAAATTCCAGGTTTTTACCGACAATATCACCTTCCCAAAAAGAAAACTCTGCGGTAAATTCAACTTCTGCGCCTGTCCATAGCTGTATGCTTTGTGCCTTGGTTAAAGCCAGGTACACTTCTTCCGGAGGAGCCGGAAGGTATTCATATTTTTTAAACGTTTTCATAAGCTTTATTTGAATGCATTAAGTCCGGTAACATCCATGCCGGTAATCAGCAGGTGAATGTCGTGCGTACCTTCGTAGGTCACCACCGATTCCAGATTCATCATATGCCGCATGATGGAAAATTCGCCGGTAATACCCATGCCACCCAGCATTTGTCTGGCATTTCTGGCAATATTTAATGCAATTTCCACACTATTTCTCTTGCCCATTGAGATCTGCTCGGCAGTGGCACGCCCTTCATTTTTAAGGATGGCCAGTCGCCATACCAATAACTGTGCTTTGGTGATTTCAGTAATCATTTCTGCCAGTTTCTTTTGTTGGAGCTGGAAACCGCCAATGGGCTTGCCGAATTGGATTCTTTCTTTAGCGTACCTTAATGCCGTATCGTAACAATCCATGGCTGCACCTAAGGCGCCCCAGGCAATGCCAAATCGTGCCTGATTTAAACAGCCCAATGGGCCTTTTGATCCGCTGATGTTTGGGAAAATATTTTCTTTGGGCACCTTCACATCGGCAAAAATCAATTCGCCGGTAGCGGAAGCCCGAAGGCTCCATTTGTTATGTGTTTCTGGTGTGCTGAATCCTTCCATGCCACGTTCCACAATCAGCCCCCTGATTTTACCATTTTCATCTTTTGCCCATACCACGGCGATATCAGCAAATGGGGCATTGGAGATCCACATCTTTGCGCCGTTTAACAGGTAATGGTCGCCCATATCTTTGATGTTGCTGACCATGCCTCCAGGGTTACTGCCATGATCAGGTTCCGTTAAGCCAAAACAACCCATCAGTTCTCCTGTGGCCAGTTTAGGCAGGTATTTCCTTCGCTGTTCTTCGGAACCATAGGTATAGATCGGATACATCACCAGCGAACCCTGCACGGAAGCTGTAGAGCGGATGCCGGAGTCACCACGTTCAATTTCCTGCATCAGGATGCCATAAGATAAATAATCTAAACCTGCCCCGCCATATTCTGCGGGAATGGTGGGGCCAAAGGCACCGATTTCCCCTAAGCCATGAATCAGCTGTTTCGGAAATTCCGCTCTTTGTGCATAATCTTCAATTATAGGACTTACCGATTGCTTCACCCAGTCGCGGGCCGTTGCCCGGATCAGTTTATGCTCTTCTGATAACAGTTCATCCAGCAGAAAATAGTCTGGAGATTCATATAGGTCTTGCTTTCCTGATCTGTTCATGGTATCGCTGATGTAGGTTTAGGCTGTGAAAGTTCATTCAAATATATAACTTTACCCCTTATATGCTCATACAAACAGTTGCTTTAAAAGATGTCAAATCTTTCGCTTATCATGGATTTTATCCGGAGGAACAAATCCTGGGGACCCATTTCCTGGTGAGCATCGAAGTGAAATTCAAACCTGAAGGGGATACAGAAGATCTTGGTCGTACCGTTAATTATGAACTGATCAACAACATCATACAGCAGGAGATGAAGCTTACACAAAAACTACTGGAAACCGTGGTGAAACGTATGTTGGATCGGGTTGTTGCTGACTTCCCTTTTATTTTTTATGCATCGGTTGGAATAAAGAAACTCCATCCGCCTATGCCTGGGGAAATCCATCATTCCTTTGTGCAATTGGAATATACAGCTGAATAAATAGACTGATTCAAAAATAAATAAGAATAATTACACCTACTGCTTAACAAACCTTCGCGAGACCATCGAAAACCGCTTTAACATGAATTTCAATAAAATTACACCGCAGCTATTAGAAGAGATTAAACATGCCGTTGGAGCAGACAATGTTTTTATGGATGAAGAATCCTTAGCGAATTATGCGCATGATGAAACGGAGGACCTTAAATACTTTCCGGAAGTGGTGGTGAAGCCTATGGATACGGCAGCAGTTTCTGCATTGATGAAGGTTTGCAATGCACATGTTGTGCCGGTAACGCCAAGAGGAGGTGGCACAGGGTTGAGTGGTGCAGCTTTGCCGATTTATGGTGGGGTGCTGCTTTCTATGGAACGTTTTAAAAAGGTGTTAAACATTGATACTGATAACTTACAGGCTACGGTAGAGCCAGGTGTAATTACCCAGGAGTTTATGGATGCCGTAGGGGAATTTGGTTTGGTTTATCCGGTTGACCCATCCAGCAAAGGTTCTTGTTTTATCGGTGGTAATGTTGCCCATGGATCTGGCGGGCCACGTGTGGTGAAATATGGCACCATACGGGAGTATATTTTAAATCTTGAAGTGGTATTGCCGGATGGAGAGATTATCTGGACCGGTGCCAATACCCTGAAATATGCCTCTGGTTATAATTTAACACAGTTGATGATTGGCTCTGAAGGTACCTTGGCCATCGTTACTAAAATTGTGACCAAACTGATTCCGGTTACTGGTCACAGTGTGTTGATGCTGGCATCCTTTAAGGAAAATGAAGCGGCCTGCGCTGCTGTGTCTGCTATCTTTCGCGCCGGACTTAGCCCTTCGGCCCTCGAGTTTATGGAAAGGAAAGGGGTGGAATGGGTAATTAAATTCGACAACATTCAGTTCGACCTAAAAGATGGCATCAATGCTTTTTTACTGATTGAATTTGATGGTGATGAAATGGATAGCATTTTCAAGGACTGTGAAAAAGCCAATGCGGTGCTGGAATCACATGATTGCCAGGAGGTGTTATTTGCCGATACTGCTGCCCAAAAGGAAGAACTCTGGAAAATGAGGAGGACAATGGCGGAATCCGTGAAATCAAATTCGGTATATAAAGAAGAAGATACGGTTGTGCCAAGAGCAAGCTTACCCCAATTAATTGCTGGAATCAAAAAAATTGGTGGAAGATATGGGTTTGAAAGTGTTTGTTATGGTCATGCAGGTGATGGAAACCTTCACATCAACATCATCAAAGCAGGCATGAGTGATCAGGACTGGAAAGATAAGCTGAAATACGGCATCACAGAAATATTTACGCTAACCGCTGAACTTGGTGGTACGATATCCGGCGAGCATGGCATCGGTCTGGTTCAAAAGGATTATATGCCTTTAAAGTATTCGGAGATTAACCTGAACCTGATGCGTGGCATCAAACAAGTGTTTGATCCAAATGGGATTCTAAATCCCGGGAAGATCTTCAATCCTCGGTAATCACAAGTTGTTCAAATAGAATCATTTTATTTCTTTCCCGCTCGGGGATTGGTGTAGGACGTTTGCTCTGGTTATCATAAGCCACGCAGACGGTCATGCCTTTGCTGCATACCAGTTCCTGGCCATCCAGTTTTTTAACGATCAGGTATTCCAGGTCAAAGCTGCTGCGACCAATTCTGGAGGTTCTAACATACATGTGAATCTGATCTCCGGGAAAAATGGGCTGGATATACCGTAATGCCGCCTGCCCGATCACTACACTTGTCTTATTCCAATCCCACTGAATGGCATGCCTCCAGTACTTTACCCTGGCTATCTCCAGGTAAGTGAAATAGACAGAGTTGTTCACATGGCCCATCATATCGAAATCAGCAAAACGGGTTTCTATGACTGTTTTGTACTTGAAACTGTCGATATCATTGATGTAATCAGCCGTTTTGTCTGTGTTATTTGATTTGGACTGCCATAATGTCTTGATATTAATCATATTGTGGATTGGTATGGGAGTTGAAAGGGGAGAAGTATAAATAAAAAATTAATTAGAACAAGATATGACACTAGTAAAATTCAACAACAGGACCAGAAACAGTGCACCTTACTTTAACAATGTATTTGACTCATTGTTCACAGAAGCAATGAATAAAAACAATACTGTTACAAGAATGCCTGCAGTAAACATCTTAGCAGATGCAGATTCATATAAAATTGAAGTTGCTGCACCTGGATTAAGCAAAGAAGACTTCCAGATTAACGTTAAAAAAGATACTTTATCGTTATGGGTAGAGAAAAAAGTTGCAGATGATGAAGAAAAAAAAGACTACAATCGCCGGGAGTTTGATTTTAGCTCATTTGCGAGATCATTTATACTTCCTGAGTCTGTAGATGCAGAAAAAATTGCTGCAGAATACACCAATGGTATACTTTTAATCAGTATTGGTAAAAAAGATGAAAGTTTAAATGCAGCAAAAACAATTACAGTAGCTTAATCTATTGATTATAGATTTGGTAATTGTTTAAGCATAAAAAAACCGGTTGAAATTCTTCAACCGGTTTTTTTATGTCTTGAAATCCTAGGTATAACCCAGAATTTTCAATACTTGTTTACTATTTTGCTCTTCACCGAAGACTTCAAAATTGAAGGTCTCATCGCGGTTTCGTCTAATGATAACATGTTTAGGGCTTGGTAATAGACAGTGATGAATACCACCATAGCCACTCAGTACCTCCTGGTAAGCGCCGGTATTAAAAAAGCCTAGATACTGTACTTTTCTTGTTTTCGGCATGAACACCGAGTTCATATGGGCTTCCTGATTGTAGTAATCCTGCCCATCGCAGGTAATACCACCAAGGTTCACGCGCTCATATTCCGCATCCCAGTTATTGATCGGCAATAAGATGTATTTCTGATTTAAGGCCCATACATCAGGTAGGTTGGTGATGAAAGAACCGTCCAACATCAACCATTTTTCACGATCATTTTGTTGTTTTCGGCCCAACACTTTATATAAAATACCAGAGGCTTCAGCCACGGTATATTTACCAAACTCTGTAATGATATCCGGTTCCATCACATCGTGTTCCGCACAAATTTCTTTGATACGTTTCACGATTTCATTCACCATGTACTCATAATCAAAATCAAAAACCAAAGAATCTTTGAATGGCATACCGCCACCAATATCTAAGGTGTCTAATTCAGGGTTGATCTTTTTGAATTTGCAATAAAGTGTTACATATTTCTCCAATTCGTTCCAGTAATACGGGGAGTCCGTGATACCGGAGTTGATGAAGAAGTGTAATAATTTAACGCGGAAGTTAGGGTTGGAAGAGATTTTATTGTTGTAAAATTCAATCACATCCTCCATACGAACGCCTAAGCGGGAAGTATAGAATTGAGAATCCGGTTGTTCCTCCGCTGCAATCCGGATACCCAGGTTACAAGGTGATTCCAATTCCACCTCATCATCAAAAAGGTTGAATTCCTCTTTGTTATCCAATACAGGAATGATGTTTTTGTAGCCGTCGTGCAGCATATCAATGATATATTGCTTGTATTGGTAGGTTTTGAAACCATTACAGATCACGGTGATGTCCTTCGTTAAGGCACCTTTTTTCTCCAATGCCTCAATCATCGGCATATCAAATGCAGAAGAGGTTTCCAGGTGAATGTTATTTTTAAGTGCTTCTTCCACGATATGACGGAAGTGTGAACTTTTGGTGCAATAACAATATTTATAATCGCCGCGGTAGTTGTTGTTGATGATCGCTGTCTGGAAGAGGATTTTAGCTTGCTGGATCTTCTTGCTGATCATCGGAAGATAAGTGAAACGTAATGGTGTACCATAAGTCTCAATCATTTCCATTAAATTTAGATCCTGGAAATATAACTCGTCGTCTATAACGCTATAGCCTTCTTGCGGAAAACCAACGCTTAGATCAAGAAATTCGGAGTAACTCTGCATTTTTTATACTTTTGGACAATATTTTTTAAAGGGTGGGTACTAAATGAGTTATTTTGGGCTCAAAGATAATCTAAACACTTTACAAATCAGACCGCTATTTTATTTATGACTAAATCGTTAAAAATCATTGAAGTGAAGTCAGAAATTGGCGCCGGAACACGGGGTGCGAGTCTGGGTGTGGACGCCATAAAAATTGCGGCCCTTGATTATGGAAGCCGTTTTTTT
>Ga0308160_10004720_pt1 | contig 14451 bp, 18 predicted proteins | sample PhyFR1_FD_201036 | JGI IMG/M metagenome (GOLD analysis project Ga0308160, IMG submission 201036) | Phyllosphere microbial communities from UC Gill Tract Community Farm, Albany, California, United States - DLSLF.R1 | ecosystem: Host-associated > Plants > Phyllosphere > Unclassified | place: USA...
GTACGATGGAAATATGTCTTCATGGAGTATCCGACACTAGCATGTTTGTTGGGCTGCAGCTCCTCTCCTTCCCTCGAGAAAATTGAGCGATTCTTCTCTTTTCTTCGTTCCTCCCGTCATCTCGACTCGAAACCCTTTCCCTCAGTCCAAATTCATCGCGATACTCCAGGAAGATTGTCAGATACCTCCTCGCCTCTCAAGACGAGCACCTCTTGATTTTGAGTTTCATCTTCGAACAGAGATATCTCTACCTCTCCGGCTCAGTCACGCAAGTAGAAGGTACAGGTAAATCAAAAAAAGCTCAAGAATACTCTCACGACTGTCTCCTCTTCCCTCTGAATCGGTGTCGTCGACTTCGCGTCTTTAATCTATCGAAGAACAAGACTACTGCCGTCAAGCTCGTCGAGAACGTTTCACATCGAAGGGAGTATACTCGCAAATTCAGAAGAATTTGTCACACAAAGGATCACTCTGATCGACTTCGAATTCCAGCATCTCGTCGACTTTCAGCCTACCTCTCTCTACTTCCTCTCTGTTCTCTCAGCCCAACCCGCTAGCACGATACCACCTCTAGGCAGCCCCATACAAGGCTATACAAATGAGCTGGACACGTGACTACCAGAACTAGGCCAGGACAGATGAAGTAGGAGGTTTCCTCAAGATCAAGACCAACTTCCAAGATCAAGAGGTCACGCTTTCAACAACAAGCTTTCACTCGAAAAGCCGACGAGCTCAATAGGGAACAGCTACTCGTCAACCTCGAGGAGTCAAGCTATCAGTCTCGATCGTGCTCAACGTCGAATTCTCGTGTTTCGAAGAACAAAGAGAGCTCTCGTCAAGCTCCGCTTCTACGCTCGCTGATACACCTACTCCCTCGTCAAGATACGACTCATACGCTTCAGATGCCAGCTTGATCCACCTCTTGAACCCTCTTTCTCGCTCGAAATCCGATTCAGCTCCGCTTGCTTCTCTCGCAAACTCGGCAAGATCGCTCGACGCCTCGACACTCGCTCACAGAAGCAGCTTCGCCTAGCAACTCCAACGAGTGGGCTCGCGCGCCTTCGTCGATGCTAGAGATACAAGTCGACGAGAGTGGAATCGGTTCAGCCTCGTTCGTTCTTTTTCGCTCCCATCTCTTCTTGCTTCACTTCACTGACAGTCCTCTACCAGACCCTCTCCAGCTTTATAGCTATCCTCGTCGCTATCCTCCTTCTCAAAATCGAGAGGGAGATCCTCCGCAGCGAAACAGCGAAGACCTCTTCGACGAACGCCGCTCAGTCCCTGTCCTTCCGATCTTCGTCCTTCCTTCTCTTTCCTCGAGGACGTTCTCCCTCTCTACAGGAGCTACACGAGATCGGAGAACAGCACGAGATAGTTGAGAGTGAGGACTACCAACAGCGAAAGTTTCGAGACTTTGCGTTGACTTGTTCACTTTTGCGTCTATTCCCTCTTCAGCCTTTGTTTCGCTCCCTTGTTTCGAGATTCAACTCCTCAACTTTTGCTCTCTTCTCTTCCTCTCTTCTTCTTCACACTCACCCCAACTTCTCACTTTCAAGATTCACCACCTCACTTCACTCTTCTCATCTACTACCATGTCTGCTTCAAGCTTCGAACACCCTCAACAATACAAAGCTGCAGTTTGGTCAAAAGAGAACGCTCAACACCTCGAAATCAAGAACGTCGAATGGAGGAATCCTCAACATGGAGAAGTCGTTATCAAAGTTCACGTTGCTGGTCTCAATTCGACGTAAGCTCGACTCCCTCTTCTCTTCCTCGTCGTCGTCGTCTTCCGAGAGCTGACGCTTACTCTTGAGGATGATAGTGACAACATTTCTCGTTACAACTTGATTGGAAAGGTTCATTACCCTACCACTCCTGGATCAAACGTTGTAGGAGAGATCGTTCAAGTTGGTCAAGGAGTCAAACATTTCAAACAAGGTCAACACGTCGTCGGTAAGCTCAAACTCATTCTCTCGAGGACTCAATGGAAGTTGAGCTGACCTCTCTCGTTCTTTCTCTCTCTGTCGACAGCTATTCTCAGTCACCGAGGTCTAGGGGAGTACTGTGTCGCTCATGAACAATTCATCTGTCAACTAAACGACAAGCAAAAGTCTCGTGAAGAGATCGTCGTTCAAGCTTTCGAAGGAGCGAGGATTGATGGTAAAGTCTCCCTCTCTTCTCTCTCTCTTCTGTCTCCACTCTGAGCTGACTCCTGAGGTGAATGAGATAGGTTCACTTCGTCGCTTCGAACGTGAGATGGAACACGAAGATCGACAACGTTGTCAAGAGATCAACAAGAGGATGGGATTCGAAGGATCTGGAGTTTGCGTCGTTTACGGAGAAGGGTGAGTTCTCCTTTTCCTCTCTCTTCCTCTCTTGAGTCGGGCTGACTCCTTCGACGAATGAACGATCAAAACAGAGGTTGCGCTAGACTCGCTCTCGATATTCTTCGCAACTGTCAATCTCGAATGATGAAGGATTCCAAATTCATTCTCATCTCTACTTCTGAAAAGTGGAAAGCACAAGATTATGGTCTTCAAGAACAAGATATGCTTTGTTGTGGAAAGCAGGACATTGCGAAAGAGTTGAGATCGAGAGGAGGAGCTCATTTCGTTTTGGGTGAGTCTTCCCTCTTTCTCTCATCTCTCTCTTCTCTTCACTTGACTGACTCTTTCTCGTGAGAGTATAGCTGTCGATCAACCTCGTCAAGGACTCGAAGAACTTCTAGATGGAATGCGTTACCGTTCTCAAATGATCGTTCTCAACCCTCATCGAAACGACAAAGTCCAACTCCCTCTAGGCAACATTATCGCCAAAGATCTCTCGATTCGAGCTCCTTGTTTCGCCGATACGAAATCGATTGAGAAAGCTCTCGAACTATTCGACAGGAACAATATCAAGGTACCTACGAATCGATACAAGTTTGAACAAGATCAAATCAACGAAGCTTGGAAAGAAGTTGAGAATCGTTCAAAGTTTGATGCTCCTATCATTCTCATGCACTCCGGTGGAAATTAGATGGAGGAAGGAAGGGAAGAAGGGCGTGAGTATCTACCGCCGTTCCCGTCGATGAGGAAAGGAAGAAAAAGAGGGAATTTGTTTGCTTCCCTCACTCAATTAGCTTTAGTTTTGATCAGTACCCACTCTCTCTCTTTGCATCGTTGACGATTCGTTTGCTCGTCTCTATTCCTTCTGTCTCGAGAGCGTCTTCATTTGAGAGAGAAAGAAGAGCTTTATTAGAGAGTGAAAGTGAGTTAGAAATCTGACTTGACTCTCTTCCTTGTCGACGCAGAAGACTCTTTCGAGTCTGTTCGATGGTCGTTCCCGAGGCTCAAAGCTTCGAGCGGTGATCTTTGGAAACGTCTCCTCGTTGAGTCGATCCAGAGTGAGTGAGCTTGTGAAACAGGAGAGGAGCAAGATTCGCAGTGTATCCTTTCACGCTCTCCGCTCTTCTACAGGCAGCAACCTCGGCTTTGAGCAACGACAGGGAGAATGGGTCATCTGAAGAGGAAAGTCGAGCTGAGATCGTTTCGCGAAATCATCGAGAATCGCAAATTCTGCTTCATTGAGGTTCAGTCACGACGAGCGGACTGTTGTGCAGTTTCAGCTGTACGGCGCCCGGTCTTTAATTCATGAGAGTTGAGCAGTCGCCGAGCGAGACAAAGTGGTGAAAAGTGTTGAGAGGTTATTTACAAACTGAAAACGATATCTAGGGTAGTTGAATCGAAAGGTGAACTATATACGAAGGTGAAGTAACGAGCAGAAGAATACTATTGGAGAGCTCTTTGGAACCTGCGAGAGAATTTGAGAGGGGAAGAGGTGCGATAGACGAAAAGGGGGAGATAAAACGATAATTGAGGGGAATAAAGGGCGTCGTAATAGTCGAGCCACAAAGGAGAACAGCGCTATCCGAACTTGTATGCTTACTTGAGGTAAGCAGCGAGTTCTTCGAGACCTCGAATCACTACATCGAATTCTCCTCCATCTTTCTTTGCCTTTACTTCAGGTCCTCCTCCTTCGACACCTTTATCTTCAGTCTTCCGGGGAATGTAGATCGTTCTCAGCTGTAACACATAGTCCCCAATCAGTCAACGGTGGAGAAACGCGATACAGAGAGGAATCGTAACTCACGCCGTATGAAGCAGCGGCTCTCAAATCGTTGACATGACTAGCAACCATCGCGACTTTGCCAGCTTTGATATCCGATTCACTGTATCCCAAGTATGAGGGTGCACCGAGGTACATCTTCGAGTTTGGCTTATAAGATTGAAGTAAATCTCCCGAGAAATGAGTGTCGAATCTCAAATCGTTCGTTCGAGCCTGATCAGATTTCCGACAAGACATCAGCGTCGAGAACAAGCTGGAAAGAGAGATGGAAGGTACGTACAATGTCGATCAAGAGACGCAAGTTTCCGTTTGACAAAGTTGCCATGAGAATTGGAGGTTCGAGTTTCCTGATCGCTCCCATTCCAAGTTTGACATCAGGCCAAGCTGTACTCAACAATCTCCACTCTACATCAGCACAGCTATTCCTGAAGGGATTTCTAGAGAGAGGCTGAGGCGTACTTTCGATTCGATGCCATAATTGACAGACTTTTTTACGTTCATGTTGAGATTGCCAGAGCTGACCTGCAGCTTCATAAGTTTCCGAGTCTAGTAATTCGTTGAGGAGCTATACCAGATTATTGAGAGAAGATATTAGCTTCCCGGTCGAGAAGATGGGGCTGGAGAATTGAGACAAGTTAGCATACCTCGAGATGTAAATCGTCGATGTTGTTAGGACCTTCTCCTCCATCTGCGATTTCACGACTGTTAAAGTACAATGAGATCAGTATCGAGATCGAGGTTGTTGAGAGAGTGAGTTTTGGACTAACGTTCTCTTCATGTAACCTTTCCTCCAATCCCTCGTCAGTTGCATCCAATCAGTCTCCAAGATCTCGATAGGAACTGCATATTTCCGATACAGCGATCCTAGTAACCCATCAGTCACACTTAGATTGAGAGTGTGGAAGGGTTAAGATTACTCACTCCTGATTCCTAAACTTCCAGCAGGTCCTCCAGATTTAGCTTTGGCATTGTTACGGGCTTTAGTCTTGAGTGCTCGAGAGATTGAAGTCTCCCAATCGGTCAAAGTACCGAATGTGTCGAACAACAAACAGCGAACTCCTTTTAGAGGTGAAGGTGATGATTCGGTCATAGTAAAGCTAGTTCTCGTAGTCTGATGATGGAAGCTGATCGGTGGATAGTCGAGTCGATCTAGAGAAGCGAGAAGATTTGAAGGAAGAAGAGGGTGAAAAGTGAGGGGCAAGAAGATGGACCTCGACCTCTTTTTGAATTTGGACACGAATCTTCGAAAAAACCGAACAATCCCGTGCAAATTTCCCTCGTTGAAATCGCAATATTCTCGCAAAGTTTGCACTACTACAGTGTAGAGTACACCAGATATAGTATTGCGAGGTCGAGTAATTCAAAGCGAGGTCGAACGATAGAAAAGAGAAAGAGAGAACAAGTGTAAATTTAGAAACTATCATCTGAATCGTACGCGCTCTTGCGAGTGAACTGCAAACGATTACACGAGCACAGTCAACGTCAGTATCTTGTCAAGGGATCAATGCATGAGCGAGAGAAGAAGAGAGCTTACGGTGATTTTGCCTGCAGATTTCGTTGATCCTCCTGCTGATTGACCCTTTTCCATTGCCTCGACCTAGATTGACACCCATAGGGATCAGGTTCTGGTCAATATCGCTTTCACTCGATCTCTCTCGGCTTTCGGGAAACGAAAGGCGAGGAGACGACGAAAGGAAAGATTTCGAGAAACTCACCTGGTCCAAAACATCGATCAATTGGTCCTCACTGACTCGACCTCTCAGTTGTCCACTCTGTGCCATCCTCATCAACAATTGCTCGATCGCTCTTGCTCGATCAGGCTTGACGAGAGCTATCCGTGAGACTATTTCACAATCACAAGGATCAGCGTCAATCCCTCTCGTCCCATCTCTCGACATAGCTTCCCCTTCTCCGCACGCTCGATATATCACCGACGACGAAGATCGTGCGAGCTTTAGGGAAAGAACGAGAGAGAGACTCACGTCGTTCCCTAGCTTCCGAACTCAAAATCTGTGACATGACCGTCCTCCTCTGTTCCTCCTCTTGCGCCATTTTCGCCTGTTGATCCTCACCACTTCCACCAGCTCCACTAGCTCCTCCTCCCCCGGCTGGCATACCTCCTGAGGGTGCAGCACCTGATGGGATGCGAGATGAGGAAGACGAAGGGTTTGAACCCGAAAGTTCTGCCATACGTTTCTGGGAAGCTCGGAGAGGGGTATAGTCAGTTCAGAGAGAGTGTCAGGTGAGAGTGAGAGAGCGTACGGCGCGGATTGCTTCGAGGTCGGAATCCATAATGAAGGATAAATGAGAAGAGCGAGGGGCGTGAGAATGAGTTCGCTTGGTCTGGTGAAGGGTCGCAAGTGGTAGTCTGCTTGGCTTGAGATAGCTAGTAACAGATTCGAAGATAGTAGTGAAGAGCAACAAGCCAAAATGATGAAGCGACCTTTTAACCTGGAACGATTCACTCTCGACCAGCTGAAGACTACTCCTAGTCTCTTATAGCTTTCATTACTGCTCACGGTCCAGCAGTGAATGCCGTCCGACTCGCCTCGTGCTTCGAAGAGACGTCGTTCCTCTTCCTCCACTCGAACTCTCCAATCCTCCTCACACGACTCCCACTCCCCAAAGAATCAAGACAAGACTAGATCGAGAGCAGAGAGACTCGCTGGATTCGACGATACGGATGAAATAGATCAGGAATCAAATCGGAGGGAAGACGAGTTGAATGGTGGGGAGAACAACTTGGAGGATCAGGAAGAGGAACTGTGCGCTATCTGTTTGGTGCCCATCAGTAACAAGGTGAGTCTCAATTTCGAAAGCAGCTTAGTCGTGAAAGGCGGTCGCTGATTTCGAGGAATGCTCCTTCGCAGACGGTCGTTTATCCTTGTCATCATGGCCAATTCTGTTGGAACTGTATCAGAGCATGGACGGATCAATCTAGGAAGGTGAGTTACAACTTCTGCTTCATCGATGATTCCAGGTCAAGTGTCGAAGGGTAGCGAACTGATTCGTTCTGGTTCTCGTTTCAGTGTCCACTCTGCCTCGGTCCGATAGAACACCTCATCCACAACATTCGATCCGCGAAAGATTACTCGACACACTACCTTCTGCCTCTCCACACCATCACCGGCTCGTCTTCAATCTCGACTTCAAACCCACTTCCTCCCGCACGAAATCCTCGTCGTCCAGCTTCGACCTCCACACTTCCTCGACACGCTCTCTACGGTCGAGCTCGCCTCTTACAGAATCAGACGGACTCTCCGAGTTGGCGAGAACGGGAAGAGGAGATTGCGTTGGAAAGGAGGAAATACGTTTATCGAGAAGGACTTTACGCGAAACATGTCGCAAGTAATCGATATACTGGGTTCAAACCTTTCACGCCTCAGACGTTCGCGAATAACCCGGAGATGAAAGCGAAAGTTATCAAGTTCATTCGGAGGGAGGTGAGTATCTCAACTCCTCTTTTTCGCACTCTCAAAACGAAACTTGCTCATTCCTCGCAATTTATAGCTTCAAGTGTTTCCAGCCGTGGACATCTCCTTCCTCACGACCTACCTCATCTCTATTTCATCTCAACTCGATCTTCGTTCCTCTGCCGCACTTCGACTCATCGCCGATTTCCTATCAGAGCAAGACGCGCAACACCTCGTTCACGAGATCACTACATTCGCTCGCAGTCCCTTCAAGTCCCTCGAGAGCTACGACAAATTCATCCAATACGGTCGACCAGAACGAGAGGAACCGAAAGACGACGAGATGGAAAAGTTAGTAATCGATGAAGAGAGTTTGGTCGATATTCAACCTGAGGGACCTCGATTCGCAAAGAACATGTATCCTGATCGACGGAGGAGGAGCTCGAACACGGGTCAACTACCGCCTCAAGCTTCAATGGCTCCTTTACCTCCGAAACCAAGTCCAGAAGTTCGTCGTCGACCACCGAGGTCCCCTTCTCCACCTCCTCTACCCTCTCATCGAGTGCCGAGACGGATACCGCCTGGAGGAGGAGGAGGGAGAAGGAGGGAACCTGAACCGGATTGGAGAGAACGGGACGCGAGGTATACTGGGAGTTACTACAGGTCTAGCGAGAGTCGGAGGGACAGTGGGAGGAGGAACAGTGGGAGAGGGAGGGAGAGACGAGAGAGCTTCAGGGACGATTACAGGAGAGAGTTCAGGGAGAGATCGAGGTCGAGAGAGAGATCAAGGGAGAGGCAAAGATCCAGGTCGAGATCAAGATCAGTTGGAAGGAGAAGAGATGATCGGTACTCTCGTTCACCTTCGCCCCTACCTCAGGACAGAAGAAGGAGGTACAGTAATCGATCCCCGTCGTTTTCTCCTCGTCGTTCACCCTCACCTCGTCCCAAACATCGTTCACCTTCTCCCTTCGAATCTAAATCTCGTCAATCCCGCTCTCCGACTCCTACCCACTCTCGTCGTACTGCGACTCCCCCTCCTCCCTCAACCACCGAACTACCTCAGGCAATGGACCCAGAATATGAAGATGCTATTTCACTCAGCGCACCTCCTCTCTCCGAATACAACCCTTCTCCTCGTCCCTCATCGCCACAACCTCAGGGAGCATCTACGACGACCAGAAATGCACCCAAGATTTCGATCTTTGGAGCTGCGAGAAGGTTGTTGGGCAATGGAAACATCGTTACTTTCTCGAAGGAAGGTGGAGTCGAATTACAAGTTGCGGGAAGTGCTACGAGATCTCGAGATAATGGAGGGTCTCAGTCACAGGGAGTAAGCGAGAAAGGAGACAGAGGGAAGGGCAAGGAGGTCGCGCAGGAGAAACGAATTTTGGAGGAACCTTATCAACCTGTCCCTTCCCCTTCGAAATCGACCTCCTCACTCCTGTCTCGTCTCGGCCCAGCTTCCTCCTCCACTCAATCCCCACCTATCATTCTCTCTCAACCCTCGGATCCCACTGCCTCCGATTCCTTGACTTCGCTCAAATCGAAACTACAAGAAAGGTTGACAGCAGAGTATCGTCAAGCTTTATCGAAACTCTCTTCTCCCTCGTCCACGAACCCCTCGAATGCTACTCGCAAGCTCCCGACAACGAAGGACGGCAAGATGGACCTACGAGCGGTACTTCAAGCGAGACTTCAAGCGGAGAAGGCTCGAGCATACGACGCTCAAGTTGTTCGGAACGCCTCTGCGCACTCTATCGCTACTTCGGAATCGACAGAACCTTATGCTTCGAATCTGGATGGTCAAGGTCGAACTGTGTTCAGCAACGCGACGAAGCAACTGTTATTGATGAGACTCGAGGAGGAAAGGTTACTCGCTCAAGAACAAACGTCCTATCATTCGATAGCAGCACTCTACACTACCGTCGACCCTCCCACACCTTCGCCTCCTCTTCCCCTAGCGAAACCTCCCTCTCAACCTTCTTCGAATGAAATGGATCTCAAAGCGAAATTGTTGGAGAAAAGGAAACTTGCGGTCGAAGAGGAATTGAAGAAGAGGAGTGGAGAGTTGAAGGAGAAACTGATGAGGGAGAAATTGAGGAAGAAAATGGCGAAACCTCCTTCGACTGTTGGAGGCGGAGGGACCATGGAAACGAATGCGGTCGCTAAGTAATGACGAGCTTTGAGTAGTATGATGGATCGCAGGTCGGTCCTTGCAATCCTTCACTCAAGTTCGACTGATTCCCCCCCTTGAGAACAAGTTAAGGTTAGGAAGGCGAGCAGCGCTTTTCTCCTTTTCCTTTCTCTTCCTTCCCAAGCCCTCAAACGGTGACCTCGAGGATAGGTGAACATGCGGTTCTTTTACGAGTCCTACTTTAACCTGAAGTCGATCGACCTGTCTCTGGAACCGACCAAACTTGCGAACCTCATGCGGACCACCCCCCCCCCCCTGTTTGCGCTTGTCCCTTTTGTCTGGTTAACCCACTTTTGCGCAATACCTCCTGCACACTCTTCCCTCTTCCTGCCTTCCGCAAGAGATGGAAACGACGAAGAAGATCCGTAGACCACCAAATCGAGACCTTGAAGAATCATCGCACTTGACAGTTTCAACTACAACTCCTCCTTCTCCCTTCTACCTCTTCTTCCTCCTCATCATCTCGACGCTTTGGACTCGACACTTGCCACATCTAGCTCTATCTTCAGCATGCGCAACTCTCTTAGCATTCCCATTCGCTCATTTCTCGACAATTCTCGCTGGACTCACTTGGATTTCGAGGAGAACAAAGGGTCGAAGTGAAACTGTGGAGGACGTCGTGAGGAGGAGCTGGGCGTACTTATTGGGACGAAACGATCAGAGTGAGGCTGGCACAGGCAGGGAACGGGATGATCGGGGGAGAAGTTTAGTGAGATGGACAGCGACGAGTTGTGTGGTTTCCCTGTCGCTGCATCTGTGGAGTTCAAGGTTGATGATCGACAGAGAGGTGGAGGCACTCGATGTGAGTGCATTCACTTATTGGATTGGACAAGGGAGTTCGAGCTAATCTCAGACGTTGCGAATAGGTCTTCCTTCTTCCGCTCGTTTTCTTGCTCGAGCCGTCGATATCAGCCTACTTCGGAGCAGCGCACGATATGGACGGGGTAGGATCTGGCGCACTACCGGCAGCGGTCGTCGCTTTCCTCACGGGACTCGCTTTGATCGGAACACCTGCGACTTTCCGAGGACTGTCGATTTCGTTACTTCGCCTACCAATAGAAGCTTGCTCGTTAGTACTCCTCAAGCTGATCCTCATCTCGAACAATGACGTACTCGACGTGCTTCATGCCACGACACTGGTCAGTCTCCTTCTCGCATTCTCTGAAAAGATCGTTGAGCTGAAGATTCCGATAGGCAGCCACCCTCCTTTCCCTCATCCCCATACCACTCATCTATATTCTCCCTCACGACTCTCTCTTCCCAACCTGGAACCTCCTTCCTCTCCTCAAGCTCTTCGCAAGCGTCACCTTGTCTGCTGCAGCTCAATCCGTCCTCGCCCTCGGACTTCAGCACTTCTCCTCCCTTTCGACCGTCCTCTTCGTCATATACCCTCGTAATATGGTCCTCATCATCGACTCTGCGCTGACTAGAGGACGACAAGAACTCAGCTCGAGAACGCTTCAGCTGTTCCTCTCCCAATCAGTCGGATCCTTCGCTTTCGGCCGCCGAGTCCTCGGAGAGACGACAAGTCCCGACGACGAAGAGTCTCTAGAGCTATCATCACTAGCTGGGACTCCGGAAGAACTCGAAGAAACAAGCCAACCTACCACCTTCGGATCAATCTCGCCATACCTCTGCTTCCTCCCTCTTCTGCTCTTCGTCTGGCAGTCACCCTCGTCGCACTCAGCACTCCTTCCTCTTGCAAGTGCCTGCTCCTACCTTCCCTCGCACCTTCGACTCTCAGTTTGTCCCTCGATCCTCCCTCTTCAACCCGCTCCAACCGTCGATCTCGTTGTCTCCTATTACGACGAAAATTTTCACATGGTGCGAACACATCTGACATGGATGAGGAGGGCAAACTTTGTCGCCCGCAAGAGATCTCGGATGGTGATTTACAACAAGGGTCCTCGAACAGAGGAAGAAATCCGGAAAGGCCTCAGTTTGAGGAGTACAGACGAGGTGGTAGAGCTGGAGAACTTTGGGAGAGAAGGAGCGACCTACCTCAAGCACATTCTTCTACATTACAACGAAACTACACCCACAACTTCTCCCGTCGATCCGACTCTCTCGAAACTTCGCAATCAACTCCGATGGAACACTCTCGCAGATCACACCTTCTTCCTTCAACCTCATCTCGCGACGGGTATAATTGCCGTACCTCGATTGTGGGAGCTTCAAGACGATGTCGGATTCGTTCATCTCGGTATCCTGCTCAAGAGCGTTTGTGGTGAAGATGATGCGGGAACTGGATCGTATCCTATGGTTGGACGAATCTTCAACATGTTCAGAGAGCAGGTCTGCCCGCCAACTGGTCAAACTGTGAGCAGCTGATTCTGGTCTGATTCTGAGATCGCAAGAATTGACGGAGCTTTACTCGTTTTCTAGATTGGCTGGTCAGCGCAATTCCTCGTCTCGAAGCGAAGGATCCTCGCAAACGGATACGAGAAGTATGCCGAGTTGGATCGACTACTCGAAGCGCCTTCGGATCATTGGTTACACTCGCTTTGGGGTCCCAATGGTTCGAAGGATCGAGGGAATCCCGCTTTCGGTCACTCTGTTGAACGTGCTTGGCCTATCATCTTTGACTGCTGGGATCCGAGGATCGCAGAGGAGTGTCCAGGTAGATCGCCAGGTCCCGTCGGACGGTGTCAATGTATCGATTTATAGATTCCTCAGGCCACTCTTCGGTTCGACGGTTTGTTTGAGCGTTGTCGGGTGAGGGTCTGGGAGATACGTCTGCGAAAGCGAGAGGATCGAAGCTGGCGGTGTGGGTAGCTTGCGGAAGAAAGAAAAGGTTATAAATGAGAGAAAGCGACTTCACTTGGATACTGCCGCTTTCGGCACGTTGCGCTCCTGAGCGCTCCCGTCTCTCACCTTTGGGTCTTCGACGACGCCGAGGCATTCAGGCGGAGTCTTCCAGCACTCTCCGCGAAAAAGTGTCGACTCTCGCATGAAACAAAGTAATTTCGCACATTCTTCCGAGATAGCCATATGAGCCTGATTGAATACCTTCTACTCATGTATAGAGCGGCGGAGCTCATAGCGAGAAAGGGGAGAAAGAGAGACTTCGGTTCTCAAGCAATTTCTTCTTCTCCCACATTTCACCTCGATCTGCCATAGCGCTTCTACTACATCCAAACACACTCTACAAGGTGAGTACAGGACTACCCACTGGACCGCAACGCTCTCGCTGACTTTATTGCATCATTCAACTGCTTGATCTCAATCCTGCTCTAGCTCCCTCGATCAACACTCTAGAATGGCTTCAACCGCTCAAAAGATCATTGTATTAGGTGCTACTGGTGCTACTGGTAAAGAAGCCTTGGCTGCAGCTCTCGCTTCAAACTCAACTTCAGCCGTCTTCTCCTTCGGACGCCGCTCCCCTCCTGTCGACAACCTTCAGGGTGCCGAGAAGCTTCAACACTCGTCCCTCGACTTTGACAAGCTCTTGCTGGGAAAGGGAAATGCAGACTACGAGGCTGAAGCGAAAAAGTTGAAGGATGTTGATGTAAGGCTCCTCTCTCCTATAGATTCGACTCGTTAGCTGATGAAAAGGTTTCGACCTGTGACTGTAGGCCTCTGCCGTCTTGATCGCTTTGGGAACGACGAGGAAAGCAGCTGGTTCAGCCGAGGCATTCGAGAAGATCGATCGCGAGTATGTCATCAAGGCTGCTGAAGCTGCTAGGATTGAGGGGAAGAAGCAAAGGCTTGTTTACCTCAGTGTGAGTCTCTCATACTCTGTCGGAGAGCGGCACCGCAAGCTATTGCGGACGAAACGAGAGCTGAACTGACTTGACTTTGCTTTCCTTGACCAGGCCGCTTCTTCCAACTCCTCCTCTAGCTTCCTCTACGTCAAATCGAAGGGTCAGTACCAACTTCTCTGCTTTCCTGGTCACTGGGATATGTCGCCGATTAACCTGTTTCGCTCTCCTCCAATCCAGGCCTTACTGAGGAAGCTCTCGCTGGACTTGGGTACTCGGAGACGGTAATCGTTCGTCCCGGATACCTCGACGTCCCTGGTGGTCGTGGTGAAAGTCGCATGCTCGAGACTGGATTCGGGCGAGTTCCATCCTCTTTCTTTACTCTCCATCGACATAGACTGACTTACAATGGATTGTATCGTCAACAGTAAAGTTATGAACCTTCTCTCCGTCTTCTCGGATCGCTTGAAGATCGATACTCCAACTCTCGGAAAAGCACTCGTTCGCGCTGCTTTACTCACTGGAGACCTCACCAAAGTCGGCCAAAGCGAGACGCTCAAAGGATCTCCCGTCTTCTCACTCAATAATGCTGAAGCACTCAAGTTGGGAAAGGCCAATGAGGAGGACGTCAACAAAGCTTGAGGTTCAGTTATCGCTTGACTACTTTCGTTTCTCACGCCTTCTTCGCTTGCTCCTTCCTACGCCTTCTCCGCTTAATCCTTCCCTTTGCCGCTTGATCTTTCCCTCTTGTCTCGTTCTACTATACGCAGTGCCCTATCCTGATAGCTTTTACCCCCGTTTTTGCAATTCCGAATACCCTCTCAAATCCACATTCTCCAGCGTCTTTTTCATTGCTTGTTTCAGCTCTTCGCTTGATCGAGTATTGCGCTCTGTAGCAGGCTTCGTTTAGTAACGAAAGAGCCATGGTCTTGAAACACAGCAGCAGACTGAATGTTGCGAATCCATTCTCCTTCCTTTTCTTCCTCTGCCCCGCTTCACCTGCCTTCTCTTTCACTCGACTCTACTACTGCCCGCT
>Ga0308160_10004721_pt1 | contig 14448 bp, 20 predicted proteins | sample PhyFR1_FD_201036 | JGI IMG/M metagenome (GOLD analysis project Ga0308160, IMG submission 201036) | Phyllosphere microbial communities from UC Gill Tract Community Farm, Albany, California, United States - DLSLF.R1 | ecosystem: Host-associated > Plants > Phyllosphere > Unclassified | place: USA...
GTGCAGGCCGTGCTCGGGTGCGCTGTCTCGTCCATCTCGTCGGAGTAAGCGGTCAGTCCCGACTCGTGCGGACGACGGCCGGCACAGAAGCGGGCTTCTCGAAGGGCAAGCGGACGGCGGGTCGACAAAGAAGGCTTCCTATTGCCCTGCTCGTCACCCCCATGCGTACCAGACGCTGGCTCTGTGGTCGTCTTCGCTTGAGGAAGTCTGTGCGAGGCGGCGGGGCTGGGCAGCGAGAGGCCGGATCTCAGCGAAGGCGGCGGGCAGCGGGCGCAGCGCGAGCCGTCCAGTCTGTCGGGCGGGCGGTCGGGCGGCGTCTAGTCCAACGACGGACACCCCCTGCGAGGCTCTCGCCGCCGGCCATCTCGTCTCGCACCCGACCCCGCCCAGGGACGTATCTCCAAGTCGCCCTCTAGTAGTGAAGGATGTCGCTCAAGATCGCCGACCACAAGCTCAAAGGTGCGTTTCCGGCAGCGGCCGGGGCGTCCCACTCGCCCGGACGGACCGGCGATCACTGACCGGCCGTCAAGAGCCGCCCCTGACCATCTCCGCTCTCCTCCATCTCTCAGCACAAGAGCTCCGCAAGATTGGCGACGAGATCGCGACCTACAAAGAGCATCTGACCAAGTTCTACGCCCCGGACGCCTGGTCCGCCTCGGGCTCGATCCTGCCGGCCCGCAAGAAGGACAAGCTCGTGGCCGAGGCCAAGGCGTCCAACGGCCGGCTGACGCGGTCACGCCAGGTCCTGATCGGCCTCCTTAAGAAGTGCTCGACCGAGTCGGCAGACGGGCGGGAGATGAAGGAGAAGAAGGACCAGATTGAGGAGGTGCGTCGTCGCTTCGCCTCGCTGACTTCTGATCCAAGCGCCCCGATGGTCTGCTGACGCGGTCCGAGCCCACCCTCTCCCCGCTCCACGCTCTACTCTAGCGGATGAGCCGTCAACTCCAGCTCGATGTCGACGTCAAAAAGTCGCCCGGTTTCAACCGCGTCCTCTCGGCTGGGGTCGCCCTCTCGACCGACGAGCGGGCGCGGGCCGACGCCGTCGCCTTCCTGACCGGAGCGATGACGACCCTCCGCCGGCACATTGAGCGCGCCGAGGCCGCCGTCGAGCGGACCGTCGTTATCGAGCTCGCCAGCACGAGGAACGGAGCCAGTGTCGAGCGCGACGAGACGATCGTCAAGCTCTTGGAGATGACGGAGGAGCGCGAGTGGATGGTCGACCGGCTCGAGAAGGTCGAGCGCCGGCTTGTCAACGAGGAAGTCGAGCCGAAGCAGGTGATGGCGCTCGAAGGAGGCGTGCGCCCTCTGATGGAGGCGGCCGACGTGCGTTCTCCACCTAGCGATCTCGCAGCCTAGGCCTAAGCTGACTGCCACCTTCCTTCTGCCCTGCTTGCAGGACGCCGACCTGCGTGCCGACCGGACCATGTTTGCCTCGATCGGCCTCGACGACGATGCGATCGACTGGCGGACGCCGTCGGTCAATAATCAGAAGCGATCGTCCGCATTGGCGACCGAGTCGGCCTCTCAGTCGACGACGGCGAGCACCTGGCGCGGAGAGACGTCGTCGCCGGGCGGCTGGGGCACGCTCGAGATCGACGACGGCGCCAGCAGCAATAGCGCGCAGGTCGATGAGATCATGCCCGGCTACAAGCTGGTCGGCCCAGGCAGTACGTCCCCCGCGGCGTCCGGCACGACTGCTCACACGCTGACCGTCGGCTACTGCTGTCCCCTGGCAGAGACGCTGTCGGTCGTCGAGCGCCCACGGCCGCCCAACTACCGCAGTCAGTCTCGTCGAGGCCCTCAACCGCCGCCCGGCTCGTTGACGAAGCTCACAACCTCTCCCGCAGCTGTTGCGTGCAAGTACGGATCAACCTGCTCGTGGGGCGACCGGTGCAATTTGCGCGTCCCCTCCCGGATCTGACTTTCGCTCCTCGCTGCAGCCGGCACGACGACCACACGCCGCCAAGCAAGCCAGCGTCCGGTCCGGTCTTTAATCAGCGTGCGTGCGCTCCCACTCCGTGAGCACGGGAGCATCGATCCACGCTGACGGTTCCTTTTGCTTTTTCTGCTCCAGGCCCGTGCCACTACTTCATGACGGGCCGTTGCCTGAAGGGCGACGCGTGCGACTTCATGCACAGCACCATGCCTAGGGCGCAGGCCGCCGTACCAGCTGGCCCGGTCCCGACCTATGTCGACTATCCGTCGCTCCCGATCGAGGACGGCCCCGAGGTTAGCTTCGACAGCCTCGGCAAGTGGGCCGACGAGCGTACGTTCCCTTTTCGTTCTCGCCCGCTCCTAGGGTCGTCGCTGATGCAGAGCGGCTTTCGTCCCGCAGCCTACTCTGTCAAGTCGCGTTTCCCGAGCGCGGGATCCAGCGCTGCGGCCAAGCCCTCGACCACGCCGCCCGTCAAGCAGGGCAATTTTAAGTACAAGAGTAAGCCGTCCCCTCCTCCTCTTGAGCGCATCTCCAACCGGGTCGACTGACCCCGGACTGCTTCTCCCTTCCGCGCAGCCGTCCTCTGCAATAGATATGACGGGCCCGGAGGCTGCCACAAGGGGCACGCCTGCCAGTTCGCTCACGGCCCTTCGGGACCCCGCTTTGGCTCAGAGTCGTCCGGCGACTCACACTATTCGTCGGCTGCGGCTGCCATGCCCCGCGCTGCGACTTCAGTCAGCAGCGGCGTCCAGCCGTACGGCACGCCTACCGGATCGTCGCGCGTCCAAAGTCCGACCGCCTACGTGACGGCGCCTTCGTCGGTTGCCAGCTCGGCTGCGTCTTTGCCTGCCGTCGACATGCACGCGCGGACTTCCCCGAACGGCGAGGCGCTCGACCAGCGGTCCGTCGCGGTCATGGACGCGGCCCATGCCTCGTCCGAGGCCACGCCTCCGGCGACTGTCTCGGCTGCCGGCTCGAACGGCTCGACGGGCTCGAACGGCCGCACGCCATCGTCATTCGCGGCCAAACCGGTGCTCCTTCCGCTCGGCCATGGCGCCTGCCTGACGTGGTTCCTGCGTGGCCGCTGCGCCAACGAAGACTGCCTGAACCGACACGTCCTCAACGCCAGCGACTTTGCGGCCGGCGTCCTTCCCCGGCTCGGTCCGGGCGGCTGCCTCAACTGGCACCTGCGCGGACGCTGCGGCAACCACGACGACTGCCTCTCACGGCACGTCCTGACCGAGGCCGACTACTCGGCTGACGGATGGTCGGCTTGAGTGTTCAAAGGGCCAGCAGCTCCAGTGACCGGTCGAATCTCAGACGCGAGGCCGAGCGCAGCACCTCTGCCCTCGGACCAGCTTATGAAAAAAGCGTCAAAAGCTCGAGCTCCTGTCGCAAAGGATAAGCGCCCTTCGGTGCCGGACTCCGACGAGGCTGACCAGCTGCGCTTCCTCCACTGACAGTCCGACCGCAGAAGACCGCTGACCCTCCGGCAGACTGACGGACGGTTGATGTGCGTCGCAGGCCGCTGCTTACATCGGTGAGGCTGCCTGCTTGTTCTCTATCCCTGGCTCCTAGAAAGTCTGCTCATCTATCACCGGCGTCGACTGACTCGTGCATCGAACAAGGGCTGCGCGATCTCGAGAAGGACAGGTTGACATGTGAGAGGAGATAGTGTGAGAGGAGATAGTGTGAGAGGAGATAGGACGTCGGACGCAGGGCAGCAAGACTGGAGGGCGTGCGTTGTGCGAAAAGAGGGTGAGGGCCGTCAGCGACGAAGTTTGGGCGCGACGCTGATCGACGAAATGCACCTTGCCAGACATCAGGTCTGCTCGGAGATAGTCAGCGCAGAGACCTCGGATAGGGGCGCCAGGTCGGTTGCGGAGCCCTCGTTGTGCTCGGCCGCGCCGGTCAAGTCGGCCAGCAGCGAGACGTCACCGTCGTCGCTGGCGACGGAGGCCGGGCGCGACGGGAAGTCGTCGGCCGGCGCGTCCTTAGCACACGGGCAGAGGTGGAGGTAGAGGCAACCGGCGACCCAGCAGCCCGTCTCCATGGCGTCGTACATGCAGCGCGTGACTGCGGTGAAGGACCAGCAACGTCAGCGACGTCTGAAGCACGGGCGTGAGACAACGTAGACAAACCGCTGCGCTCGGCCACGCTCGGGTAGAGCTCGTCGAGGCCGTGAGCGAAGGTGCAGTTTGGTCCGTAACCGCAGCCGAGGGGCGAGTCAAACTTGACGCAGAGCTTGTCTGAAAGACAGGGGAGCAGCGACGGTCAGCGGGCGGATGAGGCGTTACTAGGTTGGACGCACGCTTGTAGAGGCGGTCGCCCTCGTCGCGCCCCTTTTGGTGCGGGAAGTGATCGAGGAGGAAGCGCTGGATGTCGGGCCCGCTGCGCTGCTCCGAGACATCGTGCGCATAGTTGCACTTCGAGCCTCGCTTGCAGCCCTGCTTCGACAGGAAGAAACGGCACATGGCGGCTAAGTCAATCAGAAAGTGAATCAGCCGGCACGTCGAAACGAGATCCTGCTCTGGCTATAACTTGGCTCACTCTTGCTTAGGACGATGTCCTTGACAGCCTTGTTGTAGCTGAGCATCTTTGACACCTCGTTAGGGTCGGCTTGGCTTGAGGCCCGGACCGCCTCGGGCGACACAAAGTCCGACTCGGAGGACGAGCCGTCACAAGTGAGTCCCTGTGAGTAAGGGACTTGGACGGGCTCATCGTGCCGGCTGCAGACGAAGAAGCAGATTGGCGTCGAGGATCAGCGGCAGACCGAGGCAACGGCTGCGGGGAGACCCACAAGGAGCAGCTGTCGCCGTGCCTGCAGCCTCCCTCACCAAAGTGATGCCGGCATGGCTGAGCTGTGCGATCCTTGAAGGATCAGCTGAAGAGGCAATGCAGCCAAAGGTGGGAGCTTGAGCGTACTCTTGTAGCTGCGCGGCCCCGTCGAAACGTTGCCTCGGGGCAGGCTGCTGCTGCTGCTGACCGTTGTCGAGTCCCCGGTCCGTGCCTTGCGGGCGTGCGGTGGGACGTAGCCTGCAGGCGGAGCAGGCGGATACGTCAGAGGGAGTTTTTGGAGCCCGAAGCGCCGGGTGGAGAGTTTGGGTGGACGAGCGTTCGTCTGAAGGGGCAGACGGGGTGGTAGCTGCAGACCAAGCCGAGGGCGGCCGGTATCTCGTTAGCCTCGTGGACGAGCACGAAGCATCGCGGTACTACGCACCGGCAGGGTTCGACATCGGATCGAGTGTAATTATGGCAGAGGATGTGAGGTGAGGAGCGGCGGAGCGACGAAGATAGATGGCAGTCGGGAGGTCAGGAGCGAGCGCCGTGCTGCGCGGTCGGTTGAGTCTGTCGACGGCGTCGCGCTCAGCAGTCCCGAGCCAGCTGTCCGACGTTTGAAACGAGAGGGCGTGGTCTGCCAGAGAGCGCAACATGGCCATGCCGAAAGGTTAACGAAAAAGAAGAGTCTATGAAGAGAGAGACACAGAGAGCGACAGGATCCGCAAGGCGACCGGATGGCTGTTCGAGCGGTCAGCAATGCGTCTTGACGAGGCACCGTCCGACCTGAGCGCACCTTGACAGCCATCAGGCCCGCTCGAACAGGCTCAGCGCCGAAAGCTCGGGCAGTCTCACCGTCTCGGATGTCGGGACAGGCTGAGCGGTACCGGTCGGAGAGGCCGGCGGCGAGATGTCGTCCTCGTTGCTATTGATGGCCGCCAGGCGGAGCGAAGGGTTGGAGGCTGGGGTGTTGACCGCCGGCGGACGAAGGCGCTTGCGGACAAAGGTCGGGCGCAGCGGCAAGCCGTAGTCGAGGTCGCCGACATCGGGAGACTTTGTGAGGTGCAGGTAGAGGCAACTGGCGTCGATGCAGCCGCCGTCCTCGTCGTCGTACTGGCACCGGGTGACTGCGACAACGAAGGAGGTTCGCGTCCAGCACGCACCAAAGCAGAATATTGGGGATAGTCGACGCACTGCGACGTTCCTCAAGGCTCGGCCGAAGGTCGTCGAGGCCATGGGCAAAGGCGCACTTGTCCGCGAATTTGCAGCCCCGGCGCGTGTCAAACTTGACGCAGAGCTTGTCTGGATAGCAAGGTTGGGAGAGGGCCGTGCGATCAGCTGGCCGTTGAGCAGGCCGATGGAACTCTCGACCTCTCGTCGGCCGCACCCTTGTCGCGAGTCGCCTTGGTCTTGAAGTGCTCTGGCTGAATGTCGTGCTCGACGAGGAAGCGCGTGATCTCGGGCCCGTTCCGCAGCTCAGCCTCGCTGTGGGCGTGTTTGCAGCGCATGCCGTAGTCGCACCACCCATTCGCCTCGTAGGCACGGCAGAGCGTCGCTGAAAGACAGGGGCGCGAAAGAGTCAGCTGTTTATGGATCGAGTCGGCAGAACGGAAGGGCGGAGCCGACCTTTGTCAAGGACGATCGCCCTCACAGCTTTGCTGTAAGCGAGGATGTTGGCCAGCTCGCTCGGCTTCAGCGCGCCTTCCTCACGCTTGCCGGTGAAGAAGGTCGCCTTCGCCACGGAGATCGAGATTGGAGTGTCGTGACGACTGCGACGAGCGCGCGAATCAGAGTGGAAACGAAGGACGAAGGACAACATCAACGGGGCGTCGCTCCTCACTCACAAGGTGCAGCCGTCGCCGATTCTGCAGTCACCTTCCCCAAAGAAGCTTGGGCACGGTCTTGCTGTGAAAGCCAGTCGAACCGTCAGCGAGCTGAGGCAGCCGAGACAGCGGGTGAACAAAGGCTGAGACGCACCGGTCGGGTTGACCGGCTTCTCGGACGGACTGCCCGGCCGGCCTTCGCTGGCGGCGGCCTGCCGCGCCTTCTCCAAGCGGTTGAAAGCCTGCGACCGAACCTGGGCTGTCAGCGGTAGCAGACCGCTCAATTAGCAGCTGAGCAGAAGTCGAGAGAGACGAACGAGCATGGACGAGCCTTCAACAGCCGGTTCAACAGCCGGGCGGGCGCCGTCCGGACCTGCGGATGGGAGCGAGGGTGGACCGCATCGATCCGTCAGTTCCGCGCATGTAGGCGACTTGAGCCGCTCGGACGAGCCGCCACGATGTACGCACCGATAGAGGGCGACATCGGTCTTGCAAGAGCTAGACCGAAGAGAGTGGGAGGGGAGGTCAAGAGGTGACGGGTGTTAGCTGCGAGGCGGCCGCGAGACAGCCGAAGCCAGTCGCGTCCGGCCCGCGCTGTCCCGTCGGGCGCTGTTGACGGCATCCGCAGCGACGGACGACAAGACGCAGAGGAGGAGGATCGAGCAGCGACGCCTGTCAACCGATGATGCGTGCCGGGAATGTTACAGGGCAGTGGCATCAAAGATTGCGAGGGGTGGTACAGAGTGGGGCTTGGAGGGGGCATAACGAGGCGACGGAAGGAGAGAATCAAAGGTGTGTCACGCTGGAGGAGGGCGGCCGACGAGAAAATCACAACGGCTGAAGCAGAGTGAAGAGGCGATTGCGGACGGACGAGCGAGGCGGGGCGGCGGTACCTCTTACCACTCGACGTCGCACGTCGCCTTGGCAAACAGGTAGTCCTTGCCGTTCACCTTTGCCATGCCGTCGCGGAAGACCATCTTCCACTTGTTCTTGACGCGATTGACCTAGCGAGGGCCGCGAAAAGGGCTGCTGAATCAGCGACAGCAGCACGAGAAGGACACCCGCACCCGCGCAAACGCACCTTGTCGTAAACGCAGAAGACAATATTCTCGTCCGCCTCCTCGCCGTCCTCCTTCCGCTCGTCGTTGTCAATCTCGTCGTCCGAGTCGTCGAGGTCAGAGTTGATCTCTTCGTCGCCGGGAAAGATGCCAAACTCGTTGGCTTGGCGTGGGAGCGTCTGCGCTGCCGGTGCTGGCCGGGCAGTTGCTGGCGCCGGGGCAGGCGTCGCGACAGGCACCATGGGCGAACCGCCGATCGACGACGTCCCCGAGTCCGAGTCGTCGTCCGACGAGTCGGAGCCGGACTAAGTCGAGGGAGACGGGGTAGCATGGTCAGCCCAGCGCTCGTTTGATCGAGCGTCTGGCATGAGCGGCGGCCGACGCACGATGACCGCGTAGTGGTCTCTCTCGCCGGGTCCCGCGCCGCCTCGCAGCCGAGCGGGACCCTTGCCCTTGTCGTCTGCGCTGCCGCCCCTCAGGCCACCGTTCCACTGCTGCTGACCGGCCTGCTGTTGTTGCTGCTGCTGCTGCTGCTGTTGCTGCTGCTGCGCCTGCTGATGGCCAAAGACTTGCTGGCCGTACTGCTGAGCGCTGCCTGCGCTAGGCACGCCGGCCGGCCGTGGTGCAGGCAAGGCGAGGCCAGGCATGCCAAGGTTGAGGTTGAGGCCAGGCCCACCGCCCATCGGCGGCAGCATCTGCTGGTGGGACGGGTTGGGCTCTGCCTTGGGCAGCGGTGGAATAGGCGGTGGTGCAGGCTGGGGCTGGCGCGAAGTCGAAGCTGCCGGCTGGGTCGGGGGCTCGAAGTTGGCGACGTTCGATGCCACAAGCTTGTACTCCCAGCTCTGAGGCGGCGGCGAGATCGAGAAGGTGAAAGGAAGAAAGGGGTCCCGGGCGGTCGACGTGGTGTGAGGCAAGCATGAGGGGAAGCAGAGGCGATGAGCACGCGGTCACGCTCTCTCTGCATGCCGCCAGGCGGACAGGGGCGAACCTGCTGCAGCAGTGCGAGAATGTCCTCCTCGACGCCGAACTCGTCAAAGTCTGCACGGACGTTTGCAATGACGTCGTCGATGATGGTGCGGTAGACGGCCGGCTGACAGACGACAGACGAGGCAGCAGGACGGAGCGCGGTGTGGCGAGAGAGGGTGGGCAGGCAGGGCGTCAGCTCTTGGGCTCCCATGACAGAGGCAGCAAGAGCGACGACGCAAGGCAAAGAGGACGTGAATACAGACGACAATCTTGTTTGACATCGCGCCGAGAGGAGACCAGCAGGCGAGGCTCAGGAGCCGGGGTCGTGTGAGAAGGGTGTGGCTGCTGGAGTGGAGGATGGGTCGAGCATCTCGTCGTCGGCGGGCTCGTCGTCGCCCTTGGCCGGCCGAGGCATTGCGTCCTCGCTCCTGCATCAACACCGCTTACCTACATCCCCCCGCCGACTCGCACGCACTCTTCAAGCGGCAACGGGGCATTAAGACGATGAGAGGGGCCGCATGGGGTTGAGGAGGGGAGCTAGGGAAGGTTATGGCCTAAGGGCAAGGAGAGAGTGCTAGGAGTCAGAGGGGGAAACCCGTGAAAGGGGAGGGAGGGGGGAGGGGAGGCCGAAGTGCGCGGGTTTTGCTTGCGAGAGGATGCAGAGGGAGGGTCGTTAAGGCATGAAAGGCGGAGGGACAGGGTGCGAGAGAAAGAGGGAGAGAGCGAGTCTAAGAGAAGGCAAAGGCGGTAGGCTCAGAGCATCCAGCTGCGAGAGAGGGTGAAGCGGGTCAGTTGATGCGGCCAGCCAGAGTCGAGAGGGGGCACCAGAGCACGCACGAGGCTGGAACGGCGCCCTGCTCGCCCGTTGACGGATCGAGCGCGAGCCACCACTCGGGGTCAGCGTCGTTGAGAATCAGATATGGCTGCAGAAGGACGAGAAGTCGAGTCAGCTGTGTAGAGGGACCGGCCTGAGTCGCGAGAGGCGGGAGCGCACCTGGCCAGCCCTGATCCGCAGCTCGCGTTCGGCCCCGGGCTCGGGCGTCAGACTCCAACGGGCATGAGCGACCCGGGCCTCGACGTCCTCGCCCGAACCTTCGCTCGACATGGCGCCCGCCGCGCCCGCACCAACACCGGCAGCGCCGGCGGCCTCCTCGGTCGGGTAGCCCTCGTCCGAGCTCGGTCCCCGGCTGTGGCCGCGGCTGCTCTTGGCAAGCGCAGCTGCTCCGCCGCCGCCGACGGCCGCGCCGGTGATGACGCCCTCGGTCGCGGCGTTGATGTTGTCGAGCATCTGGGCCCGATGCGGCGAATCGGGCGAGTGGAAGTCGTCCTCGCTGTAGCCGGCGCCGTAAGGCGAGTCCTCGGGCTTGCCGTACGCGGCGTAGGGCGACTGCGACTCATCCGTCTGCCGGTTCCGGCGCCAGAGAGCGATCAGGAGGCCGATGAGGACGGCGAGGAAAACGACGCCAAGTGCGATCGCCATGCAGATGACGACGACGATGCCGCGGGCGAGGAAGCTGCGGATGTCGAACGAAAAATTGCGCTCAGAGTTGAAGAGGCCGCGGACGGAGCCGGCTGAGCCGTCCTGCCGAGTTGCCCGGACGTAAGGGAACCACTGCGCGCCGTCAAAGAGGGCAGCACTGTACGTCCCGGCGCTGGCACCAGCGAGGGCGAGCGAGCCCGTCGCGAGCAGGGCTCGGTTCGAAGGGACGATGTCGGCGTCGCCGCCGTCGTGTGTCGCCGAGAGGGGGACGAAGGCGAGCTGACTAACGGTCGACGAGCCGAGGTTGAGCGTGTCTGGGTCGATGACGGCCAGCCAGCCGGCGCCATTCCAGCGGTACAGATACGTCGCACCGCCATCAGTCGCCGTGCCCGCGACAAAGACGGCCGAGGCGTCGTGGTCGTCGACGACGATGGCGGTCGCCGGTCCGGGAAGCGCCTCGCCGCCCTCGACGGCGGCCCACGAGCTGTTGCTGTAGGCGTAGCGAGCGACGGCAGTCGACCGGCCTTCGACCGTCAGCGCTCCCGCGACAAACAGAAGATCGGCCTTATTGCCGCCGCCAAAGGCGACGCCCTCGACGGTGCCGGCGAGACCGTTGCCGAGCGCCGACCACTCGTTGGTTGCGGTCGACCACGAGCAAACCGACGCGCAGCCGATGGAGCCGGCCGAGGCAAAGGTACCGGCGACGATGACGTCCGACGTCGAAGGACGCGTCAGGAGCGTCGAGACGGCGGCAGAGCCGTCAGTTGCTGTCGAAGGGTGCAGAAAAGGAGGTCGTCAGCGACACGATCGACTGGACTCGAGCACTGACGTCCGTCGCAGGACGCACGATTCAGCGTCGGGATGCCCGTCTTCCAAGCCTGGGCCTTGAGGTCGTACGCCCGGAAGCCGCCGTCAAAGTCGCCGCCGACGAGCGCCGTGTCGCTCACGACTTCGACCGCTCGGACGGCGCCGTTGAGCGCGGCGCCAGGCAGGGGCCTGGCTTGCTGCGCCTTGCGGTCGTAGACGAGCAAGTTGGCCGCCTGGCCGGCTGTGAAGTTGCCGCCGAGGACGAGGACCTTGGCGTCCGAAGCCGAGCTGTTCGTCCAAAAGCCGGCGGCGAGGACCGAGGGGGCCTCGGCCGAGCCGTCGGCGAGCGACGAGGGCGAGATCGCCTGCTGGCGGCGGATGAGCGGCGCGGGCGAGGAGGACAGCGTGGGGTTGAAGGCGCGCTTGACGAGGCCGACGGCAGGGCCGACGAGGGTCGACGGCAGCCACTGACGGCCGTTGAGCGAGGCTGCGGTCGAGTGATTGCTGCCGTGCGGCGATGTCCGCCGGCTGACGGCGTTCGAGCCCGCGCTCGAGGAGGTCGTCGCGCCCGAAACGGTAGTGGACGAGGCGGGGGTGTCGAATTCGAGCGGGAGACCCTCAATCTGCGGCTTCCCGCCAGCGCCCGAGGAGAGAAGAGCGAGGCCCGACGCAGCCTCGCCGGCGACGGCCGTGATGACGCCTGCAAAGAAGGTCCGGCCGGCCGTCGCCTCGACGAGCGCGACGTCGCCAAAGACGGCGGCCGAGTCGGCCGTCAGCCAGCTCGAGGTTGCCAGGTCGTACGCGGCGAGCCCGCCGGTCTGTCCGGCCGCGGCAGACGATGACGACGAGGCGGAGACCTGATCGAACGAGCCACCGACGAGGAGTGTCTTGCCGTCGGCCGAGAGCGCGAGTGACGAGACATCGCCGCCGGCGACGCCGCCTCCGATCGCCGACCAGCTAGACGCAGCCGTATCGAACCGGGCAAGGCCGGCGAGGGCTGTCGAGCCGTCGCTGGTTGCGGTGAAGGACCCGCCGAGGAAAACCGAGGTGCCGACGGCAAGGACAGCACGGACCGGCCCGTTGAGGCCGTTGCCGGGCATGGCCGAGAGCGTCGCCGACCCATTGCCGGCCGTCTCGGACGAGACGATGACGTTCGAGCCGGCCGAAGCCGTCGAAAAGGTCCCTGCGACAAACCACCGATCGCCAACCTCAACGGCGCCGACAACGATCGGGGTCGAGGAGGACGCGGACGCGGCACCGATCTCTGTGGCGAGCGCCTGGGCCAGCCGACCAACCTCGGTCCCGTTGGTGCTGCCGGCGGCAGAAGCCGCGGCGTTGCTAGCGCTCCACTCGAACAGGCCGAAGCCGGTCGACCGACCACCATTGATACCGGCTTCGGCACCGGGCGTCGGACCCGAGACGGTGCCGTTGCTGTAGCCTCCGCCAGTCCCGTCTGCGTCGCCGGACGGGAACGAGCCCGCGCCCGTGCCCGTCGTGTCGACGGTGAGGAGCTCGAGCTCAACCCGGCCGACGACGACGCTGAAGTTATCGCCATTGACGCCGACAGGGCTCGCGCTCATGCCAACGGTGACGACGGGCGAGAAGGCAGCCGACGTCGCTTGGACCGCGCCCGAGTAGAGCTCGAACCGACGCTCGTACCGGACGGGGGCGATTGTCTGCCGGTAGACGCCCGAGCCGAGGTAGGGCACGAATTGGACGTCGAGCGAGCTCCGGCTATCGCAGTCGTTGACGGCTAGGCAGCCGGGAATGACGAGACCGACCGAGTAGTTGCCGGTGCCCGTCACGTACGGGTAGAAGCGGGCCGAAGGAAGGTCTTCGGCAGAGAAGGAGGCGACGGGGACCGTCGCGCGGAGCGCAGCTGAGCTGATGCCGCCGAGGGCGGAGGGAACCGACAGCTCTGACCACGAGCCGTTGAGCACGGTCGCGCCGGTCTGGGGAAGCGAGGCGCAGGCGGTCGAATTGTCCTGGTTGGCCGGTAGCGGCGCATACGAGCCTGGATAGCAGATGAGCAGAAGTCCGGTCAGCGAGGCCGACGTTGGGAGAGCGCAAGCAGAAGACGAGGACGCACCGGCCGAGAGGAGCTCGAGAAGGTGCAGACCTGGGCCGTCGCCCGTCCACTCGAGCAGCGTCAACTGGAAGCCGCTGAGCGAGCGCGGGCCGCCGGCAAAGAGATAGTCCTGGAACGGCACGCTCGCGTTGATTGCGAGCGGGCAAGAGCTTGTGCACGTCTCGTTGGCGCCGGTCGGAGGGTCGACGTACGACAGCTCGAGCGGCTCGTTGTTCGGGATCGTCACGGCGCTGAAGGCAGTCGTCCCACGGTTGGCAACGAAGGTGTTTCCGATCCGGAGGCCGGTCGCGACGACGGCGCCCTGGCCGAGGTCGACCGTGATGAGGGCGTTCTGGCCGTCGCCGGCGATCCAGGACGAAGAATTCGATCCGCCGCGCGGGCAGAGGAGGACGTCGGCATTATTGAAGCCGGCGAGCGAGGTCGAGGGTGAGGCGCTGATGGACGCGCTCGGGCCGAGGACGAGCGGCGTCAGCGAGGCGGTGAAGGGTGTCGAACCAGGCGAGTAGATGGTCGTCTGCGGGATGGGGAGGTTGCCTGAGCCGGCGGCACCGGACGTCCCGTTGGCGAGCGAGCCGGCGGCACCAGGCGTCCCGAACGAGCCGGCGAAAATGAGCGAGCTGTTGGCGGCCGAGGACTCAATCGACTCGACCTCGCCCGAAGGGAAGCTGCCGAAGGCTGGAGCGGCAAACGCCTGATCGGCGGTCGACCAGACGAGGACACCTCGCCCGCTGCCTGTCGAAGCCGAGCCGTTGCTACCGCTGCTTGAGGAGAAGGCCCCGCCAAGCCAGACCTGGCCGCTCGTCCCGTTGCAGTAGAGAGCATGGACGGCGCCGTCGACACCCGAGCCGAGGGCCGAGACGGTGCCAGAGCCAAGGTCTACGAGACCGATGTTACGGGCATCGACGCCGCCGAGCGAGCTAAACGAGCCGCCGACGAAGAGCGTGCCGTTCGTTGCCGACCCTCCTGTTGACGAGGGCAGGTGGCAGACGGCCCGGATCGAACCGCCCTCGCTAGTCTGGGTGACCGGGACCGGCGCTGACGACGAGGCTGCCGAGCCTGACGAGGCGAACAGCGTCGCCCTGGAGCTCGAGAGCGTCGTGTTTGCGGCGGCCGAGGTCGCGGACGAGGAGCTCGCCGCCGGGTCGAAGAACGACAGGCCGGCGAAAGAGCCTGCGAGCGCGACCGAGCCGAGCTTGGCAAGGTCGACTTGCGGGTAGCCCGACGACGACGACTGGCCGACAACGGCAGTCGGCGCCGAGGCGAAGCCGACGGCGGCAAGCAGGACCAAAGGAAGGAAGCCGGCCGGTGGTGACGATGACAGGGGCCGAGCGCGGCTCGCTGGTCGACGGCGAGGGGCCTCCGTCGCCGCTGACTGGGTGATTGGTCTTGAGGACCGCCGGCGGCGTGGAGGAGGGGGAGGAAGCGGCGGCATACAGCCGCGGACGAGCTCGAGCAGCGCTGCAGAAGGAAGGGAGACGAGAGTGAGGTCTGGAAGGAAGGGCGGGGAGGGA
>Ga0308160_10004722_pt1 | contig 14446 bp, 8 predicted proteins | sample PhyFR1_FD_201036 | JGI IMG/M metagenome (GOLD analysis project Ga0308160, IMG submission 201036) | Phyllosphere microbial communities from UC Gill Tract Community Farm, Albany, California, United States - DLSLF.R1 | ecosystem: Host-associated > Plants > Phyllosphere > Unclassified | place: USA...
TCATCGGCGTCTACTTCTTCCCGCTGCTGGGCGGCTGGCTGGCCGACCGCTTCTTCGGCAAGTACAACACGGTGTTCTGGCTCAGCCTCGTGTACTGCGCGGGTCACGCCTGCCTCGCCATCTTCGAGGACAACGTCAAGGGTTTCTACCTCGGCCTGGGCCTGATCGCGCTCGGCTCGGGTGGCATCAAGCCGCTGGTCTCCTCCTTCGTTGGCGACCAGTTCGACCAGACGAATAAAGGAAAGGCGAAGATCGTCTTCGACGCCTTCTACTGGATCATCAACTTCGGCTCCTTCTTCGCCTCGCTGCTGATGCCGCTGTTCCTGAAGAACTACGGACCGGCAGTCGCCTTCGGCATCCCGGGCATCATGATGTTCATCGCGACCATGGTGTTCTGGAGCGGGAAGAAGAAGTACGTGCACGTGCCGCCAAGCGCACCGAATCCGCACTCGTTCTCGCGCGTGGCGCGCACGGCGCTCGCGACCAACGGCCCGGGCCGCACCGTCGCCATGGTCGGCCTCTTCGGCGCCATCGCCTCGCTGCTGATGTCGCCCTCGTGGGGCTTCGTGATCGCCGCCTGCACGGCGCTGGTCCTGCTGCTGGGCTTTGTCGGCGCCGGCATCTCGATGCAGCTCGAACGCGCGCGCGGCCTGCACCCGGACGAAGCCGTCGACGGCGTGCGCGCCGTGCTGCGCATCCTGGTCGTGTTCGCGCTGGTGACGCCCTTCTGGTCCCTGTTCGACCAGAAGGCCTCGACCTGGGTGGTGCAGGCCAATTCGATGATCACCATCTTCTCCGTCTTCGGCCACGAGTTCACGCTGCTGCCGGCCCAGATGCAGGCCCTGAACCCGCTGCTGGTGATGCTGCTCATCCCCTTCAACAACCTGGTGCTGTTCCCGATGCTGCAGAGAATCGGCATCACGCCGACCCCGCTGCGCCGCATGACGGCCGGTATCGCCTTCTCGGCCCTGTCCTGGCTGGTCATCGGCACCATCCAGGTCTCGATGGACGCCGGCACGCCGACCTCGATGGCCTGGCAGATCCTGCCGTACGCGCTGCTGACAATGGGCGAGGTGCTGGTCTCGGCCACCGGCCTCGAATTCGCCTACAGCCAGGCGCCGGCCTCGATGAAGGGCGCGATCATGGCCCTGTGGAGCCTGGCCGTCACGGTCGGCAACCTGTGGGTGCTCGTGGTGAACGCGGCCGTCAAGAACGACGCCGTGCTGGGCACCATCGCCACCTCCGGGGTCAGCGTGATCGCCTTCCAGATGTACTTCTTCGCCGCCTTTGCGCTCATTGCGGCGATCGCGTTCGGGCTCTACGCGAAACGCTACAAGATGGTGGACCATTACCGCAGCATCGAGAGTGCGAAAGCACCGGCGGCCGTCAAGGCCTAAACCAGCAAAGCCCGCCTCGCGCGGGCTTTTTTACATGCTGCCGCCTGCGTTCAAACTAGTCAAATTACACTTTATCGATTCGATTTTTGTGCAATACCGGGCATACTGTAGCTAAACTACGATATGAGACCCGCATGACTTCGTTCCCGCGCCACGCCGCCCTGCTCGCCTTCCTCGGCCTTTCCAGCACCGCCCACGCCGCTATCCCCCTGCAAGCCTGCGACGCTCCCGGGTTCGCGACTACTCTGCATGCGGCACCGGCCACGCTGGAAGCCCGCGCCGTCTGGCTCGACCGCCGCCTCATCCAATGGCCCGGCATGGCAAGCGCGGGCCGCTTCCGCCTGTACCACTCCCCTGACGGCGCCATCGTCGCCACGGCCGGCGCGAAGGTGCAAGGCGCGGCCGGCGCGTTTGAACTCGTGCGGAACACAGGCGCCGTTCCCGCAGCGGCAGCCCAGCGTTTTAAATACGTCGGCGCCGGCCCCGTGCTGGCCGTGAACGATGCCGATCTCGCCCAGCTGCAGCGCGAACAACTGGTGCTGGTGCGCGAAGACCTCGATGGCACCGTACTCGCCGCCACCCGCCTGCAGGCGGCCGGCGCCCTCGACGACCTGTACGCGGCCGCGCAGCAGATTCCCGACCTCGGCGCCACGCCAAGTCCAAGCAGTACCGGCTTCGCGCTGTGGGCGCCGACCACCCAACAGGCCGCCGTCTGCGTCTACGACAAGCCTTCCAGCCCCGCGCGTGCGATTCACCCGCTTGCGTTCGACGCAGCAACCGGCGCCTGGCGCGCCAGCGTGCCGGGCGATCTCTCGGGCCGTTACTACACCTACCTGGTCGACGTCGTCGCCGACGGCACGGGCCTGGTGCGCAACCGCGTCACCGATCCGTATTCGGTCAGCATGAACGCCGACTCGCGGCGCAGCTACATCGCCGACCTCGATGCGGCGAAGCTCAAGCCGCAAGGCTGGGATACCCACAAAGCGCCTGTCACCGTCAAGGCGCAGACGGACATGTCGGTCTACGAACTGCACGTTCGCGACTTCTCGCGCGACGACACCAGCGTGCCCTTGAACAAACGCGGCAAGTACGCGGCCTTCGGCGAAACGCGTTCGAACGGCATGCGCCACCTGCGGGCGCTGGCCCAGGCCGGCCTGACCGACATCCACCTGCTGCCCGTCTACGACATCGCCAGCGTGCCCGAACGCGGCTGCGCCGTACCCAGGCCGGCGGGTGCGCCGGACAGCGAGCGCCAGCAGGCGCTGGTCATGAAGACCGCGCACAGCGACTGCTACAATTGGGGCTACGATCCCTTCCACTACAACGCGCCCGAAGGCAGCTACGCCAGCGACCCGGACGACGGCGCGCGCCGCATCGTCGAGCTGCGCGAAATGGTAATGAACCTGCACCGCGCCGGCCTGCGGGTCGGCATGGACGTGGTCTACAACCATACTTTCGCCGCCGGACAGCAGGAAAAATCGGTTCTCGACCGCATCGTGCCCGGCTACTACCACCGGCTCGATGCAAACGGCAAGGTGGCGCAATCGACCTGCTGCGACAACACCGCCACCGAGAACGCGATGATGGGCAAGCTGATGATCGAGTCAAGCGTGCTGTGGGCCAGGCACTACCGCATGGATTCCTTCCGCTTCGACCTGATGGGCCACCAGCCACGCGCCACGATGGAACGGCTGCAGGCGGCGGTAAACGCGGCCACCGGCCGCAGCGTGCAGCTGATCGGCGAAGGCTGGAACTTCGGCGAAGTGGAAAACGGCGCACGCTTCGTCCAGGCCTCGCAGCTGTCCCTGAACGGCAGCGGCATCGGCACCTTCAGCGACCGCGCCCGCGACGCCGCGCGCGGCGGCGGGGCCGGCGATTCCGGCGACGCCGTAGTCAAGCAGCAGGGCTGGATCAATGGTCTCGTCTACGACCCCAACGCCAAAGCAGGCGAGCGCCCACGCAGCGACCTGCTGCAGGCCGCCGACCTGATCCGCCTCGGCCTGGCCGGCACCCTGCGCAGCTACGCCGTCGTGAATGCGGACGGCGTCGCCCGCACGGGCGAACAGATGGCCTATGGCGGCCAGCCGGCCGGCTACGCCAGCGCGCCGGGCGAGACGGTCAACTACGTCGAAAACCACGACAACCAGACCCTGTACGACGCGAATGCCCTGAAGCTGCCGCTCGCCACCTCGAGTGCCGACCGTGCGCGCGTACAAGTGCTGGGCCTGGCCCTGACCGCCTTCAGCCAGGGCGTGGCCTATTACCACGCCGGCTCCGACATCCTGCGTTCCAAGTCGCTGGACCGCAACAGCTTCAATTCGGGCGACTGGTTCAATCGCCTCGACTGGACCTACAAGACTAATTTCTTCGGCACCGGCCTGCCGCCCGCGCCCGACAACGCCAAGGACTGGTTGCTGTTCCAGCCCCTGCTGGCCAATCCTGCCCTTCGCCCGCAACCGCAAGACATCGCCTTCGCCCGCGGTGCCTTCCGCGACCTGCTGGCAATCCGCGCCAGTTCGACCCTGTTCCGCCTGCGCACGGCGGACGAGGTGGCGCAGCGCCTGCGCTTCTTCAATGTCGGGCCGCAGCAGGAGCCGACCGTGATCGCCGCGCATCTGGACGGACGCGGCTACGCCGGGGCGGGCTTCGGCAGCATCCGCTACTTCATCAACGTGGACAAGGTCGCGCATGTGGTGAGCGACGAGCAGGCGCGCGGCAAGCGATTGCGGCTGCATCCGGTGCACACGGCGGCAAGCGCCGGCGACAAACGTGCGGGCGAGGCGCGTTTCGATGCGGCGAGCGGCAGCTTCAGCATCCCTGCGCGCACGGCGGTGGTCTTCGTCGAGGAGCAGGCGCCTTAACTGGCCCGCCCATCGCGCCCGGCCAGCGCCAGCGCCATCGCGTTGGCCAGCGCCTCGAGCGTGTAGGGCTTGCGCAGGAACTGGACCTGCAGCTTCTCCAGCCGCCCGGGATCGACCATGTAGCCGCTGGCCAGTACGACCGGCATGTCGGGATGATGGCTGGCCAGCCAGTGCACCAGCCCGATGCCGTCGGTACTCCCCGGCATCATCACGTCCGACAGCACCAGGTCGATGCCGCTGAAGTCGGCCGCGAAGGCGGCGTCGGCGCTGTCGACGACGGTGATCTCGGCGTCGAGCACGGACAGCAGCGAAGCCGTCGTTTCAGCCACCACCGGGTCGTCCTCGACGCACAGGATGCGCACGCCCTTCAGCGCGTGCAGCTCGCTGGCCGAAGCGCCCCCCTGGACAGCCTGGATTTCCTCGCAACTGCGCGGCAGCAGGATACCGATCGTGGTGCCCCGCTGCTCGCGCCGGATGAAGGCCGTGCCATGGCTCTGGCTCGCAAACCCATACACCTGAGACAAGCCCAGGCCCGTGCCCTTGCCGACCGATTTCGTCGTGAAGAAGGGTTCGAACGCCTGGCGTGCGGTCTTTTCGGACATGCCCTCGCCATCGTCGGTAAGCGTGATGCAGACATACTCGCCGGCCAGGTCTGCTCCTTGCGGCAGCGCCGGGTCGGGCAAGTGGACGTTGGAAGCGGCCAGCTCCAACATGCCCTGTCCGTCCATCGCGTCGCGTGCATTGGTCGCCACGTTGAGCAGCGCCGCGTCGAGCTGGGCGGGATCGACCGATACCGGCCACAGGCCAGGTGGGATCCGCAGGCGCATCGCGATACCGGCGCCGACGGCGCCGCTGAGCAGTTCCGCGCTTGCGTGCAGGTAGAGCGGCAGGTCGAGCGCGACGTTATTCAAGGGCTGGCGCCGCGCGTAAGCCAGCAACTGCTGCGTCAAGGCCGCGCCGTGGCCGGAGGCCCGGCGGATCGCATCGAGCGCACGCACGACGCGCTCATTCGCTTCCTTGGCAAGCAACATCCGCAATAAGGTCTCCGAGCCGGAGATGACCTGCAGGATGTTATTGAAATCATGCGCCACCCCACCCGTCAGGCGCCCCAGCGATTCCAGGCGGCGCGCTTCGGCCAGGGCACGCTCGACGCGGCGCCGCTCATTCACTTCGCGCTCGAGAGACAGGGTGCGCTCCTTGACCGCACTCTCGAGCGCATCCGCATGCTGCTCAAGTGCGCGCCACTGGTCGCGCATATCGAACTGCAGGCGCCGTGTGCGCAAGGCCGATCGGATCGCCATCAGCAGCACTTCACGCGAGGTCGGACGTTCGATCAGGGTGATGTTGCCGATCCGCGCCAGGCGCGAAAAACGGTTGCTGTCCACCTGTTCGCTGGCCGAGCCGGCGAGCGTCAGGATCGGCAGGTTGGACCAGGCGGGCTGGCGCCGCAGGCTGGTATCGAGTCCCTCGAGCGAGCAGCGGTCCAGTCCTTCCTCGGTGACGATGGCACACCAGGCCCGTTCGTCCAGGCAGTCGTACAAGCCCTGCGCATCGCGGCAGGCGTGTACCGCGACGCCCTCCTCTTCGAGCAGGGTACGCAGGGCTGCCGCATCGCCCTCGATCGGCGCAAACACGACCGCGATCGGCGGCGCGGCGTGACCTTCCTCAGGTTTCAAGGGAAGCCACTCCTGACTCGTCGATCGGTACGCCGACTTTCGCGCCGATCTCGATGCCGGCATCGGTCAGGCGGAATTCCCGCACCTCGTGCTCGTGCCGTCCCTGGCGCCGCTTCAGGGCGCAGATGGCCTTGCAGACGACGTTGTCGTGCTCGTAGTAGCGCAGCGAGATGATGTTGTCGGTGATGATGCTGAGGGCGTCGGGCTCCTTCGACGTATCCAGGCGTGCCGAATGCGCGCCGACGATGATCGACGTGACCCGCATGTTGCTCAGGTAGGAGAACAGCTCATTCATCTGCAACAGCAGCGACTTTTCCTCGCGTATCACGTCGAGATAGGAGTTGATGCAGTCGATGATGATCAGGCGTGCACCCACGTCCTCGACGATGCGCCTGACATTCCAGATGAATTCACCGGGAGAGATGCGCGACGGATTGATGCGGCGGAGATGAAATAGCCGCTCCTCGCCGCTCGCGTGGTCCTCGTTCATGTGCCCGACCATCCGCGAGCGCAAGGTGGTTTCCGATTCGTCGAAAGTGAAGTAGCCGACGTGCTGCCCGCCGCGTACGGCCGCCAACGCATATTGCAGGGCCAGCGTCGACTTGCCGACGCCGGATGGTCCCAGCAGCATCGTCGAGCTGCCCGCCACCAAAGGACCGCCCAGCAGCCGATCGAGGCTATCGACGGTGCTCAGGATGTCGGGGGCAGCGTCGTCGCGGTGATGCTCCTGCGCGATCAGGCTCGGAAAGACGAGGATCTCGTTCTTCTTGATCGCATAGTCGTGCCAGCCGCTCTGGAAATCGCCGCCGCGCAGCTTGACGACCCGCAGCCGGCGCCGGGTCGCACCGAAGCTGCGCTCCAGCTGCTCCAGCGTCAGCACGCCGTGCACGGCGCTTTGCAGCTCGAACTCGCGCCCGTCCGAGGTCAGGTCGTCGAGCAGCATGACGGTGGCCTGCGTGGCGGCGAGGCGCTGGCGCAGGTCGATGATCTGGCGCCGGTAATGCGCGCTGTCGCGTGCCAGCAGGCGTACCTCGACCATCGAATCGATGACGACGCGGTCGGCACCGCTGGCGATGATCCTGTCGGCGATCGTGCCTACCAGCGCCGACAGCTCGGAATCGGTGGGCAGCAGGATCGTCTGCGGTGATGCAGTGTTCTCGCCCATCGGCGAAATCTCTTCGATGTCGATGCCTTCCAGCGACCAGCCATGACTGTTTGCGGTGGCGAGCAATTCCTCGCGGCTTTCCGACAGCGTCAGGTAGAGACAGCGGTCGCCGACCGACATGCCATGGATCAGGTAGCGCAAACCCAGTGTCGTCTTGCCGGTGCCGGGCCGTCCTTCGATGAGGTGGACACGCTGGCGAATCAGGCCGCCGCGCAGGACGGCATCGAGCTCGGGAATACCGGTTTGAATACGTTCAATATCAGCGTGCATGGTCGTGCCTTACATGAGAGAGCAAATAGCGCTGCCGTCGACAGGCTCCATGCCGCCGATTGTAAGTTATGCAATTTGCATCTAATGTGGTGTGACTAACCGATGGCGCAAATGGCCGCGAGCTCAGTCGGGCAGCGGGTCTGCTGCCGGCATACCGGGCGTCGCCGATACCTGGGACGCATCGGCCAGCGGCAGGCGCACGACGAAGGTACTGCCCATGCCTACGCCCTCGCTGCGCGCCGCGATGGTCCCGCCATGCAGCTCGACCAGCCCCTTCGCGATCGACAGGCCCAGTCCCAGGCCGCCGAGGGAGCGGTCGATCGTGGTCGGGCCCTGGACCAGCGACTCGAAGATGGTCGGCAGCACCTCCGCCTCCATGCCGACGCCGTGGTCGAGCACCTCGATCACTGCCATGCCGTCCAGCGTGGTGTTGCGCACGCTGATCCTGCTGCCCTCCGGCGAATATTTGATGGCGTTCACCAGCAGGTTGTCGAGCACCTGCTCGAGACGCGTCTTGTCGCCCACGACCCAGGCGTCCTCGGTCTGGATGTCCCACTCGTGCGAGGAGGACGTGGCGGCGGTTGCCATGATCCTGGAGTCGCAGCAGAAGCGCACGACGGCACCGACGTTCACGCGCGCCTTCTCGAGCACGACCTTGCCGGACAGGACCCGGCGCACGTCAAGCAGGTCTTCCACCATCCGGGTCAGGTGGCGCAGCTGGCGCGTCGCGATCTCCCAGGCCTTGTCGGTTTTCGCCGCCGGCATCGACGGCAGGCGGATCACCGAAAGCGCCGCGCTGATGGCGGCCAGGGGGTTACGCAGTTCGTGGCTCAGCATCGAGATGAAATGGTCCTTGGCCTCGCTCTGGGCCTCGGCCTGCTTCCTGGCCGCGCGTTCGCTGTCCAGCAGGCGTTCGCGTTCGCGCTCGAGGCCCTGGCGGGCCGCGCTTTCCTGGACCAGGGACTGGCTGCTGCGCTGGAGTTCTTCCAGCAGCACGTTGACTTCGTTCAGCTGCGAGCGCCTGGCCGGGGTCACGCGTCCCAGCGCCAGCGCATGGGCCGCCAGGGTGGCATTCCGGAGCGACTTGTCGATCCGGTGCCCGAAGAACACGGCGATGCCGACCGCGCCGCCCAGCACGACCAGCAGGGCCGTGGCGGACAACCAGAAGGTCGCGCGGGCGGCCGCTTCGATTTCCGCGACCGGCACGCCCACGGCCACGGTCCAGCCGGTCAATTCCGAGCGCACGAAGGTATCGTAGACCTCGACCCCGTCGCGCGTCAGGTGGCGCACGATTCCCTCGCGCTCGCGGCGCGAAGCCTCGAACAGTTCAGGGCGCACCTTCCCGCCGACCATCTTCTCCGGCTGGCGATTGCGCGCGATCGAGATCCCGTCCGCGTCGAACACGCCGACGATCCAGCTGTCCTGCAAGGTGTTCCTGCTGAAGACCTTGTTGAAATAATGCGGATCGAAGATCTGGGCGACGACGTAGCGTTTGCCGGCCGCCGTGGGAGCGGGAACGTTGACGGAGACGACGCCACGCTTCGAACGCGTGCCGATGAAATAGCCGCCCACCTTCGTCTTTTGCTGATCGTAGATGCGCGCGGCCCAGTCGCCCGAGCGCCGGGTCAAGGGTGTACCGTAGGGGACCAGCGTGTTGATCACGCCATTGCCGTCGTAGTCGGCAACCAGGGTCCAGGTCAGGGGCGAGGTGGTGGTTGCCGACAGCAGCGTGTGCAGGCGCTCGAACTGGTCGGTCTGCAGGTCGTGCGAATAGGCGATCGTGCGCAGAGAGGCTTCGGCTGCCGCGATTTCGCCGTCGATCAGGAGCGAAGTCGACTTCGCGACTTCCTCGATGCTGCGGAAACGCGACTCCTGCTCGAAGCGCAGCAGCATCGACAGCCCGAGCATCGACAGGCAGGCGACCGGCACGATGATCGCGACCAGCATCAGGAGGAGGTAACTGCGTGTCTTCATCGGTCTCTGGCTACGGGGATGGCATCGCAGCGGGAGCGCAGCTGGATATTGTTATTGTAAAACCGTCCATGTTACCACTCTAGCATGGCCTGGTGCCAGCGTAGCGGCTGACCGGCAAGAAACCCATGTGCGCCACCCCTCCTGCAAGCTTGCTATGCTGAGCAGTCGAGTAATTCCGTACAAATCCGGAGATGCGCACGCGAGGCAGATATGTTTGAAACCATCGAACGCCAGGTGCAGGCCGGCGTCGAGTGGCTGCGCCTGCTGGTCGAGACGCTGGGCGCGCTGGTGATCGCGATCGGCATCGTGGTCGTCGTGGTGGGGCTGGTACGCCATTTCGCGAATGGCCGCGGCAGCAGCTTCGTGCCGATCCGCCTGGCCTTCGCGCGCTACCTGACGCTGGCCCTGGAACTGCAGCTGGCCGCCGACATCCTCTCGACCTCGGTGGCGCCGACCTGGGACCGGATCGGCAAGCTGGCGGCGATCGCCGTCATCCGGACCGCCCTGAATTACTTCCTCAGCAAGGAGATCGGACAAGAGCAGGAGCGCGACAAGCCTGCCGGGCTGGAGGCCGCCGCGCGCGATGCGAGATGAAGGCCGCCGTTTGCCTTACTCGCTGCGGTCGTACGAGAACTGGATACCCGGCGTCCCGCCCGTTTCGATGAACAGGTTCATGAAGGCGGGCACGGTCTCGCTGCGCTTCCAGTCGCGCTGCAGCTCGCAGAACAGCTGCACGGTCGAGATGAGTTTGGCGCCGGCCTGCTCGACGCGGCGCAGCGCCGCCTCATGGGCGGCGAGCGAGGTGCCGCCGACGGCGTCGACCGGCACATAGACCTCGTAGCCCTCGGCCAGCGCGTCGAGCGCCGGGAAGGTCAGGCAGGCCTCGGTCCAGAGCGCGGTCATGATCAGCTTCTTGCGCCCGGTCTCCTGCACCGCCTTGCGGAACTCCACGTCTTCCCAGCTGTTGATGGTGGTGCGGTCATAGGTCGGGATACCGTCGAGCACTCTGCGGATATGCGGCACCGGCGGCTTGTTGAGGCCCGTCTCGACGTTCACGGTGGAGTGCACGATCGGCAGCTTGTAGGCGATCGCCGCCTTGGCGCAGCCCACGATGTTGTTCAGCATGAGCTGCCGGTCCATCGATGCGATCGAGTTCACCTGCACCGGCGGGTAGTCGATGATGACGAAGGCCGCGTTCTGCGGCGTCAGGAGCTGGTCGGCCTTCGGGTCACGGATGGTTTCGCTTGCCATGATGATGTCCTTTCATTGATCCTTGCGTCTAAACAGCCCGGCCGGGATGGCCGGGCCACTCCTTACGCCGCTTTGCCGAAGCGGCCCTTGCTGAAGTCGTCGAAGGCCTGGCGGATCTCGTCCTCGGTGTTCATGACGAAGGGACCATGGCCCACGATCGGCTCGTCGATCGGCTCGCCGCTCAGGACCAGCACGGTCGCGTCGCCATCGGCGCGCAGGGCCAGTTCGCCGCCCTCGCGGCTGAGCAGCACCACTTCCGCCGCACCCGCCTGCTCGCTGCCGTTGACGGTCACGTGGCCGCCCAGGACCACCAGCATGGTCGTGTGCCCCTCGGGCACCGGCAGCACCAGGTCGGCGTCCCTGGCCAGGCGCAGGTCCCACATGTTGATGGGCGTGAAGGTGCGTGCAGGTCCCTGCGCACCGAGCAGCTCGCCGGCGATCACGCGCGCCTTGCCGGCGCCGCCGGGCAGCTCGACCACGGGGATGTCGCTTGAGACGATGCCCTGGTAGCCGCCGGGCGTCATCTTGTCCTTCGCCGGCAGGTTGACCCAGAGCTGCACCATCTGGAACGGTCCGCCCGTCTTGGCGAAGGCCGGTGCATGGTATTCCTCGTGCAGGATGCCGGCGCCGGCCGTCATCCACTGGACGTCGCCGGGCCCGATCACGCCGCCGTTGCCGGCCGAATCCTTGTGCTCGACCTGGCCGTCGTACACGATCGTCACGGTCTCGAAGCCGCGGTGCGGATGCTGGCCCACGCCGCGGCCCTTCGTCGTCGGCTCGAAATAATGCGGGCCGGCGAAGTCGAGCAGCAGGAAGGGGCTGACGTGCTGGCCCAGGTTGTTGTACGAGAACAGTGAACGCACCGGAAAGCCGTCGCCTACCCAGTGGCTGCGGTTGTTGCCGAAACGTCCGAGAATTGTCTTACTCATCATGATCTCCAGTGAACAGCGCGTCGAACTACGACCATGCATTGAGATTACTACGAGGACGATGCCACTAAAAGATTGCAATTCCCGATGCTTCGTCCTGATAATAGGACGATGCAAGACCTTAACGATCTTTATTACTTTGCCCAGGTTGTCGAGCACGGCGGCTTTGCCGCTGCGGCGCGGGTCACGGGCGTCCAGAAATCCAAGCTTAGTCGGCGCGTGATGGCCTTGGAAGAACGGGTCGGCGTACGCCTGCTCAACCGCTCCTCGCGGCGCTTTTCGCTGACCGAGATCGGCCGTGCCTATTACGAGCGCTGCGTCGCCATGCTGGTGGAGGCCGAGGCCGCCGACCAGGTCATCGCGCAGGTGCAGGCCGAGCCGCGCGGCGTCATCCGCGTGAGCTGCCCGGTCGCGCTGATCAACTTCCAGTTCGGCGAACTGTTCGCGCGCTTCCTGACCGCCTACCCTGCCGTGACCCTGCACCTGGAAAGCACCAACCGGCGCGTCGACGTGATCGGCGAAGGCATCGACATCGCCATCCGCGTGCGCTTCCCGCCCCTCGAGCCGAGCGAGCTGGTGATGCGCAGGCTCGACACCAGCACGCAATGCCTGGTCGCCAGCCCGGCCTTCCTGGCGCAGCGCGCGATCGCCTCGCCCGCCGACCTGCACGGCGCGCCCAGCGTGACGCTCGGGCCGGCACGGCGCGACTACCACTGGGAGCTGCAGCACGCCGACGGCCAGAGTGCGCACCTGTCCCATGCGCCGCGCCTGGTCAGCGACGACATGGCGGCCCTGCGCGAGGCCGCGATCGCGGGAGTCGGGATCGCCGCGCTGCCGACGATGATGGTATGGCGCCAGATCGAAGCCGGGCAGCTTGTCCACGTGTTACCCGACTGGCGCCCCGCGCCCGGCATCGTCCACGCCGTGTTTCCGTCGCGGCGCGGCCTGCTGCCCTCGATCCGCACGCTGCTCGATTTCCTCGCGGCCGAATGCGCCGAAGCGCGCCGCGTGGCGGCGGGGCCGGCCGGTTGATACGGGAAGGCGGCGCTTACACGTCCAGGTGCGAAATGAGCAGCTTCCTGGCCTCGATATCCCCATCCTGCTCCGCCTGCGCCCCCAGCGAAATCCCGACCGCCATGATGTCGATCAGGAGCAGCTGCAGGATGCGCGAAATCATCGACAGGAAGGTGGTGCTGTCCTCGGCGTGATCGACCGCCAGGCAGACGTCCGCCTTCTTCGCCAGCGCCGACTTGCTGCTGGTGATGGCGATCACGCTGGCGCCGACGCGGCGCGCGGCGTCCACGGCGGCCAGCAGTTCCGGGGCTTGCCCTGCCGTCGAGATGGCGATGACGACGTCATTTGGCTTGAGCAGCTCGGCGGCGAGCTGGAACAGGTGGGCGTCGCCGTGGGCCGTGGTCGGGATGCGGAAGCGGAAGAACTTGTGCTGGCCGTCGAGCGCGACGACGCGCGCATTGCCCATCGCGTAGAACTCGACCTTGCCGGCATTGCGCAGGAGCGCGATGGCGCGGTCGATCGCGTGCACGTCCAGCGCGTCACGGAATTTCAGGATGGCGGAGACCGTGTTGTCGATCACCTTGGCCGACAGGTCATGGGTACTGTCGCTCATGCGCACCTGGCTGTGGCGCACGGGGATGGAACCGGTCAGGCTGCCAGCGAATTTCAGCTTGAATTCGGCCAGGCCCTGGAAGCCGAGCGAGCGGCAGAAGCGGATCACGGTCGGCTGGCTGACGTCGGCCAGGCGCGCGATCTCGGCGATCGGCTCGGACAGGACTTTGCGCGGATGCTCGAGCACCAGGCTTGCCACGCGCTGCTCGGCCGGCGAGAGTTCGTGCTGCAGGTGCTGCACGCGCTCCATCAGGGTATTCGCGCCGCTGCGGCCGCGCAGGTGTTCGGACAGGATCGTCGACACGCCACGCAAGGCGGGATTCGGCGTCATGATCACATAGGTCGGGATCTCGGCCAGGTATTCGGTGAAGCGCCCTTTCGCTTCGAAGCGCGCGCGGAACGGAGAATGCGCGAACCACTGCGCGATGCGCGGCACGATGCCGCCGCCAATAAAGATGCCGCCGAAGGCGCCCAGCGTCAGCGCCAGGTTGGCCGCCGCACCGCCCAGCATGCCGGCAAAGCACTCCAGCACTTCCAGGCACAGCGCATCCTGGTCGTCGAGCGCGCAGGCGACGATCTCGGCCGCCGTACGTGCAGGCGCCTGCACGCCGTTGCGTTCGGCCAGCGCGCGGTAGATCAGTTCCATGCCGGGACCGGACAGGATGCGCTCGTTCGACACGTGCGGCCACTCGCGCCAGGCGGTCTGCAGGATCGCGAACTCGCGCTCGTCGCTCGGCGCGAAGGCGACGTGGCCGCCTTCGCTGCCGAGGGTGACGAAGCCATCCGCGGTCGGGATCACGCCCGACACGCCGAGCCCCGTACCGGCGCCGAGCACGCCCGCCACCGCATGCGGCTGCGCCTTGCCGCCGCCGACCTGCAGCACGTCGCCCGCCTGCAGGCCCGGCAGCGCCATCGCCAGCGCCGTGAAGTCGTTGACGATGACGAGGGTCGACCAACCCATCGTGCGCCGTACTTCGTCGGTCGAGAACTGCCAGTCGCGGTTCGTCATGCGTACCAGGTCGCCGCTGACCGGATTGGCCATGGCGAAGGCCGCGTGCGTGATGCGCTCGCCCTTCTGCTCGCCCAGATAGGCATTCAGCAGCGGCACGATGCCGTCGTAGTCGTCGCAGCGCAGCACCGCCGTCTGGCGGAACACGCCCGGCGCCGTCTCGAGCGTGAAGCGGGCATGGGTGGCGCCGATGTCGGCCAGCAGGCGCGGGCCGTCGGCGTAGGAGGCACGGCCGGATTTTTGTTCGGTATCTGGTTCGGTGATCATCGGTGCTAACGGCTGGGATAC
>Ga0308160_10004723_pt1 | contig 14442 bp, 12 predicted proteins | sample PhyFR1_FD_201036 | JGI IMG/M metagenome (GOLD analysis project Ga0308160, IMG submission 201036) | Phyllosphere microbial communities from UC Gill Tract Community Farm, Albany, California, United States - DLSLF.R1 | ecosystem: Host-associated > Plants > Phyllosphere > Unclassified | place: USA...
CGCGCACAATGCGACGCACATCCTGGTGGGGCAGAGCCGCCGCCGGTTTGCGGTGCTGTCCGGCGGCAGCGTGGAAGCGAAGGTGGTCCGGGGCGCCGGGGACATCGACGTCCAGGTGGTGCCCCGGCCGGCGGTGTCCAAGCCGACCCTGTCCAGGGGCGCCGGGCAGCGGACCGCACTGGGGCGGCGCAGGGTGGTGATCGGGTTTGCGCTCGCCGCCGCTCTCCCGGCCGGGCTGCAACTGCTGCTGGCAGTCTTTGACCACAGCGTGGCCACGGCGGCACTGCTCCAGCTGGCCGGCGCGGTGGCCATCGCCCTGGTGGGGGGCCTCTGGCCGGCTGTTGCGGGTGCGCTGTGGAGCAGCGTGCTGGTCAACTACTTTTCCACTCCGCCGCTGCGGGACCTCGCCATCCATGATCCGCAGGACATCCTGTCACTGGCCGTTTTCGCCGGCGTGGCCGTCGCGGTGGCCGGGGTGGTGGACCGCTCCGCCCGGCGGTCCAAGGAGGCTGCCACGGCGCGGGCAGAAGCCGCCACCCTGGCCGATCTGGCCCTTGCGGCGTCCCGGGACGAGGACAACCTGACAGGGCTCCTGGCGGAAGCGGTCAGTGTTTTCGGCGTTACGGGTGCCGCTGTCCTGGCCCGCCCCGGTGCCGGACCCAGCGCCGGGTCCGTTGCAGCCACAGGGTCCGCGGGGAGCGGTGATGGGGCGGACACCGGGATGAAGCACGACGCCGGAGCGGACCTTGGGCCGGGCGGCTGGCAGGTGCTTGCCGCGGCCGGGAATGCAGTGGGCCGGTTGGGAGGGCCACTTGGCGGGCTCCCTGGCACCGGGGCTCCTGGAACCACCGTCGAGCAGGTGGATGAGGAGACCACGCTGGTGCTGCTGGGCCGGGACGTTCCACCGTCCGGGCGCAGGCTGCTGGCTGCGTTCGCGGTCCACGTCAAAGCCCAGCTCGAGCGCCGCCAGCTGGCAGCCACCCGGACCGAAATGCTCCGCCTCGCCGAGGGGAACGCCATGCGTACGGCCATCCTCCGGGCCGTGTCGCACGACCTCCGCACGCCCCTGGCCGGCATCAAGCTGGCTGCCGGCGGACTCCTGCAGAACGGCGTCTCCTACACCCCGGCCGAGCAGCATGACCTGCTGGAGACCATCGATGCCTGCACGGACCGGTTGGACCTGCTGGTGGCCAACCTCCTGGACATGTCGCGGATCACCGCGCAATCGGTGGAACCGCTGCTGGGCCCGGTCCGCTGGTCCGAGGCCGTTGAGGCCGCCTTGCGGGGCCTGCCCCAAGGAACGGTGCGGGTGGCGCTGCCCGCCAATATGCCCCCAGTGGACGCCGATCCCGGCCTGCTGGAGAGGGCGGTGGCCAACATCCTGGAGAACGCGCTGAAGTATGCCGCCGGGACGGCTGTGGTGGTGACGGGCGGTGCCGGCGGCAGTGTCCTGGACGGTCATCCCTGCGGGGAGTTGCAGATCATTGACCACGGTCCGGGCGTTCCGGCCAGCAAAGTAGTGGAGATGTTCCGTCCGTTCCAGCGGCTCGACGACACCTCCCCGTCCACGGGGATTGGGCTGGGACTTTCGGTGGCGCAGGGCTTCGTCCAGTCGATGCGGGGAACCCTCACCGCCAGGGAAACCCCGGACGGCGGCCTGACCATGGTGATCCGCCTGCCCCTCTCCACCGGCGTACCGGCAGGCGACCCCGCCGGCGGCAGACCCGGCGGGGCCCACGCAGCCGCCGGGGCCCGGCCATGAGGGGGAACGACGCCGGCACTCCCGGCAGTGGCCAGGCCAAGGCGAAGGTGCTGGTGATCGACGACGATCCGCACCTGTTGAAGGCGCTCCGGATCACGCTCGCCGCGCACGGCTACGCCGTGGAGACGGCCGGGGACGGCGCTTCCGCCCTCACGGCGGCCTCCCGGCTGGCGCCGGACGTGCTGGTCCTGGACCTCGGCTTGCCGGACATGGACGGGACCGAGGTCCTGCGGAACCTGCGCCGCTGGAGCGCTGCGCCCGTCCTGGTCCTGTCCGCCCGGCATGGATCCCCGGACAAGGTGGGTGCCCTTGATGCCGGCGCCGACGACTACATCACCAAGCCCTTCGGCCTGGATGAGCTCCTGGCGCGGCTGCGTGCCCTGCTGCGGAGGGTGCCCCAAGCCGAAACACACCCCCTGGTCAGCTCCGCCGGCTTTACCGTTGACCTCCTGGCGAGGCAGGTCCTGCGTTCCGGGCAGCCGGTGAGGCTCACCCCCACGGAATGGAACATCCTGGAAATCCTGGTCCGCAACCCGTCCCGGCTCATCTCCCAGCAGCAGTTGCTGGCCGACGTCTGGGGCCCGGCCTACGGCAAGGAAGCCAACTACCTCCGCGTGTACATGGCCCAGTTGAGAAGGAAGCTGGAGGACGATCCCGGCAACCCCCGCCACCTGCTGACCGAGGCCGGCGCGGGCTACCGCTTCGTGCCGTGAACCCGGGGATCGACAGGGGAGCGTTCCCTTGCCGGGCGCCGGATGGGGCAGGATGTTGTCTGCCCCAGTTCCGGCCGATGCGGTTCCGGCCCCTGAGAAGGAGACCCTGCCATGCCAACAGTCCTCAACCCCTACCTGAGCTTCCGCGACAATGCCCGCGAGGCGATGAACTTCTACCAGTCCGTGTTCGGCGGCGCACTGACGCTCAGTACCTTTGGCGACTTCCAGGCCAGCGACGATCCCGCGGAAGCGGAGAAAATCATGCACGCCATGCTGGTCACCACCCATGGCCTGGTGCTCATGGGCGCCGATACTCCCAACAACATGCAGTACCACCCTGGCTCCTCCATATCCATTTCGCTCAGCGGCGAGGATGAGGTTGAGCTTCGCGGCTATTACCAGAAGCTCACCGGCGATGGGGGAGCAGTGACTGTTCCCATGGAAAGGGCTCCATGGGGCGATGTCTTTGGCATGTGCACCGACCGGTTCGGTGTCTCGTGGCTGGTCAACGTCAATGCCGCCCAGGTGGCACCGGCCTCTTGACGTCCGTGCGCCTGCCGGCTGGCCGGGCGATCTTCCCGTGCTTCTTGAGGCCGGGCCGCCGGACTGCGAGGATTAAGGGGTGAGGCCCGTCATGGAGTTCTTGTCCGACAAATGGTGGATGGTGTTTCCGCTGATGGCGTTCGCCGGCCGCTGGGCAAGCGGCTGGCGGGGGGCAGGCGAACGCCGGCACCGGCGCCGGGTTGAACTGTACACACTCAGGAACCAGGCACTGGAGGCCGAAAAGGCCTCCGTGGCAGAGGTGCAGGCGCTGATGAATACCCATGAGGCCACCAACCGGCGGTGGCTCGAATACGAGCTGGACGTCGGCAAGCTTATCGATTTCCCCATGATGACCGACGTCCGCGAACCCCTCACGGTGGCCTTCCTTCGCGCCAAGCGGGAAGCGGACGGCCAACGCCCCGCCTCCGCCGAAGACCTCCGGTCGGTGTCCGGCCTTGACGCCTACCGGCAGGCGGTCAACAACTTCGCGGTGGCGCTTGACGTGGCCGAGCGCGAAGCCCGGCGCGTCAGGGACAGCAAGTTCAGTGGGCCCGAACGCGAACGGCTGGCCACGGCACGGAAACTGCTGATGATTGCCGAGAACGACGCTGCCACCCCGGCAGAACGGCAGGCCGCCTACAAACGGGCGCGCCGGGAGCTGGACGGCCTCATCGTCCTGCCCGACGTCACCGTGGCGGCCCTCGAAGAGAAGATCGCGCCGGAACTGGATGCCGGGCCGCGGCCGCCCCAGTTCCACCAGGGCTGAATCCCTCCGGGTGCACGTCCCGCTGCATCCCCGGTGTGGAATATCCCCGCCGGAACTGGACCGGGTCCGGTCTTTCCGGCTCCAACCCGTGTTTTGACCTCATGCCCGGTACGCGTACGATCGATAGGGTTTCCCGCCGGTTGTGCCAGCGCCGCAAGTCATTCCACGCAAACAGCTGGTGAACTATGCTGTGCAAGGCAGCCTGGCAAGTGAAACTGCTGAACGTCGTCTCTGCAGATTGGGCAACAGGTGGATATCACCTTCATGGTGGCGCTGGTCATCGCACTGGCACTATTTTTCGACTTCACGAACGGCTTCCACGACACCGCTAACGCCATGGCAACGCCCATTGCGACAGGTGCCATCAAGCCCAAGACGGCGGTGGCCCTGGCAGCGGTCCTGAACCTCGTTGGCGCATTCCTTTCCACCGAGGTTGCCAAGACGATCTCCGGCGGCATCATCAGGGAGGGATCCGGCGGCGTCCAGATCACCCCGGAAATCATCTTCGCCGGGCTGATGGGAGCCGTCCTCTGGAACATGATCACCTGGCTCAAGGGCCTGCCGTCCAGCTCGTCCCACGCACTGTTCGGCGGCCTCATCGGTGCAGCTGTCGTCGGCGCGGGATTCAACTCCGTCAACCTTGAAACCCTGCTCCAGAAGGTCATCCTTCCGGCTGTTTTCGCCCCGGTCATTGCCGGCCTTGCTGCCTATGTCTGCACGCGCCTGGCCTACGCCCTGACTTCCCGCCATGACCCCGAGACGGGCACCAAGCTCACGCAGAAGCGCGGCGGCTTCCGCACCGGCCAGGTCTTCACCTCCAGCCTGGTGGCCCTGGCCCATGGCACCAATGACGCCCAGAAGACCATGGGCATCATCACCCTGGTCCTGATCGCCGCCGGAACCCAGGCTCCCGGCTCCGGCCCCCAGCTCTGGGTGATAGCAGCCTGCGCCATGGCCATCGCCATCGGCACCTACGCCGGCGGATGGCGCATCATCCGCACCATGGGTTCGGGCCTGACCGAGGTCAAGCCTGCCCAGGGCTTCGCGGCGGAAACCAGCACCGCGTCCGCCATCCTCGCGTCCTCACACCTCGGCTTCGCCCTTTCCACCACGCAGGTGGCCTCGGGCTCAGTGATCGGTTCCGGAATGGGCCGCCGCGGGACCACGGTCCGCTGGAACATGGTGGGCAAGATCGCGCTGGGCTGGCTCTTCACCCTTCCGGCCGCGGGCGTCGTCGGCGCCCTGACCGCCCTCCTGGTGAAGACCGGCGCCGTGGGCGTCCTCATCGCCGCCGTGGCAGGCAGCGCGGCTGTCCTGTTCATGTTCTTCTACTCACGCAAGTCCTCCGTGAGCCATCAGAACGCCGTCGAGGTGGAGGAAGCCGGCCAGGCCGTCCGGTTTGCCAAGAAGAAGGCCCGGGCCGAAGCCAAAGCGAAAGCCAAGGCCGACGCCAGGGCCAGGGCAGAAGCAAGAGCAACAGCAAACAACCGCAAGGAGACTCAACGATGAAGTGGTTGGAACTCCTGACCGTTGCAGGCGCCACTTTGGTGTCCGCGGCAATTGTGGTGACCCTCTACTCGCTTGGGGTCCGGTTTACGGCCATTGCGGCTGACGCCCAGCAGGCGTCTCCCGGCGTCAAGCGCTCCTTCGCCTACGTATGCTTCGGGTTGTGCGGTGTGGCAGTCCTCTTTGGGCTGTACCTGATCATCCCGTACTTCACGAAGTAGCGCCCCACACGCAGCACTGCCGGACGGTTCGCCGGGCCTGCTGATTGGCGGGGTTACCCGGGCTCGCTAGGCTGGGCCCATGCCACGCATCCAGTACTTCGTTGCAGCGTCCCTTGACGGCTTCATCGCCACCACCACGGACGACCTGGGCTGGTTGTTGCAGTTCGACGGTTTCGAAGGCGGGGCGGAAAGCTACAACGACTTCATGTCCGGTGTGGGCTGCATCGTCATGGGCGGGGAAACGTTCGCATGGTTGATGGAACACGAGCCGCGGAAGTGGCCCTACACCGGCACGCCCAGCTACGTCTTCACCCACCACGAATACCGAGCCCCGGACGGCGCCGACATCACCTTTGTCCGCGGGGACGTCCAGGAATTCATGGCGGACTTCCGGCGCGACGCCGGGGACAGGAACATCTGGGTGGTGGGCGGTGGCAGCCTCGCGGCCCAGTTTGCGGACGCCGGACTGCTGGATGAGATCATCCTCTCCGTCATTCCGGTGGTCCTGGGCGCAGGGAAGCGGCTGCTGCCGATGAAGGGCCCGACGCCGGCACTTGAGTTGGCTGCTTGCCGCACCCTGGGCAGGGGGATCGTCGAGCTGCGCTATCTGCTTCCCGCGGCATCGGCCCCGCAGGCCTGAGGCAAGCCCTGGGGCCGGCCTGGCTCAGCCGGCGTTGTCCCGGAGCATGTTCGTGATCCGGGCCGTTGAAAGGCGGCGTCCCTGCCCGTCGGTCATGACCACCTCGTGCGTGGTCAGGGTACGTCCCAGGTGGATGGCGCTGCAGGTGCCGGTCACCAGGCCGCCGGCGATGGACCGGTGGTGGGTGGCGCTGACTTCGATGCCCACTGCGTGGCGGTCCGGGCCGGCGTGCATTCCCGCCGCGAAGGAGCCAAGGGTTTCTGCCAGCACCACGTGTGCACCGCCATGCAGGATTCCCGCCACCTGCGTGTTGCCCTCGACGGGCATGGTGGCAACCGTGCGTTCCGGGCTCATCTCCAGGAAATGGATCCCCATCTTCACCACCAATGCGCCAACGCCGAACCTGCCCAGCCAGCCGTGCATGTGGTCGGGAATGCCGGCGGCTGCCAGCTCTTCGGCGAAAGCGCCCGGCGTGAAATTGTCTGTCATGGCAACTAGGCTGGCACCTGTGAGTGAAACAACCAAACCGGCTCCCTTCCCGTCCCAGGCCATCGATGAGGGGGCTGCCGCCCAGCCCCGCTCCGCCGCCCCAAAGCCTGCTGCCAAGAGCGCCGCCCCCGCTGCCGGAGGGTCTGTTTCAGCTACCGAAGCGCCCGTCATTCCCATTACGGACCAGCCGCGGCTGCTGGTGCTGGACGGCCACTCCATGGCGTTCCGTGCGTTCTTCGCGCTGCCCGCGGACAAGTTCTCCACCTCCAACGGCCAGCACACCAACGCCATCCACGGCTTCACCTCCATGCTGATCAACCTCATCAAGGAGCAGCAGCCCACGCACATCGCGGTGGCCTTCGACGTCTCGGACGAATCCACCCACCGGAAGACCGAGTACAGCGAATACAAGGGTGGCCGGAACGAAACTCCCCGCGAGATGAGCGGGCAGATCGACCTCATCGCCCAGGTCATGGAAACCTGGGGCATCAAGACCATCAAGATGCCGGGTTACGAGGCCGACGACATCCTGGCCACCCTTGCCGCCATGGGGGAAAGGGCAGGTTTCGAGGTGCTGCTCGTCTCCGGCGACCGGGACGCCTTCCAGCTGATCACGGACAACGTTTTCGTGCTGTACCCGCGGAAGGGCGTGAGCGACATCCCCCGGATGGACGCCGCAGCCATCGAAGCAAAGTACTTCGTCAGCCCGTCCCGCTACTCCGACCTCGCAGCGCTGGTGGGGGAGACGGCGGACAACCTCCCGGGCGTGCCCGGCGTCGGACCCAAAACAGCGGCCAAGTGGATTAACCAGTACGGCGGCCTGGAAGGCGTCCTGGAACACCTCGACTCCATCGGCGGGAAGGTGGGCGACGCCCTCCGGGAGAACATCGAAAACGTCAAACGCAACCGGCGGCTCAACCAACTCCACACCGACCTCAAACTCCCGGTCACATTGGAGGACCTCCACCAGCCCCGCCCGGACCAGGCAGCCATGGAAGACCTCTTCGACCAGCTTGAGTTCAAAGCCATCCGCGGCCGCCTGTTCGCCCTCTACGGCGACGCCGACACCCCCGCCGCCGAACGCGAAAGCATCGACACCCCGGACTACACCGTTCCTGCCGATGCCGCTGAACTGGCCGCCTTCCTGGCTGCAGGCGCCGGGCAGCGGTCCGCCCTCGCCGTCGACCTCGTGCCGGGCCGCATCGGCGAGGACGCCGATGCGGTGGCCATCGTCCGTGGCGACGCCGCAGCCTACGTCAGCTTGTCAGGTCAGGACGCGGAGACCGAGAACGTGCTCGCGGCATGGCTGCGCGATCCTGAAGCGCCCAAGGTCATGCACGGTTTCAAGGCTGCGCTCAAGGCGCTGACGGCCCGCGGCCTGGAGCTGGAGGGCGTGGTGGACGATACGTCCATTTCCGGCTACCTCATCCAGCCCGACCGCCGCACCTACGAACTCGCCGAGCTCGCCCAGCACCACCTCAATGTGGGGATCCCCGCGGCCACTGCCAAAGCCGGGCAGCTGGAGCTGTCCTTCGACGGCGACGACAACGCCGCAGCCGATTCCCTGGTCCAGGCCGGCGCCGTCGTGCTGGCCCTGAGCCGCTACTTCGAGGACGAACTCAAGAGCCGCAAGGCAGAGGAACTGCTGTCCACCCTTGAGCTGCCGGTCAGCCGCGTCCTTGCGGACATGGAGCTCGCGGGCATCGCCATCGACATGGACAAGATGGACGACCAGCTTGCCGACCTCGCCAGGGTGATCGACCAGGCCCAGGAACAGGCCTTCGCCGCCATCGGGCACGAGGTCAACCTGGGGTCGCCCAAACAGCTGCAGACCGTCCTGTTCGAGGAGCTGCAGCTGCCCAAGACCAAGAAGATCAAGTCCGGCTACACCACGGACGCCGCCTCGCTCAAGAACCTCCTGGAAAAGACCGGGCACGAGTTCCTGGTCCAGCTCATGGCGCACCGCGAGGCCGCCAAGCTGCGGCAGATGATCGAGTCGCTGAAGAAGTCCGTGGCGGAGGACGGCCGCATCCACACCACGTACGCGCAAAACGTTGCCGCCACGGGCCGGATCTCATCCAACAACCCCAACCTGCAGAACATCCCCATCCGCAGTGAGGAAGGCCGGCGGGTCCGCGGCATCTTCGTCGTCAGCGACGGCTACGAATGCCTCCTCTCTGCCGACTACTCCCAGATCGAGATGCGCATCATGGCCCACCTCTCCGGAGACGCGGGGCTGATCCAGGCGTACAAGGACGGCGAGGACCTGCACCGGTTCGTCGGCTCCAACATCTTCCACGTCCCCACGGACCAGGTCACCAGCGCCATGCGTTCCAAGGTCAAGGCCATGTCCTACGGCCTTGCCTACGGGTTGACCTCCTTTGGCCTGTCCAAGCAGCTCGAAATCTCCGTGGATGAGGCCCGTACCCTCATGAAGGACTACTTCGACCGCTTCGGCGCCGTCCGCGACTACCTCCGCGGCGTGGTGGACCAGGCCAGGGTGGATGGGTACACGGCCACCATCGAGGGGCGCCGCCGCTACCTGCCGGACCTCACCAGCACGGACCGGCAGTTGCGTGAGAACGCAGAACGCATCGCACTGAACAGCCCCATCCAGGGTTCGGCCGCGGACATCATCAAACGCGCCATGTTGGGGGTCCACGCCGAACTGCAGGCGCAGGGCCTGAAGTCCCGCATGCTCCTCCAGGTCCATGACGAACTGGTCCTCGAGGTGGCTGCGGGGGAGCGGGCTGCCGTGGAGAAGCTGGTGACCGAGCAGATGGCTGCTGCGGCAGACCTCAGCGTCCCCCTGGAGGTCCAGATCGGCGTGGGACCCAGCTGGTACGACGCCGGCCACTAGGTCCGCTGCGGGCGCTGGGGATATGCCGCAGCGTTTTTGCTGGTCAGGCGCCGGATCCATTGACTAGGCTCGGGTAAATGGGTGATCTGAGCGGAAACTATGAAATCCGGCGCTTTCCTGCTGTGTCCAAAGGCAAGGACGGGTACGCCGAAGCCGAAACCTGGGGGAGGGCGGTAGGTTTCGGTTTCCACGACTCCACCCGGACCCCTGAGCATGTGGCGCGGTCAATGGCCACCTACGAGGCCGATGGCAGGATTTTTACCGGCGCCTACCAGACGGGAACACCGGCGCAGCACTCGCTCCCGGCCGAGGTCCCCGTAGCCACGTTTGGGACGTTGCGGAAAACCCTCAACATCGGTTTTGGCCGGATGCTGGAAGCCCAGATGGTTACCGCCGTCACCGTGCGGACCTCGCACCGCCGCCGCGGACTGCTGCGCCGCATGATGACCGCGGACCTGCAGGCGGCCAAGGATGACGGCGTCGCGGTGGCCGCCCTCACCGCCTCCGAGGGAAGTATTTACGGGCGGTTCGGGTACGGGGTGGCCAGCCTGGAGCGGACCGTCAAAGTGGACACCACGGCCCGGTTCAACCTGCGGCACCAGGCCACGGGGACGGTGGAGGTTGCGGATCCCAAAGTCCTGCTCGACGTTGCCCCCAAAGTCTTCGACCGCGTGCATCGCAACACACCCGGCTCCCTCGGGCGGCAGGAGTGGTACTGGCTGCTCGCTTCGGGGTCGATGGGCCGGGACGGCAAGGAGGACCCCGCCATCAAGGCGGCGCTGCACTACGGCCCGGACGGCGGCGTGGACGGCTACGTCTCCTACAAGTTCGCCGGCTGGGACACCACGCCCGCCACGGTGGAGGTGGTGGACCTTGTTGCCGCAACGGAGCACGCCTACCTGGAGCTGTGGCAATACCTTGCCGCCATCGACCTCGTGGAACGGGTCTCCTGGAACGAGGCCCCGGTGGACGATCCCCTGGCCTGGGCACTGGCGGACCCGCGCTGCATCGACGCGTCGGACAGCCGCGACATGCTCTGGCTCCGCATCCTCGACGTCCCGCGGGCGCTGGCCGCCCGGCACTATCCTGCGGATGGACGGCTGGTCCTCGAGGTGACGGACCCGCTGGGCCTCACCGCTGGAACTTTCATCCTGGAGGTCAAGGGCGGCCAGGCCGCCGTCGAACGCGTTCCCGCCGGGGACCCAGTGGACCTGGTCCTGGACGTCTCGGCGTTGTCCTCGATCTACCTCGGCGGAATCAGCCCCGTGACGCTCAAGGCGGCAGGTGCGGTTTCCGAAGCAACACCCGGGGCCGCCTTCAAAGCGCAGCAGATGTTCTCCGTGGAGCGGCCCACCCATTGCCTGACGCACTTCTGAGCGGCCCCGTACCTGCCCGGCTTCCGCTTTGACCCGCGTTGCCGGCAGCGACTAGAATAAACGGGCGTGTACCACGTGCACGCGCTTGCTGCTCCTTGGGGGCGGCATTGAAAAGCAATCCACAAATCAGGATGACCCGGAGGATCCGTTCGGATTCACCGCGAATCGCGCCTGCGTTCCATGACGCGGGCGCGCCGGTTTTGCCTGACCGACTAACTATCCACAACGGAGCCCCTACTACATGACCATCACCTCCACCGAGAAGCCCGGTACCCCGCAGGTCGCCATTAACGACATCGGTACCGCTGAGGACTTCCTCGCAGCTGTCGACGCCACCATCAAGTACTTCAACGACGGAGATCTCGTCGAAGGTACCGTCGTCAAGGTCGACCGCGATGAAGTCCTGCTCGACATCGGTTACAAGACCGAAGGTGTCATCCCCTCCCGCGAGCTGTCCATCAAGCACGACGTTGACCCCGGGGACGTTGTCTCCGTTGGCGATCAGGTCGAAGCCCTGGTGCTCACCAAGGAAGACAAAGAAGGCCGTCTGATCCTCTCCAAGAAGCGTGCTCAGTACGAGCGTGCCTGGGGCGACATCGAGAAGGTCAAGGAAGAAGACGGCGTCGTCACCGGTACCGTCATCGAGGTTGTCAAGGGTGGTCTTATCCTCGACATCGGCCTGCGCGGCTTCCTGCCCGCATCCCTGGTCGAGATGCGCCGCGTGCGCGACCTGGCTCCGTACATCGGCCAGCAGATCGAAGCCAAGATCATCGAACTGGACAAGAACCGCAACAACGTGGTCCTGTCCCGCCGTGCATGGCTCGAGCAGACCCAGTCCGAGGTCCGCTCCACCTTCCTCAACAAGCTGGAAAAGGGCCAGGTCCGTCCCGGCGTCGTTTCCTCCATCGTCAACTTCGGTGCCTTCGTGGACCTGGGCGGCGTAGACGGCCTGGTTCACGTTTCCGAGCTGTCCTGGAAGCACATCGACCACCCGTCCGAGGTTGTCGAAGTTGGCCAGGAAGTCACCGTCGAGGTCCTTGAGGTCGACCTGGACCGCGAGCGCGTCTCCCTGTCGCTCAAGGCTACGCAGGAAGATCCGTGGCAGACCTTCGCCCGCACCCACGCCCTGGGCCAGGTTGTTCCCGGTAAGGTCACGAAGCTGGTTCCGTTCGGTGCGTTCGTCCGCGTCGAAGACGGCATCGAAGGCCTGGTCCACATCTCCGAGCTCGCCGTGCGCCACGTTGAGCTGGCCGAGCAGGTTGTCTCCGTTGGCGACGAACTGTTCGTCAAGGTCATCGACATCGACCTGGAACGCCGCCGCATCTCGCTGTCCCTCAAGCAGGCCAACGAGGGCGTCGACGCCGACAGCACCGAATTCGATCCCGCTCTGTACGGCATGGCCGCAGAGTACGACGAAGAGGGCAACTACAAGTACCCCGAGGGCTTCGACCCCGAGTCCAACGAATGGCTCGAGGGCTACGAGAACCAGCGCGCAGCTTGGGAGCAGCAGTACGCTGACGCCCAGGCCCGTTGGGAAGCACACAAGAAGCAGGTTGCCCAGCACGCTGCCGACGACGCTGCAGCTGCAACGTCCGGTGACAGCGATTCCGGCGCCACCAGCTACTCCTCCGAGCCTGCTGCCACGGATTCCGGTGCCGGCACCCTGGCTTCGGACGAGGCACTTGCTGCCCTGCGTGAGAAGCTGACCGGCAACTAATTGCCGCCGGCCCGGATTCCCGGGCTGAAAGCAACAGACCCCCTGCCACAAGGCAGGGGGTCTGTTGTTTTAAACCGTTGCGCGGCTGCCGGACATGCGGCCAGTTCACCTGAAAGGTACCGCCGATCTTTCCGGCTTACCGGCCTGCCGGCGCTAGAGCTCGACGACGGCCAGGACGGTGCCGTCGTCCTGCGTCAGTTCCGCCCCGGCGGCCGCCAGCAGCCGCTGGGCGCCCCGGTTTCCCACGAGGGTGCGGGCAGTGACGCGCTTCAGGCCCGCCCGGCGGGCCTCCGCCAGCACCAGCTCCAGGGCAGCGCTGCCGACACCCCGGGAACGGAAGCTGCGGCCAAGCCAGATGCCGGTTTCCGCCGACGGGATGGCGGCGCCAGGGTCGCGCTTCAGGCGCACGGAACCGGCAATGTGGCCGCCGGTGTAGACAGCCCAGGATTTTTCCGCCGCGGGGCCGTCCAGCCCGCCGGCTGCAGCGTGATGGTAGCTGAAGAACCAGGCGGTCCGTTCGAGGTTCCAGCCGGGGCCGCCCAGCGGGGGAGCCACCTCATCGGGCGAGGCGTCACGTTTGGCCAGCTCGAGCAGTTGGTCCGCCACTGCCCGGTCGACGTCCACGAGGGTCACGTCAGCCGAGGGGTTCATCCACCCACTCCGTTCCGTCGGGTGTCAGCGTGGCGGACCCTGCCGTGAGCTGCAGGATGCGATCGGACGCGGCGGCGATGGCGTCGGCGTCGTCGGGCACGGCAACCCGCAGCACGGTGTGCCGGTCCTGGTAGGTGGTGTCCGCCATGACCATGCCGGCGGCGCGCAGGTCATTCTCCAGCCGCCCTGCTGCGGCGTGCGGCACGGCGGTGGAACACACGCGCCGCCGCCTGCGCCTGACCAGCGGGGCAAGGTCCAGGGACGTCGATACTGATTCAGAGTATGCCCGGACCAGCCCCCCTGCCCCGAGCAGAACCCCGCCGAAATAACGGACGACGACGGCGCTGACGTCGCTGAGGTCCGTCACCCCGGGCGCGGTTTCCCTCTTCAGGAGGGCTTCGAGCATGGGGATGCCGGCGGTGCCCGCGGGTTCGCCGTCGTCGCTCGACCTCTGGACGTTCCGGTCGGGGCCGATGACAAACGCGGAGCAATGGTGGCGGGCGTCATGGAACTCGCGGCGCAGGCCTGCCACCAGGTCGCGGGCTTCGTCCTCGGTGCCGGCCCGGCGGAGTACGGTGATGAATCTGGACCGTTTGACCTCGAGCTCGTGCCGGAAGTCCGGCCCCGCAGCCAGGGTGGTGTAGGACGTGGCCCGGCTGTCCGGGTCCTGTGGTGGGTCCGCCGGGTTCAACACCGCTTCAGTCTAGTGGAGAAGCACGTTGGGGCTAACGGCCCATGACAGCGCAGGCGGCCGGCTGGAAAATCGACCCATTTCACGCAAATTCAGGCAGCTGGCCCCGCCGGCAGTGGCGCCGGCCGGGGCTGTGTGGCCCTGGCTGGCGCAACTAGGCCAGGGACGTGGCGGTTTCTACAGTTACGACTTCCTGGAAAACCTCCTGGGCCTCAACATCCACAGCACAGACCGGATCCGCCAGGAGTGGCAGGACATCCAGGCGGGGGACCATGTCCACCTGGCCCCGGCGGCGTCCTCGGACCTGGAGGTGGTCCGCGTTGACACAGGAAGCGCACTGGTCCTGCGCGTTCCACCTGATACACCTCCCGGGCCTTTCGACTTCACCTGGGCGTTCGTACTGCGGCCGCAGCCCGACGGCAGTACCCGGCTGCTGGTGCGGGAGCGGTATGCCTACCGTCGATGGTGGACAGTCTGGATGGTCGAAGCAGTGGAGGTGGCAAGCTA
>Ga0308160_10004725_pt1 | contig 14441 bp, 8 predicted proteins | sample PhyFR1_FD_201036 | JGI IMG/M metagenome (GOLD analysis project Ga0308160, IMG submission 201036) | Phyllosphere microbial communities from UC Gill Tract Community Farm, Albany, California, United States - DLSLF.R1 | ecosystem: Host-associated > Plants > Phyllosphere > Unclassified | place: USA...
AGCAGACGTGCACAGAAAACAGCAATTCAACAACGAAATCTGAATCCTGTGCTTGACTTGGAAATGTCGGTATAGGACATTTCTATTTGGTTATTAGGTAGGACATTTCTACTTGGGAATAACAACAAGTGTATATTAATATTAAAATCAATTACTTAAAATTTTAGTCATGACCAAGAAATCAGCAAAAATCCGATTTTGTAATAAGTTGGTGAGTTTTTAAGCGGATCTGTAACATTTTGCCAATGAAACTGATTAATAAATAATCAATTTAGCAATTAATGCCCATTTCATACGGATCCAGATTCCGAAACTATCCCCAATTTCTGCGGATAAAACCGGGACAGTTTTTAGCCGGTCTTGTACGCATTTGCTTACGTCAATTCCGGTGCTTTGCGGCTATACGATCTCAGTGTAATTTCCTATGATGGGCATATAGAGAACAGGATGTTCCAAAAAATAAAAAGAATAAAAAATAACATAAGGAATGTGTGGTACGACAGGAGTTATACCTAAGCAGCAAATACGGAAAAGCCCAACAGGATGTTGGGCTTTTTTATGCTGGATTAATTATTGTGTAATGTGGGTTGCAGACAATCATTGTGATTTTCCAGAGGGCAAATATAATCGCTAATGTTATCAGCGATAATTTTAAATTGAGTTTTTTATGCACATAAAAGATTCTCTGCAGAATAGCTGGCTCTATTGATTGTTAATCATTTGAACCATACATTTGTCTAAAAAAATTTCTATGTATTTAGCGACTCAGGTTTCAAATAGGCAGAGAAATTACTTTATTTTGCTGATGAAATATAAGTGATTAAAAATTAATCGTGTTAGTGAATAGTCATAAAACAGTATTTTAAAGTATGAAGTAAAAAAACAGCATAAAAAGCCCGCGATCATGCGGGCGTTAAATCACTCAAACACTCAAATCCAGTTAAATATAATAACTGGTCTTGGTCATTAACTTTGAAATGCCGGTCATTGCAATACGTACCGGTGCTGGTAAATCCACACCGCCAGCATTCAATGCTGTATCTCTATGATGTAATTCATCTTCATTCATTTGCACAAGAATTTTACGCGAACGTTCGTCTTGTTCAGGCAACTGCTTGATATGGTCTTCCAAATGCAGACTGACTTGACGTTCTGTTTCGGCCACGAAACCAAGGCTGTACTTATCGCCGGCAATTCCGGCAATGGCACCCATACCAAATGACAAACTGTACCAGACCGGATTGAGCAAACTGGTATGGCTATCCAGTTCTTTTAAACGGTCTTCACACCAAGCCAAATGATCTTGTTCTTCAATCGCGGCCTGTTCCATTTCACGGCGTACATTGGGTAGTTTTGCAGTAAGTGCCTGACCATGATAAAGCGCTTGTGCACAAACTTCGCCGCTATGATTCACCCGCATTAAACCAGCAACATGACGTGCTTCACTGACACCGAGTTTGGTTTCAACAGTACTGCCCGGATTTTCACGATGTGCAGAGGTCGTTCCGGGAACCAAACTGCGAAGCGCCTGGTCAAACGAATGAATAAATTTGTCGATACCGGTATATTGACGCATAAAATTAATCCTCTAAAGCTTCTTGTTGTACTGCAAGCATCGGCTTGAGCCTAAACAGGAGCCATGTAGTGAAAATGGCGCTTAGAATAGCGGTAATACTGAACAGTATTTTAATATCAATCTTGAATATACTTAAGATGATAATGGAAAATATAGCAGAGGATACCATGAATACGGCATTGAGGATGTTGTTCGCAGCCACCACACGCGCACGATGGGAGCGCGGAGAAAAGGCCTGCATCATGGCATATAAAGGTACGATGTAAAAACCGCCACTAATTCCCAGCAAGGTCACGGCAAGCATGACATGGTAATAGCTCCAGCCTTGGGTAAATACCTCTTTTAAACCTAACAGGTCACCGCTACGTTCAGGCACAAAAGCCAGACTTGCGGCTAAATAAAAAGCAAAAACCGTTAAGCCAATGGCACCAATCGGTACCATCTTCAAATTCACTTCTGTACCGCCAATTCTGCGGCACAATAATGAACCAACACCAATCCCGACAGAGAAGAAGGTTAAAAGCAGACTGACGACATTTTCAGAGGCATGTAGATTCTGCTGGGTTAACTGTGGAATCTGGGTCAGATAGGTTGCCCCATAAAACCAGTACCAGGAATTACCCAATAAAATCAGAAAAATGATCGGTAAGCTTTTGGCATATTTCAAGGTCTGAAAACTGGTTCTGAAAAAGTTCCAGTCAATTTTAATGTCAGGTGAGGTTACATTTTGCTTTAACACAAAACGACTCGAGATATAGCCTAAAACAGCAATAGTGACCACAGTCAGGCTAATCCAGAGCAGATTGCCGTCTGAAGCAGAAATGACGGCACCGCCTAAAATCATACCAATCAAGATGGCCATAGATGTACCAGATTGAAACAGGGCATTTCCGGACATCAGTTCATTTGGTTTTAAAATTTCAGGTAAAATGGCATACTTGATTGGCCCAAAGAAGGTCGAATGCACACCCATTAAAAATAAAGCCATTAACAATAGCCACAAATGACCCAGTAAAAAGCCAGCAGAGCCAATTAACATGATCACAATTTCGAGTATTTTAATACCGCGTACAAGCTGTGAGCGTTCATATTTATCTGCAATCTGGCCGGCTGTCGCAGAGAAAATAAAATAGGGTAAAATAAACAACAAGGCCGCAAGATTATTCAGGGTACTGACACTGGCGCTTTGCTGATTGATCCAACCATAGGTAATGACCAGCAACAAGGATTGTTTATAGACATTGTCATTCAGGGCACCGAAAAACTGAGTGACGAACATCGGTAAAAACCGACGTGTGCCTAAAAGATGTTCATTTTTTTCCATGGTTTTTGGGCTTCATTAAGTTTTATTAAGAAATGTGAGCATTTGGTAAAACACTATAAAAAATCATGTATTATGTTTTAAACCTATACTTTAGTGAAAATTCCAATAGATTTGAGTTTGTTAGCAAGCGAATATTGGACATTTCCATTACAAATATTATATTAGTTTAGAGTTGTTTATGCTTTCAAAACTGAATTTTAAAAAGTCGACTCTTACACTAAGTGTCAGTTCCTTCATACAGTGGGATGATCAACATAAACGATTTTGTTTAAGTCTATTTTTAATGTTACTTGCACAGCAAGGTTTTGCACAAGTTGCACAGCCCGATCCAACGGTCACTCAAACAGAATTTGAACAACAACTCAAGAGTGAAGCTGTTAAGCAAGGCATGGACAGTCCCGAAGAACTAGAAAAAATTGAAAACTTTCAAGAAACACAAGCTGAACCTGATAGTTTGCAAATGCTGCAACAACAAGAACAGGCAGGACAGACTTTAGCTGAATTTAAGCCGATTGAATTTGAAGATTTAGAAGAACTGCCGATTGAGCCAGTCAGCCAGGCAATGGCAGACGAAATTTTTCGTGAGGCTGAAAATGCGAAAAATCAAGCACAACTCTACCGTGCAGGACCGGTTTCGGAAGTCGTGGTTTCTGATGCAACCCAGCAAGAACTGGTTGAAATTAATCAGGCACCGGTGAACGTCGATCAATTGATGTCGAGCATTCAAAACGATAGCAAAATTGTGGTTGAAGCCAATGAGGCTGCTAGAACTTTACCTGAAATCAGGCCGGCGGACGAAGTCGAAGAACCCAATTTCTTTAAGCGCTGGCTTTATAAAATACGACCTTCACGTCAGATAAATACTGTGAAAGTTCCGCGTATTACTGCAGATGTCGTGTTTGCCTCAGCCCAAAACAGCAGTGAGGTTTCAAGCAAGGCCTATGCTCAAGCGCTAGAGAATCTTGAAACTAATATTAAAGGCAAGCTTTCCAGTTTTACCCAGGAATCCTTTAGTGATTTTCCTTCGGCGCTGCCACAATTAAGAACGATGTCGAATCAGGCCGCACAGGCAGTTGGCTTTTATAATGCCGAATTTAAATTTGAAAAACTCAGTGAAAACCGTGTTCGTGTCAGAGTAACGCCGAATGCACCTGTGCAAATTAAAGAGCAGAATATTGAGTTGAGTGGCGCAGGTCAACAGCAAGCGCAGTTCCAGGTCATCAGTGTGCTACCCGATCAAGATGTCGGTGACATTTTCAATCATGGTTTATATGAACAAACCAAAACACGAATTAATGATGCAGCGACCAATAACGGCTACTTTGACTCATACTGGCGTTTACATGATGTCAAAGTGGCCCAGCCGCAAAATACTGCCGATGTAAATTTGCGTTTTGAAACAGGTGACCGCTACAAACTAGGCCCTGTTGAATTTCGCATGAGCGATCCATCAAAACCATTCCCAATAGACATGGATGTCTTGCAAAGTATGGTGTCATGGGAAGACGGTTCGGATTATACCTTTTGGCGTGTCAATAATTTAGCCAACAACTTAACCAACTCGCGTTATTTTAATTACACTTTGGTGGATGCTGTACGACCGGATCCGATTGAAAAACCGCTGGAACTTCCACCTGATATCCAGGCCTTGGTAGATCAGCAAAAACTATCGGAAAATGAAGCGAGTGTGCAGGACAAGAAGCAGGTTGCTTCTGCAAAAGAAGTCACCCAGTCGGTTGTGGATGAGACACAATTTGCAGGTAAAGCAGATGCAGAAGGTGATCAAAATCTGCGTCAAATGCGTGTAGAACAGGAAACCAAACAATCTGAAGAAGAACGCTTAAAAGCGCAAGCACGTGAAGAAAAGAAAATTCCGGTGATTGTCACGTTAAATGCCGACCGTCTAAATACCGCAGAAGTCGGTGCCGGTTATGGTAGCGATACCGGTGCACGTGTACGTGGTCAGTATCGCCGGGCCATTGTAAACCGTCGTGGGCATTCCTTTGATGCCAACTTGGAATTATCTAAAATCCGCCAGTCAATTGACGGTCGCTATAATATTCCTTATCACCATCCACTCAATGACTATATTAGTTTGGTGGGTGGTTATGAGCGTGAAGAACGGGATGACGTTGCACAAGGCAATGGATTAATGATTGAATCTGCAGTTGCGGGTGTAGATCGAATTATTAAAAGACCACGCGGAAGCTGGCAACATACTTTTGGTATGCGTTATCGTTTAGATCGTATTACACAAGATGGTGTACTAGATGCTGAAGAGATTCCTGATGCATTTTTAGCAAACACCAATGAGCAGCAACAATCCTTACTTTTCGGTTATGAGGTTGCGCGTACCACTAGTGATAAACGTGTCAATCCGGGCAAAGGTTTTAAACAGATTTATAAAGTAGAACTTGGCAGTGAAAGTTTATTGTCTGATGCCGATATGGCGATTGTGAATGCCGGTTGGCGTTTTATTTATTCATTAGGTGAAAATGATAACCATCAGTTTGTGGGGCGTGGTGATGTAGGTTATATCTTTACAGAAGATTTTACCAAAGTTCCTTATAACCTGCGTTATTTTACTGGTGGCGACCAAACTGTTCGCGGTTTTGACTATAAGAGTCTATCGCCAGAAGAAAATGGATTTAAACTTGGTGGCCAAGCGTTGGCTGTGGGCTCCTTAGAATATAACTACCAATTTAAAGAAGGCTGGCGTGCAGCTGTATTTAGTGATGTGGGGAATGCGTACGACAAAGATTTTAATACGCCAACTGCATATAGTGTTGGCTTGGGGGTTCGGTGGGCATCGCCAATTGGTCCAATTCGTGTTGATGTGGCTTCAGGCATTTCTGATGATGATCATCCGATCCGTATCCATTTCTTTATTGGTTCACAATTATAAATTTTAGGTTTTAGAGAGCATTATGGCTGAAGTAGAACAGCAACCAGAGACGGAAATCCCTCGACCAAAAAAACGTCGTATTTTAAGGAGTGTGTTATTCACACTCCTTATTGTGTTGGTTCTGCTTATTGCTTCCTTTGCTGTCATGTTTACCACCGATAAAGGCAGTAAATTCTTGCTGGACCGAGTACTTGAACGCCAACAGATTATTCATTATGAATATGAGGGCGGTAATCTGTTAAACGGAATCATTTTAAAAAATATTCTGGTCACCTTAAAACCTGTTGACGTTAAAATTGATCGTGCCGACGTGACTTTGGGTTGGCGCGCCATCTTAAAAAAAGAAATTCATTTAAATCGTGCCGATGTACGCAATCTTCAGATTATCTCCAAGAGTCCATCGAGTGATGATCCGTTTAAATTCAATGAAATCCGCTTACCTTTTGTCCTGCGCTTGGATACGGCGGATATTGATCATCTACTGATTAAAACCGCAACCAGCAGCGTGAAGTTTAGCGATGTTCATCTGAATAACTCACTCTGGTCAGGAACAGAGCTCAAGTTTGAAGATTCCCGTATGGATATGGGCTATCTGTCGGTAAAAAATGCCACAGGAAACATGAAATTTGAAGGGAAGTACCCTTTAAATGCCGTGGGTGACCTGAATATTCCGTCTTTGAATAAAAGCCTGAATATTCATGATATTAAAGTGGTAGCCCGAGGTACACTGGATACCATTCAAGCCGGCGTGGCAACTAATACACCTGATCTGTTAACTGGTTGGGTGGTGCTCCATCCCGTACGTAAACATGTGCCCATGTTTGGTGAGTTGCAGTTCAAGCAATATCACTGGCCATTAATGACTGAACAAAAGCTGTTTAGTAAAGATGGTGTGGCGAAATTTAATGGGGATATTGAGCGCCTAAATATCGATGTTGCGACCGATTTAAGTGGTAAAAATATTCCACAAGGTCAATATAACGGTAGCATGCATACCGATCTGGTCAATCAGTTGGATATTAGTAATTTAAATGGCCAGCTCATGAATGGCGCCGTGAATGTTGCAGGTGTGGTGAGCTGGAAAGACCAGGTGACTTGGGATGTGAATGGTCGTCTGGATAAAATTAACCCTAAAGACAAGCTTATTCCACAAGTCATCCAGGATTTTCTGCCGCCAAGTCTGGATGGTAAAATCGCGTCTAAAGGCAGTTTGGACAAAGGTCTGCACTTGACCGCACTGGTCGATTTTGACCGGTATGAAACCTGGAATCTCAAACTCGATCAAGCCGAGCAAAAAGGCAAAAAGCCCAATCCGATGCTACTTGATGTTGCGTGGCAGAATATTGACCGCGCCGTACCTTATGTAGGTTGGCTCAGCAGTAAATCGGGTGATGTCAAATTAGCCTTGGTGGAAGGCAGTCAAGATATTTATGTCGCAACTGCTGTGACTAAAAATGATCAGGGAGTATTGCCAGAAGGGTTCTATAAGGCGAAACTCAACCTTAAGAATAATAATTTAAATGTGCCGAGTTTTAGCTATGTGGTAGGTAAAGGCAGCTTAAGCGGAAGCGGGAAAGTCGACTTGCCGACTGAAAAGCGCCAATTAAAATGGAATGCCATCCTAAATGCCAAAGATTTTAATCCACAAACTGTAGTCGATGCTGCACCCGTAAACCTGGTGAATGGACAGATCAAAGCCAATGGTTTTGCCAAGCCGAATCAGCAAATTATTCAGTTAAATGGCATTAACTTAACCGGTCGTCTGGCACAGCAAAATAGCAATGAAACTGTCCGTTTAACCGGGCGCAGTACCGTTGCCCTGATTTTCCATAATGAAAAGTCAGGCGGTGGCTTTAAAAGTTTTGCGGTGAATTATGATGGTGCATTGAATGCAAGTCATATTCAGGCAAGTGAAGGTTTACTCAAATTTAAAGTTTCAGGTACACCTGAATTGATTAAAATTGCTGAATTACAGCATTCAGGCATTGCAGGGAAAATTTTTGCCAGTGGTTTGGTCAATCTGAAAAATGGCATTGGCTGGAATGTAAATGCTTCCCTGGTCCGATTTAAGCCGCATTATTTTGTGTCGTCTGTACGTGGTGAATTATCGGGTAATGTGAAAACTGAAGGGGTTTGGTCAGATCGCTTAAAGCGCATTAATATCGAAAAATTAAATTTAGCCGGTATCATCAATAATAAACCTGTTCGCGGAACAGGAAATTTGGCGATGGTCATCGATTCAAATCAAAAAGGTTTCTTGCCGAAACAATTTGAAGCCAATAATTTGTATCTATCTTATGCAAAAAACCAGCTTCAAGCGACGGGTAATGCACAAAACTTAAGATTAAAAATTAACGCACCTGCCTTGTATGAAATTTATGCTGGACTCAAGGGCCGTGCCTATGGCTATTTAAATGTGCAATCGCAACCACGTGTACAAGCCATTGCAAATCTGGCGGTTGATGATTTTGGCTTTAACAATGTATTCAGCATTAAAAAATTGCGAGTACAAGGTCAGCTACCGACTTCAGAACTTACACCGACACTTCTGACTGCGAAAATGGAAAGTTTGCGTAGTGGTACGCGTGAGATTCAGCAAGCTGAAATTTCACTGGCAGGAACACGTAAGGCCCATATATTGAAAGTTCAGGCAGAAAACAGAATTTCCAAATTCTATGTGCAGTTGGCCGGTGGCTTTAATGCACAAAATGATTGGCTGGGGCAAATCCAGAAAGGTGATTTTGACTCTTTACGTGCTCGATTGGTGCAACGTCAAAATGCTTCGGTTATTTACAATACGGCAAAATCTGAACTATTTGTCGGTGCACATTGCTGGTCCAGTCAGCAAAGTCAATTATGTTTTGATCAACCGATTCGTGTCAGCAAAACCAAAGGTAATGTGTCCTTTGTTACCCAAAATGTCGATTTAAATGATTTTGCAGCCTTTATGCCGGAAGGTTTGGCCATTACCGGTAAAGTGAATGGCTATGCAAAAGCTGCATGGGCTCAAGGGGCTAAACCGAAAATTGATGCAAGACTGGTCACACGCAATGGGGTGATTGGTCTGGCAGCTGAAGATCCACAGGATGTGGGTTCTACATTAAGATATAACGAAATTGGTTTAATTGCGAAAAGTGTAGCCGAAGGTTTGCAGGTTCGTTTAGATGTGAAAACCCCTGAAATTGGTACCGGTTATGCCAATGTCATTATTGATCCTTATAAAGCCAACAAGCCTATGCGCGGTGAAGTTGCCTTTGACCAGGTGCAACTTAAGGTCTTTAAACCCTTTATTCAAGATGTTCGCTCACTCGCTGGTACCTTGTCTTTTGCAGGCAAAATCGCAGGAACGCTGACTCAGCCGTTGTTTAATGGTGAAATGCGCCTCAAAGATGGCGCCATCAGCATGATTTCATTGCCTGTAAACTTAAGCAATATTCAGGTTTATTCATCTATTCGACAAGATCATGCCAGCATTAATGGGGCATTTAACAGTGGTCGGGGCGTAGGTGCATTAACGGGGAATGTGGACTGGAAAAATGATCCACGTATTCAATTGCATTTAAAAGGTGAAAACCTGCTGATTCGCCAGGCGCCACTGATTACCGCAGTGGTTACACCAGATTTGACCCTGGATGTTTTGCCATTCAAGAAAAAATTAACCTTAAATGGCAAGGTTGAAGTACCACGTGCCTTAATTTCTATGCCTGAAGCTTCGGCACCGGTGATCAATGTATCATCGGATGTACGTATTGTTCATGAAGGGCAAGATCAGCTTGCAATATTGAGAGCGGCTCGACCATGGGATATTCGTGCAGATGTCATGGTCAATCTAGGCAATCAAGTGATTTTTCAAGGTTTTGATAGCCGCATTCCAATGCTTGGACGTCTATATTTATCCCAACGCGGGCTTGAAACGGCAATGCGTGCCAATGGTGCAATTGGTGTGAGTCAAAAAGTAAAAATTGAGGCCTATGGACAAAGTCTGGACTTGAACCGAGCAATTGCCCGTTTCAATGGCCCTTTATATAACCCAACTTTGGATATTGATGCCAATAAGAGTGTTCAAGGCAGCACAGTGGGTGTGCGGGTTACCGGAACAGCAACCAGTCCAAATATTCAGGTTTATAACGATGCCGGTTTGTCTGAACAGGAAGCGTTAAATGCCATACTTACTGGTCGTATTAATGAAGGTACCAGTGGTATTAGTCAAACAGAAGGCTTTAAGTCCGATGTCAATAATACCATTGCTGCGGCAGGCATCAGTATGGGCTTGGGTGGTACACGTGCCTTGACCAATCAGATTGGACGTACTTTTGGCTTAACTGGCTTAGCACTGGATGCTCAGGGAACAGGTGATGATACCCAGGTCAGTGTGACTGGTTATATTACGCCTGATCTGTTTATTCGTTATGGTGTGGGGGTATTCACGCCTGTGAATAAATTGACCTTACGTTATCAAATGAACAAACGCTTGTATCTAGAAGCCAGCCAATCCTTGGAGCGGGCTGTGGATTTATTTTACAACTGGCGGTTCTAAAACTGATATCCCTAAGATTTTCTTGCATCATTTAATACCGCCTTCGGGCGGTTTTTTATATGACAGAAGACATTGTTTTTTTTAGATTGTTATTACTTTATAACAATGGAAAAGTAGTGAAAAAAATACTTATTGCGGGGATACTGGGATTTGGATTGGCGGGGTATACTGCTATTCAAGTCAACAATACGACTGGATTTAATCCAGATTCAATTAAACAGGTGTGTATTATTCATAATCCGAAAGTCATAATTAAGGATTTTGACAAATTAGTAGAAAAAAGTTTTGCTAGATATAACATCCTGGCTGAAACACATCAAGAAACAGATAATTTAAGTTTCTGTCAAACTACACTAAATTATACAGCGCTAAGATCTTGGGATGTCGTTCCTTATATGGTGTCTGCGCAATTTAATTTAATACAAAATGGTCGTCAGGTATCAGAAGCATCCTTTAGATTAAAAGGAAATGGCGGGTTGGCTCTGAATAAATGGAGAAGTACCGAGACTAAAATCAATGAGCTAGTCGATCAATTATTAAATAAGGCTCCGAAAGAATAATTTAAGTTTTTATAAAGCCCAGATGTGCAAAAGCGAGAGTGAACTCTCGCTTTTTACTCTTAAACTATCTTACTGATGTAAGAATAATTTTAGAATTATAGTGCTACGATGTTTACAGCATTCGGGCCTTTTTGACCTTGAGTGATGCTGAATTCAACTTGTTGGCCTTCAGCCAAAGTTTTGAAACCAGAGTTAGCGATTTCGCTGAAATGAGCAAAAACGTCAGGACCGTTTTCTTGTTGAATAAAACCGAAACCTTTAGTTTCGTTGAACCACTTAACAGTACCTTTAACAGTATTAGACATAATACAATCCTATAAACTTTAATATTTTTTGGTTTACTTAAAAACCGGATGTTAACTTGAAAATATGAATGGAACTTTAAATCTGAAAAAACGAAGGATTATGACTAAAACTGCGAAATACAAAAAGATTTACCAGAACAAACTATTTTTCTAGTTGAGATAAAGAATACAGGTATATTTAAGAATGTGCAAGCTAATATTCAATTATTGAGGCTTTTTACGCTGAGGAGTTGTAAGTAAATAATTATTTCTATTAAATCAAAAAATTATCTTATGAGCTTGTTGATCTTTTTTTGAGTTGAAGCCATGGTTGGATTCTATTTGGAATATTTAAACCGCATTATTTGAAAATATGACTTAAATTTTTTCAGATTGGTCATTCTATACATTAAAAAATACCTACATGCTGATTTTAAGCAGACCTGATTATATTTTTATGGGTCTTAATAGTTGTGAATTTATGAGTTTAACAGGGCAATGAATGCTTAAAAGCATTATTTTTCAATTAAAACTGAATAAAGTTTGCTTTGTAATGGCTTAGGGCGTATAAAGCTAACTCGTTGATGCGGGATGGAGCAGTCTGGTAGCTCGTCGGGCTCATAACCCGAAGGTCGTTGGTTCAAATCCAGCTCCCGCTACCAACGAAAGAATAAAGAGTTTATAGCCTAATCTACACAGATTAGGCTTTTTTTATGTCTTCTATTTAACTTCAAACTTAGGTTTTGCCCTATATAAAAGGACGCATTATTTCTTATTTTCCTTAACTTTGATTATGATAGGGGCAATAGGAGAAGGTTCATGAATAAGTTATTCACTTTAATGGTATTGGTTGCTTTGGTCGGTTGTGCTGAAAAAAAAACATTAACTGCTGAAGAGCAGTGGAAAGGCTATTGTACAAGCGTGGGAAATGCTGCAAATACAATTATGTATGATCGTCAAAATGCAATTGATAAAGCAGCTGCGTTAGAGCATGCCGGTAAAATTGAAGATGAAACAACTAAAACCTTTATCTTGGATATTATTGAACAGGTTTATGCGTTTCCATTGGCTGAAATTAATGCAGACCCAGATGCAAGCCGTAAGCAATTTAAGCAAAAAACCATAGAAAAATGTCTTGCTACTCCGCACGACAAAATGCCAGATTACAAACCGTTCTAAGGAACGGTTTTTTTTAATTTATCTTTTATTTAAATCGTTAAAAATAGCCTAAGTATGAGCGGCATAAATTGTGACATTTGAGTAAATCATAAATATAGAAAAGCTTATACAAATAGTGAATAATAAAAATAACGACAAAACAATAAAGGGGCACTATATGGATGTTGTGGGTTATTTACATAATGCAGACCTGCTCTTGGAAGATGAACAGGGTGTTGTGGTGATGGGCGGAAGTCACTATGTACTCAGTTTGGGCGATAAAGTCTATCTTCAGCATATGATTGATCAAGAAACAAAGCTTTATCAGGTTCATATTTCGTTTGCCAGCGCAGAGCATGCTATGCTGCATGAAGATGAAATTCAGGTTAAATTTGAAGGTTGTCGCGATGATTTACGTGAATATATCAATGCAACGACAGTCCACTAAGGTTGAATGTTTTTCTTTTTTAAAAGAGGGCAACATTAAGTTGCCTTTTTTATGTATGAATTTCAGTTAAAAGTTAATTATCATCAGCATTAAAGGTGTACATTGGGGTGGGCGTGATTACTGAGTGATCAATATGGGCATCATTTAGATACTAAATAATGGACATCATAAAGAAACACTCTACTTGCATTAACTTTTAACTGGAATTTTAGTAAAATTTTGCAGTCCATATTATTTGTGAAGCTTTATAGAAGCTGGAATTCACAGATAATTTTTTAAAAAAGAGGAATAACACCGTGCTAGAAGCTTACCGCCAACACGTTGCAGAACGTGCCGCACTCGGAGTCCCACCGAAGCCACTTGATGATGTTCAAACAGCTGACTTGGTTGAACTATTAAAAAATCCCCCAGCTGGTGAAGAAGCTTTTTTAGTTGATTTGCTAGAAAACCGTGTTCCTGCAGGTGTTGACCAAGCTGCTTATGTTAAAGCTGCTTTCTTGGCTGCTTTGGCAAAAGGTGAAGCAACTTCTCCACTTATTTCTAAAGAACGTGCGGTTTACTTACTAGGTACTATGCTTGGTGGTTATAACGTAGCGCCTTTAGTTGCATTGCTTGACGACGCTGAACTTTCAGAACTTGCTGCTGAAGCGTTGAAAAAAACCCTTCTTGTATTTGATGCGTTCCATGACGTTGCAGATAAAGCGAAAGCGGGCAACGCAAATGCACAAGCTGTTATGCAGTCTTGGGCTGATGCTGAGTGGTTCACTACACGTCCAGACGTTCCATCTGAAATTAAATTGACAGTTTTCAAAGTAACTGGCGAAACAAATACAGATGACTTGTCTCCAGCTCAAGACGCTTGGAGCCGTCCAGACATTCCATTGCACGCAAATGCAATGTTGAAAAACGTACGTGACGGGATCAACCCGGAAGTTCCTGGTGAAGTGGGTCCACTTAACCAAATTAAAGAACTTATCGCGAAAGGCAACCAAGTTGCTTACGTAGGTGACGTTGTGGGTACGGGTTCAAGCCGTAAATCTGCAACTAACTCTGTACTTTGGTTCTTCGGTGACGACATTGCTCACATCCCGAACAAAAAAGACGGTGGTTACTGCCTAGGCTCTAAAATCGCTCCAATCTTCTTCAACACTATGGAAGATGCTGGTGCGTTACCAATCGAAATCGACGTTGCTAACATGAACATGGGCGATGAAATCGTTCTTAACATTGATCATGCTGCTGCGAAAGTTTCTGCGTCTAAAGACGGTGCAGTGATTGCTGAAGCTGAACTTAAAACTCCAGTACTTCTTGACGAAGTTCGTGCGGGTGGTCGTATCAACTTAATCGTTGGTCGTGGTTTGACCACTAAAGCGCGTGAAGCTTTAGGTCTTCCTGTATCTACTTTGTTCCGTACTCCAGTTCAACCTGCTGCGACTGGCAAAGGCTTTACTCAAGCACAGAAAATGGTTGGTCGCGCTTGTGGTCTTCCTGAAGGTCAAGGCGTACTTCCAGGTACTTACTGTGAACCACGCATGACAACTGTAGGTTCGCAAGATACTACAGGTCCAATGACTCGTGACGAATTGAAAGACTTGGCTTGCCTAGGTTTCTCTGCTGACCTTGTTATGCAATCTTTCTGTCATACAGCT
>Ga0308160_10004727_pt1 | contig 14433 bp, 17 predicted proteins | sample PhyFR1_FD_201036 | JGI IMG/M metagenome (GOLD analysis project Ga0308160, IMG submission 201036) | Phyllosphere microbial communities from UC Gill Tract Community Farm, Albany, California, United States - DLSLF.R1 | ecosystem: Host-associated > Plants > Phyllosphere > Unclassified | place: USA...
TCCCTTGGGGTCGGTAGCGTATACATGTCCTGATAGAATGTCGATGACTGGCATGAGAGCTTTGTAGCCTGTTTTATCGGATGTGATGTGAAGCACGACTGGAGGCGAGCGGGATCCGACGTTCGACAAGATCGTCAAGAAAGGAGCTTTGGAAATGGCCACGGTATGGGCGTTGAGTAGGTGAACCTTTGCGAGAGCTTTGAGGTACGCCGGGTAAGAGGTGATGGCTTTCCGACGTGCGTGATTGAGTTTCTTGAAGAAGGTGAAGTAGGGTGAGGAAGTAGAGAATCCGTGGTTCCACGTAGCTTCTCGATTGTGAGGGTCGTCACCTCCAGTCAACCCCTGATTGTCAGCTCGTGCAGTTTTACGCCATCGAGATCGAGCTTACGTGCTCTTGTCCGCTGTAAATTATCGGGAATCCATCATTGATGAATGGGTAAACGGCAGCGTTACGCGCTAGCTACAATCTAAGCAGAATCGCGGTCTGAAGGTGGGCAGACTTACCACAGGATCGGTGGCCACACCAGCGAAGCGTGGGTAGTCGTGGTTGCTATAAGTCAGAACGGAATACAAAATGTCAATCACGACGTACTCTAGGAAAGAGCCCAACTGAGTCGGATCCGATACGGTCTTCTGAAGACGCGATGTATCCTGCACGAAGCCATGCATGGTCGGTGAGGTGGATTCAAACGCTCTTCTGCAGACGTCAGCTTGTATACAGGCACAGACAACATCGCGTTCAAGCGACTTACCGGATAGTGTAATAGCTCGCGTAATCCAACAGGCCCAGCATGCTGGATTTCTGGTATGATGCCAAAACCTGAGGGTCTGAATTATCAGCTAGTGTAACATATTGCCCTGAGAGCAGACAAACCGCCATGCAGGACTTCTCCAACTACAGCTACGCCTGCAGCCTGAACGAATCCAGGCCAAAAATCTTTCCTGATGTGCTTGACGGTATCGATCCGCAAAGCATCGACATTGTATGTCTTGACCAAGTCTTGTACCCAACGATAGAGCGTATTGACGACATGTGGATTCTCAGTGTTGAGATCAGGCATACGGTCGCTGAGCCAGCCTGGTCATTAGTTACTATCGAGTGACTACGAGCTAAAAAGACCAACATTGTTCAGATTGTAGCCGGTCCTCCCAGTCTGTGACCAACTTGTAAGGATGATAGTCGGCTGGTGAATCGAATGGACCATATTGTGGTCCTGGACGGAACTCTGCTGAGCCGTAGGCTCCAACATGATTGACTACCTATATGCCGTCAGGTGCGACTCAAAGGGCATAGATGCCGACTTACCACATCTACCATCAGGTACATTCCTTTGGCGTGAAGAGCATTTGATAGGTCAAGCAGGTCTTGAGGTGTACCAAAATGAGCATTGAGTTCTATAGTGTGAGTCAAGCAGTAGGCCAATATCCACAGGGACACTCACTGGTCAAGTCCGACATCCAGTAGCCTATCAAGTCAGTATTGCGATGTTTCGAAACAGTATAAAGGGACTCACCATGATACGCTCCTCCGTCAAACGTCTGACCCTCGATATTGGCTACTACAGGTGATATCCACACTATCGTTAGCTCCCAGCGATATGCTTTGACCCACCAGTATCAAATCCCATCTCCTGTATATAGTCTAATCTCGAAGCTATCCCCTTCCAAGTCCCACCGCAATATTCCCGCCGGCTGGGATCACAATACGTATTCTGTCCATCTCCACGCTCGAATCGATCCGTCAAGACTTGGTAGATCGATCGCTGCCGCAGATCCAGCTGCGACAGTGCATGAGACAGGGGTAGTGCGGTTAGAATGACCGCTAGCGCATTGATGAACATGATTTTTCGTGGTCAAGTCAGGCGCGTCGAATTGACTTTTGGAAGTTGTTGACGATTACCTAGTTGCAGTCACCGCTCGGCTTAGCATCGGGCAGATTATGTGCTTGAGCTCAAGGCTGGACGTGATTGGATACGATCTGGCGGACAGAGTGAAGGCGAGTGTTGACGGGATGAAGGTGGATCAAGATCGTTTCAATTGACATAGAGACAGAACATGTGTGACACAGCAGTCCGGGCATTCCAACGCGATACTCGGAGCACGTCAGGCGGCGATGTAAGGTCACACTATTCGTACAGTAATCACAGCTTTGCCGACAATCGCACCTTATCAGTCTTCTCACTCATATTGTGCAACAATCCTATCATATATCCTCTCGACGTCGAGACAGGTTCACAACGACCTTTCTATCAAGGTTCCCGGGGGCCGGAGAATCCGTTGGAAAGTCCCCGACAGTGAACCCCTGCCAAGACTGACAAGCTTACTATCTCACCGCTCTCGCCTGATTCTCAAACCATATAAACAAAATGACATCGAGCACCACATGGGCCCTTTCTCTGTCTTGTTGTATACCTAACGATCATTCACGATGAGTACTGAAGAACCGAATTTCTGGGATACAATCGGTGGACCTCGAAACCCGAATCCTCAGAATGGAGATTTGCCATTTACGCTCTTTGGTTATGAGCCTTCGTTGGCGTTTGCTGTCGTTGGTCTCGTCACGTTTCTACTGCTCGCCGGACCGCAGCTGTGGTATGTGATTAAGAAGCGAGGCTCGCATAGGACTTTCCATATTCTTATGTTGGTGGGATGTGTAAGTTGCCTTCACTTTGAGCTATGGATGCTGACGGAATAGATATGTGAAGCAGCAGGATATGCTGCGAGGATACATGCTCATTTCAACCTGTTTCAAGTCGGCAATTATTCTGCTCAATTTCTGCTGCTTATTCTGGTGAGGGTCTTCAAACGATTACAATGCAATCAGGCTGATATCAAAGGCCCCTATCCTATACACAGCTGCCATCGACATGACTCTGAATCTCTTGGTCCAAGGGTTCCCAAACTCGAATTGCCTACTCCTCTTTCGACCAAAGCTTGTTCTCATTAGTGAGTGATTTAGCGCTATAATCAGAAGCCTGCTGACGGGACCAGTCTTCGTCACTTCCGATGTACTCTGCATTCTCGTACAACTTGCTGGGGGTGCTCTCTTCGGTGTCACAGCAGGTAAAGAACCAGGAGAAGGAGGTATCACAGTCGACACCGCCACAAATGTGCTACTCGCTGGTCTTGTCCTTCAGGTGAGTGCAAATCAGCACTGCTGTCAATCATGACTGACTCGCAGATCGTGGCATGGGTCATCTTTATCGCCTTCCTTTTAGTCGCTGTCTACCGATCATACCAATACTCGAAATACCCCCATCTCCGCGACTCAAGGTATAATGCCATGCGATACCTCCTCTGGACTCTCACTGTCGTCACCCTCCTCATTTTCTGGCGAGCATGCTACCGAACAGCAGAAAGCGCGACCGGATACATCGGCGGAGCTTTGTCTCGGGAGGATCTCTTTGGAACCAACGACTACCTACCCGTCTGTTTGGCCGTGCTGATCTTTACCATCGCACCGCCATTCAAATTCACCGAGTATGCTGCTGAGAAAGGTATCAAGGACTCGCCCGTCATGACCGAGACCGGACTTCCTGAAAGCAATTCACAAGGGGAGAAACCCTCTGGTAGCGTCTAAGTGCGCTATCAATTGGGGGAAGGAGGCTCTGAGTATCAATGAGCAATTAGTGTAGATAGAATAGAATCATGTCATGAGATGTCCTGTGAGAATAAGTAGCGATTCTGAAACTCGGTCTTCATCGTTGTCGGTCGGCAATCGTTAATTCATGAAATCTGTATAGCAAGTGATAAGATGAAGTAATACTAATGTAAATTTAAATAAGTCCGTCCTGTATCCAACTCTCCCAGCCATATTATGTGTTCATCCCTCTATAATCTCATTTCTCTCAAGATCGTCTTAGCAAGTTGCTGATATTGCCAGCCGTCACCTCCAATACGTCTAAATTGTATACCATGCAGTGGTAACCATGGGACCTGGTCATCAGCAAATGTCCAGATCGAGTGGGAAGAGGGGACTGACCTTGACAATGCAAATCTCAAAGATCACCATCAATCTACTGCCCTGTCCACCCGCAGCTGCTACTGCCCAATCATCATCCTCTTCTCTCTTCCCATTCCTCATTCGATCTCCGCTATCGCCATTATGACCTCCCGTAGGAGTCGCAACATTGGGTTCAGACGGAGTTGTACTGCTCAAACCACCCGAGCTACTCGCAGCAGGCATGATTGGACTTCTGAGTGGACTTGGCGATTGACCTCGCGCGGCAGAGGTATCGAGATTTTGACCTGGACTGGGGTGTGCTTTCGATGATCCCCGACGTAAAGAGGGTTTACGTTTAGGTGGAGGAGGAGGTGGTGTGCTCTCAACACCTTCCGCATCGGGGTTGAGCTTGACTGAAGCGAGATCAATGGATGGGACGTAAATACATTCAAACCCTCCTCGGATTCGTCGATGTTTGATTCCAGATCGCTGAAGAACACCTTCGATATCTCTTGAAAGGACCGTCAACGATTTCGTTGAAGTTGTCGAGACCGAAAACAATCCTTTCAAGTAAGCAGGCTTGATTTCTTGGCTTGCAATCTCCGTGTTGGCCGTTACACCCTCATCATCGGATGAAAGGGGTTGCTCGACACCGATTGGAGGTGGGTATGCAAGTTCATCGGTCTCTTTCGGAGCTTCTCCCCATGTCTCTGGCGTGACTGGCTTGGAAGCAGTACGCTGACTCGATCGACGGCCCAAGCCACGACTTACGCCCGAGATCGATCCCACACTGACTCGACGTTCGTGTTTCTTGTCGCCGGAAGCCGTATCTGGCCTCCTCGAAGAATCCATCTGCATTGATGTGGACGGTGTGATATTCCGAGCTGGAGTCGATGGACGGGGATCTCCACTTGGCCGTCTATTGCCAAGGAACCCAAACCGTTTCGTAGCAACTGATTCCTCTCCCGCCAGCGGCTGAAGTGAGGGTGGCTGCGATAGTGATGGTTGTCGACTATGTGCCGCAGGGATAACGGCGATATGACTCGTATCCTGATCGGCGGCAGGATTCTGCATGACAGGATTAGGTACATCACCAGTCCGTTCTCGAGGCGTAGCGCTATAATCGCTCGACGAAGCTGGTTCATATCCAGACGCGTGACTCGATGCAGGAGGGGGAAGACTGGGTAGAGATCGATTGTAGCTAGAGTCGGCATGACCTTTATCGAGAGACAATTGCGAAGAAGCGAAATGCCCTTTCCCATACACCCTCTCCCTCTCCATCTTTTCTCTTGCCAAAAAGTAAATCGATATAAGCGGATCATATCCCATAGTCGGATCTAGCGGTTCCTTCTCCCTCGTCGCCGTCTCTTCAGTCTTTTTCTCTTGAGGAAACAACTTCTTCTTCAAGTCAAATGCCGAAAATCGTTTCTTCTTTGGCGAATCCGATTCAGCACTGAGGGCCATTGAGGAGGTCGATGCGCCAGGTGTACGTTTCTTGTCTTTCCTAGCTTCCCACGCAGCGACACATGTCAAGTACCCATCCGACGATAGAATATCGACTAGGTTCTGATGAATGTCATTCGGCTCGCCAAATGTAAATCCGTCCATGGAACGCACTACATCCCATTCCACATCGTCGGCTCGAATCGGTTCTCGGTGTATCAAGTGTGACTCCATTGCTCCTTCATATCCCTTGTTCATCCATGGATGATTCATCACTTCTGCCAATGTCGCTCGATCCGCTGGATTCGTGACTAGCATCCTGGCCAGTAGACTCTTGCACTCGTTACTAAGCCATGCGGGGTACTCTACGAGTCCACGCTTGATCTTGGCGTGAAGGGCTGGCATGGACTGATCGTCGAATGGGACTTTACCGCAAACGAGGACGTAGAGTACGATACCGAATGACCAGATATCGACTTCCGGGCCGGTGTATAATTTGGCATTCAGCAGCTCGGGCGCTGCAAAGTATAGCGAACCGCAAAATGTGGATAGATGGGATGAAGGCGAGTAGAGATTTGATAGACCGAAATCGATGATTTTGATATTTCCACTTTTCGAAATCAAGATATTCTCAATCTTGAGATCACGGTGAACAATCGAGTTGCGATGACAGTAGTTCAGTGCGCTCCCAATTTGTCGGGCGAATTTCCTAGCTGCCCTCTCTCTCAGTCTTCCATGCGAGATGATGTAATCGAGCAATTGTCCTCCGTCGATGAATTCGAACACCATGTAGTGGTGGTTTGGATGACTGATCAAATCCCTCATTCCGCAGATATAAGGATGATGAAGGAGGAGTGATATAGCCGCTTCTCGAATCGTCCGAATCTCCTTGGACTCATCCTTTTGTCGAGCTTTCTCGGCTTCATCAGGCGTAGCGGCAGTCTCTCGACGTGTATGTTCTGTGTATCGAGGTATAATCTTTACAGCACACTGACATTAGCCTGACAACAGTAACTCTCTCGCTCACCTTTTCTCTTGTATGAATATTCAAGCCCAACTTGACCTTACCCATACTTCCAGCTCCTAATGTCTTTTGTAATTGCCAATCTCCTACCATCCTGTACTTGGATTTACTTCTGGGAGTGCCATTCGACGATGCAGATGGAGCGCCAGACCTCGAAGCATGACCCGACAAAGGGGCGGTATCGGGTGGTGCTTGAACGTGTCGAGCGCTGAGTGTTTTGGAGACGGAAGCTTGTGTTTCTTCCCGGATTGTTGGCTCTGCTGGTCGAGTGGATGGTGTCGAAGTGCCAATGGCAGACTCTGTTTGAGATCGGTGAGGTGACCTGGAAGGTGTGCGACTAGACATCAGTGCCCCATCTTCGACTCCCTGATCATATACACTCACCTCCGACGGCCTTGCTTGTCAACAATGAAATCCCATTCTTGGCCGGTCTCGACTGTGCCTCCATTCGTAGGGGTGAGGGCGGACCCTCCGGATAATTCCTCTTGGACAGCCATTAAATGGCTTGGTAGCGGATTGAAAGATGTCATCGCCAACGGATATTTGCGCTTGTCGAATGGGGCCTGTTGCAAGATGAGTTCGTGGGCTTGGAGATTATTGGATGCGGGGCGGATGCCTCACTAGGCTGCCGTTTATGTTCTAGCCGCTAATCACTGTTTGCGTTGCTGCTCATGTCGAGGTGGTATTCCGAATGATCTGCAATCTAGTCTCTTATCCAACGATGAGGTCCGAGTTGATGCGATAGGTAAGTTTGATGCTGAGGTATCGATGCAATGTAGGTGGGGATAAAGGTATCGAGACTGTCCAAGTAGTGTATAACGAGCTGTCGTTGATGCAGCGAGGATACTCGTGGCACAAAAGGGGAGGATCGCTCAACATTCCAGGGTTCAATTCAGGGATTACCCGTTCATTAACAGGGTTGTTCACGGGTTTCTACACTTTGTATAATCTTGTACCTGAGCTCGGACCGTCTATCGGAGCAACAAGCCATCTGATAATGGGATATGGGATGGACATTCAAACGCAGCAGTGAGGTATATGGCGTACTCGAGTACTGCGAGGTAGATGTACCGGCGACCGAGCAGCATATTAGCTGAAGAGGACAAGCATGCATGAAGCGGTGTCTAATAAAGACTGGTGCTGTCTGAGCGGGGGTCAGTATCGACGGTACGGGGTGCTCGTGCATGCATTTCGTGCAGGTCAGCATCTCTGACACTGAGCTACCTGATGCCAGTCACTCGATCCGCTGATAACTCCGACTCGACCTGGTGTACATGGTCGCAACTATGAGCAAGACCGACATGGCACTAGTCTCGCCTTGACCAGATGAGGGGCCCACTTATTCGAGCTAGATTCCAGCGAGCCAACTGAAATATCCTTTGTCCACCTACTTATCCGACTCGTCAGGCCGCATCCGCCATGATCCCAACTATCGTGACACGACTGGTCGCTCTGCCCCTTCTTGTCCTGCTTCACCTTCTCTTCTCTTTGATCTCGCTGGTCCTGCGTATCACCCAATCCATCTTCAAGACGGGCACCATCATAAGACGAGGTGCGGTACCCCGTCATATCGCTCTCTCATTACCGTCCCGCAGCAGGAAGAAGGGCGAGAGATCCGCGAACAGCCTTAGAGAGCGTAGGGCGTTGCTGGAGACTCTCAAAAGAGCAGTCAGGTGGGCTGGAGAAGATGGTGTGCGGGAGCTTAGTGTGTATACAGACTTAGGTATGTCTGCTCTTTGCCAATTTTGCTTATCTCTAGACTTGGAGGGCGTTTCAGCCGACCTGCAGGTCATCCTCAAGTCTCCAAAATCACCCAGCTATAATTCAGCACCATCTTCACATGGTTTCTCAACACCCCCGGATTCCATTAGCGTGTCCTCATCAGCGAGCGACGACGACTCGCATACCGTTCACGGATCTACTGTATCTCTGATTGGAAGTCCCTCACCTCGGCCACGACGTACACAAGCGACTCAACAGAAAGTACTCAAAGGCGCATCTCCGTCTGCCACCATTACAACCCGTCTTCAAGTCTCAAGTATGTCACCGTTCTGAAAAGACAGCTAATTGTAGAATCAGCTAATGTGACTCTTCACCTTCTCCCGAAATTGGATCTGGCTTCAGTAGCTATGAAATACGCTCAATCTGGTACACCACCATCCCAAATCACTGTTCAATCAGTAGATGCCGATATCAGGGGTACGTCCCCACATCTGACCCGTGGTCTAATAAATAGGCCTTCTTGGAATGGAAACAGATCCAGAATTATTGATTATTCATCCTCTCACACCACTGAATCCGCTACGAGCTCTTCTGCCCCGACCTGCTCCCGAGCTGTCTCGATATCCGTTTTGGCATCTGCGTATCACGGAGATCTAGTAAGTCTCCCGAACTGCTTCCTTGCTAGGCTAACGAGATAGTCAATGTCCACAGCCACTACCATTCACGACATTACTTGCTCCCATGGTACAACGTCTGCGGACGTCTTCTTTGCCTGCGCTCATCAAAATTGGGTTCGCGATGCCTCTTGTACCGAGGAACAAGGTTCGGGGGGCCATGAGGAGAGAAGAGTGGGACGGAGCGCTAGACGCATTGGGCAAAGTTGAACAGCGCTTGGGCAAATAGAACGCTAGCCAGCACATGCAAGCAGAAACATTGCCGGAAGATGGGCTTTCGCGACTATCAAAGGGAGACACGCTGATACGACTGCAACAGGGACAGAGCCAAAACGACACCACTAAATCCTATGCATAAACTCCCTAGTAGACGAAAGACAAGATCTTTCCTCCAACGTGCTTTCTCCTAGCCTCCTCGTGGTCCATGATACCGGCAGAGGTGGTGAGGATGATCTTTCCGAAAGATCGAGCGGGGAGGAGCAAATTGACCCAGTTCTCGACTAGACATGTCAGCTTGGCTCTACCCGGTCGAATGAAGGAACATACTGGAGTCGACAGAGACGTTGAACCTAGGGGAGATGACACCAGCCTTGTTCAATCGACCGTTGAGCTGAATGACAACTTTGCCTCCTCGGTGGTCATCGATGATCTCGAATTCACCAATGTAGCCTATACATCAGTGACTAATTCTCATTGTTGATTTCTCGTGCGTTTGTCATGTCCTCCTCCAATCAGCCCCAACGACACGATACCCCGGCCATGCGGCCTTGAGCTGTCGAATGGGGATTAGTCGAGGAGTGTGTAGTTTTTTTCTGCCGGAGACTTAAAGCCCACGCTCGGTGAGAATCTCGAGTAGAGGCAGTTATTCTCCGGGTGATGATGATATGGGAGGTTCAATGTTGGACATGGTAACTTACCGTGCTTCTGCATGACGGAGAGGACCTTGACGACGACCTTGGAAGAAGGTCGGATCATGACCTGTCGCTTTCCTCGTCGTTCGGCATTGACGATGTTGTTCTGATAGTCAGCATTGTTCAAGGGGTTCCTAAGATTCCTCATATCCCGTCCATTCTGCATCGTGACCACCAGCCCCCTCATGTGTTCCCATATTTTCGAGCGATGCACCAAAACGATTATGTGTTGAGACAGTCGCAGAATCCAGACTTACCAAAGCATCATTAAGGACGGAGCATCGAACCATTTTGACTGATTTTCTTGTCTTTTAAGGGAGTAGTGCGAAATAGATTGAGGTGTGTGGTTGATATATCACTCTATGCGGGTGTCTCTTTGATGGTAAGAGAGCCGTAAGGAGTTTTGATTTTAGTGTAGTAGATAGAACGACCCAGCGCTCAAGAATTCATTTCGAAGCTGTCACGCGAACAGGGACCGGAGTTTGGTAAAGTGGGCAGAGAATATTACCGAGTGTGGCGGAACGTGTATGGGAGGCGGAATCAAAAAGTTGGCTGTAGGGGGTTCGGTGGTAGCCGGTCTGATGATCGCTGAATGCATGCATGAGCAATAGCAAGCATGAGCGGGGCAGGAACAGCTCGAGGTGATGCGGTCGGATCAGTCAGAGATCAAGCGAAAGTCAAGACTGGAAGTAGGGACATCACGAAAGCTGTACTAGCCAGTCCATTGGTCATACCATGGTTAGTCGTCTCGTCACTTGTCGTCAAGCACAACCAGCAAGCTGATGTCAGGCCGAACATACCCCGGAACCACCAGATGGCAGTGATGAAGGAACTACCGCGACTGGTACCGGATGAGATCGCGGCTTATCACACTTCTCGAGCCAGGTGTCAGGTGGAACGCAAGAAAGCGACTCGGAAGCGAGCAAGGTTAGCCAAGGCCGCAGAGGATGTCGAGATGGCCGTTGAACCAGAGAATGATCCCGCGCAGGAAAATACAACTCTGGAGAACCCGGTCAAACCTGAAATACTCGATCATATGGTACTTGGTATCAACGAAACGATCAAATCACTCGAAACAGCCATTGATGAACTCAAACTACGTCTTCTGACGATTGCCGACCAATTGAATGGGATTCACTTGAAACCAAATTCGAACCTCTTACCAACTGCGCCTCCCGAACGATCACCCTCCCCGCCTTCATCCTCACCGGTAGAGAGGTCTCCTCCAGCATTCATCATCATTCCCCTTCAATCGATATCGCCGCAAACGCTTGTGTCCCCAATACCGCAATATGCAGCCACTTATAACTCGCTAGTCTGGCAATGGGGTCAACTTTCGCGTATTGCCAAGACAAGAGTCAAAGAGTCGGAATGGACCGAGGTGGTTGGTGAGGAAAGGGAGGAGATCAGGGTCGTACCACTAGGAAGAGTTGAGGGAGAGATGGCAGCTCTAGTCGGACTAAGGCGGCTCGCATGTTTAGCTATACGGGTTCGTCTGATTTCTTCTCGCAGAGTACCCATGCTGATCGACAGCAATCTCATCCCCAGTTGTCATTGCTTGAGAAAATCTTGCCAAAATCAGTACTCCACCCGACTAGGCACGCTCTCACATTACCATATCCGACATCAAACCTCAAAGTCCATAATGATACGACTGAGAAGGAGCAGATAGCTCCACTTCCACACGTCCATTACGCTCCGGTGACGATCAAGGGCATCACGACTTCTACACCGGTTGATGCGAATTCGAAAAAGAAGATCAGATTAGGAGAGGTTAGGCAGAAGAGGGTCGATGCGAAACTGAAGAGGAAACTGGAGAGGGAAGGTGGGAAGTCAGTGACGAAGTCCAAGAAGTCGAAGAAGGAGACTAAGCAGCCTAAAACAGCTAGCAAGGACAAGACCGCTATGTAGAAGGGTGTCATGCACGCTTGAGGCTGAACGTGACGCGACTGGTTTCCTCATGTAAAATATGCCCCCACTTTCCCCGGATCCGCGTTGAAAGATATCAATTCGACGTTTCATCATCTATCATCAATCACCTTCTCTTCCTTCTATATACTATCTTACCTATCTTATCCTCCGATCCACCTCTTGTAGATACATCAGGACACATACCATCGACTGTGACTATCCCTGCGCTTCAACGACCTCTTGTAGCGTACTCGTCCTGGATATACCTCTACACTTCTACTTTTTGGCGAATCATGACGGGTCATACACCATTATATACATTCATTTACTAGGAGCATATGTTATAGAATATCCCCTTCGAGCATATCATATACCACACCCATAATGACGATTCGAGATATCAAGCAATTGGCGAAGAACACACTTGGAACTGAGGAGACGTCAGAGGTAGGTGACCTCTCATAAACATCGCTGACTTTCAGCCTGCACCTGAATACTATGTCCAAGCTCTCCAATCGTTTCTCTCGACCAATCCGATGGACATACATTTCATCATGGAACTTGGTCGAGAAGGGCAGAGTGTAGGCGGGAATGGATTTGGAAGTGTGACGTGTTAGTATCTTCCTCCATTCCTTTTCTTATTTCTCTTATACATATCGGTGCCCGTATGCTGATTGTACAGGTATGGAGGACTACTGCTGGGAGGTATGTTGCTTAAATGATGCGGAATAGCACTGACCAGTAGGATATCGTACTCGATGCCGATTCAACTGTGAATATCGCCCAACAAAAGAAGATGGGTCTAGGCAGCTTCTTCAACTTCAAGGTCAGCTTACCCAGCATTCTTCTACCTGCAATCAGAGCTAATTACCAGGTCCATTGCCAAGTAGACAAACACGTTCGAGGACGGAACGAAAGATGCCGCAAGGAGGTAAGCTTCTGAGACGAACAGGTCTACATACAGCTGACGTGTAGGGCATCACAATCACCGCAACCAAAGACCCATTCGCGACACCGGCCCAAAGCGCACTCAACACGAATAGGCCAGGATCAGATGTTATCTTTGAGCCTTTTGAACACGATGATATTCTGAACACTCTCCGAAGCATGGACGAGAAAGCCAAACGAGAGGATGAACTCATGGCGAGGGGTATCTTCCCCTCCAGCCCAGTTGAGGGTTCAAGTACCGCTGGGCCGTCGAGGACCCTCGATAGATCTCGATCGGCTGTCGCCGGTCCTTTCGGATCCTCGAAGCACAGCAATCCCAGGTCCTTGACGACGGATCGTCAATCCTCTCCGACCCGAGTGCCTGACCGCTTGACGACCGGCTCGACGAACGCTCTTCAACCTATAGATCCCAATTCCTGGACTTCACGATCAATGTCTAGTAGTCGAGATCGCGCACTTAAGCCATTTGGCTCGTCGACCTTCGGCTCGGCTTCCAACAAAGGTAGAGCCCTCATCACGGACGTGAGCGATGATGACGATGATGATGTCGTCGAACTTCTCGACGATAGGATTCCGCCTGGTATGCGAAAATCCAATAAAGTCCCGCCTATCATAGTCCGAGACCAAGATATCAAGCCTCCTGTATCCTCTCAGAGGGGATCGTCTCAGTCATCTTCATCCAGGCAACTCGTCAGTGCACCGAGTCGATCGCAGAGTTTCAACTCTAGTCAGCCTAATGGTATGACCACTCTCATTTCTCGTCAGCTAGCTCTACTGACCAAGTAGGTAAGGAGAAAGCACCCAAGAAGGCCTCCGCCCTACCCAGACGGGAAGTCCAAGATCGTTATCAACGAGAATTGGCTCATCTCAGAATCGCGCATAGAGCGTTTGGTGCGGGGTAAGTCCCGTCACCTTGGTTACAACATATAGCTAACATGTCAGGGCCACTAAGAACGATTATAATCGTAAAGCCGTTGCCGATCGATATCACCAGGTTGAATTGTACATGACCTTGTCCGCTACTTCGACCACATGGATCCCTCCACCGGAGGTAATCACGAGGATTGTCCCTTCGATAAAAAGCCTTGTGAAGAGCTTTGATAAGCCATCTCCATCATCCTCTCCCACTGGACCTAGAGCCGATGTGAGTGTGATCTCTGCTATAGCGACCAACGCTGATACCAAAGCCTTTCTCCTCCCATTCTCGTAGCCAGAATGCCGTCGCCGGCCCATCTTCCCGACCTCTTGTGCCTATTGCATCACGCCCGTCGATTGTCGGACCCAACCTACCTACTCCGGCATACTCGACCCCTGGACAAGTACGCTACGGCGGTATGCCCGGGGCTTTTCCTGGTAAGATGGACGTCAAACCTGACGCCCCAATGACTTTCCCAGAACCAGCACCTGGGACTTGGTCGGGCAGGCCAGACACCAAACCTGTCGTCTCAATCGGAGGGGCGGGCCCCGGACCCGCAGCACCACCTTTCAATCCACTCGAGAACCTGGACGTAGTCAGGAAGTTTTTGATCAATCCGACTGGAATTTCACTCGAGGTTGGAGCTAGCATACGCTCCGCTTTAGGCTTAGATGGTGCGCTCGGACGAATGGGTCAGGCAGCTCTGCCCCCCATGCCGGGCATGGAGGAATTTGAGGAGTACTTTGCAGAACCCAACAGGCCTGATAAGTGAGTTTTGGGCGATGCCAAGGGCTGACAATCAGTCTTCAAGAGTTCTTTACGAATTCCTTGAACTCTTTCGACGAGGATCAAGACGTCGAAGGAGCTTTGCAATATCTAGAACTTCAAGATCTGCAGCACCGTTACAAGGATCTTTCGGTAACGCTCATGCCACATGTAAG
>Ga0308160_10004728_pt1 | contig 14432 bp, 15 predicted proteins | sample PhyFR1_FD_201036 | JGI IMG/M metagenome (GOLD analysis project Ga0308160, IMG submission 201036) | Phyllosphere microbial communities from UC Gill Tract Community Farm, Albany, California, United States - DLSLF.R1 | ecosystem: Host-associated > Plants > Phyllosphere > Unclassified | place: USA...
AAGTTTCCAGCTGCTGAACGTAATTTGGACGAAGCAATCTTGAGTGCTGATCGGTCAACACCGAAGATGGCACCGGTAAGGGCGTAATCCGTCGTTGTGTCGATCAACTCGCAAGTCTTTTCAAAGTCGGCATCTTCGTAAACGTAGACCTATCCATCAGCTTATTTTCGCAACTAAGAGAAAGGGGACATACGGTCATGACGGGACCAAAGATCTCCTTGGTCATGGTGACGGACTTGGGGTCCTTGGTGACAATGACGGTAGGCTTGACAAAGTATCCCGTTGACGAGTCGGCTAATTGTCAGCTGAAGCTCTCGATAGGACTGCTCAGCTTACCATCACCACCGGCAAGAACCTCTCCACCAGCCTGCTTGGCCTCTTCAATAATACCAGTGATCCTCTCGAATGCAGGCTTGTTGATGACGGGTCCAGTGAAATGTCCCCACTCGGTACATGGTCCAACAGTGATACCGTTCACCTTCTCCTTGAGGGAGTCACGGAATCCACCCTCCCACATTGACCTAGGGACGTAACATCGAGCGAGAGCTGAACATTTCTGACCAGAGTATTCGAATGCAGCTCGGATGGCCTGAATGACACCAGACTCGATATCGGCAGATGGGTGGTACAAGTGGAAGTTCTTTCCACCTACTTATCAGCATACATCTCCGCACTGTGGTGATAGACGTACCAGTCTCTCCGACGACTCGGGGGTATCCTCGGTACTTGTCAAGGTTGGCTCCAATCTTTCCCCATAGACCCTTGAAGACCTGGGTACTTCCGGTAAAGTGAAGTCCACCAAACTCTCGGTGGTCGATACATTGCTGAACAACCTCTGGTGGGTTTCCAGGAACAAACTGGATAACCGAAGGAGGTAGACCAGCCTCGAGTAGGATCTTGTGGATGAGGTAGTTAGAGTAGGTGGCCATTGGGGATGGTTTCCAAACACAGACGTTTCCGACTAGAGCGGGGACAACGACTAGGTTGGCACCGATAGCGGTCTGGGATCAGCTCATGTCTCCACAGGGAGCGGAGGAGCTTACAAAGTTGAATGGGGTGACGGCGAGGACGAAACCTTCAAGTGGTCGGTATTCAGTTCGGTTCCATACACCCTGAGAGTTCCTTGGGGGCTGGATAGCGTATAGCTGCTCCACGTACTTGACGCTGAATCGCAAGAAATCGATAGTCTGCCCATCAGCTCCATCCTTTCAACCCATTCAACAAGACTTACCTCTGCGGCAGCATCAATCTCGGCCTGCCAAGCATTCTTTCCCTGTCCCAACATGGTAGCAGCCATAACCTCAAATCTGTACTTTCCAGCAATCAAATCAGCAGCCTTGAGGAAGATAGCAGCCCTATCAGCCCATGGCATATCCTCCCATTCGGGCTTTGCCTTCAAAGCGCCATCAATTGCAGCCTGGACAGTTTCGGGGGTAGCAGAGTGATATGTGCAGAGGTTCTTTGCGTGGTTGTGGGGCATAGGTTGGGATTCGAGGTTGCCTGATTTAACCTTTCTTATCAGCTTACTCCAAACAAAGTGGGGGAGGGGACTTACTTCCTTGCCGTTGATGATAGCTGGGATCTCGAATGGGAGAGAAGCTTCCATCTTCTTGACGGCAGCCTGGAGACCTTCACGATCAGCCGAGCCGGGGCCGTAGCTCCTCTGTAAAGTCAGCTCGGGACAAAGGAGATAAGCGATGATAGACATACCATGGGCTCATTATCGATTTCTGGTACTTTGAAAGCAGCGAGTGACATTGTGTGGTGTGTGGGTAGTAGTGGGATGATTTAGAGAGGGTGTGAGAGAGAGTCTAGTAGTTATATATATAATCCAGAGTATAGTATAGAGTAAAGAGCGGCAGTGCCGGTACGAATCAATTAAGCGACAAATACATTCAACGCAATCAGTTGCTTATCGGTATTGCCGCTTCAACTATTTCAGGGGATGAGGGTATCAATACACGAACATGATTGCATGATGACTAGAGAGCATACAACAATATATAGATACTGATACAGTCAAGCATCACTCTAACCCTCAGGCAGAATTAGCAAGGCGGTAAACATCCGCAACTAGATACAAACTTCCACAAACTACCACCAACTCGTCGTCCCTGACTCCTCCAAGGATCTGCTTTAACCCCTCCACTCCAGGCTGATCCACTACTGCCGCCTCGACAGATATCAAGTTGTTGACTACATCCCTAACTTCATCCTTATTAGAAGGTTTCACCCATGGCATACCTTCGACGGGCGTAGTGAAGTCGACAAGAGTCACTCTATCGCCTTGACCGAGTAGTGGTCGAAGAACGCTTTCGGGCGATTTACCAGGTGAAGCCGATAACGAAATAACAAAGTGGACCTTGATTCCAGCGCCAAGATCATTGATGTATGCCCGAAGTGTCTTTGCCGAATCGGCATTATGAGCCCCATCCACAAGTACAGGAACTGATCGATCGGTACCAGGCACCTTGTACTGTAGCCAAGAACACCTTCCTTCCCATTTCGTAGCTTCAACCCCACGCTGCATGATAGGTGGTGTAACCCTGGCAAGAGCAGGTTGAATCGATAATGCACGTTTATCATGCGAGAGAACGTGAACTATCGTAATTGCCAGAGAGAGGTTATCGAGTTGATGTTGCCCGCCCAGTGGAAGTCGAGTCGCGACGTAATCTTCTCCAGGAACCAGCCTTCCATCAAGGATAACAGGTATTCGAGTCCTCACGTGCACCGGCTGGGGAGGGACGAATGGCGAAAGCGAGAATGGTCGTCGTTCTTCCTTGATAACAGTCGTCAACCCAGCTTCGATAACAGCAGCGCGAAGTTGGAACCCGATCCCATGGGCGACATGCAATGCCTCCGGAGCGAGGTTGGGGGCAGTGACGAGCAATCCACCTGGAACAGTGATCCTAGCTTTCTGATCGGCAATAGCAGCAATACTATCGCCCAAGAAAGTCGTATGATCGAGTCCAACAGAAGTAAGGGCCGAAGCGAGATTATAAGCATGCGGAATAACGTTCGTAGCGTCATTCACTCCGCCCATACCGCATTCGATAATCATCACATCGATAGGTGGTTGAGCAGTCGCAAACATGTAGTAAGCAGCAGCCGTGGCCAGCTCGAATGGTGACACCTCGATCTGTCGTTGGGCGGCTATATGTCGAATAGTGCCAACGGCAGTGTCATAAACACTTCGAGGAGGTGGAAAACCAGCTATGCGAACAGCATCACGAGCTTCGATAAGGTGTGGCGAGTTGTATCGTGCAGTACGAAGTCCAGCGACGGTAAGGATCGAATCGAGGATGGCGGAAACTGATCCTTTCCCATTGGTTCCCGCCAGGTGAATAGCAGGAATCATCAATGGGGGTAAATGACTCATGAGTCGCCTCATATGACCCAGAGTCAAGTCGATCTTGTCTGCCCGATTGCCCTGTGGGGTTACTGAAGGCCGCTTCGATTCGGACCCAGCAACCGCCGGATCAGAGATATGCGAAACCGACATGACCTGAGATCGAGGTTGTGGTCGATTGTTGGAAACGTTCCCAGAGGCGTGGACCGGGTGCATGGATTGGCGGGGCTTGTACTGGGGTACAGGTGCAGGGAAGTACCCGTGTGGAAGAGGGGCGTAGTGCTGCGGTGGGTATGAATGATGACCATTCTGCTTGAGGTCAACACTTGACCATAAAGGTTGAGCCGAATCACATACCACAACGCGTGTTGGTATTCGAGGATCCATCATATATGGCGCAGGGGCATATTGCTGGTGATGTGGATGATACACCGCTCCAGGAGGTGGACCAAATGGTGGTGGGCCATAAGTCATAGGTCTAGGCTGGTATGGAGCTCCACTAGACGGACCGGGTGCGAGTGGTCGAGGGGGTCCAAATGCCCGCGGCTGAGCGTGTGGCGGCGCGGCGGTACTGGTACTGGCCCTAGGCTCAGCCTTGATGGGGATAGGAGGGACAGCGATCGATCGTGACGGAATAGGTTCCTTGGCTTTGGTGTTATACGTTCGAGCTGTTTGTCAGCTGAGTCCTGCTCCGAGATACGTAGCTTACCATATTCATCCACCTGTAATTTAGGCTTGGTTTCCTTAAACTCGATCCGGTCGAACGGTACCCAATACTTTTGTCCCGTTTCCAGCCGCACTTCAACTTGTGAACTATCCACCAAAACTCGGACCAGCGATCCGTACATGTATCCCCCGCCCTTTGATTTGACCTTGAGTTGCGAATCGATAGGCAGAGCAAGTATTTTCTGCTTGAGGTCTTCAAGGCCTTGTGCTCTTCGGATAGCTATTTGAGCCTGGATCGTCAGCTAGCCATCTCACAGAGTCAGAGAGCTTACAGGATTATGTGACTCGCACAGCAATTCAATTTTGATGGTCTTGCTAGGTTCCACGGGGGCAGCTGGATCCGCACCTTCAATGGGAGCGGGCCACTCAAGAACCTCGTGAACTTGGTATAGGACCTTTGGATCTTCCCTCGCACAAGAGACATGATAAGCCTTGACGCAGGATTTCGACTATTCATCAGTCACCATCATAATATGAATGGGTGACTTGCCTTGGTACATTGAACTTTCGCGCCTGTTGTCCTCAACTTCTTATCCTGACAAGAGGAACACTTGAGTTTCCATCTAGCCGCCTCAATCTTGTCGGCGCCAACGATATGTAAGACCGGTACGCCATCTACTTCGATATCCTGGATCCCAACTTCCGGTATACCAAGGGCACAGGAGTGATGAGCCGTGATTGTAGACTTGTCAAGAGATTGTGAGTGCGCCTTGACCGCTTCCGTGGGGTCGTAGACCGGTCGCAGGTCCTCCGTAGAAAGAGATGGGCAGAATAGGCATGGATACGAAGTGGGTTCCTTGACAATGACGGTCTTTGGTTCTTTTGCAATCTTGATTTTGCGTGTCCTATAATCGAGGCCATTGACGGGTAATGTCGTCTCGTGCTCCTCGAGGTTCAAGTCGACCGGATCAGTCGGAGTATTATCATGCTGGACGATCCGTATCTTTCTCGGCTTGGGCGTATGCGTTTCACCTTCAGCCTTTCGTTTCCGTGGTTTAGTCTCTGTCCGTACTTCCTCAATGACCTCTGCCAGTTCCCTCTCTGCCAACATCTCATCGACGTTGATTCTAACACTATGTTCCACACATTCACAAACTTTTGCCCTTTTGCCCAATTCCAACCAACTCTCCAAAGCGAAATTAATACTCTCGGCACAGTTGAATCCCATGTTGAATCCAGCATGGTATCCTCGGGGGTATGTGATGACGTATTCGTTTTGGTGATGAACAAGCATATTGACTGGGATCTTGTCGTTGGCGAGTTGCGTAGGCGACATGGTAAAACTCTTGTGTCGTAGGAATTGATCGCATCGCTGAGCATCCTGTGGGAAGTATCCAGCGAGGGTATGTTCGAATCGATCAGCGTGTCGCTGAGGGACCGCATACCAGAATTTAGGTGCTCCGAAGTGGATATAGTTGATCGAGAAAAGATCCATATCTTCGACGTGCCATGCGAAAGTCGCCCCGTACATTCCGAAATAGAGGTATGGCGAGTTGACTCCGGGTAATTTCTTTGTCAATGCACATCGGTTGAGCAGGTTGGGCAAGCAAGATACGTTCCAAGGCGTAGATTTATCGGCAAAGAGTGAACCTTGAAGATCGGCACCGTACCAACTTGGTTCTCTCGTCAAGAGGGATTTCCAGAATTTCTTTTCCATGTTGGAGCACGCTTCCGGCGTGTAGTCTTCAGGTTGCGTATCGTGTGGTAGCCAAGCGGTTTTAGGGTCGAACGTCTCGTAGAAAGGGTCGAGGCCTTGTGATTCGGGCGTACGTGCTTGGGGATCAGATTCGGTGGAAGAGTGTGGTGAATGTCCAAGAGCGGGGACGTCCTCGGCGCTAGGGTCTTGTTGCGATTGCGAGTTGATCTGTTCCTCTTCATCCTTGACATGTTCATCCTCTTGTTCCTCCTTGCCCACCTGCGAGCCGGCTCCGCCCATACTTTCCCTCTCCTCCTTTCGCTTCTTTGCAGCGGCAAGCTTTTCTCTCCTCTCCGCCTTTTGCCTCGTCATGTCCGCTACAGCCTTTGCAGCTCGTTCCTTGGCAGCCTTTGATCCCCGATCAAGAGCTCTATCCACGTCCTTAGGTCCCGGACCGACAAATCTCTTATCTTGACATTTCTCGAACCATTCCCTCACATCCAGTGGATTCTGACGACGTTTCTCGACGTTTGTTACTCTAAATAGACCAGATCGGCCGAGCATGGTCTGTTGGATTGGTGATTTGATACGGACATTGCTGAGTGTTTCTTTCGAGATGGCAGGTAGTGCACCTGTCCATTCGGGTGGAGGTATGATCTTGGCTATTCCGGAATATTGACCCCATGGGACTGTTTTGGTGACATAGCCTTCAAAGTCCTGATTATCAGCTTGATCCTGGTCGAGACCATCCGACAGCTTACCTTGAACTCCTCCATTGTCGGTCTGAAGATTGGAATGCCTCGCTTAGCTTCCGGATCATCTTCAGGTGAAAGCCATTGTTCCTCTTGTCCAGATTTCCACGGCGAGACATATCTCCCTCCAGCTCCATTGTTCAAAGGAAAGCTACATGTCAGCTCAAGTCCATTGCCAGGAAAAGTCGAGCTTACAATTCCGCTGGCTGTAGATACATAGGTCCCAAATCCTTCTCCTCAACTGCAATATGCTTTCTTGTAGTTGAAGATCGAGACTTGTAAGTTGGCACTATTGGCGAAGGCGGTGCCTGCGATGATCTTGTCACACGAGGTGATCTAGAAGGTCCAGCCCCAGGTGAAGATGTTGGAGGTGGCTCATTGCGTCTTAGTCTGGGTGTGATCGGTGAAGGAGGTGTTTGTGTATTGTAGTCGGCCGGAGGTAGTGTGTTTGAGTTTGAACCGGCAATTGAGGTTGACATTGTTATCTATCGGATTTATGGTGATTTATAGACTGATATGCCGGATTTAATCGATGATACGAGTGATCATATGGTATCTATAATACACAGTTGTGAGAGTGAAGAAGGAAGGGAAATGTAAAGAATGATCTAACCCTCTAATTGCCTGGAATCTAAAGTGACTCAGTCGGAGGCGGGCGAGTGGCGGAGTAAGCTAAGCTAAGCTAATTTGATTCCGCTCCTTTGTAGTGGCACGGGCTCTAGACAGCCAAAACCACTATTACATCAACGACAACGAGCGATAGACCAAGTATACAATGCTGATTGTGATACATCAGGATAGAGAACGGAGTTACAAATACAATGGAGTTTCTATTGATACAGTCATGAACATAATAGGCGTAACCACTACTTAAAACTTCCCCGCCCCCCGTTAAACTTCCTTTCCCTGGTCTTTCCCAATTTGATATCATCATACGAGGGGGATAGGCGGGGTCTCGGCTTCATCACCTGATACACTAGATACTGCCGAGTTCTGTCGCCTGGCATCATCAGCAAAAACACATTGGAAGGTGAGAGAACAATTTACACCAAATCTCCTGCTTGCTTCTTGTCCTTCGCATTGTCCGAGCCAAGTATATGGAACCTCATAAGAGCGCTTGCGTAGACTTGTCTGGCTGCGAGTTGCTTTGCGGCATAGACTGCTCCCTCGTCGAGGGTTCCTATTTGTCAGCGGGTGATCCAGTCTATTCAAGTTTTCAGAGGACGTACCAGCAGAGACTGCAGTAAGGGGATCTGTGGATACATCCGGCTGCTCTAAGATGTCGTCAACTTCGCGCACGACTGCGAGCGGGCCCTCTGCGATGACCTGGGGTACGGTAGTGGGTTTGATTGTGTTGGGCATGATTAAAATATATCAAAAGGTGTTGTTGAGAATTGACAGGACAAGATAGGATTCAATGGCGTTATATACTCTTCGCATCCTTTGACACGTCCGAGTGTCAGCACGGTCAGATCAGAGAGGCGTCATGACTAATCTCTTCCTTTCGAAGCTAGGATTACATTTGTATTACTAGTGTAATGATTTGTATTCTAGTTTGATTTGTATTAATGAATAATATGATTACATCGAGGTAGCAACTGAACCTCCCAGGAGTAGATTACAGGATACCCGATAGTGACGCAAGCAATAGGGGTGAGCTCTGGAGACCGGAATATCTTTGACGATCTTGCATACAATAGGCACAAGGGAAGATATTAATGCTGGCGTCATGTTCCAGGCTGCCCAGCTCACGTTTAGTGGCAAAGGCGTCCAGAATTATGGTACGCCCGATCTCGGAAAAGCTGTCGGCATCGCCTGTCTGATCTTGGAGAATGTTCCTTTCATCTGTAGGTGGATGTGGTCTCTCTCTACCTTCATGCCAAACATAGATCTCCTGTGAAGCGAAATACGAGGATGAGAAGAGGTATAGATACAACGCCACGAGGTAGCTACTCCACCAAATTACCCAACAAGGTAATACTCCCACCTCGGTAGTATAATTCCCCTCGGATCCGTTCTGCTCCGTAATCTGATAAGTCCGAGAAACTAAATTCGACAGCTTGGCAGGAAAGCAAGTAGATCTCCTTTTCTCAGCTGTTACGGGGCAGCTCACTCCCCCTATGGTGCCTGCCATGGATTGTGGCTTTACTAGTCGGCCGATTCCCTTTACATCTCACCAAATTATCCTGTCTTATAATCTGATAAAAGAGGTGAAGGAAAGAACATTTCTTCTTCGAAACCCAGCAATTCACCATGTCAGCGCTTAAGCAAGATACACTCGCTCTGTCACTCAGTAATCAGCTCCCTGTACTCGGTAGCGCACCAACGCAGGCTACACTACACAATGATGAAAAGGATGATATCACTCCCGAGTCCGAGTCCGACAAGAGTATACTACCAGACCACCCCGAGGGGCATATCCCTATGAAATTACGGATCATGGCATTCGCTTTCGTCCTATTCTTCTCGACAGGAGCAGCTTTCGCAGAAGTCACCATGGGTCCTCTCAAGAGTACATTACAACGTGAACTTGGATTGAATAGTACGTCCTTGCTCTATATGTCTAGGCCGGCGCTGATCCGTTAGATGTTCAATTTGCGACGATCAGTACCGCCAGTAATTTGGTCAACACTTTGCTCCCTGCTATCGGCGGGATTACTATGGATTACTTTGGTGCTGCTCAGTAAGTCCCATTACCTCCTTCAGAACTAGGCTGACATACAGTACCGCACTAGGAGCTTGTATATGCTGCATCATCGGTTCAGTCGTAGCAGCTTGTGTACGTCCTTCCGTCTTTGTCGACTCACGCTAATATCCAGTCCGCAAATACCTCCCAACACAGTCTTCTCATCGTCGGTCGAATCCTCCTCGGATTCGGATCAATCGTGATCGAAATTTCCCAGAACAAGCTCTACGCACATTGGTTCGCCGGATCAACACTCTCCTTCGTCGTAGCTCTCGACCTAGCTTGGAATTCGCTCACAAGTATAATCGCCAGACTTAGTGCAGTACCCATGAGCAGGTTAAATGGGTGGTATGGGTGGGCTCTTTGGATCCCTTCATTCGTGATTATGGCTTGTACGGTGCTTGTCATTGCGTACATCTTTTTCGAGAGGAGGGTACCGGAGGTGTATAGGCCGAAGAAGGGATCTCAAAGTACTCAGTTGAAGGGATTGGGGAGGTGGAAATTTGCGATTGTTTCCATTACCCAGCTGTACGTCTTCTCCCCTCCCACTGATCATGTATCTGACGACTAGACCAATGTTCTTCTGGATTCTCTGCGGTACCGGTGAGTCTGCTCTCTGTTCATTTGATAATCAGGCTAATGGGTAGAAATCTTCCAAAACGCGGCGAGAACAGTCTACAGCGTAAACCTAGCAGACATCCAAGAAAAGACAAGAGGAACATCAACCTTAGCAGCAGGATACAATTCATCCCTCCAAAACGTCGTCACTGTATTCATGGTCCCTCTCATTGGGTTATTCTTTGATAAATTCGGTTGGAGAATGCCTTTTGGTATGTCCCTCTCTTACCGTTCTCTAGTGCTGATGAGTAGTCTCAATTGGAGCGGCGTTGTATATCGTAGTGTTCGCTTTGATTGGACTTACCACTGTACATCCTACTGGTCCTATTGTCCTTTCGTCATTCGCTCTATCTATGAACGTCATTCCCTTTGTTGGATCGATTCCGATTCTGGTCAATGATCCAACGAAGATGGGGACTGCTTATGGTGTCTGGTCATCGTTTGTGGCATGTAACAACATCCTCCTCGAAGTGACAGCAGGATCTATCGTAAGTGCATGCCATTATCCCGACTTGAGTCTAGCTGACGATAACAGCAAGACAACACCCCAGGCCAGACATATGAAAGGGTAATCTACCTCCTAATAGCAATCAAAGCATTCCAAGTCCTCCTCGGCCCAATATACGATTACTTAGATGGGAAACTCCTCGGGCACTCCCTAAGGAGAAGTGAGAAGAAGAGGTTAGAGATGAGAGATGAGAAATTGGCAAAAGGGGAAGAGTATCTGGGGTGGAAAGTACATAAACCTACTACTTGGTTCTTTGGGTGTCAATATGCTGCGATGGTACTTGTTTCTTGGGTGGTGAGTCGTCAATATGAACCTGTGATGAGCTAGGCTGATGAGAGATCTTCTTTGTCTATTCGGTATAAAGCAATGAATGCATGAGAATCTGAACGATACGGGGGCTGCCATCTCTCAGGACGTAGGACTCAGCTTAATCAGATCATGCAATCATTTCGGTCCAATCCTTTTAATGACGATCCTTTGTACTGAGTCCCCTGATACTCGTATAGCATGTAATCTCCTGATCGCCTCTCATGTCTGACCCTTCTACCGTACTCACAGTTACTCTCACACCTTTTTGATCGTTTACAATGTTAACCAGCCATGCTCCCGGACCGATCTTCCCATCCGAGATCCTCCTCTTGATCGGAACCGTTCTCGAGCAAGAAGACCAAAAGGAAACCCTATCCTCCCTCGCCCGAACCTCTCGAACAGCATGGAAGACCCTTACTCCCCTTCTCTATCGATCCGTCACTATTCCCTTTCGCACATCGCTGGTGGGTCTCATGTACAACTTCAGCCCTAGGTCTGAGACCGATCCCACTCCTGGCGAATACGAAACTGGGATACCGAACGGTCTTCACCTCCTCAGTCTGATGAAGGAGCTCACCTTGGAAGCTATCCCGAAAGTCATCAAGATCAGTGATCTACTACCTCCTACTTCCGAATGGCATGAACTCATGATCCTTACGAGTCATCACTCTTTTCTCAGTACGCAAAATGAGAAGAGATTGAAGCGATTGACGATAAGCGGCTCGGCCATCAGACAACTTCAATTCGCAGATCCCGTACATGAACTGTCAAGTCAGGGGTACGGCCAAGTCCTCATGCCATCCGATGGCCTTCCTCCTTCAATCGGCAGCGCAGAATTCACTTTCCTCCCCCAATCTGGGTTTTCGCTTGACACCTTGATCGCTGTTTACCAACCGCGTCATCTACTCGTCCAGTACCCCTTGACATGGTACCAGCCACCCATACCTGAACTTGAAGCCCCAAACAGACCATTTTCACTCGATATAAGACGCCCTCATGAAGCCATTTTAATTGACGCCTTGAACAGATTCGATGGGATAGGAGCCACAGCTTGCGCCCATGATATACACGACCAAATATCGCCTATTGGCCACATCGGTGCCCAAAATCTCATATCCTTCGTCGCTTTTCCCAGTGTTCCGATCTGTTGGGAACCACCCATGAGTCTCCTCCCATACGTCAATCTTCATTATAGGTTGGTTCAGATCAAAAGTGTCATCAGATGCTCAAATCCAACTCTCCCAATTGTGACCAGCTGTCACGGAGAAGCTCGTCGACCGACCAGCTTACACCAATGGGAAGCGAGTAAAGCAGGTACTTGGACATTCTACAGGGCTGGAGCCATGGTCATCGAAGTCGATCCGAAAAATGAATGGGTTCATGGTGCGGGTATCGAGAGGCGTGTCAGAGCTTGGGTCAGGAAGGAGTATGTGAAAGAGAAGGGACATCCAGAGGGACTTGCCGACGATATCAATAAGAGATTGATATTTGTCCATGGCGGTGAGGCTGAGAATCCGGATGATTTAGTCTGTGAAGCTTGTGGGCACAGGTGTGTGATACCGGTAACTTGAGTAGCAGCGAGCGTGATTTATTCTGTATTTGTATTTCCCGATATGGCCATAACTTGTCACAGATTAAGCGTATGTACATACTGTATAGGGCATGATGTATGATTATACCACTCAGATCATCCAGCCTGATCCGTAAAGATCGAACTATAATCGAAAGATCCTTCCTCCAGCAATGAAAGGATAGTAGCGGCAGACCTGTATATCAGCTTCATCCATATATTTAGCACCGTTACAGGGGAAAAGAGGACTCACAATCCTTGATTCTGATCCCCGCCCCTTAATCCATCTGAAACAGTGTCCATCCCTTCTCCAGCCAACATCTCCCCTCCAAATCCAGCTCCATTCTGTCCGAAATCAAAGCTCATAGGATTCGAATTATCCATGTATTCCCCCATCATTGTTGTTTGGGAACCACCTTGGTTGGAATATCCATCTCCGGTAAATTCGAATCCCATGTTTGAGGAGTTATTTCGGGGAGTGAAACCTGTAGAAGGTAATTGAGAGTTGTTAGCCATATTTGGAGTATTTGTCGCTGTATTATCGAGTGCGGAGAGATCGACGTAATCGTTGGTATTGAATAATACTTCCAGATCGGCAGCTTGAGTTGGGACTTGTGGACCAGCCAGAAGTTCCGGTTGGGCAGACATGATATCCTGTCCTATGAATGTATGAGCCGCTGGCGAGGCAGAACCTCGAGTCGAGGGAGAGGGTGAACATCGCTTGCGGACGGGTCGAAGCCATGCAGGACTGGGTCGGCCGGTACCATCCGGTACCCTAGGTGAATCTACTGGGATATTACATACTGCCAGTCAGCCAAGCGCTTTGATTGTGACTGAAGACCTACTTCGACAGAACTCGTCGATGATATCGGCAGACCTGAGGCCACAGAGGTATCGACCGCTGAATCGCCTGAGGAGTCCGACACATGATCGAAGCCCCTCGATAGAAGACGCAATGAGCGGTCTGAAATCTGCATTTCGACAGTTCAAGATGACAGCCACGAGAGTACGACCCGCTTGAGCAAGTTGATGAATTACGTGAACACCATCTATGGGTCAGCTAATATCCTCCGTTGATGTGTGGTACTTACAATACGTCATCATTCCTCTTTGACTCTGATTCATTAGCTTCGGCCCAGAAGAAAAAGGGGGACATACAATATGAACGTGATCCGCAATGATGGTCAGAGCACACTGCATTGCTTTCCTACACAGATCCAAATGTCTCGCCCTCTCTTCAGCAGTAGATGCAGGCATAGCAACGAAACCAGAGAATCGATGTCGGTAAATGATCATCTTGACCAAATGTTCCAACTACTCGTCAGCGCCCATTGTACGATAAGCATGGGACATACACAATGCAATCTCTCGGCCTGGGTGATCCGAACTGGATCCCTGGAGTTGGTAGTTTCCGTATCATAGTGCCAGTATCGAGGAAGTAATCTTGACCATTCTTCCAGTAAACTCTCTTCGTCATCTAATGATCCGACATTGCCAGAGCGCCGGGCGATAGTGGAAGCAGCACGCGCAAGGAAAGGCGAGGTAGCAAAGTTGGATGGTTGGGTTGATGAGTCAATTACTCCCTGTTCAGTCAGCTTAGGTCAAAAGTCAAGATATCGAAAGCTGACCTCTAAAATGACGTGCAGACGGATGGCAGCTACGAAAGCGCATATCCTGCTTTTTGTAGGACTCGTCTGATCCTTGACTCCTTCTTTTGTGAGATTCTCGTCGTCGACGATAATCGGCTCGGTGACATCGCAATCTCGTAAGTGAATGATCGGTGGTCGGCCAAAGAGCGCAGCCGACTGCTTGTCCCACGAGTAGATGGCCCAGAAGGTACGCTGTTCATCAGCTTGAAAAGAGGGATTAGAAACTGAACTTACCTTTCTAGTCTCCTTCTCGACAGCATCAAAATGATCGTACCCATCCACACTCCTATGCAGCCCACCATCCAGACACAACGTGATACTCTCCGCCTGTAGCGCGAAAGCCTTGCTCAAATTTCCTAGACCGAAAGCGTAGACGGCAGCCAAGAATGCAGCCTGGATCGAATAAAGCGTAGGTCGATCCGCAGAAGGTAAATCCCGCAATCGCTTGAATAACTCGAAATACTGTTTCCCAGCAGTAGATGGATCCACAGGATTCGCCCTTACTCGAGGATCATCCACATGTCTCGAAGATAACGTACAGACGGCAACGATGAAACATGCGAATCCAGGTTCACCCCATTGTTGCGGGTTTGCGTAATCTGCCAAGAAGGATGGGACGTGTAGGAATG
>Ga0308160_10004729_pt1 | contig 14432 bp, 16 predicted proteins | sample PhyFR1_FD_201036 | JGI IMG/M metagenome (GOLD analysis project Ga0308160, IMG submission 201036) | Phyllosphere microbial communities from UC Gill Tract Community Farm, Albany, California, United States - DLSLF.R1 | ecosystem: Host-associated > Plants > Phyllosphere > Unclassified | place: USA...
GACGCCGCAGTCCGCGCCCGTCGCAGCCACGGCGGCCGACGAGCGCACCCTGGGCGAACTTGAGCGCGCAGCCATTGGCGCCGCCGTGGACGCAGCCAGGGGCAATATCAGCGAAGCGGCGCGCCGCCTCGGCTTGAGCCGCGCCGCGTTGTACCGCAAGCTCGACAAGCATGGTCTATAAAAAGCTGTTGATCTGCGTTCTGGTGCTGGCGCTGATGGCGCTGGCCGCCGGCGCGGTTGCACTGCGGGATTCGCCGCGCCTGTTGGTGGTGTGCGGCGCGGCGATGCTGGTGCTGGCCGGATGGCTGTGGCGCACGCTGGGGCGCATGGCGGCCCCGCTGGCCGAGGCCGCGGCGCCCTTGCCGATGCCAGAAGCGCAGCGCGATGCGCTGGCGCACGAAGCGCGCCTGGAGCACGCGCCGGTCGCGCTGTTTCGCATCGATGCAGCAAGCGGCGCCGGCGAGGTGGCGCCGCTCAACGGCAACGCGCGCCGGCTGCTGGCGCCGGGCCGGGTAATCGACCCGCAGACGTTATTCGGTTTGCTGGCGGCGCAGCCGGCCGGGCGTTCGCTGGTTTCCTTCGACGCCGAACGTGGCGCCGAGCGGGCCATGGTGGCCGTGTCGGCATTGACGCTGCACGGCAAGGCGCAGCGCATCGTGGCCCTGCTGCCGGTCGAGAACGAACTCGAATCGCAGACTCTGGACGCATGGCGCGTGCTGGTGCAGGTGCTCACCCACGAGATCATGAATTCGCTGACGCCGGTCGCCTCGCTGTCCACCACTGCGCAGGCCCTGCTGGGCGAATTGCAACTGGAGGGAGAAGTGGCCGACGACCTGCGCATCGCGCTCGATGCGATTGCGCGCCGCTCTACCAGCCTGGCAGATTTTGTCGGCAGCTACCGCAGCCTGTCGAGCCTGCCCGAAGCCCAGCCGGAACGGATCGAACTGGCGGCGCTGTTCGAGCGCCTGTCCACCCTGCTCGGCCCGATGTGGCGCGCGCGTGGCGGCGAACTGCGCTTCACGTGCGAACCGGCCTCGCTGGTATTGGTGGCCGATGCCGGCCAGCTCGAACAAGCCTTGATCAACCTGTTGAAGAATGCGCTGGAAGCGACCGCCGGCGTGGCGGCTGCACAGGCCACCGTGCAAGCGCGCCTGGCGCGCGGCGCCAGGCTTCGGATCGAAGTCAGCGACAACGGGCCAGGGGTGCTTGACGATCTGGTGCCGCATATTTTTACGCCGTTCTTCTCGACCAGGAAAGGCGGCCGTGGCATCGGCCTGGCGCTGGTGCGCCAGCTAATACACGGCAATGGCGGCACGGTGCGCCATGTGCGCCCGGTCGGTGGCGGGGCGCGGTTCGTGGTCAGCTTCTAAAACTCTTAGCGCTTGGTCTTGTCTTCCACGTGTTGCACGTCAGACTCGTCCTTGATGGCTTTCACGTTCTTTTCGGTGGCCGTGGTCGGCTGGCCCTGACCGGTGGCGGTGGTCTCCTGCTTGCTGCTGCCCTGGAAATCCGGGTCGACGATATTCGCGCTTTCCGGTGGTTCCTTGGCCTGGTTCTGACGGTTGGCGTTGTCGCTGTTGATCGGTGCTTGACGATCGACTGCCGTCGTCTTGCCCGACTGGGCAGCGGCAGGATTGCCGCGTTCGGTCTGGGCGCTGGCGCCCGCTGCGATGATCAAGCCAGTGAACAGGGCGAGTAGTTTCTTCATGACTTCCTCCGTATCGAATGGTCAATGCAATAAAACCATGATGGCAGCAATTGTCTTGATTACAAGAGCAAATTTGCTTACGCGCCGCCGATCAACGGGATCACGCCAAACAGCACGCCTGCCACCAGCATCACGATTGACGCGCTGATCGACCAGATCAGGGTGTAGCGCTGATGGTCGCCGAATTCGACCTTCGCCATGCCGACCAGCAGATAGGTTGACGCCACCAGAGGGCTGAGCAGGTGCACCGGCTGGCCGATGATCGACGCGCGGCCGATTTCGGCGGCCGAGATGCCGTACACTGCGGCGGCCTTGGCCAGCACCGGCACGATGCCGAAATAGAAGGCGTCGTTCGAGATGAAGAAGGTGAACGGAATGCTCAGCACACCGGTGACCACCGCCAGGTAGGGCCCCAGCGCATCGGGGACGGCGGCGATCACGCTCAGCGCGATGGCGTCCACCATCTTGGTGCCCTGCAAAATGCCGACAAAGATACCGGCCGCAAAAATCAGCGACACCACCGGCAGCACGTTCGGCGCATGCGCTTCGATGCGCGCCTTCTGCTGCTCCAGGCCCGGATAATTGATCATCATGGCCAGCGCAAAGAAGATCATGAACAGCACCGGCAGCGGCAGCGCGCCCAGCACCAGCATCACCAGCAGCAGCGCGGTCAGGCAGGCGTTCACCCAGACCAGCTTCGGACGCACGGTCTCGGGCGACGAAACCATGATTTGCGGCTCGGCCGGCGCCCCAGTCGGCATGCCGCTACCGCTGCCAGCACCCGGCGCGATCGGGCCCGCCATTGCATGGGCCGGCGCCAGCTCGCCAAGTACCGGGTTCAGGACATTCACCTTGCGCGCCCTGGCAAACGGCGCCTCGCCTGGCAGCGCCACATAACCCAGGCGCCTGCGCTCGCGCATGCCGAGCATGTAAGCCACGAACAGCACCCACAGCGCGGTGACGATCATCGGCAGGATCATCGGCAGGAAGATCTCGCTCACGTCCACCCCCAGCGCCGACGCGGCGCGCGCGGTCGGCCCGCCCCAGGGCAGGATGTTGAATACGCCGCCCGCCAGCATGATCACGCAGGCCAGCGTCAGGCGGTTCATGCCCAGCCGCTGGTACAGCGGCAGCATGGCCGCCACGGTGATCATATAGGTGGTGGCGCCGTCGCCGTCGAGCGAGATCGTCATCGCCAGCGCGGCGGTGCCGACCACGATCTTCATCGGGTCGCCCTGCACCAGCTTCAGGATCAGGCGCACCACCGGGTCGAACAGGCCGGCGTCGATCATGATGCCGAAGTACAGGATGGCGAACATCAGCATCACGCCGGTCGGGGCCAGCGCGCGGATCCCGTCGAGCATCATCGGCCCGAGTTCGGCGCCGAAGCCGCCGATCAGGCCAAAGGCGATTGGCACCACGATCAGCGCGACCAGCGCCGGCAGGCGCTTGGTCATGATCAGGAACATGAACACGACGATCATCGAATAGGCGAGCACGGTCAGCATCGTCATTCTCCTGGTTGGTGGATGACGGCGAAGCCGCAGAGGACAGGCGCGGCCGGAATGGCGCGCTCGAGGGCGAGGTGGTGCATGGCGTGTCTCCAGAGTGCGGCAGCGTGGGCGCTGCCTTGTTTGGAGCCACTATATGCGCGCCTGCCTTTCAATCAGCTTTCAGCGCGCGCCGGGAACCACACGCGCACCTTCAGACCGCGCCCGCCCTCAGCGGCGCCCAGCACCAGGCTTGCGCCGTGCATGACGGCGATATCGCGTACGATCGCCAACCCGAGGCCGGTGCCGCCGGGATTGGCCTCGAGCGTGCCCTGGGCGCGGTAGAACGGCATGAATACCTTGTCGTGCTCCGCCTCGGCAATGCCGGGGCCAGTGTCGCTCACTTCGAGAACCACGCCGCCCTCACCCGCGCCGACCCGCAGCAGTACGCTGCCGCCGGCCGGCGTGTAGCGGATCGCATTGTCGACCAGGTTGGCCAGCAGTTCGTGCAGCAGCAACTCGTTGCCCACCACGACTGCGGCGTCGTCGTCCCCGGCCTCGAGCGCCAGGTCGATGTCTTTCTGCACCGCCGGCACGGCCAGTTCAAGCCCGACCTGGCCGGCCAGCGCCGCCAGCGACACCGGCGCCATGCTGGCGCTGCCGCCGCCATGCTCGATGCGGGCCAAGGTCAGCAGCCGGTTGGCCAGGTGGATGGCGTTGTCGGTGGTGCCGGCGATCGCGCCGACGATGGCGCGCAGCGCCACCGGATCGTTCTCTCGCAGCGCCAGTTCGGCCTGGGTCTTGAGCACCGCCAGCGGGGTCCGCAGCTGGTGCGAGGCGTCGGCGATGAAGCGGCGCTGGCTGGCGATCAGGCCCTGCATGCGCGCCATGGTGCCATTCATGGCCGTCACCAGTGGGCGCACCTCCTTGTGCACCAGCGCCGGATCGAGGTCGGACAGGTCGGACAGCGGGCGCGTCTCGACCGCCTGCTTCAGGCGCATCAACGGGAGCAGCACCAGGCGCACGGCGAACCAGACCAGGGTCGCCACGGCCAGCACCATCAGCGCCTGGCGCAGCAAGGTGTTGAGCAGGATGCGGCGCGACAGCGCCTGGCGCGCGTCGAGCGTCTCGCCGACCTGGATCAGCGCAATGCCGCGCATCGAATCGTCGTACACCGGCTGCAGCAGCGCCGCGATGCGTACCGGCTCACCGTTGTAGCTGGCGTGATAGAAGCGTACCAGGGCCGGATACAGGTCGCTGCGCGGCACGCCGCTCGGCACCGGCGGCAGGTCGTCGTAGCCGGACACGGTCTCGCCCTGCAGCCCGGTCACCTTGTAATAGATGCGCCCCAGCGTATCGGTTTCAAAACTGTCGAGCGCCACGTAGGGCACATTCGCCACCACCTTGCCATCCTTGACCGTGACCCGTTCGGCCAGCGCGCGCGTGGACGAGAGCAGCGAGCGGTCGTAGGCGACATCGGCCACTTCCACCGCGTCGCCGTACAAGGACACCGCGTTCAGGGCGACCAGCGCCACCAGCGGCAGGATCAGCCAGCGCAGCAGCTGCTGGCGCAGGCTGCCCGGTGCGCCGGCGCGCATCAAGGCGCGCGTTCCTGCAGCAGGTAGCCGATCCCGCGCAGCGTGACGATCGACGCCCCGCCATCCGGCTGGCGCTCGAGCTTTTTCCTGATGCGGTGGATATACAGCTCGATGGCGTCGACGCCGGCGTCGTCGCCCAGCGCGAACACTTCATGGAACAGCTTTTCTTTGGACAGGGCGCGCCCCGGGCGCGCGATCAGCGCTTCGAGCACCGCGTGTTCGCGCGGCGTCAGCGCCAGCGGCGCGCCGCAGTACGAGAACATGCGCGAGACGGTGTCGAAGGCCAGCTGGCCGCAGCGCTGCACCGGCGCCTCGTTGCCGCTGCGGCGCCGCAGCAGCGCCTTGACGCGCGCTTCGAGCTCGGTCAGTTCGAACGGCTTGGGCAGGTAGTCGTCGGCGCCCAGGTTCAGGCCCTGCACCCGTTCTTCGAGGCCGCCGCGCGCGGTCAGGATCAGCACCGGCGTGCCGCCGCGCGCACCGCCGCGCGCGCGCAGGCGGCGCAGCACTTCCAGCCCATCCATGCGCGGCAAGGTCAGGTCCAGGATCACCAGCGCGTAGTCCTGGGTATGCAGCAAGGTGTCGGCATCGGCGCCGTTGGCGGCGCATTCGACCGTCAGGTTGGCGTCGCCCAGCGCCTTGGCGACCCAATGCGACAGCTCGACGTGGTCTTCGACTAGCAGGATTCTCATCGCGCCAGTGTAAGCCCAAATCCGCAGCGCCGAAACCCGGACCGCATTGAAAGCGAATTGAAAGGCGCAGCGCCCTATAGTCGCTCCAAACAAGCAATACACAAAAACCATCGGAGACACCATGAAGCACCCGGCCCTCGCGCTCGCCGTCATGGCAGCGCTATTCCCTTGCCATGGCGCGCAGGCGCAAAGCACCACCCAGGTGTATGGCCTGATCGACGCCGGCGTCGAACTGGTCGACCATGCGCGCAGCGGCGCCGACGGCGGTGCTGGCGGCAAGCTGTTGAAGGTGGTCTCGGGCGGCAAGAACACCTCGCGCTGGGGCATCCGCGGCAGCGAAGAGCTGGGCGGCGGCCTGAAAGCCGTGTACAACCTCGAGGGCGGCATCCTGATCGACAGCGGCGAAAGCGACGGCGCGATCTTCAAGCGCCAGGCGTATGTCGGCCTCGATGGCGCGCTGGGCCGGATCGTGATCGGCCGCTCGTTTACCACCACCTATGAGCTGGTGATCAAGTTCGACCCGCTCGGCTTCGCGCCCAACTATTCGTGGGCCACCGGCGGCAGCGCCAGCGGGCCGTCGAAGTACGGCATGACCACCCAGTTCGACAACCTGGTCAAATACACGGGCAAGCGCGGCGGCTTTACCTACGGCGCCTCGCTCGGCCTGGGAGAGCGCAGCGAGAGCAGCGCCGACGGCCGCAAGATCGCGCTCGGCGGCGCCTGGGCGGGCGGCGGCCTGGGCCTGATGGCGGCCTGGGAACGGATCAACGGCGTCACGCCGGCAGCAGGCGCGGCGCGCGACGCGGCCACCGCCTGGCACCTCGCGGCCAACTACGCGCGCGGCGACTGGCGCCACACGCTCGGCATGCGCGCCTACCAGAGCCGGGGCGCAACCGCGCTGCGCGCGCATACCTTCTGGGGCGGCGTCACGCGCGAAATCGATGCGCTGACGCTGACCGCCGCCGTGTATCACATCGATACCCGCAACCAGGGCGCCCTGCCGGACGCCAATCCCACCCTGCTGGTGCTGCGCGCCATGGTTGCGCTGTCGCCGCGCACGGTGCTGTACCTGTCGGCCGCGCGCGCGCGCGCCGCCGAAGGCCAGACAATCAGCCTGTCGCGTGACGATGTCGGCTATGGCTCGACCCAGCGCGGCCTTACCGCCGGCATCCAGCACCGCTTCTGAATGGCGCTATGATGGGGATCATGAAGCTCCTGCGCCCTCTGATGTTGTTGCTGACCCTGGCTTGCCTGCGCACTGCCGGCGCCATGCCGCCCCAAGCCGAATGCCTGATCCCGTCCAAGCCGGGCGGCGCGATGGACTTGACCTGCAAGCTGGCGCAGCGCGCCCTGCAAGCCGACACCGAACTCAATCTGAGCTACCTGCCGGGCGGCGTCGGCGCCGTGGCCTGGCACACGATGGCGGCGCAGCGGCGCGCCGACGCCAATACGCTGGTGACGTTTTCGGGTGGCTCGGTGCTGAACCTGGCGCTGGGAAAATTCGGCAAGGCCGACGTCGACGACGTGCGCTGGGTGGCGGCCTTCGGCGCCGACTACGGCATGATCGCGGTGCGCGCCGATGCGCCCTGGCGCACGCTGGGCGAACTGCTCAAGGCGCTCAAGCGCGATCCCAAGAAGGTGTTGATCGGCATGTCGGGCACCGTCGGCAGCCAGGACTGGATCAAGATGGCGCTGCTGGCGCGCCTGGCCGGGATCGACCCGCGCGCGATGCGCTTCGTCGCGCTCGAAGGCGGCGGCGAACAATTCATCGCGATGGGGGCCGGCCACGTGCAGGCGGTGTCGGGCGATATCTCGGAAGCGCTACTGAATGCGCGCGACGGAAACATCCGGGTGCTGGCGGTGCTGTCCGAACAGCGCCTGCCGGGCCGGCTGGCCGGCGTGCCGACCGCGCGCGAACAAGGCTACGACGTGGTGTGGCCGGTGATTCGCGGCGTATGGATGGGGCCGGATGTGCCCGAGGCCGATTACCGGCGCTGGGTGCAGGCATTCGCCCAGATGGAGTCACAGCCCGAGTTCGCCCAACTGCGCGAGCAGGCCGGCCTGTATCCGTTTTCAATGACCGGCGACGCCCTGACCCGCTACATCCGGCAATCGGTGGCCGGCTACCATCGCCAGGCGCAGCAATTCAAGCTGCTGCGCGAACCCTGAACGCCAGCGCCTAGAAATTCATGAAGCGCGCATCCGGCGCAAAGCCCGCCGCCAGCAGCGCCGCCGCGCCGCGAATGCCGGTCACTTCAGGCGCCAGCGTATCGGGTGCGACGCCATGCGTGATCAAGGCCTGCGGACAGGCATACACCTGCGCACCGGCCTCGATCGCGTCGCGCAGTTGCACCAGCAAGGCATCCCCCGCCGCACCGGCGCGCAGCCAGGCAACGCTGGCGCCGACGCAATGCAGCTCGACCTCGGCGTCGAGCGCCGCCGCCGTGGCCGCGTAGCGCAGCGGCAGCGCGGCGCCGTGCTGGTCGACGTCGCCGACGACGACGATCAGGCGCGCCATCAGCGCGTCAGCCGATGGCGCTCGCGCAGGATGCGCGCGGCGCTGGCCAGCGTCGCCAGCTTCGATTCGGCGATCGCGGCCGAGGTCAGTGGATTGTCGGCAAAGGTGGCGAAGCCGCAGTCGGGCGTGAGCAGCAAGCGCTCGGCGCCGAACAAGTTGATCGCGTGTTCGACGTGGTGCACCACGTGCTCGACGCTTTCGACGTGCGCGTGCTTCTGGTTGCAGGCGCCGATGCCGATGCGCACGTCGTCCGGCAGCGCCTTGAGCACTTCCATTTCGCCGGCGCGCGGCGTGGCCAGTTCCAGGAACAGCGTGCCGACATCGAGCTGGCCGAGGGTCGCCACCAGCGGCCGGTAGTCGCCGGCCAGGGCCTTGGTTTCGTCCGGCGTCCAGTTACCGCGGCACATGTGCACCGCCAGGCGCTCGCGTGGGAAGCCGGCAGTGACGGCGTTGATCAGGTCGCGCGCAAACGCCAGCTCGGTCGGGGTATCGGCTTTTTCGGACAGCGCGCCGCACATGAAGCTGCGCTGCGTGGCCGGGCCGCTGAACACGACTTCGGACAGCACCGGCTCGTCGAGCTGCACCAGCGCCGTGCCGGCCGCCAGCAGGCAGGCGATTTCCTCGCGCAGCACGCGCACGATGTCGCGCGCCAGGTCGTCGCGGTTGTCGTAGGCGCGGTCCGAGATGCATTCCATCCACATGGTGCGGGTCAGCAGATAAGGGCCGGGCAGCGCCACCTTGATCGGCTGCTGGGTCAGCGCGCGCGCAAAATCGACTTCGTGCACCGCGATGCCGCGCGTGCGGCCCAGCGGCCCGAACACGGCCGGATGGCGCACGTCGCCGGCCGGCACGTCGAGGGCGCGCAGTTCGCGTTCGAATTCTTCCGGGTCGTCCACCAGCGGCAGCAGGTCGGTCAGCGGAATCAGCTGGCAATTGTCGAGCCGTGAGGCGACGAAGCTCGAATAACTGTCGCGCCGCTGTTCGCCGTCCGACACCACGTCGGCGCCGGCGCGCAGCTGCGCCTGCACCGCCAGGCGCACCGCATCGTCGGCGGTGGCGTGGAAGGCCGCGTCGTCCAGGCGCCCTTCCATGTGCTCGTGCACTGCCTGCAGCATCCAGCGCGGGCGCGGCCAGGAGCCGATCCCCATCACCGACAGCGGCGCGATCGCCGGCGCCGGGGCCAGCGGCGGGAACACCGTCATCGGCGTGACCAGCACCGGCGCGAAGCCGGCGCTGACCTGGGTGACCGTGGCTGCACCCGCGCTCCTCTCGGCCAGCTTGCCCTTGGCCACCAGGAAGCTGCGCTGCTTGCCTTCGCGCAGGAACGACACCAGCTCGTTGCCCGTCATGCGGCACCAGGCCGGCAAGTCTTCATCGACCGACAGTTCGGTGGAACGGATCTCGAGCAGGCCGCCGCGCGGCAGCGGGTCGATGTGCTTGCGGATCAGCAGCAGCAAGCCGTTGCCGCAATCGAGGTCACCGCCGTCGAAGCCGACGTCGGGTTGATGAGGATGGGGGAAGGTCATGGTTCAGAATTGGGGTTCGTGGATAACGCCATCGTACAGGGTGTCGATCTGCTCGCGCCCGAAGCGCTGCGCCTCGAGGTCGACGACGACACGGCCGGCGCGCAGGCCGAGCACGCGGTCGGCGTAGCGGCGCGCGTATTCGGGCTGGTGCAGGCTGCAGACGACCGCCAGGCCGTCGGCATGGCAGATCGACTTCAAGAGTTCGAGGATGCCGGCGCCGGAGCCGGGATCGAGGCTGGCCACCGGCTCGTCGGCGATGATCAGGTCTGGCTGCTGGGCCAGCGCGCGCGCGATCGCCACGCGCTGCTGCTGGCCACCGGAGAGCGTGTCGGCGCGCTGCCGGGCATGGCCGGCCAGGCCGACCCGCGCCAGGCAATCGTGGGCCAGCGCCATGTCGGCCGCGTCGAACTGGCGCAGCCAGCCACGCCACGCGCTGGCGTGGCCGAGGCGGCCGGCCAATACATTGTCGAGCGCGGACAGGCGCGGCACCAGGTTAAATTGCTGGAACACGAGGCCGATGCGGCGCCGCTCGCGCCCGTGCAGCGCGGCGACATCGGCGCCATCGAGCTCGATGCGTCCGGTGTTCGGCCGCTGCAGGCCGGCCAGGCAGCGAAACAGCGTGGTCTTGCCGGCGCCGCTGGGCCCGAGCAGGGCCAGCATCTGGCCGCGCTCGAGCGTGAAGCTGACATCGTCGAGCGCCACCCGCGCGCCATAGCGCTGTCCCACTTTTTGGGCGATGAACAGGGCACTCATACCAGACGCTTCCTGAGCCAGCTGCTGGCCTGGTCGAGCGCGGTCACCACGATCAGAATCAGCACGATGATCGTCAACAGGCGCGGGAAGTCGAGCAGGTCCATGCTGTTCTTGAGTTCGAGGCCGATGCCGCCGGCGCCGACCACGCCCAGCACGGTCGAGGCGCGCACATTGAATTCCCACCAGTACAAGCCGCTCGAGAGCAGCACCGGCAGGATCTCGGGCAGCACCGCATAGCCGATCGCGGTGGCGCGCCCGGCGCCGGTGCTGCGCACCGCGTCGAGTGGCCCCATCGGCATGTTTTCGATATGGTCGGCCAGCAGCTTGGCCGCGCTGCCCCAGGTATGCAGGGCGATGCCGATCACGCCGGCGAACGGGCCCAGGCCGACGGCGGCGACGAACAGCAGCGCGAAGATGAAGGAATCGATGCCGCGCAAGGCGTTCAAGAGCCAGCGCGCCGGAAAGTATAGGCGCGGCCAGGGCGTGATGTTGCGGCTGGCCAGCACCGCCATCGGCAGCGCCAGCAGCATGGCGGCGGTGGTGCCGATCGCCGCCATCGCTACCGTCTCGGCGATGCGCTCGCCGAACAGCGGCAACTCATGCAGTGCGGGTGGCCAGGCCGAGGCGATCCAGTGGCCCAGCTTCGGCAAGCCTTCGGCCAGGCGCGCCAGGTCGACCTGCGCCACGCGCCAGCAAACCACGTAGAACGCCAGCGCCAGGGCGGCGCCGACCCAGCCTTTCCAGGAACGCATCAAGCCTTCGGCTTGATTTTTCCGACCGCGATGCCGGCCTTCTCGATCGACGCGTAGGCCGCGTGATCGGCCTTGACGAAGCCGGTGTAGTGCGCCGGCAGCAGGGTCTTGGCCTGCTCGACGGTGATCGCGGTCAGCACTTTCTGGATCTGGTCGACGACCGCCTGCGCGGTGCCTTTCGGGACCACGATGGCGTCGTTCGGCAGCGGCGCCGAGGTCCACAGGATCTTGTTGGCGCCCGGCTTGACGCGGCCCGACTCGATCATCGCATTGCGGTTGCGATCGAAATCAGAGGCCATGTCGGCCTGCCCCGCCTGCACCGCCATTTCGTTGGCGGCGTGGGTGGCGCCCTCGGTGTACTTCCAGAACGTCTTGGGGTCGATCTTCCAGACTTCCTTGGCATACCAGGTCGGGATCAGCCAGCCCGAGGTCGAGCCGACGTCGGCGAACGACATCTTGAGGCCCTTGGTATCGTCCGGGAACTTGCTCACTTTCAGGCCCGGCTGGCCGATCACGATCGCGTGATAGAACGGCTTTTCGTCATACTTGACGGTGGCCAGCGCGGTGCAGCCGGTGCCGTTGTTGGCGATGATGTAGCCCCATGGTCCCATCCACGCCAGGTCGAGCTGCCCGGCGCCCATGGCGACCGCCATGCCGGCCCAGTCGGTGGTGGCGAACAGTTCGAAATCGGCGTTCAGTTCTTTCGCCAGGTGGGCGAAGAACGGCATATAGGCCTTCTTGGTGTCTTCCGCGGTTGGCAGCAGCGGGCCGACGCCAAAGCGCAGCTTGCGGCGCGTTTGCGCCAGCACCGGCGCGGCGGCGCCGAGTGCAACGGTGCCTGCGGCGGCAAGGCCGGCGGCGAGAAGGGTTCTGCGGGTGGCGCTCATGGGGACGGCTTTCTTGTCAGGTAAATGGGTCGGATCAGAAGCTGACGCTTGGGCAGCCGTCGCTCATGAACTCGACCAGCTTGGCGCCGCCGACGACGATCGCGCCGGCCACCAGCTTGTCTTCATCGAGCTTGCGCTTCTTGAAGCAGGGCGAACACACATAGATCTTGCCGCCGGCGGCCGCGAAGTTGTCCATCAGGTCCTTCAGGGCCGCGAAGCCTTCTTCGTGGATCGCATCGGCGAAGCCCTGCTGTGACAGGCGCACGCCTTCGATCGACAGGAACACCACGGTTTCCTTGTCCGACGCGACCGCGGCGTTGGCGACGACGAAGGCGACGGTGGCCTTGTCGGTGTTATCGAGGCTGCTGGTCAGATTGATCAGGAATTTATTGGTCATGCTGTGCTCCTTGGGATGGGGTCAATCTTTGGCGCGGATAACATAGGCGCGCGCGTCGGCGTCGATCGCCAGCAGCGCGTGCCCGGTCATCGCGCACCATGCGGGAATATCGGCAGGCGCGCCGGGGTCGAGTGCGATGACGCGGAACACCTTGCCCGGTTCGGCGCGCACGCGGCGCCGCAGTTCCAGTACCAGGTCGCCGCAGGCGAGCTGGCCCGCGTTCCATTCGATGTCGTAGTCGGTCATGCAAGGTTTCTGTTCAAGAATTACGACCGGGAGTCTACGAGAAGATGCGACTATAAGCAACTCTTATAGAGGACATCGATGTGTTGGGAGGTCGATTTCAAGCCCGTGCGCACGCAGCGGCGGGAGAATCCGGCGCGGGAGGGTAGCGCGCCTTGCGCAGCCGGCAGTCTGGCCGTCAGCCGCCGGCGCGTTTGGGATGGTGACCAAGCCCGGTCAGCGTCTCGATGATCAGATCGCAATGGTCGCCCTGCACTTCAATCACGCCATCTTTCACCGTGCCGCCCGAGCCGCAGGCGCTGCGCAACCCCTTGCCCAGCGCGGCCAATGCGGCGCCATCGAGCGCAACGCCCTTGACCAGCGTGACGCACTTGCCGCCGCGGCCCTTGGTCTGGCGCGACACGCGCACCACGCCATCGCCGGCAAGCACGGCGTTGGCTTTGCAAGCGCACTGCGCGATTGGCTGGCGGCACCCGGGACAGATGCGGCCGGTCTCGGTGGAATACACGAGACTGCTGCCTGAACTATTCTTCATGATGACTTCTCATTGATGATGCCCCGGCAAAATCATGGCGCCGTTCAGCCAAGCCGAACGCATTTTGAATCGCGTACATACGCCGCTTTGGCGAAGGCGGGGAACGCGGCGCCCACCTTCTCTTGACCGCAGCGGCCAGGCCGCTTATTTCAGGCGGCAGGTCAGCACCCGATAAAACTCCCAGCGCGCGACCTTGATCTCGCGGCCGACATTGCCCAGCCGCTTGCGCAGCGCGCTGTCGGTCGGGTAGCCCTTGGGCAGCTCGTGGCGGTTGCCGTCGGCGTCCTGCAGGATTTCATAGGTATTGCCCTGCAGGTCGGTGCGGGCGATGGTGGCGCTTTCGCCTTCCACATAATCGTCGTCGAACAGCACCAGCAGCACGTCCTTGCCGACCCGCTGCCTGAGGCTGGCCAGCAGTACATCCTGCTGCTCGCGCGTCAGGTGCGACCACAGGCCGGCCATGAAGACGGCGCTGAATTTTGCATCGCCATTGCCAAGATCATCCGGCAGGTCGAGCACGTCGGCCTGGCGGTAGGTGACGTTGGCCGGCGTGTCGCCGTGCAGGCGGGCCTGCTCGAGCATCGCGGCGCTGGCGTCGACGGCGACGATCGATTCGGCCGTCTCGGCCAGCACTTCGGTCCAGCCGCCGGTGCCGCAACCGAGTTCCAGGATGCGGTGGCCGGCCAGCAGCTTGGACAGCTGCTCGTGCGCTTCATCCAGGTCTTCGAGCTGCTCTTCGGAATAATCGGCACTCTCGTTGTCGTAGTACTCGGCGACGCTGTCGAAATAGGCGACGACCGGGTTAGCGGCGGGGTTGTTGTCCATCTTGTAATCCTCATCCATCGTTACATCAGAGTTCGTAGTTTTCTCCACCGCGCATCGCCGACTCGACCATCTTGCGGTTCAGGGTCGGGGTCAGCAGTTCGATGAAGGTATAGACATAGCTGCGCAGATAGGCGCCCTGCTTGATCGCCACGCGCGAGGTGTTCATGCCGAACAGGTGGCCGACCGGGATCGCGCGCAGGTTGCGGTCGCGCTCGGGGTCGAAGGCCATGCCGGCGATGATGCCGATGCCCATGCCCAGTTCGACATAGGTCTTGATCACGTCGGCGTCGATCGCTTCGAGCAGCACGTCCGGCTTCAGGCTGCGCAGGCCGAATGCATGGTCGATCTTGCTGCGTCCGGCGAAGGCGGCATCATACGTGATCAGCGGATAGGTGGCGATCTCTTCGAGCGAGATGGCGCGCGACTTGAGCAGCGGATGCTCGGGCGGGGCCACCACCACGTGCTCCCACTGGTAGGCCGGCAGCGTGATCAGGTTGTCGACCGCCGCGAT
>Ga0308160_10004730_pt1 | contig 14430 bp, 11 predicted proteins | sample PhyFR1_FD_201036 | JGI IMG/M metagenome (GOLD analysis project Ga0308160, IMG submission 201036) | Phyllosphere microbial communities from UC Gill Tract Community Farm, Albany, California, United States - DLSLF.R1 | ecosystem: Host-associated > Plants > Phyllosphere > Unclassified | place: USA...
GACGTGGTGTACGTGGATGCCGCCGGCCTGGCGCGCTACAACCGCATCGTGAACCTCATCCTGCCGACCGCTGCGACGGCGGCCACTTCCGTGGGGCAGATCAACCGATGAATAACATTCTTGTCGTTTGCATCGGGAACATTTGCCGTAGTCCGATGGCTGAAGCACTACTTAAGCAAGCCTTGCCAAATCGAAACGTACATTCCGCCGGTATGGGTGCGCTCATCGGCAAAGGTGCAGACCCGCACGCGGTGTCATTAATGGCCGAGCAAGGCGTTGATATCAGTGCCCATTTAGCCCGTCAAATTTCGCAAACAATGATAACGGAAGCCGATGTTATTTTCGTAATGGATCTCGAACAGAAGCGCCATATTGAAAGCCAGTACCGCGGCGCTCGCGGCAAGGTTTTCCGTTTAGGCGAAGCTGCTCGTGTCGACGTTCCCGATCCATATCGAGAAGGAATTGATAGCTTTCGACACGCACGCAGTTTGATCGTTGATGGCGTGCGGGCATGGGCAGAACAGATTGAGCAGATTGGCTAAGTTCTTACGCCATCGCTTCTACGCAATTTGAACTATTCAGAGAATCCATGAATCAACCTGTTCCAACCAACCATCCAAACGCTCTTCAGGCCCCAGTGCAGGATGACGACGCGATTGACCTCGCTTCCTATCTGGACTTACTGATCGAAAGCCGCTGGCTCATTGCCATCGTTGCCCTGATCGTCACCTCGCTGGGCGCCGCATATGCATTCATCGCAGCGCCGGTCTACCAGTCGAACATCCTCGTCCAGGTCGAAGACGGACGAGGCTCATCGGGCATGATGTTTGGCGACCTTGCAAGCGCATTTGAAATGAAATCCGCGGCAACAGCAGAGATCGAGATTCTCCGCTCGCGATACGTCGTAACCCAAGCTGTGAGGAACGCCCAACTTGACCTTACCATAGTTCCAAAGCGTTTTCCTCTCTTGGGTTCGTGGATTGCCCGTGGCAGAACCGGCCTATCCGATCCGGGCCTGTTCAGTTTCGGCGGTTATGTATGGGGAGACGAGAAACTCCGCCTATCGACGTTCATTATTCCTGCGAACCTAGAAGGAGAAAAGTTCATTCTTACCGCTACTGGCGCCAATACCTACTCCTTGACACACGACGACTCCGGCCTATCAGGTCAAGGGCGGGTTGGCGAAACGCTGCTGATCAAGAGTACAGACGGCGAGATCCAGTTGCATGTGGATCAACTCGTGGCAAAAACGGGCGCGCAATTTGTTGTGACCCGAGAGGTCATGCTGGAAACAGTGGAGCAACTTCAGAGATCGCTTACGATTGCCGAGAAAGGTAAGCAGTCCGGTGTAATAGGTATCTCGCTGCAAGGTACTGATCGAGTAAAGACGGCAGCTACTCTGAACGAAATTGGCCAAGTCTATATTCGCCAGAACGTGGAGCGAAAATCGGCGGAGGCCGAAAAGTCGCTAGCATTCCTGGAGAAGCAACTTCCAGAGCTAAAGCGCAATCTGGAGCAGGCTGAAGCTACGTATAACCACATGCGCAACAGCCGTGGAACGGTCGACCTTGGCGAGGAAGCAAAGTCTATCTTGCAACAGTCGGTAGTCTCACAAACGAAACTTGTGGAGCTAAAACAGCGGCGCGACGAGCTACTGACGCGCTATCAAGAATCTAATCCGCTAGTTCAGGCTGTGGACCAGCAAATTCGTACCCTGAACAATCAAATTGGCACCGTTAACAGTCGTATCAAAAAGATGCCGTCGATTGAGCAGGATGTATTGCGTCTTACTCGCGACATCAAAGTTAACACCGAACTCTATACAGCGTTGTTGAACAGCGCACAGCAGTTGAAGCTAGTAAAGGCTAGTAAAGTAGGCAATGTACGTCTGCTTGACGAAGCGGTTATCCCGCTTCGCCCCGTCCGTCCTCAACGCTCAACTATGATTCTCTTTGCGATGCTTTTGGGTACGACTGCAGGCGTTGGGTGTGCATTCGTCCGCAGGTCATTCTATGGTGGCATTGATGATCCTAGCGAAATCGAAACAATGCTTGGACTTACAATTAGCGCAGCAATCCCACACAGTGCTTGCCAGGAAGCTTTGTATGCCGACATAAAAGCAGGTGCTACGAAAGTATCAGTCCTTGCAAAGGACGATCCAGCTGACCTTGCCATTGAAGGCTTGCGTAGCTTCCGGACAGCGCTCCAGTTCTCGATGTTGGGCGCGAAGAACAGGATTGTTATGATTACTGGACCAACTCCAGGCGTAGGCAAATCTTTCGTCTCCGTCAACTTTGCTGCGGTTCTGGCAGCCGCCGGAAAAAAGGTTTTGCTGATAGATGGAGACCTGCGTAAGGGCTACTTGCAGCGTTATTTCGGCCTGCAGCGACGCGGTGGCCTGTCCGAGGTAATTGCGGGAGAAACCACGTTTGCCAGTGCCGTTCACAAAGAAGTCGTGGAAAATATGGACTTCCTCACGACCGGTGACATTCCTCCCCAACCTTCCGAACTGCTTGAACACGCCAATTTCGCGAATTTCTTACAGGAAGTCGTGCGCGATTATGACTTAGTTGTTATTGATACAGCGCCAATTCTCGCTGTGACTGACGGTATGGTCATTGCTCCGCATGCAGGAACAATCTTCAACGTCGTACGTGGGAAAGTCAGTACGATGGGCGAAATCGAAGAATCCGTAAAACGACTCCAGCAAGCTGGTCACAATGTCGCCGGCGTGGTTTTCAACGACTTGCGCCATCGCATAGGCGGATATGGATATGGTTCCAAGTATGGAAAATACCGTTACGCCCAATACAAATACTAAAACCATACATCAACCTCATGCTGCACGCACTCGTTCGCTGTGTGCAGCCCAAGCATTCCTACTTACTAAACGTGGACTTAGTGGACCTAGAAGTAGGCTGTCCCTATTTTGTATTTAATAAACCGTTACTTACCTCAACGAAAATAGACCTTCGCTCGGTTTGCCTCATGCGCCTTGCGGAAGAAGCTAGAAGGTGAAGCGCTTGCCGAGTGTGCGAAAGAAACCTCCGCTTTACTGCCCTCAATAGGCCCAGATGAATTCCTCATGGTTATTCATGCGGTACTCTGATTATATCTTTGAAGCTCACAGAAGATCGCGCAGTTATAGATTAAGTGATTTAGCAGAATAATCAAATATTGAATTAGAACCCAAAAGATCCACTGCTCGAAAAACTTCCTAAATGAAGCGACGATCCCCCCTCTTTTTTGTAATTGCTTTCTTGCAATTTTCTACAATTGCACTTTATTATTTCGGTCCGATTACATACCATGGTCGAAGTGTGGAGGTCGGAGGGTGGGTAATATATTATATTTTCATGCTTATACTTGGCGTGAAGTTAGGCAACACGGCTTATTTTTCTGCAATACAGACAAATTCAAGACAGGAAGAAAAAACACAGCGTTTTGTAAAATCTTCAATATTGGTCGCTTTACTCTTTGTGTTCCCGACTTTTTTTTCTAGAGTGGGCGATATAAATTTTAGCGGTAATTTGGGTGAGCAGTACGCTGTATCAGCTGCTTATCGCGAAGCGAATCAGGGGTGGTTTGAATATATTCGAATATTTTTTTCGGTCTACTTATTTGGATTTTACCCTGTCTTTATTTACTATTATTCAATTCTTAGAAGAAGATGGAAGATTTTAGGCGTTATCGCCATTGCTCTAAACATTGCTCTCGCAGTATTTACGGGTGTAAATAAATATATTTTTGATATTTTAATGGTGAGTTTAACAATATTCACGCTTAAAAATTTTTTACTCTGCCCGCCTAATTTTCGAAACATAGCAAAATATGCCATTGCCTTTGTATTGCTTAGCGGTGCTGCACTGTATTTTTTTGCCGAGGGGCAATCCACACGGAGTGGCTCCGCAGCAATTGCTGGCGTGAATAATCGTCTTGATTCGACATCTGAATATACGATTGATGACGGTCTCCTTTTGATGGGCTACTCAGCAATGACCTCTTACCTTACCCAGGGGTACCGAGTATTTGACTTTGCTCTTGAAGAACAATTTAAATGGACGTATGGTGTAGGAAACTCCGTATTTTTCTCCCGCCAAGTAGATAAACTTTCCGGCTCCTCCGTTAGCGACGAATCATATCCAGCAAGGGTGGAATGGCATGGCACTGATCGGCATATTAACTGGTCAACATTTTATCTTTGGTGGGCCTCAGATGTTACCTTTATTGGCGTTGGGATTTTGATGGCCATTGCAGGATTTTTATATCGTGCTCTAGAGAATACTCTTGCTAAGAATGTTGATATCTATGTGTTAGTCTTATACTCCTATATGACTATTGGATTTTTTTATCTGTCGGCAAACAATCAAATTTTTCAATCGGGCGAATCAGCAGTGGGATTTTTGTGCTGCTTAATTCTTGTTGTTAAAAAACGAACGCTCAGATTCAACGTAACAAAGACAAGATAAGAAACATTCCTGATTCCTAGTCTATTTGATTCGTCGCTACATAAACATAATGTTTAAAATTGAACGTGATGCCTCCCCAATGCATACTCATAAAAGATATAAAAAAGTTGTTTTCGTGGCAAGTCTGTCGTTTAATCGGTGGCTCTCGGGTAACGCATACTCTGAGGGAGCAAACCAGGTCCAGCTAGAAATTGCTGAAAAAATCGCAAATGAAGTCGATTCTGAAAATGTTGACACGGTTTCAATGATGCCTATCGAAGCATTTCCCCGCGGTCTTCTTTTTTCAAGAGGCATTGTTGAGAAGAAAGTTCGACAAATCGGCTTTCTGAATCTTCCATTACTAAAACACTTTACGTTTTCATTAGGATTGTTCTTTTATCTTGTTAGAGTTCGACCTGACTTGGTAGTGATTTACAATAGCTTTTTCTTCCAAAATTTAGTACTCCGGATATATAAATTTCTATGGCCTGAACAAAAAATAGCTATCTTTGTCCAAGACGTACTCCCAGTAGGCCGAGGGTTTAGATCGATACAGCGGTTTTTAGATAAAAAATCCTTGAGTTTAACATCGGCCTTTGATCTCGTTTTACCTATTAGCGAGTATGTGACTAACGATTTTAATATAACTGCGCCTAGTTTAATAATTAGGGGTGGAATTACAAAAAAAATAATCGATAGGTTTTCAAGAAAAGCGAGCAATAATAAAAAAATACGAAGGGTAGTTTTCGCCGGAGCGCTCGAATCACACAATGGTGTTGATCGCTTAATAAACATATGGCCGAAATTAAACTTGGATATAGAGCTACATGTTTTTGGCAAGGGCTCCCTAGAGTCAAAAGTGCTAGCGGCTACAAAAAATTTCCCAAAGATAAAATATCACGGCTTTATTGACCACGATGCCATTCAAGCGTTTGTCGCGGACTCTGAATTCGTCATTGTTTTGCGATACGATTCAAACATCGAATCTAAGTATTTCTTCCCTTCCAAATTTTGGGAAGCAATGGCAAGCCACGCCACTGTGATTTGTAACGCATTCATATGTTTTCCAGATGACCTGAAAAAATTTTGTTTAATGGTCGACGACGATCTTAGTAATCTTGGGGCTGAGTTAGAAAAAAATGGCGATAAATTTGACCAAGAGACAAATACTTTAAGGCGCAATTACGTAATTGGAAATTGCACTTGGGCTGCGCATATAAAAAGAATGTTATCGCATCTGGAATAATGGCCGAAACAAATTCTAAGAAGTATTTCCACGGCATATCTTTGTCCGTATTATCAATGGGGGTGTCGCTAGGGATTAATTTAATTACCTACCCACTATTTTTAAAAACTTTACCTGAAAAAGAATTTATAGCCTGGTTTTCCACGTTCGAAATCAGTCAACTATTTTTACTTCTTGATATAGGATTTACACAAGGATTTATTAGGAACTGTTCGGGATCGAACATCAATCACATAAAATCGGAGTTTGCCGTTCTGCGTGGATCATTGAGAATAATGGCGCTACTGGCATTTCTCGTTCAAATGCCAATTTATTGCTTTACATCCGGTGTTGCAGAGATAGAATCAATCATTCCTTATGCTCTACTCGCCGCATCAGTAACTGTAACTATAGCGTCATATAGCGAAACCGCCGCTTTGCGTGTTTTACTGGACTTCAAGTCTATTTACATTGCAAATATAGCCGCCAGTATCGTATTTGGCTTAGTAATTTACTTAGCGAAAGAATTTGGTGTTATTGCAATAGCAGCTGGGTGTTTGATACGTTCCATGGTGCAAAGCGTAATGCAGAAGGTAATGCTGCCTCCGAGGATCCAAGTCTCTCCGATTTATATCTTCAAATTTGACGCTACCGGCACAACTTTGCTGATGAATTCATCATATTTCTTCATCTTTGCTTTCGACAGTGTCCTTTTTAATAAATTTGGAATCTTGCCTCGTGACATCTCTACTTATATGATACATAGAAAGTTATTCGATGTATTTCGGGGAGTGAATGATGCTATTTTGAACGTAATCGCAGTGCGCTTGGCATCCTCGGTTTCCACAAAAATATTGGCTATGGGTATAGGTGGAACAATTTTAGGAGCAATTATTTCTTTCATATTTGTACCCGTTGCTTTTAAATTTCTATTTGGTCAGTCGGTGTTACAGATATCGCTTACGCTAATCTTGACTTGTGTCGCTTGTTGCACTTCGTTGTTCCGCTTCGCTCAGATATGGTGCTTTATGGCAAGGATCCCCAAAGTTATAATAAAATTATTTTTGTTCGTGATTCTGGCAAAGTTTGCAGCTGCCGTATCTTTATTTTTATATACCTCGATTGTCATGTTTTATTGTGTGCAGATCCTATTTTTCGTTCCGATACTCATTTGGTCATATCGACTAATAGTTAGCCGAACAATTGCAGCGAATATATTTTCATCTGACGTTTCTTGCAAGCGCGGCGTGAAAGAATGAACCGCTTTCTTGTTGCGTTATAATAATATTATAAAAGTACTAGGGTGTAGCAAGATGGATAAGTCTATCGTGGAAGAAAATTTAGAAGTGAAGACTAAGTCAGTAATATTATGTTTCGTTGGATATTATCTTCCTGGGTATCTTGGAGGAGGGCCAATTCGAACGATTGCCAACATGGTGGAACGGTTAAAAGATGATTGTTATTTCAAAATTGTCACGAAAGACCATGATCTCGGTGCAACTAAACCCTATACGGAAGTTGAGCTAAATTCGTGGAATCGTGTAGGCAGTGCTCAGGTTCGTTATTCCACGGATAGCGCCTCTTCTTTTCGAAGCATTGTGCATCTTATTAGATCTACTCCACACGATGTGATTTATTTAAACAGTCTCTTTGATAGGAGCTTTTCAGTCAAAATATTATGTGCGGCGCGGCTAGGTTTGTTACCACGTCGTTCGATAGTTTTAGCGCCTCGCGGCGAGTTGTCTGCGGGTGCGTTGCGATTGAAATCTATAAGAAAAAATTTTTACCTCACTCTTGGGCGCTGGCTTGGGCTATTTCAGAGAATCATCTGGCATGCATCTAGTCAGTTTGAAGCTGACGATATTTCCAAGAGACTGGGTAAGGATGCAAGCGTAATTCGAATTGCTGAAAATATTGCTGTATATTCCAACAACACGCGTTTGATATATCAAAACCGTCATTCGATCGATCAGTCTTATGGAGGCCCGCTAAAGATCTGCTTTTTGTCACGGATTTCAAGGATGAAAAACCTCGACTTTGCTATCAAAGTTTTGTCGAAAGCGGATTTCAAGATAGAATTTTCTATTTATGGCCCTCGTGAAGATCGTCAATACTGGAGCGAATGCGAGAAGCTTATTTGCACACTTCCCGATAATGTTTCGGTAACTTATCATGGAAGTCTCCCCCATGAGTTTGTACATTCCGAACTGGAGAAGCATGATTTATTTCTTCTTCCTACCTGTGGAGAGAACTTCGGGCATGTAATTCTTGAAGCGTGGTCCGCGGGGCTACCAGTCTTAATAAGTAATCGAACTCCATGGCGCTCTCTTGAGGCGCAAGAATTAGGATGGGACTTGCCATTAGATCGACCGGAAGAGTTCTCTCGAGCTTTGTCTATGTATGCAAACTACAGCACCACAGAGCGTGCAAATCTCAGAATGCGATGTTTAGAATTTGCGAGATCACGCGCTGATTTAGCGGAAACAGTTGAGCGGAATATTGAACTGTTTAGAGCCAATTAGTATAGTTTAATATTGAGTTTAATTAATTAAAGCGAAAAAGAACATGTTTAAGAATAAAGTGTTGATGATTACGGGCGGTAGTGGATCTTTCGGTAATGCGGTTCTTCGTCGATTTCTTTCGACAGATATCGGTGAAATCCGTATTTTCAGTCGTGACGAAAAGAAGCAAGACGACATGCGTAAGCGATATAACGATCCAAAACTGAAATTTTATATCGGTGATGTTCGTGATTCTCGTAGTGTAGTTGCGGCTATGCGCGGTGTTGACTACGTATTTCACGCTGCTGCATTGAAACAAGTCCCATCGTGCGAATTTCATCCGATGCAGGCAGTTCGTACCAACGTAATGGGGACCGAAAACGTCTTGGATGCCGCGATTTCTGCTGGCGTAGATCGAGTGGTTTGTTTGAGCACGGACAAGGCTGTATATCCGATTAATGCAATGGGCATCAGCAAAGCAATGATGGAAAAGGTCATGATTGCTGCCAGCCGTAATTTAGAAGGAACAGGAACGGTTATTTGTGGCACGCGATATGGAAATGTCATGGCATCTCGGGGTTCGGTAATCCCTTTATTTGTTGATCAAGTTTTAAACGGTAGGGCCATTACGGTTACCGATCCGGAGATGACCCGATTCATGATGACGCTAGAGGACGCAGTGGAACTAGTTCTTTATGCATTTGAGAATGGCGCGAACGGAGACATCTTTGTCCAAAAAGCTCCTGCGGCAACTGTTGCAGTCTTAACCCAAGCAATTCTCGAACTAATGAATAAGCCTAACCATCCTGTGTCTGTTATCGGCACCCGTCATGGTGAAAAGTTATACGAGTCGCTTCTCAGTCGCGAAGAGCGCGCGTGTGCTGAAGATATGGGCGGCTACTATCGCATACCGCCAGATGGTCGGGACCTTAATTATTCCAAATTTGTCGAACAAGGCGAGCAGCGTATTACGCAGGCGCATCATGAAGATGAGTATAACTCGCATAATACTGAAAGGTTAGACGTTGCAGGTATGAAAGATCTTTTGCTAAAGCTGCAGTTCATGCAGAAGATTATTCGCGGCGAAGCGCGCGTTGCAGCAGGAGCATAAGTAATGAAAGTTCTGATTACTGGCGCAGAAGGTTTCGTCGGAAAAAACTTGCATCTTTACTTGGTCGAGCGAAAAGACGTTCAAGTTCTAACATTTACTCGGAAAGACTCGATTGTTAACCTTGATGAAAAAATTGCTGACGTAGACTTCGTTTTTCATCTGGCTGGCGTTAACAGGCCGCCTAACCCAGAAGAGTTTGCTATCGGCAATACTGGTCTCACTGAGTCGTTGACAGCCGCAGTCATTCGATTAGCTGAACGAAGCGGGAAACGTATTCCCATCTTGTTTAGCTCCTCGATACATGCTGTTTGTGATAATGCCTACGGCATCAGTAAGCTAGGGTCGGAAAGAGCATTGTCAGCTGCTTCGGCACAGGGTATTCCGACGATTATCTTCCGTTTGCCGAACGTTTTCGGTAAATGGTGCAAGCCAAATTATAATTCCGCTGTTGCGACGTTCTGTCATAACGTCGCGCGCGACTTGCCGATTCAAGTGAATGACCCAGCTGCCGAGGTTAACTTGGTCTATATCGATGATGTCGTCGATGCGTTCGTTCGGGTCATGGATGGTAAGGCTCCACGTCTTAACGATGCGGGTTTTGCCGAGGTGATTCCGAATTATCACGCCACAGTAGGCGAACTAGCGGAGCTAATTGGAAAGTTTCGTCTCTGTCGCGATTCGCTCGTTACCGAGCGAGTTGGTACGGGCCTCGTGCGTGCATTGTATTCGACTTATGTTAGTTATCTTCCGACAGAAGCGTTCTCGTATTCGGTCCCGAAATATGGCGACCAGCGAGGTGTGTTTGTCGAGATGTTGAAGACGCCCGATGCTGGTCAGTTCTCGTACTTTACTGCTCATCCAGGAATCACACGGGGCGGCCATTATCACCATACGAAAACCGAAAAGTTTTTGGTGATCAAGGGTAAAGCATTGTTCAAGTTCCGGCAGATGGATACAGGGCAGTCGTACGAGTTGGTAACCGAGGGCGACATCCCTCGGATTGTCGAAACCGTCCCTGGCTGGACGCATGACATCACAAATATCGGGGACGAGGAGATGGCTGTCATGCTTTGGGCGAACGAGATCTTTGACCGTGCGCGACCCGACACTTTTGCGTGCCCTCTGTGAATAGACGCGGTAATCAGTGCCCAATACTTTAGAAATAAGCAAAATGAAAAAACTTAAGGTGATGACAGTAGTAGGGACTCGGCCGGAGATCATTCGTTTGTCGCGGGTGCTGGCCCGACTGGACGAGTATTGCGATCACGTGCTGGTGCATACCGGTCAGAATTATGACTATGAACTCAACCAAGTTTTCTTCGATGATCTGGGCATTCGTAAGCCAGACTTCTTCCTGGATAGTGCGAACGCTGGGGGCGGCGCAGCGCAGACTATTGGAAATCTCATCATTGGTGTAGACCGGGTTCTCGAAGAGGTACAACCTGAGGCGATGCTGGTATTGGGCGATACCAACAGCTGTCTGGCGGTCATCCCTGCCAAGCGCCGGAAGGTGCCTATTTTCCATATGGAGGCGGGAAACAGGTGTTTCGATTTGCGAGTGCCGGAGGAAACTAATCGACGCATCGTGGATCATACTGCAGACGTCAATTTAACTTACAGCACGATTGCACGCGACTACCTCCTTCGTGAAGGGTTGTCTCCTGATCTGGTTATCAAAACCGGAAGCCCAATGTTCGAAGTGCTTGGTCACTACGATAGTCAAATTCGTGCGTCGGACGTGCTTGATCGACTTGGTCTGCAGGACGGCGAGTACTTCGTCGTCAGTGCGCATCGCGAAGAGAATATCGAATCGCCACAATCGTTCTCGAAACTTGCGGATGTGCTTAATGCGGTAGCTGAGGAGTATAAGATGCCTGTAGTGGTCTCGACTCACCCACGTACTCAAAAGCGCATTGACGCGACCGGAACGCGGTTCGCTCCGCAGGTTAAGCTTTTGAAACCGTTGGGTTTCCATGATTATGTTCGACTGCAGCTATCGGCGCGCGCTGTGCTTTCCGATAGTGGGACCATTAACGAAGAATCTTCGATTCTGAACTTTCCTGCACTGAACCTTCGGGAAGCTCACGAGCGCCCGGAAGGAATGGAAGAGGCATCAGTCATGATGGTAGGGCTAGAGGTTCAGCGTGTCATGCAAGGAATGGCCATTCTTGCCAACCAACCGCGAGGCGAAGCGCGTTTGCTGCGGCAGGTTGCCGATTACAGCATGCCGAATGTATCGGACAAAGTAGTCAGGATCATTCATAGCTATACCGACTATGTGAACCGCGTGGTGTGGAAGAAGTACTGATATGGCCGTTCGGGTAATGCTAATTACGCAATGGTTCGATCCGGAACCGACGTTCAAAGGTTTGGTTTTTGCACGTGAGCTGTGTCGTCAGGGTTTTGAGGTCGAAGTCTTGACGGGCTTTCCGAATTACCCCACTGGTAAGGTGTATCCAGGTTACCGGATCAAGTTGCTACAAAAAGAACTGATCGATGGCGTCGAAATTACCCGGGTCCCCCTATACCCGAACCATGACCAATCTGCTATTAAACGAGTCTTGAACTATGTGAGTTTCGCAGGGGCCGCTCTAATGTATGGGCTGTTCAAAGCGCGCCGTGCTGATGTTATCTATGCTTATCACCCACCGCTGACCGTGGGGATCACAGCGAGTCTGCTACGGTTATTCCGTCGCATTCCTGTTATATATGACGTTCAGGACATGTGGCCTGACACCCTGCAGGCGACGGGAATGCTTAACAACGTACGTGCTTTGCAGTTCGTAGGAATAGTGTGTAATTGGGTCTACAGGCGTGTTGATCGGATTGTCGTGTTGTCGCCGGGCTTTAAGCAATTATTGCTCGACCGCCAGGTGCCTAGTTCAAAGCTCGAAGTTGTCTACAATTGGGCAGATGAGGCTTCGTTAACTGCACCAGCGGGAAAATTGCCGCCTGTATTTGCGGACCGTACTGTTTTCCGAATTTTATTTGCTGGAAATATGGGCAAAGCGCAGGGTTTGGACGCCGTTTTGGACGCGGCTGCAATATTGAGTCAGCGCGGTTCTCGCGTACGTTTCGTTATGCTTGGCGGTGGAGTAGAACTGGACAGATTGAAGCAACGCGTTACGTCAGAGCAGATAACCAACGTTGAATTTTTGCCGGCAGTACCTATGGCTGAGGTTGGAACCTTTCTTAGCGCGGCAGACGTGTTACTGGTTCACCTGCGAAAGGACCCATTGTTTCGCATAACAATCCCGTCAAAGACCCAGGCTTATATGGCCGTTGGTAAACCATTGCTGATGGCGGTAGACGGAGACGCTGCAAATTTAGTTTCAATTTCTCAAAGCGGTATCGTCGCTGAGTCTGAGAATGCTGCTGCACTGGCCGACGCAGCAGCTTGGCTTGCTTCTCTACCTACGGAAGAGCTATCTGCGATGGGTAAGCGAGCGCAAGAATATTATCGTAACCACCTATCCCTTACTGAAGGTGTTTCCAAGTTCGGACGCATCATGAAAAGCCTGACTATGAATGGAGTTTCTAAATGAAACGCTGTTTTGATTTTGTCGCAGCGGCATTTGCTTTATTTGTTTTTTCGATACCGATACTTTTACTTGTTTTTTTAATTCGGAAAAAACTGGGCGGCCCCGTGATATTTCGGCAGAAGCGACCAGGATTAAACGGTCAGGTTTTCGAGATGATCAAGTTTCGGACAATGACTGATGAGCGCGGTGCCGATGGCGAGCTGTTGCCAGATGCTCAGCGCTTGACACCTTTTGGTCGCTTTCTTCGATCGTCCAGCTTGGACGAACTACCTGAGCTTTGGAATGTGCTTAAAGGAGACATGAGCCTCGTGGGCCCGCGGCCCTTACTGGTCGAGTACCTGCCGCTCTATACGCTTGATCAAGCTCGCCGCCACAATGTCCGCCCAGGTGTAACGGGTTGGGCGCAGGTAAATGGCCGCAATGCGATTAGTTGGGAAGAGAAATTCAAACTTGACGTTTGGTATGTCGACAACCAATCATTGCGGTTGGATTTAAGAATTTTGTGGCGGACTTTAAAAAAGGTGCTTGTTCGCGAGGGTATCAGCGCAAATGGCGAGGCAACAATGACCCGCTTTACTGGCAAAGGTTGAAATGAAAATGAGTCAGTGGATGGAGGCAATTTTGGTCGCAGTAAAGGAAATAAGTTGAAACGTTATGCGGTTTACGGTGCCAGCGGTTTCGGCCGTGAAGTCCTTCCTGTCCTACGCCAGCAACTGCAGTCGGTTCCTGGGTCATGGGAGCTGGTTTTTATTGATGACGCAGCTACAACTACGGCGCAAAACGGGCACCGTATCTTGCGTTATTCCGACTGGCTTCAAGAACCGGCAGAATCGCGTCACATCACGATTGCAATCGCAAATAGTGAGGTACGTGAAGCGCTTGCTCAACGCTGCGAGATGGATGGAATCGAGTTTATTGACGTAAAGAGCGCCAATGCCGTCATGCTCGATGAAGTCGAAATTGGCCCTGGGGCGGTACTTTGCCCATTCGTGACCTTGACCAGTAATGTCCGGATCGGCAAGCACTTTCATGCCAATCTCTACAGCTACGTCGCGCACGATTGCGAAATCGGCGATTTCGTTACGTTTGCCCCGGGAGTGCATTGCAACGGAAACGTCGTTGTCGAGGATCACGCCTACATCGGGACCGGCGCCATTATTCGGCAAGGCAAACCAGGCGCACCTCTTGTCATCGGAAAAGGCGCAGTCATCGGCATGGGCGCCGTCGTAACGAAAAGCGTCCCGCCCGGTGTGACCGTTATTGGTAACCCAGCTCGACCAATGCAAGCTTAAATTGAAAGATCGTCGTTAGATGTTGAATACTCAGTTTTCCCCTTGGCCCAGCTTCACCGCCGAGGAAGCATCCGCAGTCCAGCAAGTCCTGCTGTCGAACAAAGTCAACTACTGGACCGGCACCGAAACCCGCCAGTTCGAAAAGGAATTCGCTGCCTGGAGCGGCACCGCCCATGCCGTGGCACTCGCCAACGGCACGCTGGCCCTCGACGTCGCCCTGAAAGCCATGGGCATCGGCCCCGGCGACGAAGTCGTGGTCACGCCGCGCACCTTCATCGCCAGCATTTCCTGCGTCGTGAACGCAGGTGCGA
>Ga0308160_10004732_pt1 | contig 14429 bp, 19 predicted proteins | sample PhyFR1_FD_201036 | JGI IMG/M metagenome (GOLD analysis project Ga0308160, IMG submission 201036) | Phyllosphere microbial communities from UC Gill Tract Community Farm, Albany, California, United States - DLSLF.R1 | ecosystem: Host-associated > Plants > Phyllosphere > Unclassified | place: USA...
CAAGCTGTTCAATTCGCCAAGGATCGATTACGACATGCTTTACCGGTCTCGAGGATTTTCGCGGATGTGCTCAGGCTGGATATCACTTGTGACCCCTCCTTCTCCGCTCATGCTTACACATCGTTAGAAAGTAGGTGCACATTCAGTCCAGAATAGTCGAGTACTCACTCGCAGATATCCTCTTTGATCCGCTCAAGATCGTATCGACCGATCCGTCGATAGATCCTAGGGATCCTCGTTATATTGAAGCTCTCAAAGTCTTACTCGACTTGATCCGAAAGGAATGCAAGATTAACGCAAAGACCCGTTTACTTGTGGGTCGAGTTATCATATATACCTAGGCTAACAGTTCAGAGAATCGAAGCATGCCGTCGTCTCATCCGATGTGGTTTCGAAGAACTAGTCACACAAGCAGATAAAGAAGCTTGCCGTAACGATCTCATCCGAAGCAAGGACGATGCTGAGTATGATTTCCGGATTTTCGGGGTTCATCAAGTTGAGATTCGGCGACAACGAAACAAGCACTCTCAGAATCCACCAACGGCCGATGCATGGCTTCATGCAGGAGGTGTTCCACCTTCAAACGTCCCTTCCCGCATCACCTCACCCGAACCACCAGGAATGGATGCAGGTGCCGATATCCAAAATACCGAAAGTCAAGGTGTCGGATCTGTCGATAGTCATAAACCGCCAAATATCCCTTTCCTCGATGATATCACGACTCACTTGAACGGTGTCGACATGCCACTTGTCTCGGCTCAGAATGAAAATACTGGCTCAAGTTCAAGTTTCTGGCCACCATTATTGGATGTGGATCAAAGGCGGTGGATGAATCTGGATTATGGGCTGGATTTTGAGGGCGATGGATTTAGACAAGAGGAAACATTGGTTCAGCAGATTGACCCGACGGCTTTTGATGATTTCTCGAGGTTCCTGGAGGAGGCTGGAGAGACTGGGGGCACTGAGCCGGATTTATTTCCTTGGCAGTAGATATTCTAAGGGCAGGATCGTTTCTGGCACGCCTTGTCCCGGTCGGGTAGATGAGCACCGATGAACACGTTGCTAGAAATCGCAGGTTGTTAACTGTTGAGAAATCTGGAATCACATCGTCTGTCAAACACAAGGGCTGAAGAACGAGGCACTAGCACAGTCAGTCCCGAGATCGGCCGTCAAGCCGGCTGATTTTGACCCGTGCATCCCCTTGATAACAATAGCAATCAGTTGCTCTTCCCTACAGCCTCCAACACAGCGGTCTCCGCCACCTCGCGCACGACCTCGTAACACTTCTGATCCGTCTCCCTTGTCACCACCTTCAATTTGCTGCCTGGTTCTAACAGCCGGGTGTCATAATCGCCACGCAATTCGTCAAAGTGGGCCTGCAAGCTGGGTAGTAAGCAGTCGCGATCTTTGGGTTGGCCGGTACGGACTGCGTTGGAAAACTCCCATGCGATGTCAGTGACGAGATGGGCGATGGTGGCTTGCTGATGACCGATCGTTGGCAGCGTTTTGCCGTCCGGACCGCAATAGCTTGCCTTCCAATCTTCAACAAACCATTCGTCGACGTCCGTTTGCTGTGTATGGCGATTTGACGAATTCTCGATGGCATTGACTATCGACTGGTAACGAACACTGACAGACACTTGTGTGACCGGTTTTAATTCTCTCCGAGTTCGAGAAGGGACGGGACAGTTCATCGGAAGAGAAAATCCCCGGAATGCTGGCGGTCGAGCTCGGTAGCATGAATCGGGTCGGAACAATGAGTTGGCGGCATTGGATGAGTATTCCTCGGACGGAGCGGTCTGTGGTGAGAGGGACGATTGAGGAGGGAAGATGGTACTTTCAGACATTCGATAGATATCGCTCACCAAGCGACCCTCAGGACGCTGAGATGGCCCTGCTTGCAGTCGTCGGAGGATCTCCTGGCACTCTCCGGGGGTTGGAAGGACAGAAGCTGCGGCCGAGGCTGTCACATCGCTCCTGGAAGGGTCTGGCATCTCGTGACGGTGGATTGTAGTATGGAGGTCAAGGTGATGAGTTCAAGAAGGGAGTTGCCTCTGAATGCCTCGGAGAAGGTGAAAATGTTACGATAAGTATGGGAGATACCGTACAAGCCTCATATACATGTACAACCAATTACAAGTGGCTCAAGAGCCAGTCCGCTCAAAGGATTACTGTTTCCGCTTGACTGAGGATCATGTCGGAGTCAAAGACTCACGTAGGGGCATGATGAAAGGTATCTACCGTGGCAAAACACTTGGCCGCCTTCGAAGGTGATGGAAATTTTCCTATGGGAGGGCAATTGCCAAGAAAGGCTACTCATCCAAATCACAGGCGCGTCATATCATGAATGGTACACGTACGCCAGCCTGAGGCGCAGTCCGCCACAGCCTGCCGACATGAAATCAGTCATCCCGTGAATCGGATCAAGGAACTGAGCGTAAACTGTCTCGAGGGCTTGGGTTCCTTGGCATCACATCACATCACGATTCACCAAAACCGGTCGATCTACCATGATATCTCTACTCAGGTTCTGGCCCATGTTGGATTTGTGGACGTTTACAACCAATAGCTTGCAGTAGCTCACCCTATTGGATTATCTATAATCATCAACTCCTTCGCCACCCGCTCCCAATCATCGCTTCTTTCGCAGATTTGTGAGCAGTCTTTATACGTCAATCAGGGCGTTCTGTCTGCATCTCGTTCACGAGAACTGTACTCCTGACCAATCTCTCGCTTTAGAAGCTCACTCCGCATGGGTTCCATCGAGACCTCATGTCCGGACCCAAAACTCTCCAAGATGAGATGACATCGTACTGCATTCATCAGACCATACATGCTACCATCAAGGGTTCTGTCGATGTGTCGTTGAAAGCGCCGCGCAGACTGCGATCAAGCACATATATTCTGTAGCCTGGTTGAGATCGCTACGAGCGATGTCGCTGGGCTGCATCGACTTTTGTCGTTCGAGGTATCGGGTCCTTATCTCTGACGCACTATCTTGAAGACTTCTGGGTAAGGTCACATTGACGACACCCAGTCTTACTGAGGTGACCATGTCAGCGAGGTATATTTGACCACGATCACGTTGCATAATGCTGTCATCGTTTTGTGCCGGGTCGAATGTGCGACCCGAGCGTTTTGAGTCAAGTGAGACCGCGGGGGAAAGAAACGCGGGGTGAGATTGGATCGATGGGGTGAATATGTGCTCTTGAGCACTCCGAGTGTCGGGTGGCGGAGTGGAGATCCTGTGGATCCGGATCGGCTTGTGTTCGTAATCAGAGCGGAGACTGTCCAGGTAAAGGTCCTGAGGATCGATATATTGGGACACTGGTGACGAGCTGGCGAGCTGCACTGACGAATGACTTGCTTGGGTTAGGGGAATGCGGCGAGTAGCATACCCCTCAGGGCTGACAGTGCCTTGTGGTGGGCTTGCATAGACCTGGTTCCAGTCCCATGTAGCAGAATGTTTGTATGAGTCGCTCTCGAATTGTGGCTCCGACAGGTCACTCAGTACCAGACCGGACTCCACCGTCAATCTCCCGTCGTTTGTGCTGGTGGACATCCCAGAGGCAGTCGGCTTCGACATCGTCGTAGTGCAATAGTCAACGTGAGTCGAGTCGATCGGATATAGTTGATCCCTCGCCTGCTTGAAATGCACGAGATCACACACCGCAGTGATCTGTTCTGGACTCAAGCTGTCATGGCCGCCGAGGGGCAACATGATTGCGATCTCGTTTGTGGTTGGGATGAATACTAAATAGAAGGGGATGCATTCCCCCCGAAGCCCTGATAGTTCATGGGACATTGGATAAAGGAAGACCACATGTGGATCCTTAGACTGAAAGCAACGAAAGGAAGCACGGGGGATAAGAAAAGAACTTCATCCTCGCACTATATCATCACATAATGACATATTATGTGTTAGCACTGCAGCTAGAGATCAAAGATGACGGATAAACGACAGCATGACCCTACCGTCCATCATGAAGGAGTCTTTGGGAAGACGTCCGCTGGCCAAGCCCCCGTATCAATCCACTGCTGGTAACCGCTCACGACTCTCTGGCACGTCTGCTGTGTCCTCTGGTCCCATGCACCTAGAGAAGCCTGATCAGGATTGAACATTTTCTTCCTCTCTCCGTGTACTTGGGTAGCGATGGGACGTATATATGTCTCAAGACCAAGTGGTAGAGTAGTCTCAGTGTCATTGTCGAGTCGGACCGCAGCCACTAATTGCATGGTCCATTCCTTCATTTGGCCGACACATTGCAGTTTGTAATCGAGGTCATCAACAGCTCCATGGATGGTGAGCGGGGTCTGAGAGGGGAAGGACTGTTGACTACCTGTCTGGTACGATGGTGCCAGCGTTTGTCCTTGATAGTCACCGACTTGTTGGGCAGGTACCCTGCCATGCTCTGAAGTTTGGGTGGGTGGCGAGATCGTCGTGTCGGGCGAGACTCCACATTCTGCCCTATGGAGACCTTGACGAGTCTGTGTATACCCATTGGTGGTGTCCAGATATGGTGAGGTGGATTGGGATTGGCTTCCACTTGCTTGGCCAGCGGTGTACTGTTCGCGGTCGTAGGCGACAGTGACCGAATTCTTATCAAGCCAGTATATCTGCAGTCCGAATTGCGTTCCCACCATGTCGATCTCATCGAGGTGGCTTTGGGTAGGTTGATAGCCGCGAGAGCCGAAAGAATTAGACATGGTCGTAGGAAGGGTGTGAAGTAAGTAAGAAGTCGCGTTGACCTTAACCGTTCACACAGCTTTAATTCCCCGCTCAAAGGATCCTTGGGCGATTAGGACAGAGCTGAGTCTCGCCGGGCCTTCGATGACCTAGGCCGTACAGAGAAGCTCTTTCTTGCTCTTTGATGCTCTTGCTCACCCTCTCACCAGAGTTTCTTAGTCGCACGATCCTGTTCGATGTCCTCGTGAAGTAATCTGACGAGGTCCTGATTCGGCGCTCCCAGCTCCGATTAAGTCCGGATGTCTGGTTGTACTATTCACTCCTATCTCTATGAGAGCTCCTGATGTCAAAGTATATATCTGTCACAATGCCAAGTGGATCGTGGTACCGACCGCTCATGTGTGTATGCGATTTATACTTATGCATTATATACAATGGTATGTAGTGAAAGCGTTCGCATACATAGATGTAGACGTCGAGTTGATCCACCTAAATTTGCTTCCGTTATCTCCTCGTGACCTTTTATCATTCTCTATCACCCTCACATTGTCCATACATATATAGCAAGATGCCGGCCAAGCACGATATCAACGTAGGTTCATACCTGCAACGATCTAACAGACATAGCTGACGATGATAGAAAGTCGGGGTGGAATCGTCTGATTTCCCGATTCTGTGAGTCTCCCCTCTCCCTGCTATCACGCGTTAAGCTAACGATCAGGTGCGAGCCATGTAAGCTACGATACCCATTGCCGTCGCATCAACAGCTGACATCTAGGCCTTGGACCCAATCCTTACGTCCGCATGGTATGTAACCACATCTCTGCTATTGAATGGCAAAGCTGACTAACAGACAAAACAGGAATACGGTTCTGAATGCAAGGTCCGCCAATTCACGCCACATGAGTCATGAAGGAGGGAGCTGATGCTAGATCTGTAACCGACCATTCACCACTTTCAGATGGAACCCTGGAAATGGAGGACGGTTCAAGAAGACGGAAGTTTGTACGGCTTGTTCAAAGATTAAAGGGATTTGTCAGACTTGTTTACTTGATCTGTGAGCTTTTCTTTCTATTTTGTCTCACTCTTTTGATCCGTTCAATTCGAGTTAGGGAACGGTGCTGATGAATAGGGAATTCGGATTACCGGTCCAAGTTAGAGATGCAGCTCTAGGGAGGAAAAATACAGCTCCTACGTCGGATATCAATAAACGTCAGTCCCCCCCCCAGCTCTCTCAGAGGCGATGAAGCTGAATTATAGAATATCATATACAAAATCTAGAGAAACAGGTCAGCTCATTCTCTCCCCTCCTAATGAGGTCAGTAAGCTGATTGATAGATGGAAGATTCACCAGATGGAATGACATTCGATTCACAAACTGCTAATCGTGCTGGAAGGGAGATGTTGAAAGGTCTAGCAAGGACGGATCCATTTTATAAACGTAATCGACCTCATATCTGTTCCTTCTACGTCAAGGGGGAATGTAATAGGGGTGATGAGTGTCCATTCAGGTACGTTCGGTCATGCCGTCAGGCAGCCGTCGGTCTGGAACGGACGGCGAGAGAAAAAGGATACCGCTGATTATAGACACGAAATGCCGAAGGAGAATGGATTAGAGAAACAGAATTTCCAAGATCGATATTACGGACGCAATGATCCAGTCGCCAAGAAGATGTTGCAGGGCGTCGCGGAATCGAAGGGATTGAAAGCACCAGAGGATAAAGAGATCGTATGTCCTCTCATCAGCTCAGCTCAGATGATCACGAGATCATGGACTCAGCTGATGGATAGACGACATTAATGTTCCTTGCCTTACCTACTTGTACCGAAGATCAAGTGAGGACAGCTTTGGTATTCACGTGTCCTTGGGTGAAACCTACGGATATAAGGTCTATCAAGGTTTTAGAAGCTCAGCGTGAGTCCACCAGTGGCCAACCGGCTCTTCCTGAGTATTTCCACCATTTGCTAATGACAGACTGCGCATTCGTAAACTTTAATACTCGAGCATTAGCAGAAAGGACATCAGAGGGTTTATCGGCACAAGGCGGAATAGAAGTCGAGGGGAAGAAAGCTAAAGTCGCTTGGGGTAGATCTAGACCTGGAAAAGGAAAGGGTAAAGCAGTGGCCGAGGCGGTAGCTGCCTAGATTGGGATCAGTACGGAGTGTAGAACGGAGTACCGCTCAGTAGGAGTTTATTGTCAAATTATGCATTGTGCAATGTACAAACCAGTCTAGACATATAATAGCAAACCCGGCATCAGGCGATTGGCTTGGTCTCGCCCACCTGAGCCTGGCTATGTGATCGACTCAAGGCTCAAGGCTCAAGGCTCACGGCTGCGCACCGAGTGAGGCCCAATCTATACCACCCTTTGACCCATATTTCTCTTGCAGCCACGTATTAGCTCTATTGAAATGTCCATTTCCAAAGAAACCTTTCATAGCTGCGAACGGTGATGGATGGGCCGAGGAGAGGATTAGATTCTTTTTCTAAAACTCAGCTTTTGCCGCTTCAAGCTACTGTAGTCCGTGTGCTCCAAGGCCGAATTAGGCGGAAAGAAATGTGTGACTCAGGACGAAAGATAGAGGGGCGGGAGCTGGATAACGTGTAATACCCAGTGATTGATTGAAAAGACTCACCTTGTCGACACCAGTAGCCATATTCTGAGCATGTTTACCCCAAGCCATCAAGACAACTCCTTTCTCCGGTACTTCTTCCCCTGCCCCCGCCCCCGCCCCTGCGCCAGTGGCTGTATGTCGAGAAGTGATGATTCGCAGAATAGCAGCTGTAAATGATTCCCAACCTTTATTTGCGTGTGATCCAGCCTGATATTAGTCTTTTCCCTTTTTCCTTGAGGCATAAGTGGAAAGACTTACCTCGTGAGCTCTTACTGTGAGTGATGTATTCAGGAGTAAGACACCATGTTTTGCCCATTCCGTCAGATCCCTGGGTTTCAGCATGTGTGGTAAATGGACCGGTTCCTCGGTTCTTTTATAGATGTAGAGGAGATTGGAGTTAATCCCTGGGGAATTTAATTAAGTGAAAAGGTCTCGATAGCGGCGATGAGAGTGATATTGACTGGGGAGACTAACCCATGTTTAGGAATCGTAAACCCATCTACCTCATCTGCTAGTTCTTTGTAGATATTCCTAAGCGATGGGGGAACCGTCACGCCTTTTCGGACTGAGAATGCAAAGCCCTGCCCGTCAGTCTTGGCCTCCTTGATTAATGGGGAACGTACATGTGCTTGTCCATCGCCCTTTGGTATTAGCTGATTGTGACAACAGTGGGTGATTAGCTTACGTGGTATGGATCCTGCCCTGTTTATCAGCTAGGAAGCTAGCCAAGGGAGGATGACTGACCTATAATGACCACCCTGACATCTTTCAATGGACATAATCTCGACCAAGAGTATATATCATTCGCTTCCCGTTAGCTTCGCCTCTGGAACAACTACGTGAGGTAGCTTCACCAGGTGGAAAGACCTTTTTAGTGGTCTGTTCTTTGTTCACGAATTCCTTCAACTGATCATCAGTGATCTTGCTAACTCTTTGATTCCCTTGCATCCGAACTCAACGCGGCGAAGCAAGGAGTGGACTCACAGAAACGAAATACGGTTTCGTCAATTCATCCTGTAGTGCCAATAACCAATCCTCCCCCAATGTATCAAGCTCCAATTGCAGTAATTCCTTCTTTCCCGGATGTTCTTCTAGCGACTTGATCAAATCTTCTCTTGTCTTGGCGATAGGTAAGTCGAGCTTCGCTGGTACTGCCGCCGCAGCTGCTGTCTTTGTGAATAGAGAAGCTGTTGGTTCTGGTATCAGCTCAGAACAGAACCTATTCTCTAGTATAGTACACTCACTAGCTTTCTCCATTTTTGCACGTTTAGCATCCCTTTCGCCTTCCTCTGCGCCCTCGGCGATGGCTTTACGCATCGCCTCTGATAACCCACTCTTCTTTGTCGACGAGGTAGTAGAGAGGGGTGATGAAGCCGGTTGTTTCACCTCATCCTTCGAGTTCGAGCTCGATTTGGGGCCCGTATCGACTGTGCGTTTGGCTGGAGTTGCAGGTTTGGCGGGTTTAGTGAAGAACGACGATATATCCTTTGATGCCATTCTTAGTGATCTCTTGAGCATATATGGTGGGTGATATGAGTAGGTAGACGCGATCATCGACGCGAATGACTTTTGAGTGGAGGTGTGAGGAGTGAGTGATAACCGTGGGAAAGTAAATTGTGCTATCTATCCTATCTAAGCGATGACGCCCTTCTATCCCTATCTTTATCACTCACTCACTCACTCACTCACTCATTTACTCTCCTCCCTCTTGCATCCTACCACAACCACATCATGCCCAATTCACCCACTCCCAATGCTCCCAAGGATTACGATGAGCTCATCAAGCTCCTCGAGAATGATACCAAAGTCAAAGTTGCTGGTGAGCTGAGATACTCAATGGGGAAATCCGAGCTCATTTCTAGGTATCGACGTAGATGGTGTACTTCGAGGAAAGATCATGTCGAAATCTAAGTTTTTGTCGTGTGTCAAGTCGGATGGGCAGTTTGGGTTCTGCTCTGTCATCTTTGGCTGGGACTGTATGTTCTATCTTCTTCCTCTGTCTTGACTGGACCTTCTTCCTCACTCGTCCCACCTCTCTTGGAATCTTTAGCCTTCAACCCTCCAAAACTCCCCAGTACAGTATTACATGTGCCTCACTACCCTACCAAGCCCCAAAGACCAGGTAGCTAATGCGCAGTACACGATACAACCCACTTTAACGAACTCCTGGTGTCAAACCGAGCAAACGGTTACCGAGATCTACTGGCCGTAATTGATCTATCAACCTACAGGCGATTATCATGGGAAAAGAACCTCCCTTTCTTCCTTGTATCATTCATCGTTCCCGAGACGGGCGAATACCTAGCGGTAGACCCAAGGAGTGCTTTGAAGGGTGTTCTAGAAAAGGCAGAGGAGAAAGGGTGGACTTGTATGTCCGGAGCTGAATTTGAGGTGAGTCAATCTTGGTCGCTGGTCACTGTAAGGTATGAGGATGAGGAGCTGATGATCAGTACTTTCAATTCAAAGAGACTCCTGGATCAATGGAGGAGAAGAAATTCGTTGGTCTCGAGTCATTGACTCCGGGTAGTATGTCCCTCGCTTGACTATGTGGAGTCATGAGCTGATGGCAGTGCACGGATACTCTATGCTGAGGACTTCATTGAATATGGATTATTATCACGATCTCTATGATCTAGCTACCGATTTTGGTGTCGAGGTGGAAGCTCATCGTAAGTTCCCGCTTCTGTGAACCTTTTAGTCCATTTTCCCTATGCGTCCTCTCCTCTTCTCGCTCGCTTCGGGACATCGCCTCGTCCATCGGCTCCCGCTGGCTCGTTGCTGATTACAGATACCGAGACCGGCCCCGGTGTCTTTGAGACCGCTCTGGCATATACCGATTCAGGTCGAATGGCCGATAATGCCATCCTATTCAAATTCGTAGCAAAGAGCGTCGGCATGAAACATGGGATCACACCTACATTCATGGCAAAGCCTTATAGTGATGTAAGTACCCTTCCCCTCATTTAAGTGCAGAATCAGCTGATGATTAGATGCCAGGTTGTTCAGGGTTAGTCGCCTTCCGCAAGAGATTCAGGACTTGAGGAGAAGAAACAAGACTGATGATAGTCATATCCATGTTTCTATACGTGATAAATCTGGTCGAAACATTTTCGCAGTTACTGAAGAAGAGAAGAAAGCGGGAGGAAGAAAGGACGCTGCGTTTGAAGATACAAAGTTCTTGAGTCAGGAGGCTGAGTGGTTCTTGGCTGGATTACTTGAGGGGTTGTCTGATGGTATGTTTATGTCCCCCTTCCTCCACTGGACTGGAACATCAATTATTAACTCCCCTTCATCGTTCCTCGCCGTGTCCTCACTTGTTTGTTCGTCCCTGCGGCGGCTGACAAGCAGTGGTACCGATGATGTGCCCCACGGTCAATTCGTACAAACGACTACTAGGTGGAGAGGTATGTCATCTACACTCTCAAAACGGATCAGTCCGCTAACGCTCGCTCAGGCGATGTGGGCACCTGATACTGCTTCTTACGGCTACGATTCTAGGGCTGCTTCTATTCGAATCTTGTCCGCTCCAGGAGTTCCATTACCTGCTACGCGATTCGAGGTCCGGGTACCGGGTGCTGATGTAAGTCTGTCTCTCCTGGTGTAATCTTGGACGTGATCACCGCGACTCCAACCTCTATACATCGCTCATACCTTCTCTGTCTGGCATATTGCCATGCGTTTTTCCTGATTCAACACCTGAACAAGGGTTCAGTCTAAATGGGTTCATCTTTTGTGGGCATTCATCCTCATTGTCATGTGATACCTCTCCTCCGTTACTCCTCGCGGCGCTCCACTTGACAGTGCTGACACGCAGATGAACCCACATTTCGCATTCTCGGCGATCTTCGCCCTTGGTCTAAGAGGTATCGCCAACAAATCGAAACTACCATATGGCCCAATCAACTCTCCCGGAGTCACTCGAGAAACTTTGATCAAGTTACCAACATCTCTTGAAAGTGCAACCGCCCAATTCAAACGAGAGGGTAGTTTAGCAAGGGAAGTAATGGGAGATTACTTTGTTGATCATTTTGCTGGAACTAGGGAACATGAGTTGGAAGTGTTTAGGAAGGCTGTTACCGATTGGGAGGGTGGGTCCTTCTTCTTCTACACCTGGTCTCCACGATCTCTTCTCTCTGCCACATATACCTGATCTCCACATGATCCATACCCGGGCGACCTGAAGGATCATGATGAGCTGACGAATAGTCCGAAGGTACATTGAATTGATCTAGTCTAAAAGGGACTGTTTTGTTCGCTAAGGGTTCATGCATTCTATTTCTTGGGTATGGGTATTGAAAGATGGAAGGGTATGTGTTTGGGTCTATTTGGTTGAGGTAGATCCGGTCAAATTAGGAATTAAGCGTAATAATGTAATATCGGAATCTAAGTCAAAAGTCCTGCTGGAATCTCGTCTCGGAATTAAGCCGGAATGCGGGTCTACTGCCATGCATTAATGCATCAATCTATCTGATACTGCCTCTCCCTTTGTTCTTGTACCGATCATCTGATATACCGATACACGTAGTAGACTAGATCTCATCACCTTCATCTTAGTAGACAACAGCTACTCGGACTGGAACTACACCGCTTCGCCAGCACACACACACAAACACACGATAAATATCAAAACAACGGGAACTCGTATCACCCAGCCTACACCTTCATTCTCGACTATCGACTATCGACTATCGACTATCGACTTTTAAATATCGTTGAATAGATATACTATATAAAATGGCATCAATCTTTAGATCATACCAATCTTTCCTAGCTCGGAAGCCTTTACTAGGTAATGTCCTAACTTGTGGAGTGAGTACCGAGCGCGACTATCCTCAACGGTCGAAGTGGGATTGGGGGTTGATGCTGATGGTATAGACTTTATTCGCAACTGGTGATAGTAAGTGATATCCGCCCATCACTATATATTCTGTCTCGGATGAGAGTCTTGGACAAGGACTGGGTTCGGATTGGGAGAGGGTGTTGACGGAGGTGGATAGGAAGGGAGATACATATGTGGATGGAGATGGACATGGACCTGGTCCTTGATATGACGAAGGAGGGCTAATACCAGTTATCGCCCAGCAGATTGTTGAGAAAAAGGGTAATAACCATGATTTCGCTCGTACTGGGTAAGTGTCCACTCCGTCTATCAATCCATCTATCGATATCACGACCAAGAGCAAGACCAAGACGAAATCATCCTGAACCCTGCTTCATCCCACCTCACATCTCTCCAAAGACCACGACCCATATCCCACACCCCTCCAGCACCACCGGCATGACTGACATAAAGCCGAATCATTATCTGGGGAGGAGGAATCTTCGCTCCAGCCGTAACAGGTTGGTTTGGAGCTTTACAACGGATCCCTATTCAATCCAAATGGCCTGCTGCATTGGTTAAAACTGGTTTGGATCAATTTGCTTTTGCACCCATTGCTATTTCTGGTACGTTGAGTCTACGTCTACTCTTTCTTCACCTCTTATCTCATTTATCACACTACGCTCTTACTTCCCTGTCGATTGATCCTCTCTCCCCCTCTCTATCCCCAGCTTTCAGAGTCAGAGTGCGAGGTATTACTCGTCCCGATCAGGGCATGGGTCGTATGAAGACCTGCTTGATGACTGTCTTGGAGCAAAGCTCAAGATGAAGGGGTTGGGGTTGGGCCTTTGGCTGGAGACATACACAGAACTGGGACGGGGCGGTTAAGGACCAAAGAGAGAGAGGGAGTAAACGATTTCGACGAGTTACTGACAACCAGGATTCTTCTGCGTTACCGGTTTCCTAGAAGGTAAATCTTCGTCAGAGATTAAACGAAAATGGTCCGAGGTATGTCCATGTCTATTTCTATATCGCTATCTTCATCTTGCCTTACTCGACTCTACTCTCCAAGCTGAGATAGGATACACTATACTATGATACGATACTAATGTATAGTCCCTATTCCCAACTTTGAAGGCGAATTGGTCAGTTTGGATTCCAGTTCAATTGGCAAACATGGTACGTCCCCCTCCTCCCTGTGGAGAGTAATACTGACGATTTAGGCTGTACGTTATCCTCTCCCCTCCCTCCCCCACATCCAATCCGTCCATCGATAGACTTGGATCATCAGAGTCCCGATCACTCCACATTGATACCCTTTCAAAGCAGTGCACTAATATACAGCTCGTTCCTCCCCCACTTCGAGTCCTAGTAGTTTCAGCAGTCAATGTACCATGGAACACTTTCCTCTCGCTCCAAGCAGCCAAAGGAGCTCCTGTGTCCGATAAGGTTGAAAAGGTTTATGCCGATTAAGTGGTTCGAGATCGGGGGATCGGGCCGAGGGCTGGGGGCTAAGTAGGGAATGGGGTTGGGAGGTAGATCATGTTTCTAGTTAATGCATATGATCGATGTCACATGGAATGAGCGGGAGCATGAGTCTACTCGTACTGGTACTGATGCTGGTCACGATTCTATCATCTTCTGCTCACCGGACATGACGAAATCGGTAAGGAGAGGGTACTATATGCGCCGAGTAAACTCAGGAGATATCTGTTAAAGATGCATATACTGCTTTTAAAACAATCATAAAAACAATTCCTGGTTGAGCAGCCAAAGAGCCAGAGCCAAAACCAATTCCTACCTACTCTATCCTACCCTGCCCATCTATCTGATCGCGAGGCCATGAAACGGGAAACATCCAACTAATCTGAATCGTCAGCTAGCTGATCTTGCCTATGATAGATAGTAGGATAGTTAAGGGGAGAGGGGGATGGAGTAGAAGCAGTAGAAGCAGAAGTAAGAGCGGAACACTCACATAGCAACCTGGTCAAGATATTAGTTGGAGTTTTGCTAATTCTAGAATAAATAGCTTCAACCTCTTCCTCTCCAACTTTACTAATATCCGCCATTAGATAAGCGATATCTCCTTTGGAATCACTAAATTGTTTTTCAATATTATGACCACCTAGAATCTCGTTGATTCGCCTCAAAACTCCAGGTTCATTCCTATGAACATGACAAATTCGAATATGCCTCTCGTCCTGTGTCGTGATTGCCCTTAGATCGACTTCGGGGAAATTGACGGCTCCGAGTGTAGTTCCGTAATTCAAATATCGAGTGAGGGCCGTAGCGACTTCTGAACCAATT
>Ga0308160_10004733_pt1 | contig 14425 bp, 18 predicted proteins | sample PhyFR1_FD_201036 | JGI IMG/M metagenome (GOLD analysis project Ga0308160, IMG submission 201036) | Phyllosphere microbial communities from UC Gill Tract Community Farm, Albany, California, United States - DLSLF.R1 | ecosystem: Host-associated > Plants > Phyllosphere > Unclassified | place: USA...
CAAAGCGGCATCTAGGGACTTGTCACCGCAAGTAGCGCCAATGAGGAGAATACGAGGTCGGGGATGGAGTTGGATCATTGATGGGTGGTATACACAAAGATGGGAACGATACTATAGTCAGAGATATGTAGGTGAGGTATGTATTGTCTCGAATGATACCATGTGATGCATCTATACACATTCTTATACCCTTCTAGAATACCCAGGCCAACGTATGGCAGAGAGAGATAAGCAATGGTATAGAGTGACAACCGAGTAGATGGACCAAGGACCGGGATAGTATACGGTCGGATCTTGTTTCTGACCGGAACTTGGTCAACGCGTCGAGAGGTATATTTGATTCCGTCCAAATGAAAGCCAAGTTGGATCAACTCGACCAACTTGACCAACTTGACCTGTTTCCGCAACAGAAGCACCTGTTGGCCAACTTGCATTTTATGCTTCAACCATACTGATCAACCAACCCTCGAGGTATATATGACCTGAATACTGACTGTTGTCCTCTTGAGAATGCATTTGATGACCCTATCCAATACCTGATCTCACTTCTTCCGAACTCTCTTGTTCCTCTACCTCTGCCGCTACCTCCGTCTCTTCCCATAGCTGTACTGTAGTATCAGACGTCATTCCTGATCCCCGGCCCACTGTTCTTGATATTTCTGGTCGTGATACGCCATCAACCAACTTCGCCATACAATGGCTCTTCACGCTCCAATCCCCACACCTGTTCGTGCCAACGATCAGTCAACTTGTGCTGCAACTTCCGAACAACCACCCGCCTATCGATTCTGGAAACTCCGACCCGTGCAGAAGCTCCAACATCATGTCATGAAAAAGCTGGATGCCAACCAAGCAGCTTCGCCTGACCAATCCTCGACACCCCACCCACCGTCCCTCAGTGACTACATCAAGTCGCACCAAGACAAAGTCTTGCAATTTGACAAACATCGACGTCAGATCGGCTGGCAAGCGACTTCAGATTCGCTGTTGGACGATTACTACGCCGACGTCATCGATGATAGGCCATACGAATCCCCTCATCCTGAAACACACCGTATCAAGCCTCGACCAACCGATGCAACCACCCGCCATGCCGATCTCTCTCATGTACATTTCCTAATACCGCCTCGGACTCACCAGGGACTCTTTCGGGTTTGTTCAAGCTTGGCAGATGAAGGTGTCGTTGGGATTGTATATCTCTGGAAATGGGTAAAGAGGATGATCGTTCATCCATACTGGCAAAACTCGGTCTGGATCGCCCCAATTCGCCCCGGTCCCAATGGTGCATTGGAATGGTATACTCTTGGTATATCTGCTGAACCCGATATCACCACTATGAGGTTTGCCGATCGAGAATGGACGGTATCTACCCCTCGACTGCTACAAGCAGATCTGGAGATCGCGTCACCGCGCGATTGGGATATTAGTGAGTCCAGCCTTTCTGATCCCCATGAAAGTAATCACTGAGCTCGATTTCCAGGGTGTTTCGCGATGTCGTCGGTATCTCCGGTGGCTCGAGGTCAGGCAACAGGGCCATCATGCTCAGTGGTACGTATCAGTGTCTTCCTAATCGGTTTCAAGCTAATATGATGCAGGAGACGACGCCCTCCGCATCAAACACTCCGCCTGCCCACGTCGATCCCTCATCATCCGGGCCAACATCTAGCCTTCTCTCTTCTCCTCCGTGCTTCACGATGTATATCCCGGCTCGGATCAAACGCTCCGCTCCCAACGGGGTCCACCACAAACGGAGCCGCCCGGGCTACCTGTCGTCTAGCGGACATCTCCCCCGAAAAAAGACTTCAAAGACGATAAAGAGCTTTTTCCGCGCCGCTGGCAAGACACCCATCCAGCTCCGGGGACCGTCAGGTAAAGGAGACTGCTTGTCGGCTGCCGTTTGGGTCGGATCGGACATGGAGACGAGCGACGAAGGCAATGAGGGTTATGTCTGCTGCGAGTGATGGATAGCGTCTGATCCGATGGACCACAACATCACACTTGCCGGACTGGCGAGATGTGAGATACGTAATGTAGGAAATGATGGGCTCTAGGCGTCATTGTAGTATGTAAGGCGCCCAGCCAAACTTGTGGTATTGTAGCCTAGATCGTTGTAACGCTTGTATGGTCCACCTGCGATGAGGTATGAGTATGATACATGCATTGTCCATTCGTGTTGGTATGTTTACAAGATGATACACCATAATTCAACATCTGTCCCTTCTTGTATCGCTCATGCCCATTTGCCTGAATTGTCAGCGATCAATCGCGGAGGGTTGATATGTGGTGACTTACCCAGTAACGACATCAAGCCAGTACCAAGCGCGAAACATGTAATGACGAACGATAACCGTTTCCAAGAACAGGTATGGTAGTATGGATTGAATACGAATTCGTGTGCCTATACCAATTAGCAAAGAACGAAGTGAGGACAGGCAGTGACGTACCATCAATTCAACTGTGGCTGCGTAGAGCAAGATACCGGCTGATACCGAGTCCAACACACCACCAGCGATAGATGCAGAAGCACTCGTCATTGACTATCGGGTCAGCGTGGTCCTACCAAGGAGTTGTTGACGTACCAAACCGCCCTGAGCCCCTAGACCGATTGCCATTCCCAAAGGTGTCATTGCAGAGTATATCAATGCCGCTACTGTGGGTACCCAATTCCATTTAGGCGGTAATTGGAGGAAAGCAAGTCGCGTCCCTAGACCTAGTCCTTCGAATGCTTCTACTTTCGTTAGCTATGTAATGATAAATAATGAGAGGAATGTACGATGGAAGATGATGACAATGTAGAGTGTTGTAAATTCTTGGGTGCCTGCCAATGCTAATGTCAAGCCAATGATCACCTATCTATTAGCAAATTACGACTCGCGATCAGAAAGAAGGGGACTTACAGAATGGAACAAGATACCAAATTCCAAGATGGCGACCCCCAAGATCTGTGCTCCTGCAGGTGTACTTTCACTTGAATCCGTCCAGTAATCCGGTTCTTTCCTATCGCTCGTTGTGGTGGGTGCAGTGATCGATGATCCAGCCCGGCTAGTCGTGACCCTTTCTAGCGGTAACCCGGCGATTGGTCCTGTACTCGATTCCCCAACGTCCGCTGCCTCCGTGGTCGCACCCGCACCTGCACCTGTACATTCCGCATCCACAGCCCTACTCTGACCACCAAGAACATTCAACCCTTGTTCTACTTTGACTTGATGATCTGTTGATATACCGTGCTTTTCGAGATATTGACGACCTAGTCGAACTGCTACTAGGTCGATTACGAACGTGAAGAATATCGCGGCTGTGCAGATGCCAAGCTTCATCGTTAGGTTCGTTTTCACAACAGACGGAATAACCATGAAGGCTGAGATGGACTTACTGGGTACGGGTACTCTCCCCATGCATTTGATATACATCCTCCATACTCGTACGTGTTGATGAGTCCAATCTGCTTGATCGCCGGATCTAAGAGATGTACAACAGCCGTTGCCAAGATGACACCACTCCCAAAGAACCTATCATATCAGTAGAGCCTCAACACAACATGCCCAACGTGTTTCAATGACTTACTTCCCAAACTCGAATACTATCCCTGGGACTCTCTTCCTCAAATACTTGACCCTCTTTGTTATAATTGGAAACAGTGTCCCGATGAGCGAAGTGAGCAAGATGACGAATAAGGCTGATACTCTGAATCCAACTCGGTCGATTGGACGTGTATCATCGCAGTGATCTCCCGGTGTATCCATGGCATGTGTGGGTGTGGGTCGCTGCTGCTCTGTATGTTCTGTTCTGTCGTTCGACGGAGAGTGCACGGAGATGGATGTATAGAGAGTACTCGTACGGTGATGCTTCGGATTTGATCGGATAGAATCTCTTTAAAAGGTAAGTTTTAGTGCCAAGACAACGATCGGCTGGGTACACACTTCTTCTCCCTTCCGCTGTCAACACCAAACACGTGGGGGATCTCACTCATGTCGTACGTGTCTTGCACGGGTAGAGTACAGCCAGCATGGCGACTACGCGTCTGTGTATATGTTCTACGAACTCTTTGTTTCCCAATTGCCCAAGCCATTCGGGTATGCACCAGACCAAGTCGCGACAGGTCTAATCAACCTGTCTAGCTCCGCGAGTCTGAGTTAATCTGTACATGCCTACATGTTGCACATCAAGTGGAACGAGATTGAAGAAGTAGTCTGTCTGTATGTTAGAGAACCGAAAACCTGTACCCCCTAGCCACGATCACTGCTTCTCCTTGATCATATCCCTGTCCTCCTTCTCCTCATCCCCACTCATCATCGGTCTACCCTCTTCCGTTCTACCCAGCTGCTTCTCCGCTTCCCTCTTGACCATTGCTCGATCTTCTGCCCAACCATACAAAGCAGATCCACCGAGAATGCAGACCATACTACCTATTCTACCCTTATCGAGCCTCTCGTGCGGTAAGAGCGCGACTGCAATGGCGGACTGAGCGACTCCTCGAGCGGCAGTGACGATCATGTGTGTTACTGGGGATGTTATTCGGATTTGTAGGAATGTAGCGAGTGTAAGGAGGAAACTGCATAAACCAGTTAAAGTGCAGGTGTAGAGGAAATCGGTATTTTTCGATCCCAGCATCGAAGCTGCGTTGTCTTTCGATGGGAATAATAAAGCTTGAATCGCGGGATCGTAGAGTTCGCCAGAAAATATTAGGACCGGTACGTAAAGACCGATGGCGATTACGTTCGACATCCAGACCATTTGAATCACCCCTTCCCCAGTCTCTTTCGCCCTTGCCCCAACGAATCGCTTGACCACAATCGATTCAATTGCAGTAGTCATACTCGACCCCACACCCAATACTAATCCTCGACTAGAAGTCAACATCTTGTTCATATCCGTAATCATCCCCAGTCCAAATCCAAAGCAGACGATGGATGCTCCGCCGAGGGCTAGTGGTGGGAATGTCGCGTATTTGCTGGGTAGGAAAAGGTATGATAAACCGAGTGTGAATGGGAGTAAAAGACCTCGGGCGATTTGGTAGAAAGAAGCATCGACTGCTGCTAGACAATATGTCTTGGCTAATACACCGACCACACGGGCAAGGGCGAGTGGGACGAATGCTTTCCATGCCTACTGGTCAGTCACTGCTTTTGGCGAGTCCAGGTGACGACACGAGATCAAGTAGTGCACGCTTCACTCACTGATATAGGCCTATAAAGCTTGACCCATCCCATAGCCATCCCCACAATCGTCAACAGAATAACCTGGACAGTCGTCTGAAAAGCCAACAAAACCACAGGCGCGTCGATCCCATTCAAAGCCGATTTCGAAACGAGCGTAACAGATATCGCACATGACGAGTGGAATAGGATAGTAGCTAGCACTTTGACTCGTGGTCCAGGATCGAATTTGTCCATTGCTGGAAAGGCGAGTAAGTAGTATAATGATAGAGCAAGTAGATAGCAAATTCAATGTCTGCCCCAAATCATGGCGCCTCGCGCCTCATTTGTCTCGTCTCGTCTCGTAGAGATAAGTTAAGGGTAAATAAGGTGTGGTGATACAGTTTGTAGCACTAGTCATGGTAGATTGAGACAGCGATTTTTTTCATACATCCCTTCACGGCAGAGGGGTCGTTGTGCCCTCTCCAAAAAACAGATGGTGCCATCGGTGGTCATGATGCTCTCCCTACACCTATGCATAAAGCCCAATCACTTCGACACCTGTCCTGTGTAAGTTTGATGCTGATGCCACCGCCCAGAACTCGGCAGAATCGCTCAGGGCCCATCATGGGAACATTCGCAATATATTCTCCGATTGTCCGACGCGTTTGCGCGTGTTAACGAGGGAGCCGAAATTCGCCTGTCCAATTGATGGAGCTCAAGTACCCAAGAAGAAATGCATACATGTAGTATCTAGACCTTGCCACGCCATTACTTTCGAGCTTTGACGCCCCCCTCCACACCTGCACTAGGCATCCACCTTCCTTCCTTGTATGCCTTTTCGAAGAACAATCTGGCAAACGCAATAGATTCCTCAAACGTCTCTGCGATTCTCGTACAATCACACTCGCTCGTCCAAGTGTTGTGTAGATTCAAGTTTTTGCCCAATTTCGAGTCCAATAGAACGTGGGGTTGACCAATAACGGTCGACATGATATGGCCGTGGAGTCTGTCTGTAATGACGAATTCTGATCGGCCTAGGATCCTGAATCCTTCGACTGTTCTCAAGTAGGCTTTTTGAGCGTGACCTTTCTCTCGACCTAGTCCTCCTGGTGTTGGGGCGTCGTTCCAGTCGAGTCGGCGCCAATTGACAGAGAGTTCACCGAATTGGAATACGCCAGAGTCGCCTTCGGGTAGAGCATCAGCCGAAAGGGCAGATACCTCTGCGTCGTGTCTTGCCATGATTAGGATATCGTATCTTTACATCAGCCCCGACTCATGTCTCTCCAAGGACCCCGCTCGATCCACTTACTGCTTTGGCTCTTCCCTAAACTCTGGCCTGTTTCCAAACATAAACACAATATCTGGACTCAAAACCCTCCCGACACCCGTATCTTTCCCATCATTCTGATCACTAGGTCCGAACGTATCTTCTAGCCAATTGAACGATTGTTGATCACGTCCAGCAAGCTGTATATCTTTATGTTGACTGAATGACTCTTTAGTCAACTTAATTTTATCTTTTTTGGTCATGTGGATTGATTGGGGAAACATTCGGATTGGGTATTTATGGTATGCGTCGACCATTGCGATTCGATTGGGTTGGTCGAACCAGTAGAAGCTGCATATCAGCGTAAGTCTCACAAAAGTAGTATAGGGAATGGAAGCAACATGACGCCATGGGATGAAGGGACAGACAGATTTGATTGCAGAATATATGGTCGGGTGACTTACTCGTTAAAATTCCCTCCGCCAGCCATGACGATAGCAGAATGAGGTGAATGCTTTTCCAGATTCTTCTCCCAGGTCTCCGTATCACAGTTCTTATCGGTGAATCTAGCATTCGATCAGCACCATCTTCCAGGTCACGACGAAAGAGACGTACCGACAAGCCTGCATCGTCTCGATCCCGAATAAACTGAACAGGATCTGTTGAGCTGTCCAAATAGCTGCATCTCCCTTGTTTTCCGTTTCTATCCCGTCAGAACATCTTCAACACGAAAGACGAGAAGATAGAATACACTTACCCAGATATCCAAACATGTTGATATGTCTAATCCCCTCAAATACAGGTCCATAAGCCTTGATGATCTTGCTCTGTAAATCACTAACAACCGCCTCACACCCAGTAGAAGGCGGTGTGTTCTTGTCGTACGTATCGACCACTGTCATGACTTCTTTTGCTGGGTAAGTGAAAGAAGAGGGTATATTCGATATCCCCGCATTCAATTGTTTTTGGAATTCCGATCCCTCTCCTATACCTGACAACCAGCATATTAGGCCAATGAGGGCGGTTACGAGACATGCGGATATGATCCGGACGGCTTTCTTGTTGATGTTGCGTAGGATCATATTGGTGTTCTGATCCGTCTAATTGACTGTGTACGGTATGCGGATAGAGTGGTGTCGTCGAAGTAGTACGAACAAAAGACAAAGACGCGTGATGGGGGTTACTGACCTTTAGACCCGCTCGGAGAAATAGTTTAAATCAAGGTACGTACTCAGGGCAATCAGCTGATAAGGTTCAAGGGGGTTTACACCAGGGAGTCATCCTGAGGCGTATGTATGCACTAGAGCAAGAGTACAACGCATCAAGTGATTTACTGGTAATCGAAACCATCGGGTTCACAGCGACGTGGAGTTCAAAAGCAAGGTATGATGCATAATGCTACAACGGTTCAATACCGTACGGAATCGACCTACGTGAATAATCTGACAACTGTTGCAATCCTTTTCATCACCAGAATCAAGTAGAAACTTCTCCATCCCCCTTTCCACCTCCAAAAGCCCTCTCGAACACATCCCCATTCTCCATCCCCTCCATCCACCCCTCAACTTCCCTTTTACCAACTTCTTCCTCCCATACCCCCATCAAGGCTTGGCAAACAGATTGTATACCGTATATGAAACCCATATCGGGTTTATTTGGGTGTTTGGGTGGGAATCGAGCCATGTTCAATCCCGTCTCGGGGTCTATTTGGGTATCGTACCCTTTTCCTAATTCTTTTTCGGGGGGATCGATATGATCAGCGGGGAAGGGGATGAAATCGAATCCGGTTGTGGTATGGGCGAAATCGACAACTCTGATATTGACTTCGCCACGGAGTTTACGGGAAGTAGATGATCCATCGTGTGATCCTCTCCTGCGACCATGCCCATGTCCGTCCTTTTGAGTATGTTTCGAGTGTTCCGTATGCCTAGATCGAGAGGTTGAATGTATTTCGACACTCTTGCTCCTCCTCGTCCTCGCCTGAGCATCACCCTCTAAATCCTCAGGATTTCCACTTCGAGTAGGTCGATGTCGAATTTCAACCCATTCATCTTCTTCCTCCAGTACCCCAAGTCCACCATGTCTAGGTCCGGCGTTGTTGACGTGCTTGGAATAATGTTCTTGAACGTCTTTATCACCGTCGTAAATGAGTAACAAGGAACATCCGTAAAACCTGAACCCATCGAGATTAAGCATGATGGCTGCTAGGTTGTGTAGTTTCTGAATGATGGATGGGATATGATCGACCAAGAGGCGGTTACCATCATGTAGGAAATGAGCGAGGACGCGGTGGAAATCGGAAGTTTTGATCTCTCGACCCCGATATTTGTTTTTCGAAGAGAACGAATCAGTAACAGTATTCCACACCTACCATCAGCGACTTTTTTTGACCCACATTTCGTCTTTTCGCAGACACGACTAGACTCACCTGCATACCGCACATCCTAACCCCCAAGGTCCTGCTAGTCGTAGCATCACATTTCTTTCTCTGACTCCGTTTCTTCAGTGGCGTCGCATCACATCCATATTGCCTAGTCCCCATTTTTAAATCCAGCACACAAGGATGTTTGAGTCGACCGGTAAGATCTTCCATGAATATAAACAGTTCTTGTCTAGGATCATCCATTGCGGAAGCAGCTGGTGAAGGGGGGATGGTATCGGTTCCATGTCCGTGTCCGTGCAAGATTGGCCGGGTGACATTGCCAGAGATCGGGACTGGGTTTGAAGGTGTTTTCGTAGACGTTAAAGCTTTTAGAGGTGCAGGAGGGGGAGGGGTAAAGGAGAGTGATGCGCGTTCCATACGTTGCCCGGTTTCCTCATCTTCATCTTCCATGGCGAATAATCCCCTGTCGACAGAATCATCCCTCTCATTTCTCGCTCGACGTGGTTTGGACGAGTTCCGACTAGGATCCGAATGTTGAAACATTGCTTCCGATCTCGTCCTCCTCACACGATTATCATGATCGTGGTGATAATCCCTGAGATCAGAATCGACATCTTCCAATCCATCAGGTCCAATTCCAGATGTACTTCCACTCCCACTCCCATGTCCGTGCCCTTGACCCTGTCCACTTCCGCGCACATGTCCACGAAACCTCCTCCTACTGAACCCACCTTCATGTTCATCATCCGCATCGTCATCCTGTCTCGCATGATGCCGATGACCATGATGGAACCCTTTCTTCTTCAGTCTCTTGAGAATGGTAGCAAAAACATGATCCTTCAATTTCGTATTGACGGTAGTCGACCCGGTTCCTCCAAAACCAGGATGTGGAGATGCTGTACCCGATATAGAAGCCGTGGGGGATTCGTTGAATAACATATCGAGCCTGGCCGGGCGGAACGGAAGAGCAGGTGATGAAGCAGTATGATGTAATCCAGGTCCGGGTCCGGCACCTGGGTGCAGTCGACCCCGTGGCAGAGTCGAAGGTGATGGAGCAGGCGTAGCGGGTTCATCTTCCTTGATTGATCTGGGCACAGCGATACCCATGCCAGAACCTAGACCGGGTGAAGAGGGGAATTGGCGTAGAGTTGGATTAGGAGAAGCCGACATAAAAGATGTTCGACCCCATGATGAAGATGGCGATTGACTTTCCTTCTCTCTGTCCCAATCGCGAACAAACTCTTGTGATCGAGCAGAAGATGGACGTAACATTTGCCTTGAAGGTCCTTTTGTATCCTCATCACTTGTTCTCCCACCCCTTCTTCTCCCATGCCCATGTCCATGACTATGATGACTGTGTCCTTCACGCGATGTCGAACGGAATAACCAATCAGGAACCACATGTCGATTAAAATCAAGTGATACTTCCGGTATTTCTACTCCGACATTTTGATCGACATGACCGAAATGGACAGGACCAGATTGAGCTTTTTGTAACGATGGCCGACTCGCTGAACCGGGCGTAGGCGGATTGGAAGGTACAGGAGTAGGAGTCATGCCGAGGGGTGTCCCATTTCCAGTTTCGGTAGGAGTGGGTATACTTGCGCTAGGCGCTCGCATCGCTCGTCGATAATTGACCAACATGACCCCGAGGTACCGGGGTATGAATGCCAACAAAGCCGGAGCTAATCTTTCGACTTCTTCATAAAACAAGTTCTCTCGACTGACCAGTGGCTGTACATTAGCTCATCTCATGTACACTGCTGGTAAGCGGGACATACTTTGCAAACGGCTCGACGGGTGAATTTGTAAATACTACTATGTCCACCCACAGCATGATTGAATGGCTGAAGCGGGACAGTCATACTCTCCCCCTCATCCTCCTCCGTACTCTCCACCTCTTCCTGACTATCCTTTGACCCACGACCAATCCCATCCGAGCTGGACCCATCATCATCTGAATCAGTTGTCGTCCAGCCCGATTCATCCGAAAAGATATCCGACTTGTGCCCGCTTTTTTGTGGTGAAGCTGAAGCTGGAATACGGCCATGGCCGTGTGGCGAGATAAGCTGTAGACTCGCAGTCGCTTGCGACAGATTACCAATGTCGGTAGCTATCGCTGATACGGTATTGGGTTCTCGGCGGAGCGATTCGGTAATTGGAATAGGTAGAGCCGGGGGTAGAGTTATATTATCTCGCCCTATCTGTCGAGTATCCATGGGCGTCGTCGCAGTACTACCACGCAACGGAGTCGGGCTAAGAGGATCCGAATCGGACACCACGGCTTCTTCCAATTCCTCAGGAACGATCAAAGCCTGCTGATTCTGATCCTTCACTCTAACCCTCTTTTTCCCCTCTGCACTATCCCTACTCTCTTTAAACAATCCCATTCCCAAACTACCCTTTCTCCCCTGCTTCCCAACCAGTCTTAGATCCATGTTCTCTTTTGCTTCACTCAAAACCCTTAAGGCCTGCTGGGGCAATTGCATTTCTTCCCCTTGCAATCCCTTTCGCATGGCCTCGCCGAAAGAATGATCGAGCTCGTCCCCTAGCCCCAATTCCAAATTGATCTGTTTCTTGGTCGGCTCGAGTGAGTAGGCTCGATCGGTAGAATAATGCGATAAATAGAAATCCTTGTGGTACTTGTTCTTGAAATCGGTTGATGGGGTTTCAGAAGGGAAATGAAGTGAGTTTGCACGTGCTCGACGACGTTGTAATGATTGAGAGGATGAGGATGAAGATTGAGAAGGGAGGGTGAAATTTCGGTTTAGGTTCAGGCGTATATTCTGGACTGGCCCCGAGGTGATGGTAGTCGTAGTGGCAGGCGCTGTACTTCGGGTGGAATGCGTTTTAGTCTTTTCTGGCGAACGGGATTGACTATTGTTATGTATAGACTGTGAAATCGCGGACTGCGAGTACGGGTGCGAATGCGAAGGCGAAGATGAAGGTTGCGTCTGGGTTTGAGCTTTTGATGGCGAAAGAGGTGTGGATCGAGTACTTGAATGTCGATTACCATGTCCATGACCAACGAGTAAATCCTTGAATGTCTTGCGCCCCTGTCCATGACCATGAGCTTTCCTCGGACTCCGTTTCAAACTTCTCCGCCTCCCCAGACCCTCCTCCCCAATCCCTTCCACATCATCGTCCACCCCTCCCACGTCTTCTCCAATCTCACTATCGCTCCCCAGCAAATCTACCGCTCCCTGCCTCAACGAGATTGTCGCACTCCCTACTTCACGAACCATACCCGGTCTTCTACTGGGTATCATCTGAGCCTGGACCTGTGATTGAACTTGTGGTTGTTCTCTGGATTTCCCCTTGTAAGAACTTGTCCGTGTTGCATGCCGAGGCGGGGATGAGGGACCTGCGATCGGTCCGGAGAGGAGGGCAGATTCATCTTGAGGGATTTGTTGCTTTTGTAAGACTTGTTGCGAATGCTGTTTGGGGATATTCATGGACTCGGCTAATGGGTTGGGGTATGAGTATCACTATACGTCAGTATCTATGTTTGAATGAATCGTTGAAATGGGACTACTAGAAAGGGGGAGATTGATGACATACTATGATGATTTGAGTTGATCACCTATGAGAATCCTGAGATTGGATCACCTGTCCTTCTCGTTGTCCTGTTCACCAGCTTCTTGGGGCCAGCACTGATTTTTCGGTATCGTGAGGTATTGATCGCTTTTTAAATTCAAAGTTGTCGATAAACGTGTTTGCAATGTATATGTATACAAGACGAGATCTTATCGCGAACGTTCGTCTTGATTTAGTCGATAATGGCACAAGCAGGATCTCGGGATGATAGTGATGGCCAATGCTTATAATTGTGTTCGTTCAGCGTGGTCCTGATACGGCCCGAGTGTGGTATGGTATGTATGGTATGATAGTAAAGAGTAGAGTGTATGGGCGGATGCAAACACGATCAAGCTAAGATCTCGCGTCATTTGATTACAGACAACAACCTTGAATTGATCAATCTGATATATATGCATTGCAGACCTCTATATATCCGAGTATCTACCCTTTTCATATCAAAAACGACAAGTCACTATGCTCTAATAGTCCCATTCACAAGTTTGAACAAATGACACCCATTCTCATACCGTCGCACTGAACTAAGGCTTGACAGCGTAGGTCCTTCGGTACAACTCGTCAACGCCAGTAAGGTAATAAGCGCCCGACCAGACATTATCAAGAGATCCCTGAGGAGTGTACTTGATGGCATTGTGGTTTTCCTCTCGGAGCTAGTTTGTCAGCTCAGTCATGAAAAGTCCAAAAACAACAACATACCTTCAAGGCCTCGACGTATTCCTCACATGGCCTAACGTCCATACTTGCCAATCGTTCCTTGAGCTGCATCTTGTCCGACATTTCCTTGGTTGATCCATTAACCCTGAGACCGTAGAATGAAGCAGCACATCCAGATCCGAAAGCGTACATTCCGATCCTCTTTCCGACCTACCCAATTAGCCCCACTCCAATTCCAATCGCTCTTCGAAAACTGAGACTCACCTGTAGACCCTCTGGGTGGGAAGAGATCAAACTAGCCAAGAAACCGTACAAACTGGCAGTGTACATGTTTCCACATCTCAAAACACAGTCTGTTCCGGGCAAGACGGCGTTCTTGTAATGCTCGGCTGCGTGGGCGATGAATGCCTTTTCGACAGTCTTGTCGGTGTAGGTCTTTTCCTTTGCGAGAGATTGGATCTCGGATGGGATGTTTGCGAAAGAAGGGTGGTTGGGGTTTCGGAGGTAGTCCTGTTTGTCAGCTCTGTTCAATTGTCAACGAGAAGAGGCATACGTTGTAGAACAATCTTGCGTGACCTTTCTGGACGAGTTTACCGTATGGTCTATATTGTCAGTTGATTTCACATACACTTACCAAGGAGCAACATGAACTCACGAGTGAAGACAGACGTAATCAAACTTGTTGATACCCTCCCTATCATCCTCAACAACAGCAGGAGCACCAGTACCATTGGCAGAACCATTACCGTTCAACAAGTTGCTAGCGGCATTAGCGACCGAAGTAGCCGCCTCGACGGCTTTTGCCTGAACGTTTGCCAAAGAAAGTTTCTTGGCTTGTCGGGCTTTGGATGCGGCGGCCTTGTCGTGGTGGGTGGTGTAGGCAGCATCGAGGGCACCGAGGTAGGTCTTGATAGTCCATGGACCGTCGACAGTGGGCTGTGTCATTAGGCGCGGATGGGAAGATGCGATGGGACAAACGTACGTATTCAGCAGAAAGGTCGGGCTTGTAGAAATCCCAAGTGTTGGACATGTGTGTTCCGTGAACGGCTGCACTGTAAGCAAAACCCAAAATCGTCTGCTTTCTCGGCAGTACGGCCCAAACTCACGCTCAAGAACAAGAGGAGCGTTAGGTCCAATCAACATGGCACAAGCACCCATTCCACCAACGGGCCTAGCACTACCCTCCTTGTAAATAGCAATATCACCACACATGACAATAGCATCCCTTCCATCCCAACTCTCCCCCTGGATCCAGTTGACACAGTTGAACAAGGAAGCGGTAGATCCATAACATGCGTTCTTGTTGTCGATACCTTCAATATCGTCATTTCCAGATGCGGCAAAGAGATCCATGAGGACTGTCTTTGTGGATTTGGATTTATCGAT
>Ga0308160_10004734_pt1 | contig 14423 bp, 16 predicted proteins | sample PhyFR1_FD_201036 | JGI IMG/M metagenome (GOLD analysis project Ga0308160, IMG submission 201036) | Phyllosphere microbial communities from UC Gill Tract Community Farm, Albany, California, United States - DLSLF.R1 | ecosystem: Host-associated > Plants > Phyllosphere > Unclassified | place: USA...
GCACTGCTTTGTACTAACAATGTCAAGGGTCAGTAATATCAGTTAAAACCTCCTGAGATATCTTGATCATAAGGGAGGAGTCTGTACTCCTTTCATCCCATTGTTCTTTACATTCCTTTCAATCGGTACCATCGCCGATTTGGGTGTTCAGCTTGAGAGTGATAATAGGCTCGGATCTGAGTGGCACAGGATCGATAAAGAGGTGGATAGGATGTTGACAGATGGGTGCTGTAAGGTGACTCCGACAAAACCGAAATCCAGGGTAGTCACACTCCCCCGGACACCCGTCTAAACCCTGAGGATACCCCGCTCCACTTTCTATTGCGGATGTCGATTCAGACCATACATCTAGCACTCTTTTGCATACTACTATCCCTCCTAGCATATAAGCTACTGTACCATCACGAACCACGGAAAATTCAGATCCAAAGGACTGCGAGAAGTTGAAACTCGATTCACCGGTTCACTACCAGCATAATCTTCAGCTAGTGCCACCCGTCCGCATCCGCACACGACCGCTTTCGAGGGTACTCGCACACAGCTCTTATCGTCAACTTTCCCACCGACCTCTTTACTCCGTATCGGAACAGCCCTTTGACATACACATACCTTTAAGTAAGTGTGAAATTTCCTTCTAGAGCCTGATCTTGTCGTTACCCCTCCCTTCCGCTCCCACCGGCAACAAATTGCATTTACGACCTTACGTCGCTCTTTCGTCACTATATCCATACCCATAAGCCATAACGCTAACCTCCAGACTCATTACTCTGTATCACCACCAACCATCATCTACAATGTCATTATCAAAATCTACCGATATAACCGGATCGAACCGATCTAAATCTTTTTCTACCCCCGCACATTCTCCTCAGCTCATTACTCCCAATAATACACCGCCGCACTCGTCCTTTGCCGAACAGCGATTACAGCAACTACTCATGAACTGTGAAGCTGGAACCCATTCATTCCATAGGGACGATGGAGATGATTATACCCCTCGTGGATCGGTTCCCGGGCCGGTAGCTGTAGTGGCGGGGGATATGAGGCGTAAATCATTTGCTGGTGGTGAAGGTATGTTTCACCCCTTGTTTCATCCAAGCACTAGCTGATAAACTTAGCTGTAGGACAGCAAAGACCAGGTCGACGACCTTCTTTCCTATCCTCCCTCAGCTTGAGTCGACCATTCAGCTTTACACCCTCCCAACCCAGCTCTCCCGCAGCGCAACCATCTCACCATCACAACCTCCCATCTGGTCTATCAATGACTTCATCCCATCCCAATTCTATCGCAAGTTCACCGACTGTAGGGAACGAAATCGATCGAGCGCAATCCACACCGCCACATTTACAACATCAAGCTCTGCAGCAGAAGGCAAAATCTGAGGAGATGGCGGGAGCGGCCATGTCGATGCAGCGATCAAAAACACAACCACCTGTAAAGGTTCATGGATTTAATCATGGATTTGGATTGACAAGTGTTCAGCCGGCAGAAGAGAGGAGGCATTTCGATCCCGGGAGAGAACCGAAATTGCTCGGTTTATTGTAATGGATTCGGAGACGTTGTGAACTATTTTAAGGATATGAGACCGAGTTGTCTACTCTAGGGGGTGTAGTGGAGAGTTGTTCGAGGAAGTGATTCTCTTACCTGGGATTCGAGACTGTTGTGGCCCGGAAATCTGTATCATAGCCGTCTATAGAGGCGTTGTATCGCCATAAGTAGACCAATGTAATCGTATGAGCAGAGCAGAGCGTTCAAGCATTTGCATTCTACAAAACATTACTATTGACATCTACCAATCATCATCAGGAGGAGGCAGCCCACTACGTTTGGGCTCATCCTCATCACTGCTCTCGTCCATCTTTGCTCTCTGGAACAAATCATTCATTTCTTTCCTCTTCCTTTCTTCTTCAGACATGACATTTGCGGCTGGGACAAACTTCTTTTTGGCTGCCGTGTCTGTTTTTGGAGCTTGTGATACTGCCTATCAGCTTATGCCATAGAACGATCAATGAGGCTTACATGATGTCATAGCCTCTGGTTTGAGGGAGACGTATTGCGGTTCGGCACTCTTTTGGTCAAGCCATTCTGCCGCCGTTGTCGTTGAATGCTCCACATCGAGGGTGTTGACATAAATATCATCTTGGAAGAAATCGGGCTTATTTCTTGGGATAGTGAACGAAACCTCTTCGATCGCTTTCGCAGTCAACCTCAAGACTCTTGCAACTTCAACCTTTTTAACATCGACCAATCGTTTCGGGAAGAAAGCTACTCCCAATTGCGGCGAACCAGATGTAAAGCTGGGTAGTTTTGCGATTGGCTCCAGATCATTCTCGGGGCGGATCTCGAATGCTTGAATCTGACGCTCGCCTTTACCCCATACATAGAGGATGTGGGTATCGGGATCGTATTGCGGAAACAGGACCGAGGGGGAGATATCCATCATGAAGGATGATAATGTTTTAATGGTCTTGTCGGCGATTTGATAGAGGTTGATACGACGTTGAGAACCCTTTGAGAACCCAACCGAGAGAAGGTGGGATTCGTCAATCCATGTGATTTGGAAAGAACGTGGACTATCGTGTGCCGGTCCAAGAGCTTGGCTTTCAGGTTGGCGAGGATCGAGAGTTAGGATCCGTCCATCTTTGGTAGCTACTGCCACCTTGTCTCCTACAGGTGACCAGATCATGTTGAACGCGCCGTCCAGATCCAGAGTGGACTTCTTTACTTCTTTACCCTCCTTCAGATCGAATAATCGAATCGCACAAGTTCCCTGATCATTCGTCAAGACCGTCAATAGATCCTTGGCAGTGGGGTGGAAAGCGATAGTAGCGATTTTATCGATCCCATCGCCCTTCAAGACCTGCTCCGCCTCGGGCCCTACTCCCTGTATTCCATCCTCCCCTACCGTCCAGATTCGTACCAGCCCATCTTCACCTGCAATAGCAACCCGGTTTCCGAAAGGCTCAATATCGAAATCGGCAATCTCAACTCCACCACTCAAGTATCCCTCTCCTCCGTTGATCATACGACCTTTCTTCTTCAAGGGGTGTACGCCGAGTCGTCCACCTGGTCCTTGCACAGGGAAGAATGCGAGGTGAGCGTTGATCTTGAAGATGATTGAATCTTGGTGTAGGGATGATAAGGGCGGGACAGCGTCATAGGTTGGAATAAGGGGAGTTTTGCCTGCTAAGAACTTGCGGGACCAGCCTGGATTGTATCGCTCAGAGGATTTTTGCGGTGCTTTCGACGAGACAGGCTTTGGCGATGACGCGGGTGCCGGCGTAGCGGTATTGGTGATTGGTAAGCTGGCTTGAGGGGATGATACTGCGCCCCCAGATGCCTTTGGCTCGGAGGCGTTTGAGCTATCCGACTTGACTCCTCTAGAGATAGAAGGCTTTTCGACAGTCGCAGATCTAGTGGGAGGGGTACTCGTAGAGGAGGAGGGCTCGGGGTCGGTTTTTGTGGTGCGAGCAGGAACAGCTGCGGTGGCTTGACTCGCAGGCGATGCGTTTAGTGCCGGTGTTTCGATGTTTCCATTACTTGGGGCATCTAAGGATCCCGGTTTTAGAGTGGTTTCCGCCTGGTTGGGCTGTACTCGCTCGGTATCGGCGGCGACGAGGGCAGTGGGTTCCACAGATTTCGCCTTTGACTCAGAGGTACCAGTAGCGCTTGAAGCTTTCCGCTCTGCTAGCCGACTTTCCCATGTGCTTCGCCTAGCAGGATCCAGCGTCCACGATAACGGTCTCGCATCTCCACCTGCGAGCCAATCCTTGGATGACTGTTCGGGGACTACATCTCAGCATTGCCGTGACCAGAACTTCGAGAGAAACTTACCGGACCCAATGATATCCGGATACAGATCCTCGTGATAATCGATCAATTGCCTCCTTGGCACTTTGATTCCCAAAGGCAGGATCGCATCTCCATCCTTGTCCACCACTGGAACCAGCACCCTTCCAATCTCCGCCTGCATCACATCCAGTAATGTAGGATGTACAGCTGCGAGACTTGTACTAGACAATCCATAAGGTATGGGATGAATCGTTTCCTGGAATCCTGTAACTCCCCCAAGTTCTACTTGACGTAATTTCATATCCCCCCTCCCAGCCAGGTAGACGATTTTTCGCTCTTCATCGACAATGGGCAGAAGCGGGGAGAGATTCGTATCGAGATTCTGGGTGAAGACGGTAGATAGATCAGATGGGTTTAAGAGGGTATATAGACGATTTCGAGAGCGATCCCAGCCAGTCAAGAATACTTTGTCGTCCACCCATACTAGCCGGACTGGTTTGAGTGGTTGAAGAGGTAGAGCTTTGGTGATGACTGGCTTGGTAGATTGACGTGGGTCGAAGATGTATCCCTTGCCTGACCTGCCGACTGCCGCTGCACGGGTACCGTCGTTACTCCATCCTGCTGTCCATAAGCCCTTGGGCTCTTCTACCTCCAATGTGTAAGCTGGCGAGGTTGAGTCGGAAGATATGTCGTAAATGGATAGCGGGGTTTGAGTAGCTGCAACGAGGACTAGAGAGGGTGTTGAGGGGTGCAGGCTGAGTGCGGTGATGGGCGAGCCGACCGAAATAGACCGTCCCTCCTTCAAATCCCCTCCTACCTCTGCTGGCAGTGTATAGACTCTGAGCTGTATGATCAGCTTCCACACCTCGGCCAAACCAGCGGGCTTACAGTTCCATCAGTCCCTCCAATAATCAAGCTCTCGTCTTCCAGCCGGCTTAAATCCCAATCCCCGACGTTCCCGACCTTCATAGTCCCGACAGCTCCTTCCGAGTACCCTCTCCAGCTCACGTCACCCGACGGGGTGACTGTCACAATCCATCTCCGATTCGTCTTAATCTCGCTTGAGAAGGTCGAGAGGGAAGAGGAGGTAGTTGTTGAGGAGCCGGCAGCATTCGGCAGATGAGATCGATACCATGATTCCGTCGATGTCGTTGAAGGTGTAGCATTTCTGAATTTAGACGCTCCAAATCGAGCGGCAGCCACCATCGTTGTTGTGGATCCAATGGGATAGAGGAGAGAGATAAGGTTGTGGAACACGGTCAAGTGGGACTTAGCCGGTTGATTTCAGCTGTGCCTTGGCACCTTGTATTCAAAAACAACTGTATCCTGTGTCATCCCTTTACACCTTATAGTAACGCCGCAGTTGTTATAGTAACGCCGATTCCAGCAAGTACAGCTACGATAAGGGTACACCTATACTAGACTAGGCAAGTTATAGTGGATATGAACCCAGAAAATACAATATATCCCTTGCGTAACAAAATGTCTACTATGTCGTCCCTCCAGATCGGCAAGCTCCCGCTTTATCCCCTACTCGACAATCTGTCAGACACAAGGGGGTGGGAATCGGTCCTCCACAATATCACCCCTTGAGCACGTCCCCGAGTGATGCCAAGCAACGGTGACAGGGTCATGACGACGGGACGAGAACGGGTTACAGATTCCAAAACATCAATATTTCGTCGGTTTAGGTAAAAAACCAGAACGAGTCTTCTAGATGTCGCGAATTTTACTCGATCAGTCTACCAATCAATACACGGAGACGGGCAAGTCAATAACGTCAAATTCACACGTCAGCAGTACGCGGGGAAACATCCCATGGCCCGTTGGTGGAGCGGTTGACTGTGCAAAGTAGAATGTATCTCGATCAGGCCCAGGTGGAGCACACCATTGGTCATGGCTCCCAATGGGAATCATAGGGCTTTACGATCTCAAGATATATAACAATAGCTGTGCTGATGCCGATTTGTATTCAAAACAACCATCGGACACGAAAAGGTATTTACCATAACGACCAACTAAACCTCACTCAACTCTCCTTCAACTATCTACTCTTTGTCTTCAACATCAATTCACTCCGGCTCTTCCACCGCATTTCGTTTCTTGCTTGATTCCCAACCGTCACTCTTCTAAGGCCGTAAGCCCGGCTTCAACAACTCCGGATTCCAGTAAACCCTTCCCCCACCCCCATCTCGACACAATGTCTCCTTCCATTCGCCAAAACCCATCCTCACGCCAAAATAAACGCAAGAACTCATTCTGCTTTTCCGTCTTCAACCCAGCCTCACCCATGACCGACCAAGGATCTCCCCAATTGGGGCAGACTACCAAAGAAGATACATCCCCAACCCACAAAGCTCAGAAGCACGACAACTCGTCTACGTCTCGTGAACAATCAACACCCAATGAACGGCTTCCTAAAGTAGGACCACGGACGACTAGGATTGCTAGTCGCTCTTCTAAATTACCGCCCGTCACCATGGATAGTATCATGCGAAGTCAATCCGCTTCCGACCCACTCGACCAACTATACGACGCAGTCTACATGCACGCCAGCCTTACCACACCGGCGGCTATACCATATAGCCCCTCGCTCCTTGGGTTTGGTGGTCTGAGCCTGACTTCGCCTAGCCCTGGAAACGCTCTCGGTCTCACCACTGGTACACCCGCCGAACGACAGCATATGCCCTCGTTCATGGAAGCTCTAGCCATGTCTCGTCATGCATCAGATGCCGACATTACCGGTCTACCATTCGGTACTACATCCTATGATAGTCGGTCTACGCTCGTCAGCAATCAATCTTTCGACAACCTGTACAGCCCCAACATGCAAAATTATCATGGATCATCTTCAATCTGTTTCCCACCTCTCCCAACCCCTCCTTCACTCTGGTCATCCCTCGCACCAGGGAACAAGGAATTACCCGACCCATTCTCGGAACAATTTGCAGATGCAGATGAGGAACCAGAACAACATCAAGATCAACTTCACCGACGGTCACTTGCCGAGCTTCGACGAGGAAGTACTTCGCATGTGCCTGGTCCTATGAATCTCCTCAACCACGGACGAACCGATCCACATAGTCAGACCATGCCGCAAATGGCACATTCCGAACTACCTCGAGTCCGCGCCCCATCGTTCAAAGGTGACGCTTTCGTCTTTCCAGCACCACCAAAGACATTACCAGGTGGTCATTCTATTCAGTCCGACACTGCCGAAGGACGACTTCCACCTCCTTCGTACCCACCTCCACTACTTCCCTCCAGCTACGTCTCGAGGTCCAACGAGCCGACCAGCAGCAAGCTCTCGGCAGGATTCGGGAGATTTTGGAAAATGGGTTTCAAGTCGGAGAAAAGGGCTTCGAGGCTTTTACCGCAACTGAACGAGCTCAGGTCTCAACCACCCGCTGAAACCAGTCCGGACTCGTCTTTACGTGTGGTCGAGGAGGATATCTTTGATTTCGCCCGGTATGCCGCGGATGAACAGGCGTCTCTGGAACAGGCTTCTCAGGCCGAGTTAGAGGATAGTGTCGAGGTGGAGGTGGAGGTCGCAGAGGAAGAAGAAGAGGTTACACTGGACTCGCTAGAGCGGATGGCTGGGCCTTTCGATCAGCAGGAGATTACGATGGAATCGTTAGAAGGAATGGCTGGGACTTATGAAGATGACGAGGATGACGAAGATTACGATAATGTCTCTGAAGACGATTTTCCAGGTTGTGGTAGTTTCCAACTTCGAATGCGGTCAGATCCAGGATACCCAACGGAAGGAGATTGGATTCAAGAATCACAACGATATCAATGGACAAAAGCACAAAAAGCAGCTGCAGGTCCTAATCCCGCTCACATCACCATCTCCGAGTTGGAAGGGACGATGCTTTGCGCAGATTTCGCTCAGAAATATACTATTATCGATGAGCTTGGGTCTGGAGGTTATGGATTTGTTTGTGTTGCGATGAATAGGGAGGGGAGGGAGGTGGCTGTCAAGTTTATAAGGAAATTTAGGGAACCGAATACCTTCCCGCTAGCTATGGCTGGTGATGAGCCTTTGGAGAGCTTTGTTCTTCGGAATATTGATCATCCAAATATCGTCGGCTTTGTCGAGCAGTTTGAGGATGATCGATTCTATTACCTCGTGAGTCCCCTCAGAATGACCGGGCTTGTACTGATGACTAGGTCCAAGAATTACATGGTGATCCGTGGCATCGAGCCCGACTAGTTGCCCGGAACGAGGAAGAGGACGACTCGGGAAGAAACGAGCTCGCCCAGATCCAGATTGCAACCCGGCGACATCTGGGTAAACTTCCAGAATCGGGTCCATCGTCATCAACCGGAACACCCGTCCTGTCGCCTGCAATGTCTGGCTCGCCCTTTTCACCATTCCTACGTCCTGGGATGCAACGTCGGGCGAGCTATGATCTGTTTGAAGCGATTGAACATCGGGAGTTCAACGAGTTTCAATGTCGCCATATCTTCCAGCAGCTTGGTATGTCTACCGGTAGCCCTGGTGATGGTCACTGATATAATAGTTGATGCTATTCTCTATCTTCATCAGTCTGGAGTGTATCATCGTGATCTCAAGGATGAGAATGTCGTCATTGATCAGAATCTCAATGTTAAGCTCATCGACTTTGGAAGTGCGGTTTGTGAGGATACTAGGCTGGAACCCAAGAGATATTCCGAGTTTAAAGGTACAGACGCCTACGCTGCTCCAGGTATGTTTTACATCTCTCATCATTCGAAATATGGCTGACAAGACAGAAATCTACCCAAAGGGAAAAGCACGATATGAAGCTGCTCCAACCGATATCTGGGCCTTGGGTCTCTTACTCTCAATGATCCTCACTCGGTCCATGCCATTCACCGAAGGCGACAGGAAATATCGATTCCAACTACGCTCTGAAGTCCCCGATCCCGCTTACGAAATCATCCGAGCATGTCTACGAATCAATCCAAGAGAGAGACCCACCATTGACGAAATCGCAAGTCATTACTGGCTAAGTGAGCAGTATATCAGGGACTTAGCAAGAAGGCGGTGAGATTGGAAGCTGTTTATATTGTTTTTGAAAACTGGGATGTTTTGACCTTTTTCTTATGTTGTTTGGTTTCTCGACTCTCTTCTTTGTAATGTGTCTAATGTCTACGTCTACATAGTCTATGATCTCCAATTTATGATAACGTTTGTTCTTGACGATGTATATACATGTGCTTTGCCTCGGGGGATAAATGACGTTCCCATGATCTTCAGGCACATCCATCCTTCGCCTTCTGAAGTCAAAGCGAAGCGTCTTAGTGCGGTGCCAAGTAGTCTACTATACATCATCAAAGCCAAGATGGACCTACATCCCCACTTACACCTCCTCGTACCCTCTGTCGCGGCTGGCGTGGACCTCGAAGTACGACTTTACATGTCTCGAGAATTGCTTGACAAGATTCCGAAATCTTGGACTACCATCAGTGGTCTTTCGTCTTCCTCCTCCTCGAACCCAGTACCAGCTGCTTTGATCGATCAAGATACCCTATCTGTGCTCAAGAGTATCGATAGGCTAGTAATAGCATCACATCCATGGGGAAGGTTTGGAGGGAATATGCTTTTCCCGTACGTCTGTTCCCGAACATTCTCTGCTGACGAGAAGGCTGATGATAGGGTCATAGCGCTTCATCTTGTTTCGGCTGCTTTAGAACCTGATACTAAGACCTCGGCTGAGAGGGAGGGTGAGGAGGTGGTACCAGAATCAAAGACTGCTGTATTATGTTATAACGTCAGAGGAGTTGGGAAGTCAGGGGGTAAACAACCTTGGTTAGGAGCCGGTGAACAGGATTATGGAGCGATAGAAAGGTGGGGTGTGGATATTACTGGCGTCAAGGATGTTTGGCGATTTGTATGTACTCCCTCTAGTCCTCAATGCTGACAATAAGGGATATTCATGGGGAACGATCTCGGCTACTCACGCCCCTACACCCTCCGTACCGATTCGATCTTTATTTCTCCTATCCCCCCCTCTTTCCCCATTGAAGTTGTTGAGATGGTACAGCCCCCTCATAGCTAGTATCCAGGAACATCTCAAGGAATCGGCTGTTTGGATGGTATATGGGACTAAGGATGAGTTTACGAGGGCTGCGGTGTATACGGATTTAAGGCAAATGGTGGAAAAGGGGTGGGGGAGGGCTATTGTCGTAGAAGATGGAAGTCACTTTTGGGGTGGGCAGGAGGGTGAGCAGATCAGGCAAGTGTTTAGGGATTGGCTCAGGAGGTAGGAATATCGGGGATCCAGGGGTTTTGCTTAAGGAATGCTTCAGGAAGTGATGATCAAATCTATGTCCATAATGTCGTTACGAGTATGTCTATGTATATGTAATTAATGACAAGAAGACAGTCCAGGCGTTATGTTATGATATCCCTAACCTCAATCAGAAGCCCTCTCAACCCTAATCTGTACGCCTCCGAAAGACCCCTCATCATAAACCTCGACAGCCTGCTGCGCTGCCTCTTCCTCCTCAAATTCAATCATGGCGTAAGGAGCCCGCAACTCGATCGTCAAGATGGGTGATAGAGCTTCGAAAGCTTTTCGTAGTGTTGCCAACTGGGTATCTGCGGGTAGGTTGCCGATGTATACTTGATTTTGGGGTTTGGGTTGTATGACAGGTGGTTCGAGCGATTCGGATTTACGTTTCTTTGGTAACAAGATTGGTGGATCTGCATTAGGCGTTCCAGTAGGAAGCGGGGCGGATGATGTATTGGGTGATGGGATGGTCGTGGTAGATGTGGCTGGTGAGATGGCGAGTGGGACGGATGGCGGTCGATTAGGTGATAGGTGTGGAGACATGTGAGTTGGTGGGAGTGTAGGGGGTGGACGAGGAAATCGAGTGATAGTAGGTCCGGGCGGACGCCATCCAGGTGGGGGACCATACCCTACCGGTGGTCTCCACCCAGCAGGCGGAGGAGGACGCATCATGCCCGGCGGTGGATAGTATACAGCAGGCGGTTGACCTGGTAGACCATAAGGCGGATAAGGCGGTCTGAACATTACTGGTGTTGGTACCGCTGCTTCCCTTGCTCGAGCTTCCCTCTCCAATCTGGCAATCACATCCTCTGCTCTCCTGTCTAGTGATCCTTCTTCACTTGTACTTGTAACGATGACTGGAGTGGTGGGTGAAGCAGAAGGGACAGTTCCCATAAGACGAGCAATGACTTCATCAGCCCGTCGGCGGATTTCTTCGGCGCTTGGCTGGTCGGGTTGTGGTGATGTCGAATCTGTGGGCTGTTCGGTCTTGACAGCCGTATCGTTCCTTAGGGAATTGACCGAAGATGTTGATATGGGGACGGCATCCAATCCGGGAGGTTGTCCAGTGCGATTTGAGTTAGGCGGAGGAAGCGAAACTTGAGGTCGTGGAGGAAGAGCATGTGTAGAGGGAGGAGGTGGAGGTAGAGAAGGTTTTGTATCAGACCAACTAGAAACAAGAGATGAGTTTGGAGGTATGACATGATTTAAAGAAGATGAAGATGAAGTAGGACGATAATGATTATTCTGTTGAAAATTGGTAGATGTAGATGTAGGCAGAGAAGAGATAGGAGTGATAATATGTTCAGATGGGAAATTTGAAGAAGTGGAGGAAGATGTAGTAGGACTAGGACTAGGTAGAGGTATCGACATGTGTGTAGGGATTGGATCAGGTCGTTTACGAGGCCGGTAAGAGCTTGATAAAGTAGGACCGTGCCCGTCAGTGTCTAGTCGAGGGCGTTTGGCGGGTTGTTCCTCCTCGATGTTCAGTGGTTGTGAGCCATCTTGGCCGGTGGAAGGTTCGAGCTTGACATCGCCCGCTGATGCTGGCCGCGGCTCTGGCATAATGATGATGAGGTGATGAGTACTGGTGGACACGACAGAATAGGGTTCACTCATACCCTAGACGCGACTATAGATCACGTGACTCGATATGGTGCAAAGGTTTGTTCATTGTGCGCTACAGCACAAATGTATGCATGCATCACAAGTACTAGCAAGCTATGAATAAGATCATCCCTCACCAAAGGGATACTATCCGGGCCATGACAAGCTCCGTGAGATGAAGGATATTGAAAGTAGAATGTCCGCTGGAACCGGGGATAGAGGGTTGAGCCGTAGCCGAGGTTCGGGAGATGTAAATGAGATGAAAAGAAGGTTGTCGACTGTGTATCCTGACTGTCACTTTGAATTGCTTGCTCTACCCTTCGCATATCTACAGCATGATTCGGTCCATCACATCTCTACCACTGCGTCCATCGTACAGCCGGCGTATACTAGCTACTCGATTCACGGCTCGATCCAATCATGCAGCTGCTCGTGCTCATGTCTTGCGACCTCCCCCACCCGCCTTTTTCAAGGCCCAAGACAATAGCAACGATCTACGCCAATTATTCGATCATGCTCAAACTAGTACACCAACTGGATCTTCACATACCACGGGCTTGTTCGACTACCCAATCAGAACACCCTATGAGTTACGCCCATTAACGGAACGGACATTGGTACATTGCTCAGCGATCGTAGATCGTATATGCGATTCGCAGGGGGATCCAGCGGAATTACGGAGGGTAGTGAAGAATTTGGATAGATTGAGTGATGTGCTTTGTGGGGTGATTGATATGTGCGAATTATTGCGGACTGTTCATCCGGACCCAGAGTGGGTGGAGGAGTGCGAGGAGGCCTATGGTCGTCTGTGCAGTTTCATGAATGAGCTCAACACCCATCCGGGCATGTATGAGGTGAGTCCTTTCCAGGTTGTGTTGCTGGAGTATTGCTAAATGATAGGCACTAAAAGCATCCCTCGAGTACCCCCACCCAGTCGCATATACCGACGCAGAAATGGCAGTCGCCATGACCTTTCTCCGCGATTTCGAACGGTCCGGTATCGCACTACCTCCCGCATCCCGGAAACGGTTCGTGGAAGTCAGCGACTCGATCCTCATCTCTGGTCGAAACATGATGAACAATGCCGTCAATTACCCAAGTTCCACCCCACTTGCAGAAATACCAGAAGCCGACCGATTACTTGCTGGTCTGGGCAGTCAATTCGTCGATAGTCTACCGCATGGAACTGGACATTCAAAATCGAGTGTATTCGTAAACCCAGCATCGATGGAGGCGCAGCATATCGCCCACAGTGCTCGATCCGGTGACGCACGCCAAATAATGTATCGCGCACAGAATAGGACCGACCCTGACCGAGTGAATGTGGTGGAAACTATGTTGAAGCAACGGGCAGAGTTGGCAGAGGTATTGGGATCAGAGACGTATGCTCAGTTGGCACTACGGGACAAGATGGCGAAAACACCAGAAAACGTCGATGGATTCCTCAAATCACTAGCGAAACACTCTCGACCCGCAGCTCAGGCCGATGTTGATCGCCTACGTCGCATCAAGGCGCAATATACATCTGGCATCACTCATCCGAAGGACGGACCGACTGGCCATTTACCCCAAATATACGCTTGGGATCGAGATATCTTTTCACCTAGCTTGATGTATGCTTTACCAAAAAGTGATCCGATGGACCCATACCTATCGGTTGGAACGGTCATGAATGGATTATCGAAATTGTTTAATCGACTATACGGTATTTCCTTCCGACCCGCTTCAGTCGCTCCAGGAGAAGTATGGGATGGAGCAATTCGCCGTCTCGATGTCGTTCATGAAACAGAGGGACCGATCGGAGTCATCTATACCGATTTATGGACACGGCCGGGTAAATCAAGTGCTGCCGCTCATTTCACAGTCCGATGTTCTCGGCGAGTGGACGATGATGATCCCGAGAGAGATGGTTTGGAGCCTGGATGGGATGCTCACCTGGGACCTGGTTTGGAGACGGAAGGAGTAACGATACATGGGAAAGAAGGTCGGTATCAGCTTCCTATCGTGGTGCTTTCGATGGACTTTGGACCTTTCAACCCTACTGGACCTTCTTTCCTATCCTGGAGCAGCCTCGAGACTTTGTTCCACGAGATGGGACATGCCATACACTGTGAGTTTTCCGGCGGCGTTTATCAATTAGAGCTGATGATAGCGATGATTGGTCGAACGGAATATCATAACGTCTCTGGGACAAGATGCGCTACCGACTTTGTTGAGCTCCCCTCGATCTTGATGGAACATTTCGCCGCCTCACCCCAAGTCCTATCATTCTTTGCTCAACATCACCAAACCGGTAAACAGATCCCGCCCGATGTCATCACAGCCCAACTCGCTCAATCAAATATGCTAGAAGCACTCGACACCCACGCTCAGATCGTCATGGCAATCTTGGACCAGCAGTATCATTCACTTACATCTGCTCAACTTCGTGATCCCTCATTCAACTCTACGAGAATGTTGCACGATCTACAGAATCGGACTGGCATGATCCCGGCCGTGGAAGGTACTTCTTGGCAAGTCCAGTTTAGTCATTTGTACGGGTACGGAGCGACATATTATTCCTATTTGTTCGACAGGGCTATTGCTGGTAAAGTCTGGTCTACGTTATTTACAGATGGTCCAGATGGAGCGTTGAGTAGAGAAGGAGGAGAAGTATTCAAGGATAAAGTATTGAAATGGGGAGGTGGGAAGAATCCATGGGAAATGGTCGGTGATGTTATTGGTGGGCGCGAGGGAGAGATTGT
>Ga0308160_10004735_pt1 | contig 14423 bp, 14 predicted proteins | sample PhyFR1_FD_201036 | JGI IMG/M metagenome (GOLD analysis project Ga0308160, IMG submission 201036) | Phyllosphere microbial communities from UC Gill Tract Community Farm, Albany, California, United States - DLSLF.R1 | ecosystem: Host-associated > Plants > Phyllosphere > Unclassified | place: USA...
TGGGGCTGACGGCAAGCAGCATGGCCACGATCCCGAACGGCATGGCGATCAGGATGTACGCGGAGAACTTGCCTTCGGCGGCCAGCGCCTTGATGTGGCCCTTGATTTCTGCGCGCTCGCGGATGGTTTCGTTGACCTGGTCCAAAACGTCCGCCAGGTTGCCGCCCACCTCCCGGTTGATCTGGATGGCCTGCGAGATCCAGACGAAGTCCTCGTTCTTCATCCGGTCGGCGGTGTCGTTGAGGGCTGCCAGCAGGTCCCGGCCCAGGCTGGTTTCGGTGATGACCCGCCGCATTTCCTCCGACGTGGGCTTCTGCGATTCCGCGGCGGCGGCGTCGATGGCGCGCAGGATGCTATGCCCGGCCCGCAGGCCGCCGGAGAGGAGTTGGAGGGTGTCGCCCAGCTGCCCGTCGAAGGCCGCCCGGCGCTTGCCGGCGAGGACACCGAGCACCAGCTTGCCCACCAACGGGGAGAGGAGAGCAAGAAGGAATCCTACCAGGGGATTGACTGTCACCGTCCCCACCAGCATGCCGACGCCGGCGCCGATGCCCACCAGCAGGAAGAACTCGGCCTGGCTCAGGCGCAGGCCGGCGTTCTCAAGCTGGGGGCGGGAGAACAAGGTGATGTTCCGTCCGGCAAGGAGTCGTTCAAAGGAACGGACGGCGGAGAGCGCGAATCGGGTCAGGGAGGACGGCGGCTCGGGTTCGAACGGACGACGGCGGTCCAGCGGCACGGTGGGGGCGCTCGGCAGGAGCACGGCTACACCTAGCAGGCAGATGGCTGCCAGCAGGATGACGGCGCCAATGGCGAGAATCATCAGTGTCCCCCTGGCTTCTCAGCACCGGTCAGCGGCCCGGCGAACACCGCGGGGGATACGTGGATGCCGAGGTCCTCGAACCGGTCGATGAAACGTGGCCGGATTCCGGTGGCGACAGGCTTTCCCAGGAGCCGTCCCTGCGCATCGACGCCGGCTGAGTAGTCGAAGACGAAGGCGTCCTGGAGGGTGACGATGTCGCCTTCCATGCCCTGTACTTCGGTGACGTGGGTGATGCGGCGGGACCCGTCACGCATGCGGGAGATCTGGACGATCAGGTTCACGGCGGAGGCAATCTGTTCCCGGATGGCGCGCAGCGGCAGGTCCATCCCGGCCATCAGCACCAGGGTTTCCAGGCGGGCCACGGCGTCGCGGGGGGAGTTGGAGTGCACGGTGGAGAGGGACCCGTCGTGGCCGGTGTTCATGGCCTGGAGCATATCCAGCGATTCGCCGCCGCGGACCTCGCCCACCACAATCCGGTCCGGGCGCATGCGCAGAGAGTTGCGGAGCAGTTCGCGGATGGTGACCTCGCCCTTGCCCTCGGTATTCGGCGGCCGGCTTTCGAGGCGGACCACGTGCTGCTGCTGGATCTGCAGTTCCACCGCGTCCTCGATGGTGACGATGCGCTCGTCGGCGGGCAGGAAGGAGGAAAGGACATTGAGGAGGGTGGTCTTGCCGGTGCCGGTACCGCCGGAGACGATGATGTTCAGCTTCGCCTTCACGCAGGCGTTGAGCAGTTCGGCCATTTCCGGGGTGAGGGTGCCGAAGTCGATGAGGTTGCGGACCGTCAGTGGTACCTTGCTGAACTTACGGATGGTCAGCGAGGAGCCGCCCACGGCGAGCGGCGGAATGACGGCGTTCACGCGGGAGCCGTCCTCCAGGCGGGCGTCCACCAACGGGGACGACTCGTCGATGCGGCGGCCCACCCTGGACACGATCCGTTCGATGACTTTGCGCAGGTGGTCTTCGGAGCTGAACCGGTAGTCCGTGAGCGTCAGCCGGCCGCCGCGTTCCACGTAGATTTGGTCCATGCGGTTGACCATGATTTCGGTGACCGCGGGATCGTCCAAGAGGCGCTGGAGAGGGCCATAGCCGAGGACGTCGTCCGCCACGTCACGGACCAGGCGCGTGCGTTCCTCAGGTGTCAGCGGCACCTGCTCGGCGTCGACGATGCGGGTCAGCTCTTCCTTGGCGGTGTTGCGGAGCTCCTGCTCGGTGACGGCTGCGTCGTTGAACCGCGTACCCATCCGTTCGAAAAGGGCGGTGGCCGCCCGGAGCTTCATGGCTGCGAAGACGTCCACGCCCGGTGCCTTGGGCACCTGCTGCGCGTCGGCGTCGTGCATTGAAGGCACGACGGCGGGGTGCGCGGGAAGGTGCGCATCCGCCGTCGGGCCGGCGGGGCGGGTAGGCTCGACGGCGGCGGGGCGGTCAAGCACGGCAGTGCCCGCACCCGGAGCCTGGCTGCGGTTCTGGACCGCGCTGATGCGTTCGGAGAGCTTCATCAGATGACCACCCTTCGGTGAAGCTTGCGCTGGGTCTGCGTGCGCCAGGCCGGGTTGAACCGCTCCACCAGCTGGCGGAGGCTTTTCACGGCCGGGTCTTTCCTGGATTCCTGCAGGACTGGGATGCCGCGGTTGGTGGACAGGGCAATGGCGCGGGAACGGGGGACGCTGACATCCACGGGCGCGCCGATGGTGGATTCCACGTCCTGGACGTTGAGGCCGGCTTTGGCGTCGGCCATGTTCAGCACGACGTGGCGGGATTCGGGCATGATCTCGAGCTGGCGGAGGACTTCCAGGCCGGAGCGCAGGCCGCGGAGGCTGGGGACGTCCATGGCGCTGACCCACACCACATCGGTGCACTGTTCCATGGCGGCAAGGCCGATCTCGGGCAGGCCGGGGGCAGTGTCCAGGATGACGTACTGGAACTCCTGGGCCAGCTGTTCGAGCAGCCGGCTGACGTGATCCGGCGTGATGTGGTCCGCGTCCACGGGGTTCGGCGGAGCGCACAGGGCGTAAATGCCGGCCGGGTGCACCGTGAGGAAAGCTTTCAGTACCAGGGAGTCCTGGGCAGCGGCCGGGGTGACGGCATCCGTGACGGTGTGCTCCGGGTTGAGGTACAGGCCGGAGGCGACGTCGCCGAATTGAAGGTCCAAGTCCACGATCACCACGCTCATGGGCGCGATCTGGCCCAGGCCGATGGCGATGTTGGTGGCCAGGGTGGTCTTTCCCACACCGCCTTTGGGGGAGAAGACGCCGATGACCAGGCCTTTGCCGTTCCCTGCCGGCTGCGGTTCAGGGCCGCGGTGGCGGGTGGCAAACGACTGGCAGGCACGCTCCAGCAGGACCCGGATTTCGGTGGGATCTGCCTGCGGACTGATGATGTCGCGGATACCGGCGCGCATGGCCTGCAGCAGTTCGGCGGGCTCGACATCGCTGACCAGCACCAGGCTGAGGCCCGGAAGTTGGACATCAAAGACCTTGGCGAACCGGAGTGCTTCGTCGTAGGGGACGTCCGGGCCGATGATGAGGACCTCGGGCTGCTCCTGGTTGAGGAGGGCGAACAGTTCCGCCGGGCCCGCGGGGAGGATGTCGCTCGCGATGGTTTGCACGGTGCCGCGGAGGCCGTGCGCGACGGCGGCGCGCAGCTTTGCGTCGAAGTCGCCGGTGGGGGAGAGGAGCACGAAGCGGCTCACTTGTACACCGTGTCCAGATGTTCGATGCGGGGACCGTTATCTTGGGCGTCCATTGGTTCCTTCGTAAGCCATATCGTCCCGAATTCGGAGGTGAAGACGATTTTGTTGGCGTCGATGTCGTTGACCGAAAGCGTGATGATCAGGGCACCTTCGGGGATGGCAGTTTCCTGAGCTGTGTTGGCATCGCCGCTTGCTGTTGCCTGCGGGGCGCGCTGGATGCTTGTGACCAAGACTTTGCGGAGGGTCAACTGAGTGGATGCCCCGGCAGGCTTCCCCCTGTCCACGCCGTCCTTGAAGCTCATGGCAACGCCGACATGGTCACCCGCGGCAATACGTCCGCCAACGACGCGTTGGGGTTCGAGCTGAAAAGAAACCTCTTGGAAGCCTGCCGGCACCTTGACGGCTCCGTCATCCTCGGCTTCCACGGGTGGGATAAGTCGCTGGTCGAGGAGTTGTTCGCCGGGGACCAGGTCTACGGCGGCCACGGTGCCTGCCTTAGTGTCCAGCGTTGTCAGTGCGCTCGCTGAGACAGCCTTGGCTGGCACCTTCTCGACCGTAAGTGATGCCGCAAGGTCATTGACCGCAGTTCCGGCAGGAACAGCTTTTGTTACCACGAGGACTTCTCTGACCTCCATATTGGCCATGGCCCGTGCGTCGGCGCCGTTGGCGTAGACAATGATGAGGAGGGCGCCTACGAGCGCCAGTGCGACGGCGGCCGTTCCGGCGAGCAGGCGAGACTTCACAGTGTTTCTCCGTGGCGTTTGTGGTCAGAGGGTGAGACGGGCGATGGTGGCGCCGTAGTTGGGCGTACTGCCGAGTTCAAATCCTTGGGACAGGGATACGAACTTCACGAAGTAGCCCCTGATGGTCTTGTTGGCCACCTTGGGGCCCGCCGTCCATCCGATATTGGCGAATTGGTAGCCGGTCATGTGGAACGCGGCGAAGCCTTTGATGTAGTACTTGCCGCTGGAGCCGGTTCCTATGGCCAGGTCGTACATCGGCAGGAGGACGGTTTCGTTGTTCATCTGGCTGAAGTCTGCGGCGGTGCAGACGGAGGGGGCGCTGGCGCCGGTGTCGCTGGGGAACCAGATTCCCGCGTTGGTCGAGGCACCCGCGGTAGCGGTGATGGCACATTTGGACGAGCCGGTTTGCATCCAGCCGAACCCGCCAGGGATGCCGCCGCAGCCGTTGACTGACTGTTCCAGCACCTGTTCGGCGCCCTGTGCCCCGCCGGCGGGAATGTTCAACTTGCAGTAGGCAATGGCCAGCGGCAGGATGACGGGTCCTTTGGACGGCGTTCCCCATGTGGCGGAGGCTTTGGCGCCTACCTCCTTGCTGGGAATTCCGATTGCCTTGGCGAAAAAGAGGGAGACGGAGTTGTTCGGGCCGCCGGTTTCCTTCGCGCTGGTGGTCACGGAGACGGTCCGGGCGGTTTTGTCGAGCTGGATGCTGTAGATATTGCTCATGCCATCCAGGGCGTTCTGGTTGGCGAGGCTGCCGGCGAGTGCAGCCGTCGTCGAGCATTGCGTGTCCGCAGCGTCCTTGGCGCACTTCTGTGCCACCGCCATGGCGGAGGCGTCCGCCCCGTTCTGCAGCTGGGCGCGTTCGGAGTAGATGGCCCCCACATCGACGGCGATTGCCACGAAGCCGAGCAACGTCACCAGGAGAATGGCGACGATGACTGAGACGGCGCCTTTCTCGTTGTTGTCATCGCCTAGCCGCCGCACAGCATCACCCCCTTGCCCGTCATGGGAAAGGGGCCGGCGATGCCGGTGATGGTGGAGAGGTTGTAGCTGATGGTGACGGTCACCTGCTTGTCGGTGCTGCAGGTGGCGGGGCTGATGGTGACGTTCGAATCCGGGATGGTGTTGCTGACGGCGGCGGCCGCGTTTCTTGTGGCTACCTTGGCGCCTGCTGGGTCGTTGGCGATCGCCATGACCCGGACACCATCGCGGGCCGCGTTGGTGAGCGTGATTTGGGCGTTGTAGGCGCGCCCGAACTCGATGGTTCCCAGCACCAGCATCAGGAGGAGGGGCAGCAGGATCGCGAATTCGACGGCGGCTGCACCGCGCTCCGAATCGTTAGTCACCTGCTGCACCTCCTCCGGCTGTGTTCTCGAACGTGCTGTGGGACGGTTCCGATATGGGGGCGGAACCGGACGCCAACGAGTCTTGCTATGTGGTCTTGGGGGCGAGCTTGGTATTGATCGATTCGAAGAAACCGTTAAGAGTGCCACCGAGGGCGGTGACAGCGACGATGATGACGACGGCGATAAGGCCAACCATGATGCCGTATTCGACAGCAGTGGCACCCTTTTCGCTGCTGAGACGGTCCTTCAGGTTGAGGCCGAGGGTGTGAAGTGTGGCAATAAGAGAAAGCATCTTGTACTCCTGAGCGAGACGGATGGCTGGCCCTTCACCAGCACTGAAACGAAGGTAGCAACGGGATTAGGTGCCAGATCCGGATCTTGGGACATCCTGCGGAAAGGCTTCGTGAGCTGCGCAGATGCTGTGCGTTCGATGGTCCTGTCCTGCGCTCGCACTGGGCGTAGCCTTCCCGGCAGGCAAAAAGGACCCCCTCGGTTCTGGGTGCCGAGGGGGTCCGGTCTTTGAGGAGACGCTGACGCGATGTTGATACGGGGAGCTTGCCTGACCGTTGCTGATCGACTAGGAGAATGCCGCGACGATGTTCATGACAGCCGGCCCGAGCAGGATGATGAAGAGGGTCGGGAAGATGAAGAAGATCAGCGGGAAGAGGATCTTGACCGGAATCTTCATGGCGTGTTCTTCGGCCCGTTGGCGTCGTTTGAGCCGCATCTCGTGCGCCTGTACCTTGAGTACTTTGGCGATAGCGATGCCGTACGCGTCAGCCTGCACGATGGCCCGAATAAAAGAGCGAAGGTCAGGGACGTCGACCCGGTCGGACATGGCAAGGTAGGCCTCTTTCCGGGAGCGTCCCACCTGCATGTCCTGAAGGGTTCGCGTCATTTCATCAGCCAGTGGGCCGGTGCCGTTTTGGGCTGTCCGCGCCATAGCCGCCTCGAAACCGAGCCCCGCCTGGACCGAGATCAGCATCTGGTCCAGCGTGTTCGGCAGTTCTTGGCGGATCTTCGCCCGCCTCTTCTCGGCAGTGCTCCGCACCAGCAGGTCAGGAGCGAAGTAGCCGAACGCCACAGCGGCCAGGAAGATGGCGAAACGGGAGGGTTCCGGGTTAGTAAGGAAGTTGAAGAGTCCGAGCAGGGCGCCGCCGAGGGCGAGGATCGGTTTCACTACCAAAAGGCGTTCCAGCGGCCATTCCTTGGGGCGACCCATGGCGGCGAGCTGCTTGTCCAGCCAGGCTACGTAGCCCGCGGGTGTGATCCTGCGGGCCGTGGAACTGAACTGTGCGGACAGATTCTGTGGGGCCGCATTCCTGGCCCGCTGTCCCAAGTTCGTCTGGATATTGCGGATTGCTACCCTGTCCGTTGCTGCAACAGACCACACCAGGTAGGTGACCGGCAGGATGATGGCGAGAATCGCCCCTAAAGCCAATGGTGACATGTCCGGCCTCCTAGAACTTCGGTTTGATGAGCCGGCTGAGCCAGAAGCCGCCGGCCGTGAGCATGATTGCTGCGGCCCCGAGCATCAGGTACCCGGGGACAGTACTGGTGAAGGTCTTCGCATACTGGCCATTGATGAAGATCAGGGCGAAGAAGAGAACGACGGGAAGTGCCATGAGGACGCCCGCGGACATTTTCCCTTCGGCACTGAGGGCCTTGACCTGGCGCCGTATCTGGTTTCGGTCGCGGATGGTCTCGCCCACGTGATCGAGGACTTCCGCAAGGTCGCCGCCGACTTCCCGGTGGATCTCAATAGCTTGGGAGATCCAGGCGAAGTCTTCGCTCTTGGTGCGGACAGCAACGTCAGTCATGGATGCGTTGAGGTCACGACCGATCCGGGTTTCATTGACGATCCTTGCGAGTTCCTCAGACATCGGGGCGTCCGACTCGCGAGCTGATGCATCGATCGCCCTAAGCAACGAGTGCCCCGCACGCATGCTGCCCGTTAGCATTTGAAGCGTGTCCGGTAATTGTTCGTCAAACCGGCTTCTCCGCTTGGATTCAAGAAGAGCGAGGAAGGCCAGCATGCCGGCTGGCACCACCGCGATCATCAAGATCGCAAAGAAGAAGCTGCCCAGAAGGAAACCAAAGACGCTGCCGGCCAGAGTGCCGGCACCCATCATGAGCAGGAAGTTGGCGGGCTGGGTTTTGAGGCCCGCCCGCTCCAGCTTCTCCCGGCTGATAATGAAATCGTCTTTCCCCTTGAGCTGCTTGTTGATGGCACCGACCGCGGAGTCGGTCAGCACCGTCAACCTGGAAGAGGAAACCGGAACGTCTGGCCGTCGGCGGGACAGGGGAATGACGTTGCCCGGCTTGAGGACGACAGTAAATAGCAGGATGACTGCTGCGAAAATGGCAGCAACACCCAGAACGGCGATTGTCGCTGGTACTTCTGGCTCCATTACCGGCCCCTGACTGTGTGTGCACCGAAAACGGCAGGGGAGATCCTGATGCCAAGCTCCTCGAACCGGTCCGTAAACCGAGGTCTGACGCCAGTGGGTACAGGTTTGCCGAGGAATTTGCCGTTGGCGTCAATTCCTGCCGAGTAGTCGAAGACGAAAGCATCCTGGAGGGTCACAATGTCCCCTTCCATACCCTGAACCTCTGTAATGTGTGTAACCCTGCGGGTTCCGTCCCGGAGCCTGGAGATATGCACGATGAGGTTCACGGCCGAAGCGATCTGCTCGCGAATGGCGCGCAGCGGCAAGTCCATGCCCGCCATCAGGACAAGTGTTTCCAGCCGGGCCACGGCGTCTCGCGGAGAATTGGCATGCACTGTTGAGATCGAGCCGTCGTGGCCGGTGTTCATAGCTTGAAGCATGTCCAGGGATTCTCCGCCTCGAACCTCACCGACCACGATGCGGTCGGGCCGCATGCGCAGGGAGTTACGGACCAGATCGCGGATGGAAACTTCCCCCCGTCCTTCGATGTTGGCTGGTCGACTTTCCAACCGGACAACGTGGTCCTGTTGGAGCTGGAGCTCCACAGCGTCCTCGATCGTCACGATGCGGTCTGTGGCGGGGATAAATGACGACAGCACATTCAGCATGGTCGTTTTACCTGTGCCGGTACCGCCGGAGACGATGATGTTCATGCGGGCCAGGACACACGCCTGCAGCAGCTCGGCCATCTCAGGGGAGAGGCTGCCGAATTCGATTAGCTTCTGCACCGTCAGTGCCTCGCGACCGAACTTACGGATGGTCAGCGACGCCCCGTTCACGGCTAGGGGAGGGATAATGGCGTTGACTCGTGATCCGTCCGCCAGGCGGGCGTCCACCAGTGGCGATGACTCGTCAATCCTCCTACCGATCCGCGTGACGATCCTTTCAATGACCTTCCGCAGGGCCTCTTCGTTGGCGAACTTCGTATCCGTCAGGAAGAGATGGCCATGGCGTTCGACGTATATCTGATCTGCACGATTGACCATAATTTCCGTTACAGAGGGGTCATCCAAGTACCGTTGCATTGGGCCGTGGCCAAGGACATCGTCAATAATTTCCCGAGTCAGTCGCTGCCGCTCGCCCTGCGTGAGCGGGACTTGTTCCTCGTCAACGACAGCTTTCAGTTCGTCCTTGACGAATTGGTGCAGCTCGGCTTCATCCAACGTTGAATCGGTGATCCGAGAACCAAGCCGTTCGTAGAGGGCTTGGCTTGCACGGTCTTTGAGCCCGGTGAGTGCTTCACTCGAGCTGCCGGCAGTCACCTCGATGGCTGTGGGAACGAGGGCCTGCTCAGCCGCTTGGGCTTGCTGTATGGCGCCCAAGGTGGCGGGCCCCGCACCTGGCATGGGACTCTGATCGGGCGAGCCTGCCGTTTCGTCGCCCCGGATCTTTGCAATTCGGTTCGAGAGATTCATTGCACTACCGCCCTTCTGTGAAGCTTCTTGCGGGGGCCTTCCCAATTCGGCTTGAAACGCTCAACCAGCTGCCGGAGCCCCTTTGCCACTGCATCGCGGCTGCCATCCTGCAGCAGGGGAACACCTTTATTTGTTGAGAATGGGACGGCCCGGGAACGTGGCAGGACCACGTCCACGGGAGCCCCTATCGTTGCCTCCACGTCCTGGACAGTCAGTCCGGTCTTTCGGTCAGCCATGTTCAGCACTACGTGCCGATTGTCAGGGAGAAGGCCGAGTTCTGAAAGGATCTGGAAGCCGGTCCGGAGACCGCGGATACTCGGGATGTCCATGCCGCAAACCCATACGGCGTCCGTCGCCTGCTCCAGCGTCGCCAGAACGTGCTCGCCTAATCCGGGGGCGGTGTCAACCACCACGTACTGAAACTCAGTCCGTAGTTGCTGCAGGAGACGACTGACGTGTTCTCCTGAAATCCTGTCCATGTCTATAGGGTTGCGAGGTGCGCATAAGGCGTAGATGTTGCCGCGGTGCAGCGACAAGTACGTCTTGAGAACCATGGCGTCCTGGCTCGCTGCGCCCACCACTGCCTCTGAGATCGTAAATTCTGGTTCGATCATCAATCCGCTGGCGACGTCACCGAACTGCAAATCCAAGTCGACCAAGACGACGCTCATCGGGGCTAGGTGTCCGAGGCCGATGGCCAGATTACTTGCAACTGTTGTCTTGCCGACGCCTCCCTTCGGTGACATGACGGCAATGATCCGGCCGCCTTCTGCCGCGGGGCGTTCAGCTGTGTTCGGTGCAAGCCCTCGCCGCCTGCCGGCTGCAGCCAGGCTTGCGCGCTCCACGAGTGCACGGATCAGCTCAGTGTCGGCCGCAGGCGGAAGAATGTCCCGTATGCCGGACCTCATTGCACTCAGGGCAAGTTCGCCGTCGTCCTCCGCCACAAGGACGATGCTGATTTCCGGAAATTGGAGATCGAGTACTGCAGCGAATTTGAGCGCTTCTTCCCGTGGCAGGCCAGCTCCCAGTATGAGAACCTCGGGTGGTTCACCAACTTGCTGTCGGAGGATGTCTTCCGGCGACTCCGGTAGGTAGTTGGCCTGAAAGGACTGCAGTGATCCGCTTAGGGGTGCTATGGACGCACGAACTGTACGTTCGTATTCAGGAGAAGCCGTAATAAGTATGAAGCGGCTCATTGGAACACCTTGGTCTGGTTCACCACTCCGTTGGTTCCCTCTGTGGCACCTGCCGGTTCTTTCGAGAGATAAATCTTCCCGAACTCTGCCGCGTACACGAGCTTTTCCGCGTCGACGGCGTCCCGTGCAAGCGTGATCAAGTAGGAATCGCTAGCTGCCGGCTTGCTGCCCTCTGTGTTCAGGGCACCCGTAGAGCTTGCCTGTGTCGCTTCACCTTGTGTCTGGACAGCCTGCCCGGAGCTGAATTGAACTGCCGTGACAAGAACCTTGTGGAAGGTCAGTTGAGTGCCGTTACCGCCACCGGCAGCGTCTCCCAGGGAAATGAAGACTCCGACGGTGTCACCAGCCTGAACCGAACCACCAACCACGCGGTCAATGCCAAGCCGGACTGATATTTCCTGGAGTCCCTCCGGAACCTCAACCCTCGCCGGGCCTATAAAAGTGCTTGCATCGACAAGACGACTGCTCAAAAGCTGCTCGCCGGGTACCAGACCAACCGCAGTCACTTTAGAACCCACAGAGCCGAGATCCTCGACGGCGTCCGCTGCAATCGCAGTCCGCGGGACTGCTTTGGTGGTGAGGTACTGGCTGAGCTGACTTGCCGGCGTTCCTGCGGGGACATTCTGTTTTACGACCAGGATGTCTTCAGTTTCCGTGTTGGCAAGTGCGCGACGATCAGCGCCTTGAACGTAATTGAAGAGGAGGACTGTACCTATAACCGCTACGACCAGCGCGGAAATGCCTCCCAGTAGGCGTGCTTTCATTGCTTTCCCCTTTTAGCTAACTAGTTGATCAGGCGGGGAGGTAAGGTAGCGCCGCCTCCGGCGTAGCCACCACCTCCATAGAGTGTTGGGTCAGCGACCCAACTCACGAACTTTCCCCGGATCCCGCGGTCGCTTCCGCCCAGACCTGTTTGGTCCCCACCGGAAGCTCCCGGGAAGCTGTACCCCAACAGGAGGAAAGCTGCATATCCCTTGATGTAGTACTTGGCGTTGTTGCCTGTACCCACTGCTGAGGAGAAGACAGGAAACAGGACCACGCTGTTCAACAGGCCAGCGATGACCGTCTTACACTCGTTCGGCATACTCAGACCGGTGTCCGTTTTTGCGTAAGGATCCACGAGCCCGGCCGTCGAAGGATCATCGGGGAGAATAGTTGCCTTGCAAAGCCCGGAGTCTGGGTTGATCCAGGCAAACCCGCCTGGGATGACCTGACCTGACGGACTGTCGCTGACGCACGTCTCACTCCCGTGGGTCAAGATCGTGTGCACGGTACCGTTAATGTCGAATTGGCACGGCGCAAACGTGATGGGAAGAGTTGAATCCCCGGACCCGGGATAGCCCCAGGCAGCGGTTGCCTTGGCACCCACGGAGACCGGAGCCGTGTTAAGCGCTGATGCAAACATCTTGGTGAGGAAGCTCGAAGAGCCATTCTTAGTAGTCGTTGTAACCGTGACTTGCCCCTCCACCGTCATGTCTACACTGGCTGTACTTGCGCCGTCGTTGGAGTTCGAGTTAGCCAGCGGACCGGCCAGAGAGGGAGCGCAGGAACCCGCCTCACAGCTGTGTGCGACCGCAAGGGCGCCGGCGTCCGCACCATTTTGCAGCTGTGCCCGCTCGGAATAGATCTGGCCGACATCAACTGCAACAGCGCCGGCACCTATCAACACCAGCATCATCACGGCGACAAGCACACCGGCGGCGCCGCGTTCCCTCGACTCACCCGACTCATTCCGAGTCCACGTCAGCCCCCGCATTGCATCGATCCTTTGCCTTTGAGTACCAGTGAAGAGCCGAAAAACCCGGTAAGCGATGTTCCGGTGTAAGTGACAGTTACCGATGCGTTGGGCGTAGGTGTTGCAGCAGGGCACGACGCCGCTGAGTAGTCGAATGCCAACAAGGCTGTGTTAATTGACGGTGCGCCAGCTTTGCCAGCCGCCGTTGCCTTTGTGGCGTCCTTGGTGATCGCCATCGTCCTGGCTGCCTCCCGTGACGCTTGGGTCACGGAAACTTGGATGTTGTAGGCGTTTGAGAACTCCACGATCGCGATGATTAATGCGATAAGGATCGGCGCGACGAGCGCAAACTCGACAGCGACGGCTCCTTGCTCGCCGTCTCCTTGACTTCTTGGGCTGCGCTTCAAGTGGTCCCCCTGGACGGTTGCAGCATGGGCTTAAGTGCGGTGTGCCGCGCTGGCTTGAGCGCGGCACACCGGGTGTAGAGGCTAGTTACCAAGAACCGACGGTGGTACCCAACGTGCTGAACCAGAGGCTGAGCTTGCTGCCGAAGACCGTGACGCCCGCAACAATCACAAGCGCGATGAGACCAACCAGGAGTGAGTACTCCGTGGCAGTCGCGCCCTTTTCGGAGGAGAACCGATCCTTGACGCCGGCGACAAATGCCATCATCGAGACCATGAGAGAAGTCATTGTATTTTCCTTTAATTCGGTGAAATGGAATTGATTTGATTTCAACGAATTTCCAGCTGCCCCCATAATTCCTTAGCGGCTGGACTTCGCTAAGAAGAGATTGTCATTGGAGGATGGCAGCAACAATGCGTAGCGGTACTCGAGTTTTTTGGCGGGTCCTGAAAGTCCGTACTCAGAATCGGCTGACGGTACTCAGAACGGAAATCAGGTACACCGACGACTACTTGGATTGCATTGGTAGCAGGGCCTGCTGGACCTGTCAGGCGGTGCCGGACTGGTTAGTGAACGAGCAGGCTGATTGCCAGTACCGAGCCGAGCATCGAGGGGCCGTGGGCCACTTCCGTGGCGTCTTTGCGGCTCTTCTGACCGACGACGGCGATCGTGACCACGCCGTTCAGGATGAAGCCGAGGAGACCGCCGTAGAGGAGGTGGGTCCAACCTAAGTACCCGAAGTAGAGGCCGACCGGTGCCGCGAGCTTGATGTCCCCCATCCCGATGGCTCCTGGCGAAATCAGTCCCAGAATTAGATAGCCAGCGAACAAAATGACCATGCCGAGCAGCGCTCGAAGCATGTTGTCAGCATGCTGATTAAATACGGTTGGCGCCAGTAGGAGAACAATTCCCCCGGCCAAGAGCACTAATACAAGGGGATTTGGCAGTAGATGGAGTGAGAAGTCAATCCTGGCCAACTGAACGCCGAGCGCGGCCAGAAATAGAAATGCCGGCAAAGTCCAGGAAACTCCAAACCGCAGCGCAAAGGCAACGCATATAACTCCCGTGAGGGCGGCCGTCGTAATCCTTATCGACGGCGAGGGTACCCCGCCCAGGCGGGGAAGGAGCATGGCAATCAGAACCTCGGCGGCAGGGGAGAGTGCGGCCCCCAAGAGAGCTGCGCCCAGCACGAAAGCCCATCCGGCGCCAACGCCTGCACCTTCTGTAAACACCGCGACCCCCTGCGCTCATCCTGCCGCTGGCGCTGTGATGGCCTGCTGCTACCTCATTTTGACCCTGGAGCCCCTGACACGCTAATCTTGTAAGTCGTTGTGCGTGTCCTATTCCGATGGTGCGTGCCCGCTTGAGAATCCGGTTGCAGGATAGCTACTCAACGTGCACATTCGGAACCTCAGGATGACTGGTTACATAGAGCCCTCACCTCTGTTCCGGTAGCGCGCAGGAAGTAGGTGCTCACCCCTGAGTGGCGCCTAAACAAAGAACGCCAGAACAAGAACGAGGCAAACACCGTGCGTACGTACACCCCGAAGCCCGGCGATATCAACCGCCAGTGGCACGTCATTGACGCCACCGACGTTGTCCTTGGTCGTCTTGCCAGCCAGAC
>Ga0308160_10004736_pt1 | contig 14420 bp, 12 predicted proteins | sample PhyFR1_FD_201036 | JGI IMG/M metagenome (GOLD analysis project Ga0308160, IMG submission 201036) | Phyllosphere microbial communities from UC Gill Tract Community Farm, Albany, California, United States - DLSLF.R1 | ecosystem: Host-associated > Plants > Phyllosphere > Unclassified | place: USA...
CCCGGCTCGGGCCGAAGCCAGTGGCAGTCGCATCCCTTTGGGATTGAACAACTTGCCTGTCCGTTAGTTTCAGTTATGGTATCCTTGGCGTACTCCACACCGAAAAACCATGACGGTTCGCGCCTCCGGCGCCGACCGTCCGGCGGCCGCGGTGAACGCAAACAACGAGGTACTTATGCCTGACTTGAAAACGTGGGACGACGATCCCCTTGCCGCCTTCACAGCCTTCGTGACGACGCCAGCTTTCGCCAGCACCAGCCGGCGACTTGGCGAAGCCGAGCCCGAGGCAATCTCCACGACTTCGGCAGCGGTCTACACCTTCATGTTTCGCAAGTTCGCGGCCTGGCTCGCCGGCCAGAACCGCCGCTTTTCGCAGGTAGAGGAACGCGACCTGGTGCGCTTCATCAGCCAGCTGCGCCGGCGCGGTGAGCAGAACAGCGGGATCACCGAACGGTATCTGCGCCTGCTCGAGCGCTGCTACAGCCACGTGCAGATCGCGCCGAACCCGGCAACGTCCGCCACCAAGCTGGCCACGGACAACCACTACCTCGCGCAGAACGTCGGCACTGAAGCTCTGGACTCTGAACAGGTAGCCGCTTTCGTGTCCGCCCTGCCTCCGCTCGACCCGCCTGGGGCTAACCGGGCCGGGCGACTACCCAAAGCGTGGAAGCGCCGGCGCGACCATGCCGTACAGGCGACGCTGCTGTTCGGAGGGCTGAAGGTAGCCGAAGCGATCGGCCTGCATCTGGGCGAGGTCGAGGACTCGTTTAGCCCCCTACCGATCCGGTTGAAAATCAATCCAGAAGATAAGCACGCCACCAGCTATGAGCACGAAACCATCGTCCACGGCTACGGCGCCGACGCGCTGCGCTACTGGCTCATCGAACGGCTGGCCGAGGATAGTAAGGGGCAGCGCCTGTTAAAAGGCGACTTGGTCTTCCCCGGCGACGCCGAGGGCAAGCCAATGTCGAAGGTAACGCTCTGGCGCCAGGTGAAAGCGACGTTCTCCCGAGCAGGCATCGACGTCAACCGGAGCGGCGGCCGCACTTTGCGGAACACATTCGCCGCGCAACAATTGAACGAACACGGCCGCACGAAACACGACGTCAAAGGCTATCTTGGCCTTGCGTTGGAACGGTCAGCCGAGATTTACGAAACAGCCAAACCGAGAAAGAAAGGTACCCGATGAAGCTCTCGGAAATCACAAACATCCTGGCCGCGGCCGGATTGCCTGCGCTCTCGCGCGACCAGCTGCTCGAGCTGGCCAGCTCCGGCGCGGGCAAACGGTTTGAAGCGGCCCTCCTTGCCTTCGCTGCCGGCGATCGCCAGCAGCGCGACGAGCTCGAGCCAACTGTCCGCGTGCTAGATGCAACGACGCGGACGACTCTGCAACGCATCGGTAACCAGTTACCCGTTGACGAACTCGTGACGTTGGCGCTCAATGACCGACACAAGTTCTTCGACGCTATCGACGCGATCGCCTCACGCACGTCACGCGCTGCGGCCGCGCGGAGCTATCTGGCCGTGCTGGGCGCAGCAGCTGCGGTCGCCGACAATACCCCGGCACCAGTAGCGGATCCGCCGTACTACAGCTTTAAGATTTTTTCCTCTGCGGCGGCGCTATGCATCGCTGAAGCTACGACCAGGGCGGAGCGCAAACACACCATCAACATCGAGGGCGCCGTGGCGCTCGCCGGCGGCGGCGCTCGCAAGACGTTCGACTGGCCGAACAAGATCGTGGTGCAACTGACGGTGCAGGAAGCCTACCAGGTACTGGCTCTTCTGGAGAATAAGATCCGTTCGCTCCGCTTCGACGGTCATGGCCGCGAACACGACAAGTCGCTCCAGATCGAGTTTCAGGACTCGCACTACTATTTCCGGTTAATCCAGCGCGGGCGGGCTGCAGTAGCGGTTCAGGTACGTGCGGTCGACTCGTTCCAGATTGTCTCATTGCTCTACAAACAACTCTTGCGAAACGAAAGTCATTTGCAAATTGCCGACATCCGAGAGATGGTCGACCGCATGGTCATGATGATCACTGTTAGGTAGCCAGATAGCGGCCAGAACCGGCGGCCTAAGTGCACGCCCGGCCGACCTATATGGATTGAGCTACGCACCTACTAGGACCGATCCTGGCCTGCGAAGTTCGACAGCTCCTCGACGCCCGGCTCGCCCCACAGGGCCTGTGCATACCACAGACCAAGTGAGGTCCTCGTCACGCCCGAATCAAGCACCTTGCCGATGGCTACGGGCTTCAGCGTAGACTGGGCTTGGAACTGGGCATATATCTCTGCGCGCTGCTGTTCATCCATCTCTCTGAATACGTCGAGTGCGGTCTTGGCGCGCTCTGCACGGAAACGCTCCAGCAGCGTCGGCGCCGCCGGCGCTGGATCCTGTTTCTGCTTGCCCGCGACCTTCGGCGCCGGCGCTTTGATGTCGTTGTTGAGCGCCCATCGGAAGTAGGCCGGCTTCGATCCAATCGGCGCGCCCGTCTTAACCAGTAACCGTGCCTCGACCACATTCAAGGCTTCGCTAACCTTGTCTGCCGGATGCTGAGCCAAGATATCGGACGCTTCATGCTGGTTCAAACCAAGCTTCATTAGCCGTTCGAGTAGCGTGATGTCAATGACCGGAGACGAATCGGCTTCCACCTGCGGTTCCTTCGACAGTTCCACCCTGAACTGGAGATACTCGACGCGCAGGCCTTTTTTGTGTTCGATCAGTTCGACGTCAATGTCAGTGACCGCGTTGAGTTCGGCAATGGCGCGCTTGAGCACATCGCGCTTGAAATACTTGTATTCCGGCAGACTGCTCGTGTCATCCGGCACCGGATTACCGGTCAGGACGCCATACCAGTGCACATATGTCTCGACATAGGTGACCTTCGACGGATTGGTCGCGTAGCGTCGGCACACTTCGTACAGTGCAAGTGATGGTCCGCCGCGCAGCATGCCCTGGTAGTAAATGCTCAGGCGGGTGTAGGTGTGCGGCTGCATCACGCTCTCATGCACCTCGGGCGGAAATGCAAAGCCGACCCAGACCTGTCCGGTCTTGCTGCGCAGTCCTTTCGGATTGACAAACGTGACCGAGGCGATCAGGCGCTCGCTGGTCCACTGGCGGTCCGTCTCCAGGCGCAGCTTGATGTCCTGCATGCGCTCGATCTGCTCACGCAGGAACTGCATGTCCTTGCTGTCGTAATGAGCGTCCCTGGCCAGTTCAGACAAGGGAACCCAAAAGTATTTCTTGGATGATGGCGTATCGACCGGGGCCCGCTGTCCGAGCGAGCCGATCTTTTGCGCATGATGAACCAAAACGTTAAATACCTTGCGGTTCAGCAATGTGAGGGAGCCTTCGACGACCCGCAGTCCAATAGCCTCGTTCGACTTGTTAAATTCGAGTGAAGGTCGCGTAATGACGGTGACAAGGGCGCCTTCCGCAACACTGCTCGGTTTTTCTCTGGGTTTGCGCGGCAACGGTGATTGCTCCTCAGGTCATGCTGGGTAGAATCGGTTGAAGTGCGTGAATTATGGCACTGTCATCTTAGGTGAGGAAGTCTTTTTCACCAATTTATTTTTAGGTGAATTTTAAAAATTCACCTTCCATGCCCCAGTACTTTCTCACCATAGAGAACCAGTAGGTGTTTAGACTCCCTGTTAAATCTCACCTAACCTTCCTGTCGAGGAAAACCGTCCCTGTAGAAGCTCACCTAAAACGCCTTCAGAGCGACCAGGTTCCCTGTACGCTCTCACCGTGAACACCAGTTTCCCGTATTAGGGCCGCCTTGGTAGCCTGAAAATACCCAATGGTGACAACGAACCCGCCTTAGTAACGTTGCAGGTGCCCAACTCACCCCCTGCATCGTCTCACCTTTAGCCAAATATACCCAGTTCTCCCTGTAGAGCCTCACCTTCACAGCATCGAAGAACTTTTACTCCGCATGTTGTCTCACCTCGGAAGGTCTTACCGCGCGTACAGTATCGTACACCAGCATTTTACTCCCTGTATTACCTCACCTTTAGGTACCGAATGTGCTTGACGGAAACAAATTCCGGTGATGAGGTCAACCACGATCAGGAAATACTTGCCAAATGGAAGATATAAAGGGAATCAGCTGGTGGAATCTATGCGGGACAATGGCATTAATTTCATTTTGGCATCGAAAGCACGATACGTCATCTATATCGCACGACGACACCCTGTAAAAGCTCACCTACGGAGGAGAATTGGCACCTTATAATCCGGCACTAGGTCATCACTCCCCGCAAACACTCACGCAATGTAGGGTCATGTCCCTGTACAGACTCACCCAAGAAGTCCCTACACCCTGTATGCACTCACCTAAGGTACCTGTGGATTCTCACCGATTTCGAGCTTACTCCCCGTAGCGGCTCACGAAAGCCCCTGTAGAGTCTCACCGTACTCCCCGCACGATCTCACCGTTAACCCTTGAAACCCGCATGGCTGCTGAGTTTGCGCGCAGGTAAACAGGTGTTAACGGGTTAACTTTGTTATTCAAATAAACCTCTCAATAGCGCGGGAAACCAAATTGTCCAGAAAAAGACCGAAAACGACGGCAATGGCTCCTGTATTAGGGATAGTGAGCTCTTTGCTAGCACGGAACTCGAAGTATCGAAAAGTGCTGCTGGTAAGAAGTTTCACTCCCTGCGGGATCTCACCTTCCAATCGCGACATATCGAACTGTACTGGCTACCACCACCATTGCGGAGTACCTTTTTATGTAAAACTCGAGTCTGAGACGCTGTAAGCTAATTGTTCATCAATGAGGTGTATGCAAGGCTGAAAGGCATTTATGGCAAAATATCCTTGCATCGATACTTTGCTTCTGCGAGAATAATTGCAGATTACATCACGGAGCTTATAGTGGCGCAACGACCCGTTGTTGAAAAGACGTTCAAAGTGCAGGCAGTAGCAACCATGCTCGGCATCAGTGCCGACACTGTACGCCGCGATTCTGACGAAGCCGATATCAAAGTACAGCGACAGGGTGGCGAAGGGCCCAAGACTCGCCTGTTCACTATCGAGAATGTGTTCGAGCTGGCAGCGCACCGGCGTCGCAAGAACGGCCTAATTAAACGCAGTCCCCTGATCATTACCGTTTATGCTGCTAAAGGTGGTGTCGGTAAGACGACGTCGGCTGCCAACATTGGGGCCGCCTTTGCCTTGCGCGGCCTGCGTGTGCTATTAGTCGACCTGGACTTCCAGGCCAACCTGACAATGGCGTTCGGCTACGATCCGGAAGTGACGCAGGAGGAGGCTAATGAACTAGGCATGGATCCGGAAGCAGTCGTGAAGTACCATTTCGGGAATCTACTGCCGCAATGGAGCAAGGACGGCAGCGTCGAACCGCTCGCCACGGTTATCAAGAAGCCGTATGGTGAGCATGGGCCTCACCTGATTCCGTCGGAACTTGGGTTCGACGACCTCGAAGCGATTTTCACGCTCGAACGGCTGATGGAGAGAAAACCGGAACTAGCGATTGCAACCTGGCTACAAAAAGGACTCTCCGGAGAAAATGCCAACGTGGATCTATCGCAATATGACGTCATCTTGTTTGACGCGCCGCCGGCAAAGAATCAGGCGACACGCGGTGCGATGCTCGGCAGTGATTTCGTAGTCACCCCCGTGTCGATGGAGCGCTTTAGCACAAAATCGGTGTCGTACCTAGCCAAGGTTCTGGGCGAGCTCCAGCGTGATCATGGGCGGTTTCCGCGCATGATTACGCTGGCAAATTTCTACGACATGCGGCGCGCCCGTGTTGCGGCCCAAGTGGTGGCGCTGACGACCAAGTATCCAGATGCCTGGCTTGAAAAACAGATCGCTACCAGCGAGGAGTTCCGCAAGGCGCTGTCGGATGACGTGATCATGCCTGTCATTCTCTCTAGGCCAAGCAGCGGTCCAGCGGAGGAGCTTCGCGCCGTGGCCAATGCATTACTAGAGAAGATGGAGGCGGCGTAATGGCGAACTCTTCCAATAGCCGTTCCCAGGCGGACTTGACGGCTGAACTGCAAGCGCGGCTGCGCCAGACCGGCAGCGCGACGGCCACGCCGATTGCGCCTGCAGCGCCGGCGAGGCCAGGCAATATGCACATGAATGATGCTCCCAGCGGTCCGTCGCGTTCCCTGCAAGACTTGGTGGGCGCACAGCCAGCCGCGGGCCACACTGGCGCCGCGTCAAAGGTAATGCAAGATGTGAACGTGCCGGTCGATCTGGGCGAGATCGACGATTCTCCCTATCAGCCCCGCACCCGTTACGACGAGACGGAGCTGCTGCTACTAGGCGAGCAGCTGCGCATGCAGGGACAGGATGAGCCGGTACGCGTGCGTCGCCTGGCAAATGGCCGCTACCAGCTCATCTCTGGACACAGACGCGTGCGCGCGGCACGACTGATCGGCTGGGCCACTATCGTCGCCAGGATCCTCGCGCTCGAGGATCGTGAGGCGGAAATAGCCACACTTACGAGCAACGAGTCGCACGTCGGATTGAGCGACTTTGAACGGGGTTGTGCCTATCAGCTCGCGCTCGACAAGGGATTTGCGACGACCCAGAAGGACGTGGCGCGCCTGTTTGCCTGCTCCCAAGGCCGCGTCTCTCAATGTTTGTCGGTGGCGCGCCTGCCTCCGCCGCTTGTTGCGATGCTTGGGGACTATCCGTCGCTGCTGACCTACCGGCACGCAAAAGTCGTGCGCGAAGTCCTCGACCATGACCCGGAAAGCTTGCCGGCTGTAATGGCTGCCGTCGAAACGATGATTGACGAGCCGGACCTGGAGCCGGAACAGCTGCGTGTACGCTGCACCACAAAGAAGGTCGGGATGCGCCCGCGCGCCAAAGTCGCAATACAAAAGACAGTACCTGACCGCAGTGGCGAATCGGTCTTCACGGTGCGCTCGAACAATCGCAACCTGGTCGTGAACTTCAACGACCGACTATCTCCCGAGCAAAAAGCCGAGGCCGAAAAGCAGATTCTGGCAGCGCTGAAGGGCGTCGTCGAGAGTCTTGAGGTGCCTGGCAATGCATGAGCTGCCGGGCGCTGTTGTACAGTGCCAAGGTCGCGATGAAAAAGTTCTTGGGAGGCTAGGGGGCAGGCGTACATTCCGGCTTTCTTGCACCACCTAGGTTGGCGTCCCGACGACTCCCGGGAGGCTAGCAGAACAATGCGTTGGATCCTTTGCAATCACGCAGTTAAATCTGTAAGCGTGCCATTATCCTGGCGCAATTTCAGCGCTTGGCTTGGCCAGCTAAAGTCCGGAACTAAGATAGGCGTTTCTTTCGCTTGAGCAGATAAGATTGGATATCGATCCCGTCAGTCGGGATCACTGATGCCCTAGCCATCAAGAAGTTTTCGCGCGAACGCCGGTCATGTCGGTTCTGCCAACGCTCCAGCAGATGGCGAACGTTAGCAAGTAGTGGCCCTATCTGGCATCCTCGATGGTTCTATCGCGATGTTGAGCAAACGACAGAATTTCCTTGAACCGCAATTTACGGCTCAAACCGAACGGGCTATTCCTGCCAACGCAAAAAATTGGTCAGCGAACGCCATGGGCATTAACGCCCGTCGATCACGAACTGGCCGTCGCGGATCATGTGCATCAGCTCAATGCCGGCGAGTACGATGCCAGTGGCTCGGCACGATTTCAAGTTGAGCATCGGGCTGGTCACCGGCTTGATGGCGCGATGATCCTGCTCGAGGACGTTCTCGAGGAACTCAACCTACATCACAAGGAGCGGCACGTGGCGGCCGGCGTTGACTGTATCCATGGCCGTGTTGTTGGCTCTGCTTTTGTTCATCGCGACTTTGTTTGGATCGCCGTTCGCTCCGATTGTCTTGTAGAAGAAGCGCTTCGCTGCGGCCATGTCGCGCTTGTCCGTCAGCAGGAAGTCGAGGGCTTACGCTGCTTGTCGATGAAGTCGTGCCGGTCCTCCTGTTGATGTGCGTTCAAATGAAGCACCATCGCTTGCCTTTTGGGTTGCGTAGAAGATCGGTGGTGCAGGTTCTACAGTGGCTGATGGTCTTACCACTTTATTAGCAATGAATAATTCGCTTTTGCAGACACTCGTATTGCCGTTTCGCTACGTATGCTGACGCGCGCTTTATTAGCAGCTAATAATTTTGGCATCTTGGGCTCGCGCCTCGAAAATGAAATCTGGGGACGTTATCAGGATGTGATAGGCGTAGGTTCATCCCTGCGTTGGCATTGCTAAGCCTGCTGCAGTCATGCACACACTAAGAGCATTTATTATCCAGGTATCTAGGTGATCGTAGAGAAAGCCTTCTGCATCGGGTGGAAAATTTCCCGGTAGACACCTTGGCATCGCATTGGCATATATGTTCTTAGTTGTGCAACCCCGAATCAGGGCAGGCCGTTGGCACCGGCTTATTAGCAGCTAATAGTGTAGTCGCACCATTCTCATGCGGCAGGTAGCGTGAGCACGCATTCATGCTCTGCTGAAGTTCAGTAGCAAAGCTACTCAACGACGCTTAAAAGCAGTCGTCGTTACATTGGTCGCGTGTCCGCAAAAACCAAGACTCTGTTCGCTACTTGACGGGTGAATGGTATGTGAGACAGAGTCCACCAAAATCGCGCTAGGACAATGACCGGTAGCCTGCCCTAAGCCACGAGGTGATGTTGCATGCATTAACGAATCCATAACGATTCCCGCATTTGGTCAGGCACTCATACGAATAGGCCATGGGCAGCCTACCGGCCTTAATACCCATTCGCAGAAGCTGATAATGGGTATTTGGCCTTCCCCCACCGCGACGGACACTTTCGATAACTATGTCGTTCCTATAGGAGGTATTACATGGCACGTGAAAGACGGTTGTTCTCAGAAGAGTTTAAGCGCGAGGCAGGCAAACCGGTAGGTCAGCCTGGCGCAAGCAAGGGGGCAATAGCCCGTGACCTTGGCATCGGTGCGAATTTGCTGGGGCGATGGTGCAGAGAAGCTAACGTGGATGCAGAGGTTCCAGGCGGTCACGAGAAGGTATCGCCTCAGGACTACGAGCGCATGCAACGCGAGCTGGCGAAGGTCAAGACGGAGCGCGACATATTAAAAAAAGCGCTCGGCTATTTCGCAGCCGACCTAAAGTGAAGTACGGCTTCATCGCCAAATATCGAACCATCTGGCCGACGCGAACGATGTGCCGTCTGCTTGGCGTATCGAGCAGTGGTTTCTACGACTGGCTTGGCCGGCCAGTAAGTGCGCATGAACGTGAGAATGCCCAGTTCCTTAACTCAATCAAGCACAGCCACGAGGCCAGCGATGGCACATATGGTTCGCCGCGCATAGTGCGAGACCTTATCGACGCTGGTTTCTCCTGCAGCGAGAACCGCGTGGCACGACTGATGAAAGCCGTCGGCATCAAGCGCGTCACAAGCAACGCCGGGCGCCAAGGCAGCTCGGTTCGCCAGTTCACGCCATCGCGCCGAATTTATTGGACCGGCAGTTTGAAGCGACAGGCCCAAATCAGAAACTGGCGGCCGACCTTACCTACGTATGGACTGGTGAGGGCTGGCTGTTTATTGCTGTTGTCCTGGACCTGTACTCGCGGCGTGTGGTCAGCTGTCAATGCAACCGACGATGACCGCGCGGTTAGTGATGGATGCCCTGCTAATGGCTATCTTCCGTCGCGGCCGGCCTTGCGCGGTACGGCATGATTCGGACCAGGGCTCCCAGTACACGAGCGAGGACTTCCAGCGTCTGCTTGAATCGCACCGCATTGTTTGCAGCATGAGCCGTCGTGGCAACTGCTGGGACAACGCTGCAATGGAGAGCTTCTTCTCGACGCTAAAGACCGAGCGCCTGAGCAAAAAGCATTACCAGACCAGAGATGATTTACGCGCTGACTTTGCAGGTAATCAATAACTCCTCCGAGAGGGGCAAAGTAGTTTCGTGAAGGCCCACATGGCTCAGTCCTTATTAGCCGCTAATAACCTAGGCGTCTGCGCGAGACTCACTCACACGTGATCGACGACGCATCAACGACGCGTTTAACATTGATGTATTCCGGTATAGCTCAGTGCCACGCTAACGGTTCGGTTGCTAATAGTGGCAGCAAATATCTATAAGCGTAGACGAGAAGAGCAGTAGATCGCGCCTGTGGCGTACCGGAGATCCTCATGTCCTCTAGGCACGAACTCTCGTACTTCGGAACACACACGATCTCAAACAGGACCCCAGCGTGGCATTATTAGCAGCTAATAATCCGTCGTCAATTATCTGGTAACCCTGTTTGGCGGCCATCGGTACGATGATGACGTTTGGAACGTGGGCCTGCTGTACCTGCTCGCGGCGCCGGTGACGTCGCTCATTTTGCTGGGCATGCGCGCAGGACTGGTGATGCTAGCGCTCAGTGCCATATCAGTGACGCTGCTCTGCATGACAGGCTAGAGTTACTTTCGCATACAAAACGCTAATCCCAATTCGTTCGGCAGGGTCGCCATTTTCACGCTGAACTACGCCTGCGTGGGCGCATTCATCACGCTCACCTGCGGCAGGTTGCTCAAGAGCCTGTGCGCATCCCTAGGCGACCAGCGCTTAGTGGCCGAAGCCCTGGCCGACCGCCAGGCCGCACTGAACGTCTAATCAGTACCGTGGAGCGAGCTTCTAATCGCAAACTTTGCTCAGTAACAGAAATAGATACGTTCATCAGCGGTTTGACTAGCTAGCAAAGCTACGGGCATCGGCGATGATCCCCCAGTCATCCGTGGAGGTCCGGTGTTGGCGCAGGCTGTCTAAAAACGCGAGAAAAATCGTCGAACAAAAAAATCGACCTCTCAGAACGACGCAACGCGATTTTCTCGAGGTCAGGAATGATAAAGGGATCCCTGAAACACATTGATCGCGCGTTTTCACACAACCTTGGCCTATAGCAGACGGGCCGCTTAGCCCGAGTGTACAACCTCGTTGCCCAACTCGATATTAGAGTTATAATGTCGAGTTCGCAAGAGTGCTCCGCATCAGCTGAAGATACTGACCAGTATGGATAGTTAAATGGACAGAACTGGTAGCATCCCTGAATTCGGTACTACTGTCATGTGCTGACTGTTGCGGACTGGGTGGTAGGCCCACCCTCGTGCCGGCCGTGCTAAGCGCGGAGATCGGCGAGAGGGATCCCGCCATCAAGCCAGACCTTGATCCAGGCAGGCTTGCGGCCAATGCCATTCCAGGTCTGCGTTTCATCATCAGGATTCACGTAAATGGACGTCGATGCGCGTTTCTTGCGCGGATCGGCCATGAGTTGTTCGATGGAGATACCTGCCTCACGGGCAATTTCGTGGATCCTAAACCGGGCTTCTTCCAGCAGCTTCGTTTCAGCGGTGCTGATCTGGACTGCCACTTTGCTGTTGAGCAGGCGCAACTCGGCCAGTGAATAGGTGTTCAGATTAATTTGCCGGGTATCGGTCATTGGTTTTCTCATTTCATGTTAGATGATCGTGACGCATATGATGGCGATGATCGATGGCTGTGCCGCATGGGCGTGGCAGCGCACGTCGCAATGGCGCTTTCGAACACACTTCGTGTGGCTCGACGGGTTAAACAGCGCGCATTGTAATCATTCTTGGACGAAACCTTCAATCCCGATCGCCTTCCGACGTTCCGTGGTAGCCGCCAAGCACTCGGCCGACTTATAACAAGCCGCGTAGCGTCCCTGTAGAACCTCACCTGTCGATTTGAACTGATCTGGAAACGACACGATACCTAGACCTCTGAGGCATTGTTTTGTCGCCGAAAAGCTGTTCCACGCCCTCGGTTGGCGTCCGTCGAAGCAAAATTGCCACGCCTTGCGCAGTAAAAATGCCACTTGCCATACACGGACTTCCAAGCCATAAGCGCTAACTGGAAGGACCGGAATCGACCCAAAGCAGCCGTTCGACGATCAGAAAAACCGTCTTTGCTTTGCATGACCGTGGAAGACTTTTGAGCTAGGGGTTGGAAGTGCAGCAAACCGGAAAAGCTGATTAAGGCATTAAACCCGACGTTCAATGTCGATATAAGTTCTCCCAACGGATGCGGGATTCGCGCGCAAGCGTTCATTTCTGCTCGCCTGCGTTAGCGTATCGAAGATTCCGGAGCCGCAATGGCGCCCCGGTACATCCCGTGCTTGCCCCGCCCGATAAGCTGCGCGTGATAAACACCGGTGCCGCCCGAAAACAAATAAGCCGTCACGCACGCGATGGCCGCGAAGGGTCCGATTGCCGGCCCGAACAACTCAATGGCCATCAGCGTAGTCGCGATCGGGGTATTCGCCGCGCCGGCAAAAACGGCCACAAAACCCAGGCCGGCGAGCATGGCAAACGGCAGATGCAGGATCGGCGCAAGGGCGTTCCCGAGCGTCGCGCCGATGTAGAACAGCGGCGTGACCTCGCCCCCCTTGAAGCCGGTACCCAGCGACAGGACAGTGAAAAACATCTTGCCGAAAAAGTCCCACGGAGACACTGGCTGCTGGAACGCGCGCACGATCTCCGGGATGCCCAATCCGGTGTAGTGCCATGCATCGAACCCCCATACCGCAAGCGCGATAAGGATTCCGCCTATCGCCGGGCGCAACGGCGCATAGGAAATCCACCGTTTCGCCGCGGCGCCCACCCGGTGCGCACTCACGGCAAATGCCATCCCGGCCAGGCCGAAGACGATGCCAGCGACGATTACGGCGGCCACGCTCCAGAAACCGACGGGGACGATCGTCCCGATTGCATAGTGTGTATGGTGAACGCCCCATGCCAGGCAGACCTGGTCCGCGCCGAGGCTGGCGACAACGCAGGGCAATAGTGCGTCATGGCGGATGCGGCCGATGGCGAGCACTTCCAGGCCGAAGATGGTGCCTGCCAGTGGCGTCCCGAACACTGCGGCAAAGCCGGCGCTCATGCCCGCCATCAGCAGTACACGGCGGCCCTCCGGTGTGACGCGAAACAGTTGCGTGAGCTGATCGGCCAGCGCCGCGCCCATTTGAACGGCAGTTCCCTCGCGCCCTACGGACGCGCCGAACAAATGCGAGACGACGGTGCCGCCCAACACCAGCGGCACCATACGCAACGGGATGACCTTTTGGGGATCATGGATCTCGTCGATGATGAGATTATTGCCGCGCTCGACCGATCGACCGGCCAGGTGATATACCATTCCCACGCCGAACCCGGCAACGGGTAGCAGCCAGATGCTCCAGCGATGCGCCTCGCGCCACGCGGTGGCATGATCGAGGGTCATTAAAAATATTGCAGCAGCGCTGCCGGCAAGTGCGGCGACCACGCTTGCCATGCACAGCCATTTGCCGATGGAAGGCAACAGTGCGATTTGCTCGATATGAAAAATATTGGAAGAGTTTGTCATTGGGTCGATCTTTGCTCGAACGATACGGGCTGACCAATGACCGGGGTGTGAACGCGAACGCCTACAGCCCCGACCAAGGTCAGGTGTCTGTAGACGTCATCAGCAGCGCTGTTTCCACTGCGGTTCAAGGAGGAACGTCATCTCCTGGTGCGATCATATCGCAAAGCCAGCGGTCTCGACAAGGCGTCCGCTATCCGACCGCTGCGCTATGGATGGCTACGCGCCGGCTCGGTGCGGCAGAATGTCGGAAACGCCTGCAGCATGGGGGACAGCAATTTGCGCCGGTGGTAGACAATGAAAAAATGCCTGGTCAAAGGCGGCAGTGCCGTCGGTAGCGCAACCAGGCGGCCGTTCGCGAGGAAATCGGCCACGATCAGCCGAGACAGGCAGGCCAGCCCCATGCCTTCGGCGGCGCCATGTTTGATCGCTTCGGCATTGCTGAACTCTCAGGCCGAACGAAGGCTGTGCAGGTACGGCGCAAGCGCCTGCTCGTCGGCATCGCGCGTTCCCGAGCCCGGTTCCCGCAATAGCCAGTGGGCAGCGCGTAATTCATCCAGCGTGACCTCGCGTCGTGCGCTCTGCAGCGCCAAGGGATGATCGGGCGCGCCGACTACCAGCGTTGCGTCGGTGCGCCATGGTGCCACCTCGAGGGCGGCGTCGGTGCACGGGCCTTCGATAAACCCGAGGTCGAGTTCAAAGTTCGCAACGGCAGCGGCGATCTCGGCGGTATTCCTGATTTTGACGAGTGGCGGATTGGACGCATGCTTGCCGAATGCGGAGGCTAATAATGGCGGCAGCACATAAATACCGATGGTCGCGCTCACACCCAAGTTCAGCCCGCTTACTGAGAGCGCCGCATATGGCGGCCGCCATTGACGCTTAGTGCAGCAGGTGCTCGACCGCCGCACGCTCCTGGCGTAGCTCGTCCTCGGCCCGCTGCAACTTCTCCCGGACGAACGCATTGATGTCCATTCCGGCGACGCGTTCGATCTGGCCGCCATTGCAAACTACGGGAACGCCGAAGAAAATACTCGTGTCGATGCCGTACGATTCTAGTGCGGCCTCTGCTT
>Ga0308160_10004737_pt1 | contig 14417 bp, 15 predicted proteins | sample PhyFR1_FD_201036 | JGI IMG/M metagenome (GOLD analysis project Ga0308160, IMG submission 201036) | Phyllosphere microbial communities from UC Gill Tract Community Farm, Albany, California, United States - DLSLF.R1 | ecosystem: Host-associated > Plants > Phyllosphere > Unclassified | place: USA...
TGCTGCGGCCGTCCGGCAGTGCGTGAAGGGCCCTCATGCGCTCGGCGACCTCATCGGCGAACAGCCGCGCCGCCGTGACGATTTCATCCAGTTGCAAATGCAGGTCCCGGAAGTTGGTGCCCACGAGGTTCCAGTGGGCCTGCTTTCCCTGCAGGTGCAACTCAATCAGGTCCGTGAGGACCATCTGCAGGTTGCTGGCAAGGGTGGGTGATGCCTTCATCGTTTTCCTCCATTGCGGCCTGTCCGGCTGCCCGCCAGCCGGACGCTTATTCTAAGCATACTTATCAATGGAGGTGCGGCGGGCGCCGGAGGGCGTTGTCAGGTGATGCGGGCGAGGGCGAAGCCGTCCCATCCCTTGGATCCCACGGTCTGGATAACGGTGGCATCCAGGCGGGGATGCTCCCCCAGCATGGTGAGGGCATCGACGATGCCGGGGGCGTTCACGGGATCCATGTCCGGATCCAGGACCGCCCCTTCCCAGATGGTGTTGTCCAGCACCACGGTGGCTCCGCGCCTGCCCAGCCGGACCGCCCAGTCAAGATAGCGGCTGTTGTTCTCCTTGTCCGCGTCAATGAAGATGAAGTCAAACGGCTCGCGGCCTTCTTCCTCCAGCGCGGCCAGCGTCTCAAGCGCCGGGCCCAGCCGGATTTCCACCTTCTGGCCCAGTCCGGCGAAGTCGATGTTGGCCCACGCCACTTCGGCGTGCTTGGGGAGGAACTCGCAGGTGACCAGCGTGCCGTTGGCGGGCAGTCCGCGGCCCATCCAGATGGTGCTGAAGCCGGCAAGCGTACCGATTTCCAGGATCCGCCGGGCACCGGAGAGCTGCACCAGGAGCATCAGCAGCTTGCCGGCGTTGGGTGCCACCTCAATGGCCGGCATGCCCGCTTCGGCCGCGGACCGGATGGCCTGGTCCAGCGCAGGGTCCGGGTGGACCACCACCCGCGAGAGGAACTCTTCGGTGGCGATCCATTCCGGCCGCGGCTTGTGCTCGAACATGGGCACAGTTTGGCACGCGGCGATCAGCCGGTCCAGAGGCTTCCGGCGGCCGGGAAATCGACCGCCCCCACAGGGGAGGGTGACTTCAGGGGCCCTCCGCGAGCGCCTCTTCCAACCGGTCCACCTTGGCTGTGAGTTCACCCGTGTAGCCGGGCCGGATGTCGGCCTTGATCACCAGGGAAACGCGGCTGCCGTACCGGCCTACGGCCTCGGTGGCCCGTTTGACGACGTCGAACACCTCATCCCACTCGCCTTCGATGGTGGTGAACATCGAATCGGTTGTGTTGGGCAGGCCAGAGTCGCGGACGATCTTTACTGCGGCTGCAACGGCGTCATGCACGGAGGCATCTCCGGGGCGTGAACCTTCGGCTGGAGTACCTGACGGGGCAACTGAAAAGGCAAGGAGCATGGGGCAAGTCTGCCACTGCACGCCACCGGGCAACATCCGCCCGAACAGGGCCGGCGTCACAATGAGCTCCTACCCTTCAGTAACGGTGATGGGCTGACCCTCCGTTGCTAACCTCATGGCATGAGCCTCGCAGTCGCCCGCAAGCCCCTCCGCGCCGACGCCGCGCGAAATGTGGACAAGATCATCGCCGCGGCGCGGCAGTGCTTCCGGGAGTTCGGCCCCGAGGTTCCGCTGCAGACCATCGCCACCACCGCCGGCGTTGGACCGGCCACCCTGTTCCGGAATTTCGCCGACAAGGAAGAACTGGTCCTCGCCGCACTGAACCGCCAACTGCGGATCTCGGTGGACCCCGTGGTTGACGGCGCCTTGGCGGACATCGATGCCGCCAACGGGCTGTTCCGGGTGCTGGAGTCCCTGATGGCCGCCGCCAGCGCCGACGCCAACCTGCTCGGCGCGGTGGCCGGGCGCCGCGGGCTCCTGACCGGCATCACAGGTTCCCTCATGGATTCCCTCAGCGTCCTGCTGGTCCGCGGGCAAGGCCAGGGCAGCCTGCGGCAGGACATTTCCATGACGGACATGTTCCGCCTCCTGGCCATGCTGATCTCCGTGGTGGACACCATGGAACCCGGATCGGACGCCTGGCGGCGTCCACTGGCCCTGGTGGAGGACGCCATCAGGTCAACACGTCCCGCGCGTGCGCTTCCCGCGCACGTGCCGGTGCCTGCACCCGTGGCACCGTAGCCGGCGCCACCACCGGAAGGCCGCCCGCCCCGTCGGAGCTAAGACTGGCCCGCCCTGCCTGTATGCCGCCAAAGGGACCGTTGTCCGGCCCAGTCTCCTGTTTTAGAATTCAAGAGGGTTACGCAGCCAGCCCACGACCTTCTGTACTGGAGCGATCCATGACACAGTTCTTGTGCATCCAGCGAACAAAGTCCGCAGCCCGATGAAGAATCCACAGCTGATCCAGTATCTGGACGACCCCCGCGAGCCGGATGAGGTCCTGGCCGGACTGCCAGCGGACGAACTGGCTACTTTGCTCGACATCCTGTTCCAGGAACTGGACACCGAGGACCCGGAATACGGGGCGCATGCGTGGTACGACCTCGCAGTCGAAGAAAGTTGCCGCCGTTCGGTGACGCCGGACGGGGCGGCGCACGGCGTGGCGTAACCGCCCCCGCCCGTCCGGCCGCTAGGCCCCTTCTGAGTCCCGGTGGCCTGAACCTGGATCCCCTGCATCTGCGGTGCCTGCATCAGCCGCGCCGGTGTCAGGGGCAGTGCCATCTGCATCGGCAGCATGAGGTTCGTTGTACTCATTGGGAACGTGGCCCCTGGCCTCGAGGAGATGCTGCTGCAGTTTCTCTTCGGAGTCCCTGCGGCGGCGGGCAGTGTCCCGCATTTCCCTGGTTGATTCCGAGCCGCGGGGTGACTTGTCGTTCATCGCGGGTCCTCCTTCTGGCGGAGCCAGGCGTAGGTTTCGCCGCCGCCGTGTGGCGGGCGGCCTGCTTACAGTTCACCACAGGCGTTATGCTGCCGGCCCGGGAGGCGGCTATCCCGCTGCGGCATCCGCGCGGCGCCGGATCTCCCGGTGAACGGCGGCATGCAGCGCCGGGACGGGCGAGCCGGGTTGCAGGTCCAGTGCGTTCCTTAGGCTGCCTGCCAGTAACTCCAGGTCTGCCGCAGGGACATCGGACAGCCCGGCGAAGCGGGTGATGAAGTGTTTGGCGGGGAGACCGGCCCGGCGCTGGGGGTTCCTGCGGTGGGACCTGCCGGCTCTTTCGCCGGCGTGCTGCTGATTTTCCATGATGGCCGTTTCACACGTAATCCAGCGGCCAACTGCATAGCCGAGATTATGATACCGCCAGCCCCGCCCACTTCCTGTGAGCCAGATCACGTCAGTTCCAGCCGGCCATCCTGAGTAAGGCGGCGGTACCGGCGCCAACAATGACTACCAGCAGGAAGGGCGCACGCAGCGCCAAGGCGATGGCTGCCGCCGCCAGCGCTCCCAGCCGGGCATCCGCGGCGAGCGCCTGCCCGGTGGCCGCGGCGTTCACCACGGTCAGGGAGGCGAGCAGTCCGATGGTCATGGTGCCGGCGATCCGGGACATGCGGGGGTTTTCCAGGAACCGGGCGGGGACGAAGTAGCCCACCAGCTTCCAGGCGTAGGCCAGCACGCAGGACACGAGGATCCAGAACCAGAGATTCATTGGCCGGCCTCCGCAGCGTCGCCGTGCCCCTGCCGGTGGTGGCCGCCGTACGGTTCCACATCAGGTTCGAGGCCCTCATCGCTGCGGCCGTGGCTGAACCAGCCGATCAGGGCCGCCACCAGCGCGGCCACCAGGATGGGCACCCCCGCGGGAACGAACGGCACGGCCAGCACGGTGGCCACGGCGCAGACGACGGCGATGGCCACCGGCTCGCGGCCCTTCAGGCGTGGCCAGAGCAACGCCAGGAAGGCGGCCACCGCGGCGCCGTCGAGCCCCCATTGCTTGGGGTCGCCGAGTCCGCTGCCAGCCAGCGCGCCTATGGCGGTGAAGAGGTTCCAGAGCACGTAGATGCCAATGCCCGCCGCCCAAAAGCCTCGGCGCTGCTCGGCAGGATCAGCCTGGCCGGTACTCGTGGCCGTGGATTCGTCGATGGTCAGCTGGGCGCCGACGTATTTGCGCCACCCTTCGGGCCGTAAGAGCGCATTGAGTTGCATCCCGTAGATCCCGTTGCGCATGCCCAGCAGGGTGGCCGCACTCATGGCGGCAATGCCGGAACCGCCGCCGCCCACCACGCCGATGAACGCGAACTGTGAGCCGCCGCTGAACAGCAGCAGGCTCAGTGCCATGGTCTGCCAGAAATCCAGGCCGGAGGTGACGGACAGGGCACCGAAGGACACGCCATAAAGACCGGTGGCGATACTGATGGAGATCCCCACCCGCACGGCGGGGGACGCCGCCAGCTTCACCGCCGGCCGTCCGGGCCAGTGTTGCGGAGGCTCCAGGCCCAGGCGATGAGGGGTGCCTGCAGCGGCAGGCGCGCCGTGTGGATCCGCCGCTGGAGCGGCGTCCCTTCCGGGCTGTAGGCCCGCCGGAGCGCGTCAGCGTGGCCGGCGAGGAACGCCGTGAACATCGCGGCCACGGCAGTGGCGGTGACCTTTCGGGTTGCTGGAATGAGGATCCCGACGGCGGCCGCGGCCTCGATCAGGCCGGACGCGGCGATCCATTCCTCACGTGAGAGAACAGCGAATGGGCCGTTGGCGCCGGTGGGCAGGGTGCCGGGTGCGGGGTCTTCACGGCAGAGGTAGTCGGGAACCACCTGGCGGTAGAAGCCGGGGCTTCGGAAGTGCTTGCCGGCGCTGGCCAGGAGCAGGGCGCTCATCGCAGCAGCGGACAGGTTTCGTGCAGCCCGGCCGGAGCTGGGGAAAGGCATGGCTCCACTCAATCACAGCGCGGGCAGCGGCAGAAACCAGCGTGCGTCCCCTCGTTGTGGGGCTACCGTTGTGCAGCCACCGTCAATGGGCGTCGCCCGGATCAGTCCCTGCGCGGCACCCATTCCATGGCGGAGCTGCCGTAGGGCGGTGGCGGGCCGGGGTAGTCCAGCGGCTGCCCCTCCACCAGCAGCGGAGGCCGGACGTACCGCAGTTCGCCGTAGGAGCTGGCCAGGGTGCGGTATCCCGGCGCTGGCAGGGCCTGCAGTCTGCGCGGGTTAGGTGGAAGCCCGAAAAGCTCCTCCGCTGTCCGGGCGAGTGACAGGCGCGCCGATCCGCCAGCGCCGCTTTCCCGCCGCCGGGTGAGGAGGGTAACCGCCGCGGCTGCCGCCCCGTACCCTGTTGCATGGTCCAGGGCCTGGACCGGCAGGGCACCCGGCCGCCATCCGGCGTCGTCCGTCATTCCGTACAGGTGGGCGATCCCGCTGGCGGCCTGGACGATGCTGTCGAAGCCGCGCAGCCTGCTCCATGGCCCGTCCGTCCCCCAGCTGTTCAGTGTGACCACCACGAGGTCCGGCCGGGTGGACAGCAGCGACGCCGCGTCGAGGCCGAAGCGGTCCAGGGAGCCGCTGCGGTAGCCGGTGATCACGACGTCGGCGCCGGCAACCAGGCGTTCCAGCGCGGCGCGGGTTTCGGGCAGGCCGAGGTCGGCCACGGCGCTGCGTTTGCCGAAGGCGGTGTCCACGAACTGGTCGGAAAGTTCGGGCAGCACCGGCGGGTCGATGCGGAGTACGTCGGCTCCCAGGGCCGCCATGAGCCGCGTGGACACCGGGCCCGCGATCACGCGGGTGAGGTCCAGGACGCGCACTCCCGCCAGCGGCCGGCGCGGATTGCCGCCGGGCTGCGGGATGTCCCGGCGGCCGCTGCCCTGCGTGGCAGCGCCAGCAGCCGGGCCGTCCTGAACCTGCGGGTCAAGGACGATCCACGGCCCGGCGGCTGCTGCCCGGCCCATGTCCGAGGCCTGCCACTCGGCCCGGGTCCGGACGGCGGCTGCCACTGCACCCCGCGCCTGGATGGCGGACTCGGCGTCGAGGGAATCCCTGCTGCGCAGAGCGGCTTCGGCTTCCTCCGGCGTCGTGGCATCCAGGGCCTGCAGGAGGCGTTGCCGGTGGTGTGGGTAGTTGGCATGCAGCCGGATCCAGCCGTCCCGGGTAGGGCGGAAACCCGAGAGCGGAGCAAATCCCTGCAAGGGGCGGCCGGCGATCCTCAGGTGCCCCGAGGAGTCGAATGCGGCGGCGGTCAGTTCCGGGCTGGCCGTGTACCTGCCGGCCGCACCCGTGTACCGGTCCAACGCGGCGCCCGCAGCACCCACGGCAGCCAGGGCGAGGCCTTCTACATCCAGCGGGCCGCCCCACCAGGTGCGCAGGCCCTCTGCATCCGCCCCCGCCACGGCTACCGTCCCCGCGGGGGTGCCGCCTGCAGTTGCGAGAGCACCCGGGCCGGGACGTTCGTGGTGACCTCCTGGATCCCCAGCTCCCGGCACAGCGCCACGTCTTCCGCCGAATCCACGGTCCACACCCGGAAGCGCCTTCCGGCCTTGAGCCACTGCCGAATGGTGTCCGGGCGTTCACGGACGTAGTCGATGCCCGGTCCTGCAAGCCCCACCAGGCCGGTGTCAAGGATACGTTCGCCCTCCAGCTGGGTGGCCTTCATGAGGTTGGCGACTGCTCCGCCGGTGATCAGGCCAAGGCCCAGGCCGCCGCGGATTTCATGGACCGTGAGGTCGTCCACCAGTTGGCAGATGTACTGCGCGGGCACGGATTGCAGCAGGTGCCGGACCGAATCCGGGCTGAAGCTCATGAAGGTCACCGCCACGTTGTCCACCGTGGAGCTTCCGGGATCCCAGCCTTCGCTGCGCAGGACCTCCAGCACGCGGTCCTCGAGTTTGAGCTGGTAAGGGCTGGGGTGTTTGAGCTCGATGGCCAGCTTCACTGGCCGGCCCGCGCCGCGGAGGACGTCCAGGAGTTCCGGGAGCGTGAGGAGCTGCTCGGACCGGGCGCCGTAGGTTTCCGGGATACGGGCGCCCTTCCAGGAGGAGAAGTCCAGCTGCCGCAGTTCGCGGAGGGTCCGCTCGGCCACCGGGCCGGTGCCGTCCGAGGTGCGGTCCAGGTTGGCATCATGCAGCAGGACGACATGCTGGTCACGGGTCAGGTGGACGTCGCACTCCACGCCGTCAGCGCCGTCCGCCAGCGCCTGCAGGTAGGCGGCGCGGGTGTGTTCGGCGAAGGCGCCGCTCGAGCCGCGGTGGGCGAAGACCAGCGGCCGCTGCGCCAGCCGGTCCGGAACGGTTTCGTCAGCTATGGTCCCCTCAGATGTGGTCCCGTCAGGCGTGAGCTCGTCAGGTGTCATGGAGACACGGTAGCCGACCCGGCCCGGTCAGCGGGGCTAGGCTTGGCACATGCAGGTGAACTCTGAGCCAACTGCCCGGGAATCCCCTCCCCGCACCGCTCCTCCGGTGCCGGAAGGCGCGAAACCGCGGCCCGCCGTCGTCGGCCATCAACTCAGCGCGGGAGACGCCGAAAAGGCGGCAGCGCTGCGGAAGATGAAGATGCTGGCCTTGGGCCTGCTCATCGCCATGGCCGTGGTTTTCGTGTTCGCGTTTGCGCTGCAGGAGGAATATCCGTGGCTGCAGTACGTACGCGCCGCCGCGGAAGGCGGCATGGTGGGTGCGCTGGCTGACTGGTTCGCCGTCACCGCGCTGTTCAAGTACCCCATGGGCATCAAGATTCCGCACACCGCCATCATTCCGCGCCGAAAGGACCAGATCGGCGCGTCCCTGGGCGAGTTCGTGGAGACCAACTTCCTCTCCGAGCAGGTGGTCCAGGACAAGCTGGCCAGCGTGAACATCGCCCGCCGCGCCGGCGAATGGCTCTCCGCACCCGGCGGCGCGGACCGGGTGGCCAAGGAAGGTGCGGCGGTCATCCGGGGCGCCTTCAAGGTCCTGAACGACGACGACGTCCAGGCGGTCATCGAGGGCATGGTCCGCAAGCACCTGCTGACCCCGCCGTGGGGACCGCCGGTGGGCAGGCTCGCGGAGCGGATCTTCCACGACGGGCACCACCACACCCTGGTGGACCTGCTGGTGGACCGTGCCGCCGACTGGGTGGACGAGAACCACGAGACTGTCTCGCGGCTGGTTTCCGACCGCTCCCCCACCTGGGTACCCCAGTTCGTCGATGGCCTGGTGGGCGACAAGGTCTACGTTGAAATCCTCAAATTCGCCCGTGCCGTGCAGTCCGACCCCAACCACCAGGTGCGGCAACAGATCGACAAGTACCTCAACGACCTGGCGCAGGACCTGCAGCACGACCCCAAGATGATTGCACGCGCCGAGGACGTCAAGGCCCAGGTCCTGGGCGATCCCGAGGTCCGGGAGTTGGCCTCGCGGACGTGGGGCACCGTCAAGAACGCCCTGCTCGGAGCCGTGGACGATCCGGACAGCGAACTGACCGTCAAGTTCAAGGCCGCGGTCCGCGACTTCGGTTCGCGGCTGGTCAACGATCCCGAACTCGCCGGCAAGGTCAATACCTGGATCGGCGACGCCGCCGGCTACCTGGTAAAGACGTACCGGTCAGATATTGCCGGGGTCATCACGGATACTGTGGCGCGCTGGGATGCGGAAGAGACCTCCCAGAAGATCGAACTCCAGGTGGGCAAGGACCTGCAGTTCATCCGGATCAACGGCACCGTGGTGGGATCGCTGGCCGGGCTGCTGATCTTCACGGTGGCGCACCTGATCTTCGGCTGAGCTCCGGGCAGGGTCCCGGTGAGCGCCCGGGCTGGGTCAGGCGAAGGACTCCAGGCTGACGCCGGCGGCTTCCAGGCCCGCCCGGACACCGGCCGCCATTTCCACGGCGCCGGGGGTGTCTCCGTGGATGCACAAAGAGTCGGGCCGGACCTGGACCACTGTGCCGTCGGTGGCCACGACTTCGCCCCTGGTGGCCAGCCGGACGGCCCGCTCAACGATCGCGTCGACGTCGTGCAGCACGGCGCCCTCCTCGGACCGCGGCACCAGCGTTCCGTCAGCCCGGTAGGCGCGGTCCACGAAGGCTTCAACGACCACCGGGTGTCCGGCTTCCTGTGCCTGCTTGAGCAGCTCGGAACCGGGGAGGCCCAGGATCGGCAGCCCGGGGTCGTAGGCGTTGACGGCCGCCACCACGGCGGAGGCCTGCTCGGCGTCGTGCACCAAACGGTTGTAGAGCGCCCCGTGCGGCTTCACGTAGTCCACCGACGCACCTACGGCGTGGGCCACGCCGTCGAGCGCGCCCAGCTGGTAAAGAACGTCGCCGAAGAGCTCATCAAAACTCGTGTCCAGGGACCGCCGGCCGAAGCCCGCCAGGTCCCGGTAGCCAACGTGCGCGCCGACGGTGACGTCCAGTTCGTAGGCAGCACGGCAGCTGTCCAGCATGGTGACGGGATCTCCGGCATGGAAGCCGCAGGCCACGTTGGCGCTGGTGACCAGCTGGAACATCCGGGCGTCATCGCCCATGGTCCACGAGCCGAATGATTCGCCGAGGTCAGCGTTGAGATCCAAAAGTGTTGCCTTCCAGCTGGTTGTCCGTGGTCCCGGCTGCCGTGAGCTCGCCGGGCAGGCTGTCCGGCATGGGTCCAAACGCCTCCTTGGCGTTGGCCACCACCGCACGGCCCATCACGAGGTTACCGGCTCCGCCCACCACGGCGCCGATCCCGAACGGGAGGGCCCGGCCCAGGAGCGCGGTTCCCTGGCGTTTGAGGAGGTTCTTGAGGAAGGCCCTTTGGATGCGGTTGCGGATGGTGCTGAAGCCCGGCATCGGCATCGACTTGGAGAGCACGCTGCCCCACTGCTTGGTGGCTCCCGCGCCGTTGCCGGCCATTTGTCCGCTGAGGGTGCCCAGCAGAGCGGTTCCTTCCTCTCCCAGCATGATGGCCATGACCATGGTGCTGGCCTTCTCCGGGTTGGTCAGGCGGATGCCGTGGAGCTCCGCGAGGGAGGTTGCGTACAGGGCGGTTGCCTCAAGGAAGCCCACCGTGGCGGCTGCGGAGAGTCCCAGCGACGCGACGGTCCCCACACCGGGCACGACGGCGGTGGCCCCCACGATTGCGCCGCCGCCGGTGACGGCGCGGAGGTAGTCGCGCTCAAGGAAGCCGGCCAGCTGGGCTGCCGTGGCACGGGGGTGCTTCTTCTGCAGCCGGCGGATGTAGGCCAGCACCAGCGGGCGCTGGATCTCCACGGCTTTCAGGAGCATGTTGTGGACGCCGGGCTTGGGCTTGCCGTCCTTGTCAAAGACTGCATTGTGGGCAGTTTCCTGGGCGATCCGTACTGCTGGGTTGCTGCGCTTAGCCATGGTCACCTTCGTTTCACGTCGAGCTGCAGCGGGTGGCTGCCGTGCTTCTCCATCCTAGATGCAGAAACACTAAGCATGCTGAACTTTGACCCCGGCGCCCCTGCACCCTCCTGCTGCAGACAGCACTGCGGCGGGACCCGGTGTGGGTCCCGCCGCAGCGTTGCAGTCAGGAGCTTATTCGCTTATCCGCAACCTGATGGCCTGGATTTGCGAAGAAGCCTAGGAGCGGGAGCCCCTGGATGCTTCCTCCTGGGCGGACCTTTCGCGGTCCTGCCCGCCGGCCGCCGCTTGTTCGTCGGCGCGCAGCTCGGCCCGGAAGACCTCGAAGCGGGCAAGGTGGGCGGGCCGGCGGCGGAGGATGGCCCAGGCAACGCCAAGCACGAGGAACCAGATGGGGGTCACCAGCAGGGCTGCAAGGGTGTCCGGCTGGGTGGTCAGGGCCCAGAGGACGAACGCGAAGAACGCGTAGACCACCCACACAACGGGGATGCCGCCAGGCATCTTGAACTTCGATGCCTCGTGCAGGTGCGGGCGGCGCTTGCGGAAGGCAATGTAGCTGGCCAGGATGACCGACCAGACGAAGATGAAGCACACGGCGGAGACGGTGGTCACCATCTCGAAGGCCTTGCCAACGTCCTGGCCGGCGTACATGAGCACGACGCCGGAGAGCAGGAGTACGCAGGAAAGGAACAGCGCGTTGCTGGGCACCTTCCTTGAGGACAGGCGGCTGAAGATGCCTGGGGCGTCGCCCTCCTGCGCGAGGCCGAACACCATGCGCGAGGTGGAGTAGATGCCGGAGTTGGCCGAGGACATGGCAGAGGTGAGGACCACCAGGTTGACCACGGTGGCTGCAGCGCCCAGCCCGGCGAGCGAGAACATGCCGATGAAGGGGCTGTGGCCGGCCGCGAACTGGGTCCACGGGGTGACGGCCATGAGGATGATCAGGGCGCCCACGTAGAAGAGCAGTACGCGCACGGGAATGGCGTTGATGGCCTTGGGAAGCGTCCGCTCCGGGTTCTTGGCTTCGGCTGCGGTGGTGCCCACCAGTTCGATGCCGACGAAGGCGAACACGGCGATCTGGAAGCCGGCCACGAAGCCCATGAACTCATTGGGGAAGAATCCGCCGTGGCTCCAGAGGTTGGTGAAGCTGGCGGTTCCGGCGTCGCTCTGGAAGCCGGTGAAGATCATGAAGAGGCCCACAATGATCAGCGCCGCGATGGCAATGATCTTGATGAGGGCGAACCAGAACTCGGTTTCGCCGAAGGCCTTGACCGTGGCGAGGTTCAGCAGCAGCAGGATGGCCACGGTGGCAAGGCCCGGGATCCAGAGCGGCAGTCCGGGCCAGAGTTCCTTGGAGTAGCCGGCGATGGCGATGACGTCTGCGATGCCGGTGATCACCCAGCAGAACCAGTACGTCCAGCCGGTGAAGAACCCTGCCCACGGCCCCAGGAGGTCGGCTGCGAAGTCGCTGAAGGATTTGTAGTTCAGGTTGCTCAGGAGCAGTTCGCCCATGGCACGCATGACGAAGAAGAGCATGAACCCGATGATCATGTACACGAAGATCACGGACGGGCCGGCCGCGGAGATGGTCTTGCCGGAGCCCATGAAGAGGCCGGTGCCGATGGCACCGCCGATTGCTATGAGCTGGATGTGCCTGTTGGTGAGCTGCCGCTCCAGGTGGGGAGGCTCGCTGCGGGCGGCGCTGCCCGCAGGAGGGATGTTGCGGGGTGGCTCGCCGTTGGACGTGGGGGGATGAATCGCCATGGGGAACTCCATCGATAAAGCGGCATTTTGGGTGCCGCAGAAGTTGGGTTCCTCCCCACTCTGTAGTGAACCTGAGAGTTTCCGCAGCCCAAGCCGCTTGCACCGCCGGTGAGCCGGAACGGGTCCGGCTGCTTTCCAGAGTTGCCTGTCCGCGGCGGTACATGGGCCTGAGAGTTTCCTGGGGAGGGTTTGCTCCTACGGCGCCTGCTAAATGTACCCGGCAGGACTCTCCCGCCGCAGGTCGAAGGCATGTTCAATTAGGTATGCTCAGCGGCCGCACCCTTCCGGGGCAACGCTGGCCCGGGCTGCTCCGATGAGCTGAGCCAGCCGGACACGGTGCTGATCACCGGACCCAGTGTGGTGCGGGTCACGATCGGATGTCAAACCCCTTTTTTCCGCCGCCGCAACAAAGCGTCTGCCGCCCATCGTGTGACAGTCGGATTTGTTTTCCTTTCAACCAACCTGTACGGTGTGAGGCGAATCACCCACAGTTGAATAGCCTTTCGAGCTGTGACGGGAGAGTCCTCCCGGCACCACCGGGCAGGCGCCGTAGGAGCAAATCCTCCCCAGGAATCTCTCAGGCCCATGTACCGTCACGGCGAGGCAACTCTGGAAAGTAACCCGGCTCCGGCCAGGTTCACCGACGGTGCAAGCGAACCCGCCACGCAGGGTTCCGCGGAATCTCTCAGGTCCAATACAGAGCGGGGAGGAACCCATCCCATGCCGTGCCACGCTGGCCGGCCAGACCTGGAGTTCCTCATGACGATTCAATCCCTTCCAACCTCGTTCGTTGACCGCCATATCGGTGCACGCCGGCAGGCTGACGTCGACACCATGCTCAAGGCTGTGGGCTACGACAGCGTTGACGGCCTGGTGGACGTGGCTGTTCCGGCATCGATCCGCCAGGAAACGGCACTGAAGCTGCAGGACGCCCTCAGCGAGGTTGAGGTCCTGACCGAGCTGCGCCGGCTGGCTGGCAAGAACAAGACCGCCGTGCAGATGATCGGCCAGGGCTACTACGACACCATCACGCCGGCCGTGATCCGCCGCAACATCCTCGAAGCGCCCGCTTGGTACACCGCGTACACCCCGTACCAGCCCGAGATCTCGCAGGGCCGGCTGGAGGCGCTGCTGAACTTCCAGACCATGGTCCAGGACCTCACCGCCCTTCCCGTGGCCAATGCATCACTCCTCGATGAAGCCACTGCCGTGGCCGAGGCTGTGCTGCTGATGCGCCGGGCGAACAAAAATAAGGACGCCAAGGACGGTAAGACCGTCCTTGATGCCGACTGCCTCCCGCAGACCATCGCCATCGTGCTGGGCCGCGCCGAAGCGCTCGGCTTCGAGGTGGAGGTTGCTGACCTCTCCAAGGGCCTGCCTGAAGGTGACATCAACGGCATCGTGCTCCAGCAGCCGGGCGTGTCCGGCCGGGTGTGGGACCAGAGCATGGTTATCGCCGAGGCCAAGGAGCGCGGTGCGCTGGTCACTGTTGCCGCTGACCTGCTCGCGCTGACGCTGATCACCCCTCCGGGCGAGCAGGGCGCAGACATCGCCGTCGGCTCCACCCAGCGCTTTGGTGTGCCGCTGTTCTTCGGCGGTCCGCACGCGGCTTACATGGCTGTGCAGAAGGGCATGGAACGCACCCTCCCCGGCAGGATCGTGGGTGTCTCCAAGGACAACGCGGGCGCTCCCGCCTACCGCCTGGCCCTGCAGACCCGCGAGCAGCACATCCGCCGTGAGAAGGCCACGTCCAATATCTGCACCGCCCAGGCGCTGCTGGCCATCGTGTCCTCCTTCTACGCCGTCTACCACGGCCCGGACGGACTGAAGGCCATCGCAGAAACCGCCCACCACAACGCCAGGATCCTGGCCACGGCCCTCACCGCCATGGGCCGCGAACTGGTCACCGACTCCTTCTTCGACACCCTCACCGTGCGCGTGCCGGGCAAGGCCGCCAAGGTCATCAACGCCGCCGAGGCGCGCGGCATCAACCTCCGCTTCGTCGACGCGGACACGGTGGGCGTTTCCATCGATGAGACCACGACGGCGGCAACGCTGTCCGCAGTGGCCGTCGCCTTTGGTGCCGGCCCGGTAGGCGACGCCCAGGGTTTCGAGCTGCCCGACTCCGTGCTGCGCACCTCCGGATACCTGGAGCACCCGGTGTTCAACACGCACCGGTCAGAAACGCAGCTGTTGCGTTACATCCGCCGCCTGTCCGACCGGGACCTGGCCCTGGACCGGACCATGATCCCGCTGGGTTCCTGCACCATGAAGCTGAATGCCACCGCCGAGATGGAAGCGATTTCCTGGCCGGAGTTCGCCTCGATCCACCCGTTCGCTCCGGATTCCCAGACCGAGGGCTGGCGTGAGCTGATCACCGGGCTCGAGGCTGACCTGACCGAGATCACCGGGTACGACCAGGTGTCCATCCAGCCCAACGCCGGTTCCCAGG
>Ga0308160_10004739_pt1 | contig 14416 bp, 11 predicted proteins | sample PhyFR1_FD_201036 | JGI IMG/M metagenome (GOLD analysis project Ga0308160, IMG submission 201036) | Phyllosphere microbial communities from UC Gill Tract Community Farm, Albany, California, United States - DLSLF.R1 | ecosystem: Host-associated > Plants > Phyllosphere > Unclassified | place: USA...
TCATCTGGATGATGTCTTCGATCTGGTCGGAGTCGACGATATCTTCCGGCAGATGGTCATTGACCTCAGCATAGGTCAGATAGCCTTGCTCCTTACCACGGGTGACAAGCAGCTTTAGCTGTGACTGCGGGTTTTGCTCCATAAGACGGTTCCACACTTCAGAGTATTTGGGTTGGTGTCGGTCGGCGAAACCGCCAACAATAGCATTTGGGGTATTTTTGTTATTGCCGCGCCCCACTATGGCGGCATATTGCAGGGCTATGCCCTCGCATTTATCAGCACTTAAGCCGTTGGTGTTCAGTTTTTCTTCGCTAAGATCTGGTTAAGTGAACGTACTTCTTCGCGTTCTTCCTGGCTCAGTCCATGGGTTCTAGCTTGTGCGATCAGCGCCTCCAGCCGCTGTTCCAATACTGAGTCATACAGGCTAGCTAACGTATCCAAAAAGGTTTGCTCCACCCTGTCATCAACGATCATATGGTTCCATGTCGCCAAGGTTTCAAGCTGCTGGCTTAATTTGTTATCGCGATACAGCTCTAACAATTGCCCAGTGGTCAACCCCGGCTGCGCCAAACAGGTCTGTACCAGTTCGACAAACAGCGGCAACCCCGCCTGTTTAGTTTGCTCCAATCCTTCAAGCGAAGGAATAAGTGTAGCCAGCCGTGGGTTTTGCACCAGTAACCCTATCAGTATACGCATGGTTGTGCGTTTTAGTTGAGGTGCCTGGTAAGGGCTTGCATTTTCAACCTGCTTACTTAGCAACTTCTCCAGTTGGAATTCATCAGGCATGCCTAATTTTTGACCCAGTTGTTGTCGTAAATACAGACGCAATGTTTCACTGGGTATTTGGCTTATCATCGGAATTGCCAACGAACTCAGCTTGGTTCGCCCATCCGGGCTGCTCAGATCCACTTGTGGCATCAAAGTTTCAAACAAGAAAGTGGAAAGTGGCTGTGCCAGTTCCATCCGTTGTTCGAAAACTGTCTTGCCCTCTTTGCGCACCAGCGTGTCCGGGTCTTCGCCATCGGGCAAAAACATGAACCGCAACTGCCGCCCATCGTTCAGATAAGGCAGCGTGGTTTCCAGCGCCCGCCAGGCCGCTTCACGGCCAGCTCGGTCGCCATCGTAGCAACAGATAACGTTATCGGTGGCACGGAACAGCAGTTGAATATGTTCAGCCGTCGTTGAGGTTCCAAGTGAGGCGACCGCATAATCGATACCGTACTGTGCCAACGCCACCACATCCATATAGCCTTCCACTACCAGCACCCGTTGCAGGGTAGGATGGCTCTGCTGCGCTTCATACAGGCCGTACAATTGCCGACCCTTGTGAAATATTTCGGTTTCCGGCGAGTTCAAGTATTTCGGCATGCCATCACCTACCACGCGTCCGCCAAAGGCGATCACCCGCCCACGCTTATCACGGATAGGGAACATCACGCGCTCACGGAAACGATCATACGATCGCCCCTGATCGTTAGTCACCAACATGCCAGCATCGTTCAAAGCGCTGCGCGCATCATTGTCGCGACCAAAGCGCTTCAGTGCGATATCCCATCCTGCTGGGGAAAAGCCGATGGCGAAATGGCGGATAACGTCATCACTCAACCCACGCTGTTGCAGGTAGTTGCGCGCCAACGTGCCAGCGGGCTGATGCAGTGACTGCTGATAGAATGCGCTGAGTTGTTCCATCAGTTGATACAGGCTTTGCCGCTGATGGCGTTCGATTTGGGTCAGCCCGGTACCTGCCTCGTAGGGCACTTCCAGCCCGTGCATGGTCGCCAGTTCTTCGATGGTTTCGACAAACTCAAGCCTGTCGTAATTCATCAAGAAATCGACAGCGTTACCGTGCGCACCACACCCAAAACAGTAATAAAACTGCTTTTCGCCATTAACGGTAAAAGAAGGCGTCTTTTCATGGTGGAACGGACAACACGCATGATAGTTTTTGCCTTGCTTTTTCAGCTTCACACGTGCGTCGATCAGATCGACGATGTCAGTGCGAGCCAGCAAGTCATTGATAAATACGCGCGGAATTCGTCCAGCCATAAGCCCTACTTCACTAGCCTATAAACGAGAACAAGCCGCGCATTCCTTTCGGAAATGCACGGCCTTCGTATGCAACTACTCAGTCTGCGCGATGTTGAAAATCAGAAACTCACGCGGCGGGATAACGATATCCCCGAAGAATCAATACAGACGAGTGCGGCGTGCGTTTTCGCGAGCCAGTTTCTTCGCGTGACGTTTCACAGCAGAAGCTTTAGCGCGCTTACGTTCGGTAGTCGGTTTCTCATAGAACTCACGACGACGAACCTCAGCTAAAACACCCGCTTTCTCGCAAGAGCGTTTGAAACGACGCAAAGCAACATCAAATGGCTCGTTTTCACGTACTTTAATTACCGGCATGTGCCTCTCACCTCGATAAAATTCGGTTTGCTGCTGACCAAGCGCCAGCCTTCTTAAAATGGTGCGAAATTCTACTTCAACGGATACTGCTTTGTAAAGCACCACAGAAAATTGAATACTGCGCCGCTGTGCTAAAACACGCGCAATTTTGCATCGGGCGCTGATTATAGACCTATCAGAAAAAAATGCGCGTTTTTAATCAAACCGGCATGTATCTCATATCGCAGGGATCATCACCAAGAGTGTGTGCTGGCGGCAGGATACACGGGGCTGGCGGTAAATGGCGACGTTTGTGGTAGACTGGCAGTTGCATGTGAATGGTGGAAAATGTAATGCGAGTACTGGGTATAGAAACATCCTGCGATGAAACCGGAATTGCAGTGTATGACCAACAAGCCGGTTTATTGGCTAACCAATTATACAGTCAGGTGAAGCTGCATGCCGACTACGGCGGCGTGGTGCCGGAACTGGCCTCCCGAGATCATGTGCGCAAAACCGTGCCGCTGATCCAGGCGGCGCTAAAGGAAGCTAACCTGTCCGCAGCCGATATCAACGGCGTTGCCTATACTGCCGGGCCAGGCCTAGTGGGGGCGCTACTGGTTGGAGCCTCCGTAGGCCGCGCGTTGGCTTTCGCCTGGAATGTGCCAGCTGTGCCAGTACACCATATGGAAGGCCACCTGTTGGCACCGATGTTGGAAGACAACCCACCCGCTTTCCCTTTTGTCGCGCTGTTGGTCTCAGGGGGCCATACCCAATTGATCAGCGTTACTGGCATAGGTAAATACGAACTGCTGGGCGAATCGATCGACGACGCTGCTGGCGAGGCATTCGATAAAACCGCCAAACTACTTGGGTTGGATTATCCCGGTGGGCCGATGCTGTCAAAGATGGCACAGCAGGGGGTGGCAGATCGCTTTACCTTCCCACGGCCGATGACCGATCGTCCGGGGTTAGACTTCAGCTTCTCTGGGCTGAAAACCTTCGCTGCCAACACCATTCGATCCAACGGTGGCGACGATCAGACGTGCGCCGACATCGCCCGCGCTTTTGAGGACGCCGTGGTGGATACGTTGGCAATCAAATGCAAACGCGCATTGGAGCAAACCGGTTTCAAAAACTTAGTGATGGCTGGCGGTGTCAGCGCCAACCGCACGTTGCGCACCAAACTGGCGGCGATGATGCAAAAACGCGGTGCAGAGGTGTTCTATGCCCGCCCACAATTTTGTACCGACAACGGTGCGATGATCGCCTATGCCGGCATGGTGCGGTTGAAAAGCGGTGCTGACCAGGAACTGAGCGTTTCGGTACGGCCACGCTGGCCGTTGGCGGAACTACCCGCTGTGTAAAGCAAAGGGTCGGGTGATCCGATCCTTCTGTTATTCATCTTCGGTTTTTTCGCTGTCCGTCGCATCGCTCTTATTCTTGCGGAGTTTACCCCAAATTTTCCCTTCCTGGCCACGCCATAGGCGCTGGATATTATCGTGATGGCGTACCAAGATCAGGCAAGAGAGCATCGCCACCGGAAAGGTAAACTGCGGTTTGAACCACCAGACGTAGAACGGCGCGATCAGCGCACTCACTACGGCACCCAACGAAGAGTAACCACTGAGTAATACCGCTAGTAGCCAGGTGCCAGTCATCAGACCAGCCAGATCCCAGCCGATCGGCGCAATAGCCCCAAAGGCTGTTGCTACGCCCTTGCCGCCACGGAAGTGGAAGAGCACCGGGTAGATATGTCCCAGGCAGGCGGCGATCGCCGTCAGCCCTAGATACAGCGGAGGAACCTCCAGCTTGTACGCCAGCCAGACTGGCAACATGCCTTTCAGGATATCAAATGCCAGCACCGACGCTGCCGCAAGGCGACCGCCAACGCGCAAGACGTTAGTCGCTCCTGGATTCCCTGAGCCAAATTCACGCGGATCAGGCAACCTGGCGATCCGGCAAACCAGGATCGCACTGGAGACTGAGCCACACAGATACGCAAAGATAATCATGCCAAGCGCGGTAGCACTCATAACGCGATTCCGTTTAATAATGGTCGTTTTACTCGCAACATCTATGGATAATACGCATATTCCGCTGGAAGTGGTATCCGGCAAGGCCAAAAACAGAGAATGACGTGATGGATATCGTTTTTATTGAAGAGCTTACCGTAATTACTACCATTGGCGTTTATGATTGGGAACAAAGCATCCGTCAGAAGCTGGTGTTCGATATCGAAATGGGCTGGGATAACCGTAAGGCCGCAGCCAGTGACAACATCAACGACTGCCTGAGCTATGCTGATATCAGCGAAGCTATTATTCAGCATGTCGAGCCGAATTGTTTTGCCCTGGTGGAGCGAGTAGCGGAGGAGATATCGGAGATTTTGCTTCAACGTTTCAATTCGCCCTGGGTTCGTATCAAGGTCAGCAAACCGGGCGCTGTGGTACATGCCAGCCGGGTTGGTGTGATTATCGAACGTGGCACTCGTCCTGCGTAATATTCTGGCATCCTCTGCTCGGCTCGATCGGCATTCATTCTGACGGTACCGATGATGATCGGTACCCGCAGTTTGGATCGGTATAAGAGCCTATTCCAGTAGGTGTACATTGTTGTCGCCAGTTCGGACGCAGACAGTGCGCAACAACCGGCGCGTACAGGGAATACGTGAGGAGGGGGAGCACTGCCCAGGGCCAAAATGGCAAATAAAATAACCTAATGGGATAGGCTCTAAGCATCTGCACTTCCTGACGATGGATGATTTACCGATTTTCGCCGTCAGTTTCGTGACCGCTTTTGCAGTGGGTCAGACGCATCTCATTAGTGCCGTTCGCCCTATCTCTTTAGCGCGAGCGTAGCGCCCTGGCTTATAGGATCTTTATATGCTACCCAGCCATGCGGCTTCCTCATGGCTGGTCGCTCATGATGTTTTGGATAAGCTTCCACTCAGCCAGCGCCTGTTGGCGGCGGCGTGTAAGCTCATCACGGATCGCTATGCCCTGTAGTCCGCTGGCTACGACCTCTTTAATCGATACTGTATTTGCCACCTGATACGCCTGACGTAGATAGTCGCCCTGCGGATACAGATCATTCTCGAAGCCAGTGCGGCCACGGATGTCCGCTTCGCTGGTTAGAATCATCTGCTCTAGCCGCTGCGGCTTACGCCACACGTCAATGGCGTCAAACAGCTTGAGTAGTGTTTGTGGCCGCAGCTTGTTCACCGTATGAATCAGGTCGTGATATTCGGCCACCAGCTTGGCCAGATCGCGCACCGGATTAGGTATCCGCAAACGCTGGCAAAGCTCTTCCACCAGCCGAACGCCAGCCAGCCCATGGCCGTGATGGTGCGGCCAGCACTTCTGAGGCGTTAATCCCTTGCCGAGATCGTGGCACAGTGCGGAGAAACGCACCTCAACCGCCGGGCTGAGCTGAGCGGCGATGGCTAGCGTCATCATGGTGTGAACGCCGGTGTCGATCTCTGGATGCCACTTAGCAGGCGCTGGCACGCCGAACAACGCGTTGATCTCTGGGAATAACACCGCCAGTGCATCGCAGTCGCGCAGCACTTGGAAATAGACTTGTGGGTGCTGGCTCTGTAGCGCCTTTTCGGTTTCCTGCCACACCCGCTCGGCTGTCAGCGCCGCCAGTTCGCCGCTGTGCGCCATATGGCGCATCAATTCAAGGGTTTCCTCCGCAATGCTGAATCCCAGATGGGCGAAGCGAGCGGCGAAACGCGCCACGCGCAACACACGCAGGGGATCTTCAGCAAAAGCATCGGAAACATGCCGCAGCACATGTGCCTGCAAATCGGCCACACCTTGATAAGGGTCGATCAGCACGCCCTCCGAAGAACGGGCAATGGCATTGATGGTCAGATCGCGCCGCAGCAGGTCTTCCTCCAGCGTGACATCCGGCGCGGCGCAGCAAGTGAAGCCAGTGTAACCGTGACCAGATTTACGTTCGGTACGCGCCAGCGCGTATTCTTCATGGGTATCGGGATGGAGAAATACCGGGAAGTCTTTACCGACCTGCTGATAGCCGATTGCCAGCAGGTCCGCCGGCGTGGCACCCACCACGACCCAATCGCGGTCAAACACCGGGATATCAAGCAGGCCATCGCGAACCGCACCGCCGACCAGGTAAATCTTCACGGTTAACTCCTGAATTTGTCTTGATGCTTTGTCTATCAGATCACATAAATTGGCGACGAAATGTCGGCAGCATACGCAAACGGAACAAGACTGAAATCAGTTCATCCAACGGTTGTTGTTTTTGCGACGCGGGATCAAGTGCGGCAACAACAGACCCAACAGCAGGCCAGCACCGGCAACGCCGCCGCCATACATAAACCATTGCAGGATAATAGTGCGCTGCTTGTCGTCGAGTTGCAGATTGACGGCGTTAACTTTCTTTTGTGCGACCACCAGTTGGTTTTTCAGATCTTGATTTTCTTGCTGCAATCCACTGATAGTGCTGCCACTGGCCGCCACCTTCTGCTGCATTTCTTCGGTGCGCTGGTTCCAACGGTTGTCGATGTTGGCCAGCTTGTCAGTCAGGGTTTTCACCTGCTGTTCCAACTCCGGCACGCGGGTGCGCAAGCTGGGCGTCTGGCTCAGATGCTCGAGAGGGATCCAGGTGATACGGCCTTTAGGATCGCGGATCTGAGCGTAGTCGGTGCTATCATTCACGCTCAATAAGGTGACTGCTTCACCGGTATTCAGGGTGCCGACAATACGGTACTGATTGCCCGGACCGCTGTGGACATAAGTGCTCAATTCATCAGAAATATAGCGTTTATCTTCGGCATGTGCGCCCAAAGGGATGCTGAAGCTCAGCGCGGTTAGGCATATTAGGCGTGATTTCTGCATGAGTTCTTCGTTTCTGTGTGAATTTATGGGGCAATAGTAGAGCGTTCAGTCTGGCGAAGCAACGCAAAAACTGGAACGGATACACGTCATTACTGCGACTGATTCTGTGAGTTGCGCAGTGTTTCATTACATAACAGGTTTTTTCTGTAATTAGCAAGGCTAAGGCGCTGGGGATCACGGTAAGATAATGGCCATGGGTGCCATCAGGCAAATGCGGCAAGCTAGGCTGCCGCTGTGAAAACAGACGTGAATGCATAACTTATTGGTGTAAAAGATTTATGACCGTTGAAATAGAACTAAAACTTATTGCTACCCCGGCAGCGGTCACCGCATTGCCGCAACAACTGGTGGCCTGGCCAAACCAACATGCTACGCCGCAAAAACTGACCAATATTTACTTTGAAACCGCTGACAATTTCCTACGCAGCCAGGATATGGGCCTGCGTATTCGCGGTTTTGACGACAATTACGAAATGACCCTTAAAACCGCCGGCAAGGTGCTCGTCGGCCTGCATCAGCGGCCAGAATATAATGTGTCCATTGCTACACCGGTGCTGGCGCTGGAACAGTTCCCGGCAGGTATCTGGCCGCTGGGCTGCGATCTCACCGCGCTGCAACAGGTACTGCAACCGTTGTTCCGCACTGATTTCATGCGTGAGAAGTGGGTGGTGACTTACGGTACAAGCGAGATTGAAGTGAGTCTCGATCAGGGTGAAATCAGCGCAGGTGAACTGAGCGAGGCCCTGTGTGAGATCGAATTGGAGCTTAAGCAGGGCCACACCGCAGATCTATTGGCATTGGCCAACGCGCTGGCGGAACACGGTGGTTTGCGCCAAGGTAACCTGAGCAAGGCGGCGCGCGGTTATCACTTGGCGCAAGGCAATGTAGCGCATGAGCGCCGTCAGCTGAGAGTGCTGAAACCAGCAGCCAAATCCAGCGTTGAGCAAGGCATGATCGCCAGCGTTGAACTGGCACTCAGCCACTGGCAGTACCACGAAGAACTGTGGCTAGGCGGCGACGTTCAGGCTCGCCGTTCGGTGCTGGAGGCGATAGCGTTGATACGCCAGGCCCTGGTGATTTTCGGTGGTTTGGTACCGCGTAAGGCCAGTGCCGATCTGCGCGCTCGTCTGACCACGCTGGAGCCGTTGCTGGTGGATAAAACTGTTCAGCCGCAGGTATTGTGCTACAGCGCGCAGTACCTACAATGTAAGTTGGCGCTCACATCATGGTTAGTGACTCGCGCCTGGCGACCATTCGTCGGTGTTAAGGGGCAGGCCAAGCTGGACGATTCCTTCAAGCGTTTCTGCGACATCATGTTGGGGCGTAGCGCTGCCGAGCTGAAAGCAGCCTTTAACCACACATTGAATGACGATGAATATCCAGAGCAATTGCCGCGTCTGACGCGCCACCTGTTAGCGTTTACGCTGCTTTCGGGGGCTTACCCCGACGAGCAAACCGAGCCTTACCTCGCCAGTTGGCGCGAGCTGCAACTCGCGCTGGCCGAACGCCGTCAAAGCGGGTATGAAGCCAGCCGTAAGCAGGCTTTATCGCATGCGCCATTTTGGTTAAACAGCGCACTTTGATAATTAAGTCGGCCTGACAGGCCGCAAAACAGAATGGATTATCACTATGTTGCCACTCTCAGCAGTGTTGCAAGCTCAGGCACAGCAGGTTGTGCAGCATTTTCGCGAGGTTCACGGCGCAAGCTACCTGTTTAGCCCCCAGGAACAGTGGGTGCTGGCGTCAAGTAACTTTGTCAGTGATATGCTACTCGGCCAGCCAACGTGGCTGGAAAGGCTGCGCCAGCAGCCACCAACGCCTGATGAGTGGCAGCATTATACGACCTGGCTACAGAAGGATCTGGAAAAGGTGCACGACGAGGCGGGGCTGATGCATGTGCTGCGCCTATTCCGCTGCGAAATGCTGGTGCGCATCGCCTGGGCGCAGGCGCTGCGCCAATGCACCACCGAAGAAACGCTACAGCAGCTAAGCGGGCTGGCGGAAACGCTGATTGTCAGCGCGCGCGACTGGCTGTACTGCAGTTGCTGCGATGAATGGGGTACGCCGTGCAATGATCAGGGCAAACCACAGCCGCTGTTGATCCTCGGCATGGGCAAACTGGGCGGTGGCGAACTGAACTTCTCTTCGGACATCGATCTGATTTTTGCCTACCCGGAAAACGGCCATACCCGAGGTGGCCGGCGCGAACGGGATAACGCCCAATTTTTCACTCGCCTTGGCCAGCGACTGATCAAGGTGCTGGATCAGCAGACCATCGACGGTTTCGTCTATCGCCTGGATATGCGCCTGCGGCCATTTGGCGACAGCGGCCCACTGGTAATGAGTTTTGCTGCACTGGAGGATTATTATCAGGAGCAGGGGCGCGACTGGGAGCGCTATGCCATGGTGAAAGCACGGCTACTCGGCGGCTCGGAAGATAGCTACAGCCAGGAATTGCGCGAAACTCTGCGGCCATTTGTGTTCCGCCGCTATATTGATTTCAGCGTGATCCAATCGCTGCGTAATATGAAAGGGATGATCGCACGCGAAGTGCGGCGCCGTGGTCTGAAAGACAACATCAAGCTGGGCGCGGGCGGCATTCGGGAAATCGAATTCATCACTCAGGTTTTCCAACTTATTCGGGGTGGGCGCGAACCGGCGTTGCAGGGGCGTTCGCTATTGCCGACGCTGCAAACCTTGGGCGAGTTAGGGCTGTTGGAAGCTGGGCAGGTACAGGCGTTGAGCGCCAGCTATCTGTTCCTACGACGGCTGGAAAACCTGCTACAGGCGATCGCTGATCAGCAGACGCAGACGCTACCGCAAGATGAGCTTGACCAGGCGCGGCTGGCGCACGGCATGGGACTGAAACATTGGTCAGCGTTAATGTCGGTGCTGGATAGGCATATGCAGGCGGTCAGGGCGGTATTTAGCTACTTGATCGGCGACGATGGCGCTGATATAGAAGAAGATCTCTACTATCAGCAATACCACAGTTTATGGCAGGATAGGTTAGAAGAAAATGAGCTAGCCCCGCTGATGCCGCACCTGGGCGAACAAACGCGCCAGCAGATACTGCACATTATTACCCACTTCCGCCATGACGTCGATAAACGTACCATTGGCCCGCGTGGTCGCAACGTGCTCGATCAACTGATGCCGCGCCTACTGGCGGAGCTGTGTCCACGTCAGGACGCGCCAACAACACTACTGCGCCTGACACAACTGCTGTTGAGCATCGTCACCCGCACCACCTACCTGGAGCTGATGGTGGAATACCCTGCGGCGTGCAACCATCTGATCCGCTTGTGCGCCGCCTCGCCGATGGTCACCAACCAGCTATCACGTTATCCGCTGCTGCTGGACGAATTGTTGGAGCCAGCCACCCTGTATCAACCCGTTGCGCCCGATGCTTATCACAGCGAGCTGCGCCAATATCTGCTGCGGGTGGCTGAGGACGACGATGAGCAAAAATTGGAGGCGTTGCGTCAGTTCAAACAAGCGCAACTGCTGCATATTGCTGCCGCAGATATCGTTGGGGCGCTGCCAGTGATGAAAGTGAGCGATCACCTTACCTATCTGGCAACAGCAATTATTGACGCCGTGGTGCAACAAGCCTGGGGCGATATGGTGGCCCGCTTTGGTCAACCGAACCATTTGCAGGATCGCGCCGGGAACGGCTTTGCGGTGATTGGCTACGGTAAACTGGGCGGCTGGGAGTTGGGCTACAACTCCGATCTTGATCTGGTGTTTCTGGTGGATTGCCCGCCGGAGGTGACAACCGATGGCGAACGCAGCATTGATGGCCGCCAATTCTATCTGCGCCTGGCACAGCGCGTGATGCACCTGTTCAGCACCCGTACTTCATCCGGCATTTTGTATGAAGTGGATGCCCGCCTGCGGCCTTCCGGCGCAGCTGGCCTGCTGGTCAGCACCCTGGGGGCGTTTGCCGACTATCAGCAGCACGAAGCCTGGACTTGGGAGCATCAGGCTCTGGTACGGGCGCGCATCGTGCACGGTGACCCGCTATTGCACCAGCAATTTGACGACCTACGCCGCGAAATCCTGTGCAAAGTGCGCGATCGGGGATTGCTACGGCGTGAGGTGCGTGAAATGCGCGAAAAAATGCGCCGCCACCGGGGCAACCAGCAGCGCGATCTGTTTGATATCAAAGCCGATGAAGGCGGTATCACCGATATCGAATTTATCGCTCAATACCTCGTCTTAGGCTATGCGAGTATAGAACCACGACTGACACGTTGGCCTGATAACGTGCGCATCTTCGCGCTGATGGCCAATGAAGGCATTATGCCAGAGGAGGAAGCGCGTGCGCTGACCACAGCCTATGTCACCATGCGCGATATCATCCATCATCTGGCGTTGCAGGAACACTCTGACAAGGTCAGCAGCGAACTGTTCGCCGCCGAGCGCCAACAAGTACGCATCAGTTGGCTTAAATGGCTGGGCTGAGGCTGACGTTGCGCAATACGTTTTGCTGCTATTACAGACGTCTATGCTAATATCGGCGGCACGAAAATTTTGTTCTTCTTTGGAGTTATCGGATGAAAGTTACACTGCCTGATTTTCGCCACGCCAGTGTACTGGTGGTAGGTGACGTCATGTTGGATCGCTATTGGTATGGCCCGACCAGCCGCATCTCACCGGAAGCTCCGGTGCCTGTGGTCAAGGTTGATACTATTGAAGAGCGTCCCGGCGGTGCGGCTAACGTGGCGATGAACATTGCTTCGCTGGGTACCAATTCACGTCTGGTGGGGCTGACCGGCATCGACGATGCAGCGCGAGCGCTCAGCGCCAAGCTCAACACTGTGAATGTGTACTGCGATTTTGTCTCAGTGCCTACCCATCCGACCATCACCAAGCTGCGCGTACTATCGCGCAATCAGCAACTGATCCGTCTCGACTTTGAAGAGGGCTTTTCCAACGTCGACGCGCAGCCAGTATTAACGCGCATCCAGCAGGCATTGCCGCAGATCGGTGTGCTAGTGCTGTCAGACTATGCCAAAGGTGCGCTAAGCCAAGTGCAAAACATGATCAAACTGGCGCGTGCCGCCAAAGTGCCGGTGTTGATCGATCCGAAAGGCTCTGATTTTGAACGCTATCGCGGCGCTACGCTGCTAACGCCGAATCTGTCCGAATTCGAAGCAATAGTAGGCCATTGCAAGGATGAAGCCGATCTGGTGGAACGCGGCATGAAGCTAATGGCTGATTTTGCGCTATCCGCGCTGCTGGTAACCCGTTCCGAGCACGGCATGACCTTGCTGCAACCGGGCGTTGCGCCACTGCATCTTCCCACCCAAGCTCAGGAGGTGTTCGACGTCACCGGTGCTGGCGATACCGTGATTGGCGTGTTGGCCGCCGCTTTAGCCGCCGGCAACTCGCTGGAAGAGTCCTGTTTCCTGGCCAACGCTGCCGCTGGCGTGGTGGTCGGCAAGCTGGGAACCTCTAGCGTTTCGCCGATCGAGCTGGAAAATGCCGTGCGTGGCCGCGCGGGAACTGGCTTTGGCGTGATGACTGAAGCCCAGTTGAAAGTCGCTGTGGCGCAAGCACGCCAGCGTGGTGAGAAAGTAGTGATGACCAACGGTATTTTCGACATTCTGCACGCTGGCCACGTTTCCTATTTGGCCAATGCCCGCAAGTTGGGTGATCGGTTGATCGTAGCGGTGAACAGCGATGCTGCTACCAAGCGACTGAAGGGCGAAACCCGCCCAGTCAACGCGCTGGAAAACCGCATGATCGTGCTCGGCGCACTGGAGGCAGTAGACTGGGTAGTGCCGTTTGAGGAAGACACACCGCAGCGTTTGATCAGCGATATCTTGCCAGATTTGCTGGTGAAAGGCGGTGACTACAAGCCGGAAGATATCGCCGGTAGCACAGAGGTATGGGCCAATGGCGGCGATGTCAAAGTGCTGAACTTTGAGCAGGGCTTATCAACCACCAATATCATCACCGCCATCAAAGAGCGGCACGCTGGAAACGGTGGTGAGGGTGAGCAGTAGCCCACTTTGCCGAGCTAGCGAGTATGATGTTCGGCCATGATTTGGCGAGTGTTGCGGAGCTGTTCGCAGGTGGTCAGGCGGCAATAGGGGCGCGGCGATGCGCGCCCAACGAGAATTATTCTTCGTGCTTGGCGGTAGATGCCGCATTCAGCTTGTCTTCCAGACCGGTTATGCGCTGTTCCAGCAACGCCAGTTGCTCACGGGTACGTAGCAGCACCTGAGTCTGCACGTCGAACGTTTCGCGGTTGACCAAATCCAAACGAGCCAGTTGTGACTGTAGCACCTGGCGGATTTTCTTCTCAACGTCTTCCCCGAATTCACGCACGCTTTTAGGCATGGATCCATGAACCTGGCGTGCGATCTGTTCAATTTTTTTCGGGTCAATCATGGCGTATCCCTTTCAGAGTTTAATAGCTACCGTCTAGTGTAATGCGAGTTGCCCGCCGAATAAACTCTAACTCCCCCGCCACCTGTGGCGGCATGATGTTTTTGCTAATTGCCCTGTTTAATTATTAGCGCTATAGTCAACCCGCTTATTCTCAGGGCGGGGTGAAAGTCCCCACCGGCGGTAAATCACCTGCTACGGTGAAAGCCCGCGAGCGCTCAGCCAGTCTGTTACAGGCAGGTTAGAGGTCAGCAGATCCGGTGTAATTCCGGGGCCGACGGTGATAGTCCGGATGGGAGAGAGTAGCGATATCTGTTGGGCTTGTGACAGCTTACGTTGTTTTTAGCTATTGCTAGCTACTCCTCAAGATCGCCCTGATTCTGGTAATCCATAATTTTCTAATGAGGTTTTTTTACCATGAATCAGACACTACTTTCAGATTTCGGCACACAGACAGAACGCGTTGAACGCGCGCTCGATACATTGCGCAACGGGCGCGGTGTGATGGTGCTTGATGACGAAAACCGTGAAAATGAAGGTGATATGATTTTCGCCGCTGAAACCATGACGGTTGAGCAAATGGCGCTGACCATTCGCCACGGCAGCGGTATCGTGTGCCTGTGCATCACCGAAGATCGCCGCCAGCAGCTCGATCTGCCGATGATGGTGACCAATAACTCCAGCCAGTTCCAGACCGCTTTCACCGTGAGCATTGAAGCAGCACGGGGCGTTACCACCGGGGTTTCCGCGACGGATCGCCTGAG